>Ga0208788_1000712_pt1 | contig 16283 bp, 15 predicted proteins | sample Wag4_2014_7_11_3_FD_187363 | JGI IMG/M metagenome (GOLD analysis project Ga0208788, IMG submission 187363) | Fresh water mixed with fracking chemicals microbial communities from Ohio, USA - Utica-2 Time Series FC 2014_7_11 (SPAdes) (version 2) ...
CTTTCCTCCAGCCTCGAAGCTTCGCGAGAAGTCTCCGGGTCATTTCTATTGAGGGTCTTGAGATAAGGGTAATGGATTACTCTTGAAGTATGAAGTTGCGAGTAGCGCTCGCCCAGGTCAACCCAACAGTCGGTGATCTGGTTGCCAACGCTGCCTTGGTGCGCACCAACTTTAAGACCGCCCAAGATGCGGGCGCGCATATCGTCGTTTTCCCCGAGATGGTTTTAACGGGATACCCGGTTGAAGATTTAGCGCTTCGTCCTTCCTTTCAATTAGCCAGTCAAAGCGCGCTCGCCGAATTAGCTGGTCAATTAACTGGTGGATGTGTGGCGATCGTTGGGTATTTAGATCAAGTAAATGGCGCCCCCCAAAATATGGTTGCGGTCATTAGCAATGGCAAGGTGGCGGCGCGTTATGCCAAATGCCATCTGCCGAATTACGGCGTATTCGATGAATTCCGCAACTTTGTACCCGGTGATCAAACGCTGGTGGTGCGAATCCACGGTGCAGATATCGGAATCGCAATCTGTGAAGACCTTTGGATCGATGGTGGAATCACTGCGCAGTTGGCAGAGCGCAAGCCTGGGCTCGTTATCGTTCCCAATGGTTCTCCATATGAACGCGCTAAAGATGATGTGCGACTTGAGTTGGTGACTAAGCGCGCTCGCCAAGCCAACGCGCCACTGGTCTATGTAAATATGACTGGTGGCCAAGATGATCTGGTCTTTGATGGCGACAGCATTGTTGTCGGGGCAGATGGTTCGGTCATCGCACGTGCACCACAATTTGAAGATGGCATCGCGTTAGTTGATATCGATGTTGCAACAAAAACTAGTTCGCCCGATGTTGTCATCTCTGAAGATGAAGTCAAGATCGATCGCGCACTAGTTCCGGGCGTTGCAGTTCGTTTAGATGACCGCGAGGAAATTTGGCAGGCAATTGTTGTGGGCTTGCGTGACTATGTTGAGAAGAACGGTTTCCGCAGCGTTGTCGTTGGACTATCTGGCGGTATTGATTCAGCTTTAGTAGCGGCGCTAGCCGTGGATGCACTTGGCGCAAAGCGCGTAAATGGCGTTGCCATGCCAAGTAAATATTCATCCGATCATTCGATCGCTGATTCCCAAGCCTTTGCTGATGCCACCGGAATTCATTTCCGCACCGTGGCGATTGCGCCGATGGTTGATGCCTATATGAATAACTTGGTTTTAAAGGGGATCGCGGAGGAGAACTTGCAGGCTCGTGTGCGCGGAACAACGCTGATGGGGATCTCAAATCAAGAGGGACATTTAGTTTTAGCAACCGGCAATAAATCAGAGCTCGCAGTTGGTTACTCAACCTTGTACGGAGATGCGGTTGGTGGCTTTGCGCCGATTAAAGATATTTATAAGACCGATGTCTGGGCGTTATCTCGCTGGCGCAACGAAGTTGCTCGAACCCGCGGTGAAGCTGAGCCAATTCCGGTTAACTCAATTGAGAAAGAGCCAAGTGCAGAATTGCGCCCTGGCCAAAAAGATACCGATTCGCTGCCCGATTACTTATTACTCGATCGCGTCTTAACTGCCTACGTTGATGAGGATCACGGATCCGCAGCGTTAATTGCAGCAGGCTTTGATGAAGCCTTGGTGCGGCGCGTGATTGCCATGGTTGATAAGGCTGAATACAAGCGACGCCAATATCCACCTGGGCCAAAGGTTTCTAAGCGGGCATTCGGTAAGGATCGCAGGCTTCCAATGACTAATTCCTGGGCTGAGTAAGGGCCGCGTAACACAGCCGTAACTTTGCCTTGGCAAGATCTGGTCCATGACTTCCCAAGATGCCCAAATGAGTAAGCAGCAAGAGTTCGTTCTTCGCACAATTGAAGAACGAAATATTCGCTTTATCCGGTTGTGGTTTACCGATGTCTTGGGATATTTAAAGTCCGTTGCAATTGCACCTGCTGAGTTAGTTAATGCTTTCGAAGAAGGAATCGGTTTCGATGGTTCAGCAATTGAAGGATTTGCCCGCGTTACCGAATCAGATATGTTGGCAAAACCTGACCCAGCAACATTTTCAATCTTGCCGTGGCGCACTGAAGCACCAGGGGCAGCACGTATGTTCTGCGATATCACCATGCCAGATGGTTCGCCATCACATGCTGACCCCCGCAATGTTCTTCGCCGCACTCTAAACAAGGCAGCCCAGATGGGTTACACCTGTTACACCCACCCAGAAATCGAATTCTTCTTATTCAAGAATTCACCAGTTAAAGGCGAACAACCGGTGCCAGTTGATCAGGGTGGCTACTTTGATCACACACCTGCAGTTGTAGGACATGACTTCCGTCGTCAGGCGATCACCATGCTTGAAGCGATGGGTATCTCTGTTGAATTTAGCCACCATGAAGGCGCACCTGGCCAGCAGGAAATCGATCTTCGTTATGCCGATGCGTTAAGCACCGCAGATAACATCATGACCTTCCGCCACGTAATTAAAGAAGTCGCACTGGAACAAGGTTTCTACGCATCCTTTATGCCCAAGCCATTTACTGAGCATCCAGGAAGCGGCATGCATACCCACGTCTCGCTTTTTGAAGGCGAGAAGAACGCTTTCTATGATGCATCAGCGGAATTCAATTTATCGAAAGTTGCCCGCTCATTTATCGCAGGTATTTTGAAACATTCATCAGAGATAACTGCCGTTACCAATCAATGGGTTAACTCATATAAGCGTTTACAGGGTGGGGGCGAAGCGCCTTCCCTGATTTCTTGGGGCCATAACGATCGCAGCTCGCTAGTTCGTATCCCGATGTATAAACCAAATAAAGAGAATTCAACTCGCATCGAATTTCGATCTCCGGATTCTGCTTGCAATCCATATCTGGCATACGCCGTGATGTTGGCTGCGGGACTCAAGGGCATCGAAGAGAAGTACGAACTAGTCGCTAACGCTAACCCAGAATCACTGCCTGCTAACTTAAATGAAGCGATTGGGGTTATGGAGAAGAGCGCTTTGGTCCGTGAGACTTTGGGCGAGCATGTCTTTGAATATGTACTTCGCAATAAGCGCGCCGAGTGGCAGGACTACCGCCGCCAAGTCAGCGCTTACGAATTAGATCGATATTTACCGGTCCTCTAAAGCCGAATTTGCCCTTCGGGCTGTTACTTTATTGGCATGGCTAAAGAGATTACAGATAACGGTTTACGTCGCATTAATTCAATCGCTGGTGTTCTTCACTTGGCACAGATGGTGGCAGTTCTTGCTCTCGCATCAGATTTCACGCTACCAATCACTGCGCGATATATGTCTGGCCCTCCAGGAAGCACCTACGGCGACCTAATCGTTTTATGGGATGCACCTCTTGCAATTGGTGTTGCAGTCTTCCTGGGTTTATCTGCACTCGCTCACTTTATTGTCGTTAGCCCTAAATTCTTTCCGCGCTACATTGCTGGTCTAAAGGCCCACCGCAACTTCTTCCGCTGGGTTGAATATTCAATTAGCTCTTCAGTGATGATCGTTCTAATTGCCCAAGTAACTGGAATTTCCGAGATCACTGCACTGATCTCAATCTTTGGAGTCAACGCTTCCATGATTCTCTTTGGTTGGCTGCAAGAGAAGTATGAAGAGCCTGGCAACGGGGGATGGGTTCCATTTATCTTCGGATGCATCACCGGCATCGTTCCTTGGCTTGCACTTGTTTTCTATGTCTTTGCAATTGGCGGAGCAGGCGAGAATAAGGCGCCAACTTTCGTCTATTTCATCGTCTTTACAATCTTCGTTCTCTTTAACTCATTCGCACTTGTTCAATTTGTTCAATATAAGAAGATTGGTAAATGGTCTGATTATCTTCGTGGAGAGCGCACCTACATAACACTTTCCCTAGTCGCTAAATCACTCCTTGCCTGGCAGATATTCGCCAATACACTTATTCCTTAAGCAGTAATTATTTCTTGGAGGAATAGTGGCACTACGTTGGGGTTATCTAGGAGCAGGCAAGATTGCCGACATCATTGCGACTGATTTCGGTCATGCTGGTCTAAAGATTCAAGCAGTTGCAACGCGCGATATCGAACGCACCAACGCCTTCGCCGATAAGTTCAATATTCCAACCCGCCATTCAGATTACGAATCCCTGGTTGCAGATCCCGAAGTAGATGTCATCTATATCTCCACTGTTCAGACACTGCACCGCGATCATGCGCTACTTGCCATCGAAGCAGGCAAGCATGTTCTGCTGGAAAAACCTTTCACCATGAACGCTGCGGATGCTCATGAGATCTACGCCGCTGCAAAGCGCAAAAATGTTTTTGTAATGGAAGCGATGTGGACTCGCTTCTTGCCAACCATGAACGCAGTCTTTGCAGCGATCGCTGCTGGTGAAATCGGAACACCTCATTTTGTCTATGCCGATCACAGCCAGTACCTTCCCCCAGAAAGAGCGCCGCGTCTTTGGAATCGCGAACAAGGCGGCGGTGCGCATTACGACCTAGGTATTTATCCGATGCATATGGCGATTCGCACTTTAGGTTTCCCAGATTCAGTTAGTGGAAAATCGATTATGACTGATACTGGAGTTGATTCAGCTACTGCTGCGGTATTGCAATATAACAATGGCAGCCTTGCGTTAATTAACTCTTGCATGACAATGGCTGGAACACTAACCGCGGCAATTCATGGCGATAAAGGCCGTATTGAAATTGATGGTTGGTTCTTCGAGCAGACCACATTTAGTATCTACGATAACAAGCATCAACTAGTGCGCACTTACGAAGAGAAAATCGATGGACGTGGCATGCAATATCAAGCAATTCACGTTGAAGAGTGCATTGCTAAAGGGCTAACTGAAAGCCCAATCCTTAGCCTTGCCGAAACTGTAAAGATTATGGAAGTTATGGAGCAGGTTCACGTCTTTTAAGCCTGGCTTGCTCGTATCTGACGGATCGCGTTACTATTTATACATGACACTTCGCAGCCTCCTCCTTCGCTGCCGTGGCGGGGCCAAGTAACCGGTCCCCTCGCCGCGGGGTTTGTCGCACCGGTAAAACCCGACAAAACCCAGCACAACCCCGCAAATTAAGACACTAGGAGTTAAGCAAATGTCGCAAGAAAAGAATTTCCCTGATCAAAAACCTTCAGCGATGCCAGTGCATCGTTATTCATCATTTATTCCAGTAGATCTTAAGGATCGCACCTGGCCAACTAAGCAGATGACCAAGACGCCGCAATGGTGTTCGGTCGATCTACGCGATGGCAATCAAGCGCTGATTGATCCTATGGATACTCCGCGCAAATTGGCGATGTTTAAGCTTTTGGTAAAGATGGGCTACAAAGAGATTGAAGTTGGCTTCCCATCTGCATCACAAACTGATTTTGATTTCGTCCGCAAAATCATTGATGAAGACATGATTCCTGATGATGTTGTGATCCAGGTGTTGACGCAGGCTCGCGAACCGCTAATCCGCCGCACCTATGAAGCGATCAAAGGTTCAAAGCAAGCGATCGTTCACCTTTACAACTCAACCTCAACTCTGCAACGTCGCGTGGTATTTGGCCTTGATAAGGAAGGCATTAAGAAGATCGCAACCGATGGCGCACAACTTTGTCTTGATCTTGTTTCAACTGTGCCCGGCACCAAGGTTTCATTTGAATATTCTCCAGAGTCATATACCGGCACAGAACTCGAATTCGCGGTTGAGGTTTGCAACGCGGTAAATGCGATCTGGAAACCAACTCCGCAGTGGAAGACGATCATGAACTTGCCAGCAACAGTTGAGATGGCAACGCCAAATGTTTACGCCGACTCGATCGAATGGATGTGTCGCAACCTAGTAAATCGCGAGAGCGTAATCGTTTCACTGCATCCGCATAACGATCGTGGCACGGGTGTTGCTGCAGCAGAACTTGGATATTTAGCAGGGGCAGATCGCATTGAAGGAACGCTCTTTGGAAATGGTGAGCGCACCGGAAATGTTTGCCTTGTAACGCTTGGTATGAACTTGGTTTCACACGGCATCGATCCAATGATCGATTTCTCAGATATCGATGAGATTCGCCGCACCGTGGAATATGCCAATCAACTGCGCGTGCCAGAACGCCATCCATACGGTGGAGATTTAGTTTTCACCGCCTTCTCTGGTTCGCATCAGGATGCGATCAAGAAAGGTTTTGAGCACCTAGAAAAAGATGCTCAAGCAGCAGGCGTTGATAAAGATCAATTTACTTGGGCGATTCCTTACTTGCCGGTTGATCCAAAAGATATTGGTCGCTCATACGAAGCCGTTATCCGCGTTAATTCGCAATCCGGCAAGGGCGGTGTTTCATATTTAATGAAGCACGAACATCATCTTGATCTGCCACGTCGCCATCAGATTGAATTTAGTCGCGTTGTGCAAACTAAGACAGATACCGAAGGTGGCGAGATAACTGCAGATGCTTTGTGGCATATCTTCGAAGATGAATACCTGCCAACTGATTCTGCACCTTGGGGTCGTTTCCGCCTAAAGGGTCTTTCTCAAACTTCAGTCCTTAATGAAGATGTTCACTTAACAGTGACGATTCTTGATCGCGGGGAAGTTAAAGAACTTACGGGACAAGGCAACGGACCAATCGCCGCGTTCTGCAATATCTTGCAAGATTACGGAGTCGATGTTCGAGTCCTTGATTACTACGAGCATGCACTCTCTGCCGGCGGCGATGCATCAGCAGCAGCCTATCTGGAGTGCTCAATCGGTAGCGAAGTTTTCTGGGGCGTCGGAATCGACCCAAACACCACAACTGCTTCACTTAAAGCGGTCGTGTCTGCAATAAATCGCGCTATCCGCTGACTACCTTTACCTTCGTGAGCCTTTATCGTGACGAAGCGATTATTTTGCGCACCCAGAAGTTGGGTGAAGCAGACCGCATCATCACGCTCTTAACTCGCGAACACGGTCGCGTGCGCGGAGTAGCTAAAGGCGTTCGTCGCACCATGTCTAAATTTGGGGCGCGCCTTGAACCAGGCAGCCATGTCGATATTCAACTCCACAAAGGCCGCACCTTTGACACGATCACCCAAGTCGAAGCGATAAATAATTACGGTGAAGCGCTTACCGAGGATTATCAACGTTGGACAATCGCTTCTGCGATTTTAGAGACTGCCGAACGCTTTACCTCGCAAGAGTACGAACCAGCGTTGCAAGAGTTTCAATTAGTTGTCGGCGGCATGAAGGCGCTGGCAGAAAATCGTTACGACGCATCACTTATCTTGGATGCATTTTTACTTCGCTCACTAGCAATTGGTGGATATGCACCATCGACTTCAAATTGTTCGCGATGTGAAAAACCTGGCCCGCATCGTTACTTCTCGCTAGTTGGTGGCGGCTCGGTATGTATGGATTGTCGCCCATCGGCATGTGCCACACCTGCGCCAGAGACCCTCGAGCTACTTGGTGCGCTCTTAAGTGGAGATTGGGATGTTGCCCAAGCAAGTGAGTTAAGAAATCGCCGCGAGGCTAGTGGTTTAGTTGTTGCTTACTTACAATGGCACCTCGAACGCGGGTTACGCAGCATGCCGATTGTGGAGAGAGTTTAGGAAAAGTGGCGAAGAAGATCGAGGTTCCAGAACACATCGCGATAGTGATGGATGGAAATGGCCGCTGGGCAAAAGATCGCGGACTCGCGCGCACTGCAGGACATGAAGCCGGCGAAAAAGTTCTCTTTGATTTAGTAGAAGCAGCTATTGGCTTTGGCGTTAAAGAGTTAAGCGCCTATGCATTCTCTACCGAAAACTGGAAGCGCACCCCCGAAGAAGTTAAGTTCTTGATGGGTTATAGCCGCGATGTATTGCGTAAGCGCCGTGATCGCTTAAATGAGATGGGTGTAAAGATTCAATGGATCGGACGTCCTCAACGTTTATGGAAATCGGTTATCTCAGAGCTCGAGGAAGCTCAAGAGCTAACGAAGAAGAATAAAGTTTTGACTTTAAATATGTGCGTTAACTACGGCGGACGTTCCGAGCTCGTTGATGCCACCACTGCTCTGGCGCGTGATGTAAAACGTGGCAAGGTAAAGCCAGATGCGATCACTGAAAAGACTATTGAGAAATATCTTTACTCACCAAAGATGCGTGATGTTGATTTGTTCTTGCGCTCATCAGGGGAGCAGCGCACCAGCAATTTCTTGCCGTGGCAATCGGTCTATGCTGAGTTCGTCTTTATGGATGTTCTATGGCCGGATATGACACCAAAACAGTTGTGGAAAGCTATCGAGATTTACTCTGAAAGAGATAGAAGGTTCGGAAAAGCGTGACGCGTAAGGCTTAGCACTTAGCGCAGAGGCCGAAGATCTCTGCAGTATGTCCAACATCGCGAAAGCCATGTTCTTCAGCCATTAGCTTTGCCCATTTTTCAATTGCTCCGCCTTCAATTTCAACGGTATCTCCGCAACCTTTGCAAACTAAATGATGGTGGTGGGCTTCACCGCACAAACGATAGATAGCCTCTCCATCATCGCGGCGCAGAACATCAACGATCTTGTCGTTAACCAAACTTTGTAGCGCGCGATAAACAGTAGTTAAACCGATGCTTTCGCCCTCACGTTGCATGAGGCGATAAATTTCCTGCGCGCTGGCGAAACCACCAGCGCGCTCAAGGGTGCTCAGAACCCTTGGGTTGGATCTAGACATTATTCGACGCGGTCTTCTTCATGGTGCTCACCTTCTTCATGGTGCTCACCTTCTTCATGGTGCTCACCTTCGTCATGGTGCTCACCTTTGTCTTCTGCGTGACCGACTTCTTCATGGATAGCAGTTTTACTCCCATGAGCATGCGTTTCGCCACCATGTAAGTAACTGACCAGCCCCCACATAACAAATACTCCAAGGATTGTTGCAAGAATTGTCAGCTTCGATGAGTGAAGTGAATGCGCCTCAGGCAAAATATGTGAAGTCGCAAGATATATGACAATGCCCGAGAAAACCGCAAGATAGATAGCGATCAAATTATCGCCGAGTACGAGTGTGGTTCCAAGGGCAGCACCGCTTACTCGAGCTATTGCATCAACGCCAAGCAGCCAGATGCCTTTGCGTCCCCACTTTCCGCTCTTAATCAAAAACGAAACCGTGTTTAGACCGTCTGAAAATGCGTGAACCAAAAGTGCGATAAAAACCGCAATTCCTAAATCGGTACTAACTTTAAATGCGACACCGAGCGCCAGTCCATCGAGGAAAACGTGCCCACCCATTGCGAGTGCTCCGAGTGCGCCGGCGACGTTAGAAGAGTGCTTGTGGTCATGTCCATAATCTGACTCAGCCGGTTCATGTGAACCAAAGAGTTGTTCGTAGAAGTGAAGGAGCAAGAAACCTGCAATCAGAGCAACTGAAACTGCTGGAGCATGAAAGATTTCTTGAGTACCGAGTTCAAATACTTCAGGCAGAAGGTCGAAGGCAACTAGCCCAAGTAAGAGTCCGGCAGAGAGACCAAGAACTAAATGAAGGCGATCCTTGGATTTAATTGCGAGAAAACCACCAGCGGTGGTTGCGAGGGCTGTTATGGCTGCCAAGCCGATTGCGATATTCATGGCGAAAAGGTAGCACAAATGAAAATGGTTTTCATTTCCGTATGCCATCTACGGCGTGGCGCTAGGCTCAAGCCATGATCGCAATCGCAAGATTTGAGCAGGCGCTAAGCCAAGCCGCCGATTTTCGGTCTGAACTCGAGGCGGTTAAGGCGGTTTTATCGGAAGCCGCGGGCTTTATCGGCGGCACCGTTGGCCAGAATCTAGATGAGCCAAAGCTCTGGGTTTTAACTACCGAGTGGGAGAACGTCGGTTCATATCGCAGAGCGCTGAGTTCAACTCGCGCAAAGTTGGAAGCGATTCCAGTGCTGGCGCGAGCAATCGATGAACCCGGAGCGTACGAGTAAACTTAGCTCACGATTACAACGCCCGTTGTGATTCGCCGACAGCCAGCCGGATGGAGCAAAAAAATGGCCGTAGATCGTTTAGAAAATATTGTTTCCCTCGCTAAGCGACGTGGATTTGTTTATCCCTCATCAGAAATTTACGGCGGACTTCGCGCCTCATGGGATTACGGCCCGCTCGGAGTTGAACTTAAAAACAATGTAAAGCGCCAATGGTGGAAATCCATGGTTATGGGTCGCGAAGATGTTGTCGGTCTCGACTCTTGCGTAATTTTGGCGCGTGAAGTTTGGGAAGCATCCGGACACGTTGCAACATTTAGCGATCCGCTAACCGAATGTACCGCTTGTAATAAGCGTTACCGCGCAGATCATCTTGAAGAAGCATATGAAGCAAAGCATAAGAAAAAGCTTGAATCACTTAGCGATATGAACTGCCCTGCTTGCGGTAACAAGGGCCAATTCACAACTCCTAAGCAATTCTCTGGATTGCTAAAGACATTTCTTGGGCCTGTAGAAGATGAATCAGGACTTGCTTATCTGCGTCCAGAAACAGCGCAAGGAATCTTTATCAACTTTGATCAGGTAATGACGACATCGCGTCGCAAGCCTCCATTTGGTATCGGCCAGATCGGTAAGTCATTCCGCAACGAAATTACCCCTGGAAACTTCATCTTCCGTACTCGCGAATTTGAGCAGATGGAGATGGAGTTCTTCGTAGTTCCTGGCACCGATGAAGATTGGCACCAGTACTGGATTGATACTCGCCTTGCTTGGTATAAAGATTTAGGAATCAATCCTGACCGTCTGCGTATTTATGATCATCCCAAAGAGAAGCTTTCACATTACTCAAAGCGCACTGCCGATATCGAATACAAATTTGAATTCGCTGGTACCGAATGGGGTGAGCTAGAAGGTATTGCCAACCGCACTGATTTCGATCTAAAGGCGCACTCTGCCGCATCAGGTAAGGATCTTTCTTACTTTGATCAAGAGAAGAACGAACGTTGGACACCTTATGTAATTGAACCTGCGGCGGGCGTTGATCGCTGCGCACTTACCTTCCTAATGGATGCTTTCACTGAAGATGAAGCGCCAAATGCTAAGGGTGAGATGGAAAAGCGCGCAGTGCTAAAGCTTGATTACCGTTTAGCGCCAGTAAAGGTTGCTGTACTTCCACTTTCTCGTAACGCAGATCTTTCGCCAAAGGCGCGTGATCTGGCAGCGCAGTTGCGTAAGAACTGGAATATTGATTTCGATGATGCCGGTGCAATCGGTCGTCGTTACCGTCGCCAAGATGAAATCGGTACTCCGTATTGCATCACCATCGACTTTGAAACTCTCGATGATCAAGCTGTCACAATTCGCGATCGCGACACCATGTCACAAGAGCGCATTTCACTTGATCAAGTAGAAGCGTGGCTTGCTCCCAAACTTCTTGGTTGCTAACTAGTGGCCTTAACCCTTCCGCTTGCAAGTGGTGACCATGTAATTGATCCACCGGTAGTTCTTGCGCCGATGGCGGGCATTACCAACTCTGCTTTTCGCGCACTTTGTCGCGAACAAGGCGCTGGGTTATTTGTCTCTGAAATGGTTACTGCACGAGCTTTAATTGAAAGACGGCCCGACACGTTACGCATGATTGCTCCTGGCGCTGGAGAATGGCCACGTTCGGTGCAGTTGTATAGCGTTGATCCACACACTATGCGCGCAGCAGTAACAATGATTGGAAAAGAAAATTTAGCCGATCACATCGATATGAACTTTGGTTGTCCGGTTCCGAAGGTAACTCGCAAGGGCGGGGGAGCTGCACTTCCTTACAAGCGAAAGTTGTTTTCATCAATCGTTGATGCAGCAGTACAAGCGGCTAAGCCATTTGGAATTCCAGTAACTGTAAAAATGCGTATTGGTATTGATACCGATCACCACACATATTTAGAAGCAGCAAAGTCAGCATCAGAAAGCGGTGTTGCTTGGGTTGCACTTCATGCGCGTACCGCAGAACAGATGTATGAAGGAAAAGCTGATTGGTCGGCTATCGCTCGTTTGGTGGAACATTTAAAGCCAACCGGAACGCCAGTACTTGGAAATGGCGATATCTGGTCTGGCGCAGATGGAAAAGCGATGATGGAGCAGACAGGCTGTGCTGGCGTTGTCGTTGGTCGCGGATGTCTGGGGCGCCCGTGGTTATTTGCTGATTTAGTTGAAGCATTTAAAGGTGGCGATCAGCGAGTACTTCCATCGCTATTTGAAGTGCGCGAAGTTATGTTCCGTCACGCCGAATTGATCGTGGATTACTTTGAATCAGAAGATCGTGGTTGTCGTGATCTGCGCAAACATATGGCTTGGTATTTAAAGGGCTTTAGAGTTCCAAGTGAGCTCCGCCGCCAATTCGGGATGCACTCATCGCTTGCCGAACTTCGCACCTTGCTAGATCAGCTAACTGATCAGCCATACCCGGTTGAAGTCGCTGAAAAACCACGTGGTCGCGTAAGCCATGGCCGCCCACCAACCCTGCCAGATGGTTGGTTGTTAGATCCAGATGAAGATGTTGCAGTCGAGTTAGAAGATGCGTTCTCGGGCGGATGATCTTCTTTAAAATAATTCATCGCATAATCGCTGCCATACTGTTAATCGTTATTGCCGTTCCACTTTATGCGCTGGGAGTTACTTGGCAAGCTGCCAATAATCCTTTGACCAGAAATGGTGATGCGATTGTTGTCTTAGGTGCCGCGCAATTAGATGGCCGACCTGGCGAAGTTTTGGAAGCGCGCCTTAATGAAGCTAAACGAATTTTCGATCTTGGTCTTGCGCCACACATAATTACCGTTGGTGCAGGTGCACCAGGTGATCGCACAACAGAGGCAGCATCAGGAAAATATTGGTTATCTCAAAATGGAATCAAGTCACGCAATATCACTTCGCTAGAAGTTGGTCGCGATACCTGGGTCTCAACCGAAAACTATGTAAAGTTTATGAAGGTCAAAGATTGGAAAGATGTCATCATTGTGACTGATCCATTTCATTGTCGTCGCGCGATGACTATGGCTAATGATTTAGGCGTGGTCGCAACCTGCTCTCCAGTAAAGACTGGTCCGAACTCATTGGAGAATTCCGGAAAGCGCTATTTAGTGCGAGAAACCGGGGCCTATCTCTCGTATGTGACCTTAGGCAGACGCGGCATTCATATCAGCGATCATTTAGGGTAGGGCTATGAGCAGCGAGGCCAGGAATTACTCCGAGAAAGATCAAGAGCGCTTTCTCTTTGAACCTGCCAAGCGCGCCGGTCGCACCGAATTTATGCGTGATCGCGCACGCGTAATTCACTCTGCCGCGCTACGTCGCTTAGCCGCAAAGACGCAAGTGGCGGTTCCTTGGGAAAATGATTTTCAACGCACTCGTTTATCTCATTCGCTCGAATGTGCGCAGATTGGTCGCGAACTTGGTGAATCACTTGGGGCAGATCCAGATCTACTTGAAACCGCGTGTCTATCGCATGATTTAGGTCATCCACCCTTTGGACACAATGGCGAAGAAGCGTTGGCAGATGTGGCAAAAGATTTTGGCGGCTTTGAAGGAAATGCCCAGAGTTTTCGTTTACTAACTCGCATCGAAGCAAAAACTGTTGATGAAGATGGCACATCAGTTGGCTTGAATTTAACTCGCGCATCTCTTGATGCAGCAACTAAGTATCCATGGCCGCGCGCAATTAACCCGCGCAAGTTCGGTGTTTACGATGATGATGTAGAGATATTTAACTGGATGCGCCAAGGCGCTCCCTCTGATCGCAAATGTATCGAAGCCCAGATTATGGATTGGTCCGATGATTGCGCGTATTCAGTTCACGATCTTGAAGATGCAATATTTGTGGGACAGGTAAAGGTAGATAACTTTGAACGCGACTTTGATATTTTGCATAAAGAGATGCGCGATGGTTATGGATCAACAGCAACTAAGGAAGAAGCTGCTGCAGCGCTTGGACGTTTACAGCAACTCTCATGCTGGCCACGTTATTACGATGGTAGCCATCGTTCACTTGCTCGTTTAAAGGATTCAACTTCACAACTTATCGGCCGCTTTGTACTTGCCGCGGAGTTAGAAACTCGTAAAGTCCACGGCAACGGCCCACTTAGCCGTTATGAGGCAGACCTTGTAATTCCACGTGAGCAAGAAATCGAAGTAGATTTCTTAAAGGCAGTTGCGGGGCATTACTTAATCAACGCCGCTATTTCGCAAGAGCGCTACGCCAAGCAGCAGATCGTTATTAAAGAGTTGGTAGAGATGTTGCATAAACATGCTGCGACCGCGTTGGATTCAATCTTTGCAAAAGACTGGGAGCGCTCCAGCGATGAGGCTTCACGTATGCGAATCATCATCGATCAAGTTGCCAGCCTGACCGATCCCGGCGCCTATGCCCTACATGCCCGCTTGAGCGCGCTGTAGTAAAGGGCGAGAGAGATAACATGCAGGTATGAGCGGCCGAATTAAAGAAGAGGATGTGGCACACGTCCGCGAACGCTCGCCTATAGATGAAGTCATCGCAGATTATGTGCAACTTAAATCTGCTGGCGGCGGACAAAAGAAAGGGCTCTGTCCTTTCCATGACGAAAAATCTCCCTCTTTCCACGTAACTCCAAGTAAAGGTTTCTTCCATTGCTTTGGCTGCCAGGCCAGCGGCGATGTAATTGCTTTCTTGATGAAGATCGATCATTTGAGTTTTACTGAAACCATCGAACGCCTGGCCGATCGCATGGGCTACCAACTTCGCTACGAGCAAGGAAATTTCACACCGGCTCCTGCGGGCAATCGCTCACGTCTGATTGCTGCAAATGCTCTCGCTGCAAAGTTCTATCAAGATCAGTTAAATACTTCACCGCTTGCTGCCCATGCGCGCGAGTTAATGACCAAACGCGGATTCGACAAGGGCGCCTGCGAAACTTTTGGAGTTGGTTATGCCCCCGATGAATGGGATGGTCTAACAAAGTACTTACGCGAGCAAGGCTTTACGATCGATGAACTTGAAACTGCTGGCCTTTCCAAGATGGGACAGCGCGGACCGATCGATAAATTTCGCAATCGCCTGACGTGGCCAATTAAAGATATCTCTGGCGATGTAGTTGGGTTTGGTGCCCGAAAGTTAGCTAGCGATGAAGAAGATCAAGGCCCAAAGTATTTAAATACTTCTGAAACTCCGATCTATAAGAAGAGCCAGGTTCTTTACGGGCTAGATATGGCGAAGAAAGAGATCGCTAAAAAGCGCCAAGTAGTGATTGTTGAAGGTTATACAGATGTGATGGCGGCGCAGTTAGCGGGGATCACGACTGCAGTTGCAACTTGCGGTACTGCATTTGGCGCTGATCACATTCGCATTGTTCGCCGCTTGCTCATGGATGATGATGCTTTCCGCGGCGAAGTCATCTTTACCTTTGATGGCGATGCCGCAGGTCAAAAGGCTGCGATGCGCGCCTTTACCGAAGATCAAAAGTTTGTAACTCAAACCTTTGTGGCGGTAGAACCGAATGGACTCGATCCCTGCGATCTGCGCCAACAAAAAGGCGATCTAGCGTTGCGTGATTTGATCGCCAAGCGAGTTCCACTATTTGAGTTTGCGATTCGCACCGAACTTGCGCTCCACAAATTAGATACCGCTGAAGGTCGTGTTAACGCCCTTAATGCAACGGCGCCACTAGTTGCGCAGATTCGCGACAAGTCACTACGTCCCGAGTACACCCGTTTACTAGCGGGTTGGTTAGGTGTTGAAGTTGAAACTGTTTCATCTGCGGTGGCACAAGGCGTTAAACGTCAACCACAGCAGAGCGCTCCGTCAACAAATGAAGAAGAAGCGCCACAAGTGCAATGGCGCCCAAATCCACAAGAGCCACGATTGATATTAGAACGCGAAGTTTTGAAGGCGCGCCTGCAGATGCCAACTCTAATTTCAAATTGGCGAGAGATTGAAAGTGGCGCTTTCACGCATCCTGCCTACATTCAATTGGCACAGATAATTGCTGCAGTTGATGAGCAGAGTTCAATTGAAATCGAACAAATTGCAGATGAGAATATGCGCGCACTATTTACCGAATTAAATGTCGAGCCAATTCGCGCCGATGGTGAAGTAACTGGCCACTATGTAGAAAGCATCGTTGCGCGCCTGCGCGAAGTCGGAATTTCCAGGGCGATCGCCGAACTTAAATCTTCGTTGCAACGGTTAAATCCGGTAGAAAATGAACAGGAGTACAACCAAGCCTTTGCCAGCCTGGTTGCCCTTGAGACCACCCGCCGCGGACTGCACGACCTAGCGCTTCGCTCGATTTAGACCCACTGCGCCTCGTGCGCTAGAGTGTGCGCCTGCACGACAAGTTGTAAATCTTTGCCCCATAGCTCAGTTGGTAGAGCGCCGAACTGTTAATTCGG
>Ga0208788_1000716_pt1 | contig 16228 bp, 13 predicted proteins | sample Wag4_2014_7_11_3_FD_187363 | JGI IMG/M metagenome (GOLD analysis project Ga0208788, IMG submission 187363) | Fresh water mixed with fracking chemicals microbial communities from Ohio, USA - Utica-2 Time Series FC 2014_7_11 (SPAdes) (version 2) ...
ACCTGTGGCACTGACCATTCTCGGCCTGTCCGGCGCCCTCAGTCACGATCCATCCGCCGCGCTATACATCGACGGCAAGCTTGTTGCTGCCGCCGAAGAAGAGCGCTTCGTGCGTGACAAGCACGCGAAGAACCGCATGCCCTACGAGTCGGCCAAGTTCTGCCTGGAGCAAGCTGGCATCAAGCCCTCGGATGTCGACGTGGTCGCCATTCCCTTCGCCCCCATCAGCATCTTCGAGAAGGCCCGCTGGCAGTACGCCAAGCGCTACGCCTACGCGCCGGATCGCGCCCTCGACGCCATCCTGTTCGGTAATCGTCGTTACAAACGCTACAAGAAGCGCATCGAGTGGTGCCTGGTGCAGCTCGGTTTCGACCTGAAGAAGGTCAAGATCGAGCCGGTCGAACACCACCTGGCGCACGCCTCCAGCGCCTACCACTGCTCAGGCTTCAAGGAAAAGACCGCGATCCTCGGCATCGACGGCAAGGGCGAGTACGCCACCACCTTCTTCGGCTGGGGCGAGAACGGCAAGATCCACAAGATCAAGGAGTTCTACGACCCGGATTCGCTGGGCGGTCTGTACGGTGCGATCACCGAGTACCTGGGCTTCGAGATGCTCGACGGCGAGTTCAAGGTCATGGGCATGGCGCCCTATGGCGACGCCGCCAAGTACGATTTCTCGCGCCTGGCCAAGTTCGAGAATGGCGAGCTGATCATCAATACCGAATACGCCAACGTCATCGGCTTCCGCCGCTACAAGGAAAACGGCAAGGGCTACTACTTCTCGCCCAAGCTGATCGAATGGCTCGGGCCGAAGCGCGAGGGCGACATCGCCGACGACCCGTACATCCATTACGCTGCCAGCATGCAGGCGCTGTTCGAGAAGCTGGCGCTGCAGATGATGGAGTACTACCTCGGCGACATCCTCAAGGAAACCGGCAAGATCGCCTTCGCTGGCGGTTGCGCGCTGAACGTCAAGCTGAACCAGAAGATCATCGCCCGCGATGACGTCAAGGAGCTGTTCGTCCAGCCGGCTTCCGGTGATGCCGGTACTGCCGTCGGCGCTGCTGCCTACGTCTCGCATCAGCGTGGCGTGCCGGTGGAGAAGATGGAACACGTCTACCTCGGCCCTGCGTACAGCAACGAAGACGTCATCGCCGCCTGCGCCAAGCATCCGAGCCAGCCGGTGTTCAAACGCATCGACAATACCCCCGAGCGCATCGCCAGGATCATGGTCGACGGCAACCCGGTGGCCTGGTTCCAGGGCCGTATGGAGTTCGGTCCGCGCGCCCTCGGTGGCCGCTCGATCATCGGTTGCCCGAGCATTCCGGGTGTGGCTGACCGCATCAACGAGCAGATCAAGTTCCGCGAGCGCTGGAGACCCTTCTGCCCGTCGATGCTCGATACCGTGGCAGCGAAGATGCTCAAGGTCGATCATCCGAGCCCGTTCATGACCTTCACCTTCGAGGTGAACGAGGAGTGGAAGGAGCGCGTCAGCGAAGTGGTGCATGAAGACGGCACCTCGCGCGCCCAGGTGCTGGAGCGCCGCTTCAACCCGCGCTGGTATGACCTGATGCTGGAGCTGGAGAAGCTTACCGGCAACGGCGTGTCGCTGAACACCTCGCTCAACCGTCGCGGTGAGCCGATGATCTGCTCGCCGACCGATGCGCTGAACATGTTCTACGGCTCGGATCTGCAGTACCTGATCATGGAGGACATCCTCGTGGTCAAGGACGGCAAGGATTGGTATGACGGCATCTGAGCAGGCTTCTGGCCAGGCGCAGCGCTGGGTTCTGCAGTTCTGTCATGGTTATGACGGTCCTTTCCTGGATTGTGCACGGCAGTACGCTGCGCTGTTCAAGGGCACGCCCTACAAGGTCTGTACTGTCTACCTGACTGGTGCACCGTCGTCGGACGTCGAGCGTGGTTCGGCTTCCGACGAGGTAATTTTCCTCGACTATTCCAGTGCGCAGGTGCGCGGTCTCAAGTTGGGTGCAATCCGCGATTTCCGTCGGATCGCCGCCTCGCGTGATTTCGCCCTGTGCATCGCCCATCGCTTCAAGCCGATCTATGTCGCGTTGCTCGGCAGCACGTTGCCGGTGATTGGCGTGCATCACGCTTTCGGCGACTACAAGCGTCGTTCGCGGCAACTGTTCGCCAACTTCTTTCGCAAGCGTCTGGCGTTGCTCGGTGTGTCCAACGCCGTGCGCGACGACATGCGCGCCTGCCTGCCCGGGTGGCCGACGGAGTGCATCGAGACCTTGTACAACCGTATCGATGTCGAGGCGGTGCAGGCAGAACAGGTATCTCGCGAGGCCGCTCGTGAACATCTGGGACTGCCGCAGGATGCCTGGGTCGTTGGCAACGTGGGGCGTCTGCATCCAGACAAGGATCAGGCCACGCTGATTCGCGGTTTCGCTCAGGCTTTGCCGCACCTGCCGGCAGGCAGTCTGCTGGCGATCATGGGCAGTGGCCGGTTGGAGAGCCAGCTCAAAATCCTGGCGGCAGAGCTGGGTGTTCGCGAGTCGGTGCGCTTTCTCGGGCAGGTGCCAAATGGGCGGCGCTACTTCAAGGCGTTCGATGTGTTCGTGCTGACCTCTGATCATGAACCGTTCGGCATGGTGCTGCTGGAGGCGATGGCGGCAGGAGTGATGGTGCTGGCGACGGATTGTGGGGGGGCTCCCGAGGTGGTTGGCGAGCCCGAGGCGCTATTCGCGCTGGGGGACGATATGACATTGGCGTCTCGTCTGTCGGCTGCATCGAGTGCTGAGTTGAAACGAGTGGAGCATGCTGTGAAGGCCAGTTTCACGGACGAGGGCGGTCATGCTCGTTTCTGGTCTCTACCGTGTGTGGCGTCCCTAATGCCGTCGAGGACGCCATGATGGCTGAGCACGTATCCAGGCAACTGGTTTATCTGGTTTACGGAGGCAAACCCGAGTATCACCGGGAGGCCAAGTACAGCATTCTCTCTGCCCTGCATCATGCGCAGGGAGCCTGTCCTCGAATTCTGCTGTACACCGACGAGCCTGGGCAGTTCCAAGGTTGGCCGGTCGATTTGATTGCGCTCGATGCCGATACCTTGAAGGACTGGACAGGTCCGGCGAGCTATCTGCATCGCCGCAAGGCTGCTGCCATCCGCGATGCAATGCAGTATGCCGAGCAGAGTATTTTCATCGATACGGATACCTTCTTTCTGGACTCTCCATTGAGGCTCTTCGAACGCTTGGCAAAGGCTCAGTGGCTCGTCGACGAAATCGAAGGTGTCTGGAGCGAGTGCAAGGGCGATGAGCTGCACACCGTGCTCTCGCCTTATTTGTCAGAGCAGCATGGTGTCGATCAGCAGATGTTGCTGATCAACTCTGGGGGTCTGGGCTTTCAGGGCGCTGCCGCTCAGCTGATGGACAACACCTTGGCGTTGATCGATGTGATGCACCCAATGGTTCCGAGGATCCATATCATCGAGCAGTTCGCCGTCGGCGTTGCCGCCAGGCATCTGGGGCGGCCTGCGGAGTCCCGAGGGGTGATCAAGCATTACTTCTCGGGTAAGAACTATTGGCGTCACATGGTCGCTGCGTTCTTTCAGCGTCATGGTGACGCGTTTTCGGCGCATGCCATACAGGCGGTTCGCGAGGTGCCAACTGCAAAGCCCCGGCCTGCCTGGTGGCACCGTTTGAACTTTCGTTTGCGAAGTCTGTTCCTGCCCTCCCGAGCCCGCTCTCATGCCAAGCTGGCCTACTACGCTGCAGTGATGCGCGCCGATCCCTACGCTGAGGCCTGTGGCCATGGCTATGCAGAGGAGTTGCGACGCAAAGCCATTCCCGCAGGTGAAAGCCTGAGCATGCAGCCCTGGAGCAAGATATTGAGTGGGCAGCAGAAGCTGTATCTGGCGAGGCTGCTGGGTGAGGCTGCTTCAGGGAGCTCTCGTGATCTTTCCTAATCGCGTATTCGAGGTGTGCCTTTGAACGTGCTTTTTCTCGTCCAGGCCGAGCAACGAGCGATACTGGATCGACTGTACGACGGTATTGCACAAGCGTGCGATAGCTGTGATATCCGTTGGCTGAGCAGCGATGAACAAGCCAATCTGCAGCGTTACTTCCGTGAGCACGTGGATGTATCGCGTTACGACAGGATTCTCTTCTTTCTGCGTTTCAAGAAAGAAATGCGTCAATGGCGTTTTATTCGCACCCTGCCCAATCTGGTTATCCTGGAACACGACGCCTACCAGAACTACATCCCCTGCAAGTACACGGGCAAGTTCAGCGCGCATTACCGGCGGATGCCCTGGGTGCGGATCATCAGTTCCGGTGCACAGGTCAGCCAGCGTTTGCGCGATGAGGGCTTCGACGCCTGTTTCGTGCCCAAGGGCTATGACCAGGCGTTGCTCTCCTATCAGGGCCGGGAGCGGGATATCGAGCTGGCTTTCGTCGGCAGCACCAAGAGCGTGGCCTACAGTGGGCGCAAGGCGCTACTCGATGAGCTCGGGCAGGTCGAGAATCTGCTAGTAACCAAGACCAAATCGGGTGAGGAGTATTGCGATACGCTCAACCGCATTCGCTTCTTCGTGAGTGCCGATGTCGGTATGGGCGAGTACATGATCAAGAATTTCGAGGCCATGGCATGCGGTTGTGTGCTGCTGGCCTATGATCATGGGGAGCAGGAAAATGCGGCTCTCGGTTTCGTCGATATGCACAACTTGGTTCTGTATCGAAACGTCGCCGAATTGCGCGAGAAGCTGCATATGTTGCGGCAGGATCCGTCCAGAACTGCCGCTATCGCCGAGGCGGGGCGTCAACTGGCGGAGCAATACTATGGTTTCGCCGCCATCGGGCACCAGATCGTCGAGGCCATGCGTCCGCCGTTACGTCGGGCATCGCAGCCTTCCTGGTTGCAGTTGCAGCTGCGCAAGGTTGGCGTTTACTACTAAGGCAGGTGCCAGTGGATATCCTCAACATCATGTGGGGAGGCGGCCCGGCATTCGTCTCCGTGCACAAGGTGCACCGCGAAATTCTCCGCTTCGGCGAGCCCGGCGCGTCAATCAGTAGCCTTTTGTTGCAAGGTGGCGAGGCGGGCGCACTGGCGGAAGTCGGAGAAGTTTCGTGTCTTGAGCTGTCCTCTGCGCGTATCAAGGGGCGCGGTCTTAATGCGCTACGACGCTGGTTCGACCGCCGACGTCTGGCCGCAGTGCTGGTCTCGCGTCAGCCACGGGTGGTGCTGCTAGACGGCATTGGTGTGGCCGCCTACGTTCTTCCAATACTGTCTGCACTGAGCGAGGTGCGGGTCATTGTGCTGTTTCACGGCCACAAGCGCCTCAGGCCTGATCAGATCAGGCTGCTGCAGCGGTTCCCGGCCGACAGACTGCAGTTGGTGGCGGTCTCTGAAACGCTGGCTGGCGATCTTGAGCGTCAGGTCGGGCGTAGTGTTCTTGGCGGTCGTATCGCTCTGGAGCCGACCACGCTGCGAGCGTCGCTCAAGAGCAGGGAGGATGCCCAGCGTGTTCTGGGTTTGCCAGTGGTCGCAACTGGGCGCACGATCGGGGCAGTGGGCCGGCTAGTCGCCGAGAAGGGCTTCGCTCTGCTGATCGAGGCGGTGGCCGGCTGGTTGAAGGCTCATCCCGGAGATCGCCTGGTGATAGTCGGTGAAGGACCGGAACGGGAGGCCTTGCTTGCGCTGGCGCAGAGGCTTGGCGTCGTCGACCAGGTCTATCTGCCGGGGCATGTCGCAGAGGCCCCGCGCTTGTATCAGGCGTTCGACCTGCTATGTATCCCGTCTCGTCAGGAGGGCCTGGGATTGGTGCTGCCTGAGGCTGTCATCGCTGGTATCCCCGTACTGGCAACAGATCTACCCGTCTTCCGCGAACAGCTGGCCGGAGATTTCGGCTTGCTGGCTTCTGACCGCAAGGATGCCTGGGAGGTTGCCCTGCATCAGCATCTGCAGGGCGATTTGGCGGCGTTGGCGCAGGCGCAGCAGCAAGGCCTTGATCCCGAGGGCGCCTGGTTGCGCTTCAGCGAGAGTTACCGGGCGTTATTACGTTAGTCGCCCAGAACTGCCGTGCTCAGGGCGTCCATTGGGAACTGTTCGGCGAGGCCGAGATTTTTCAGCAAACGCGAAAAGTGGGCGAGGTTGCGCCTGGCCTTGGCTTTCGACAGCGGCCGGCGTTGCACGCTCAGGTCGGCAATGTCGATCAGGCCCAGCGAGCCTTCTGGCGTCCGCACGATATTGCCCAGGTGGAGCGAGCGGAAATAGATGCCGCGAAGGTGCAAGGTGCGAATGAAATCGACCAGATTCGGTAGCTGCGTGGTGAAGGCATCCGGGGCATCCAGATAGATATCCTTGAGCGTTCTTCCTTGCAACGGGCTGTACAACACCGCGCTCAGAGAGGCGTCCTCCAGTTGATACAGTTCCAGAGGCGTGAGTGTGGGGATGCCGAGTGATTTCAAGCGCTTGGCATTGAGCCAGAAACGATCCGAATAGGGAACGAACAGCGCGGAGGAGAGCAGGCGCTTGCGTCTGAAGAGCTTGAGAAAGTTACCGTCGGCCAGTCTGTACACCTTGGGGCCGAGGCTGTCCTCCTCCAGTACCTGTGCGTCGGCCGTCAGGGTGGCCAGCATGTCGTTGCTTAGTTTGGTCTTGATGGGCATGAATGGGCCAGGCGTTCAGTAGGCTGTGAAGCGGGCGAGTATATGAGAGTGCAGCGCCGGATAACGGTTTCCGGCCAGCATTTTCAGTCGAGGGTTGTTGAGCCAGGCCTGAAGTGCGTTGAGCGATAACGATCGCCCGAGACGTTCCAGGGCCTTGATCAAGGTCCTGCCCCTGGTGCACCCGCGGTCGAATTCGTTGGGGTAGGTGTGGCAACCCTGAAGCAACTCACGGATGAACTGCCGACGCTCGCCAGGAACCCACCTGGTTACGAGCTTCTGCCAGCTGCGGCAAGACTGAGTTGGGCGCGGCAGTCGGTCGCTGATGATGGGGATGTCTTGCATCGCCTCCTTGCTGAGAGAGGCTGCATTATGTTTGCTGAGCCAAGCCCCTACCTTGGCGCGAAGCTGCGCTTTGCGGCGCCAGTAATGATGAATCACATCTGTGCGGGCATTGAGCTCTATCCGATCATGCGCGGCCAGAGCCAGGCAAGGCTCCTCCAGTGTGTGAAGCTCGGGGGGCAGCGGTCGCAGTTCATCCATCCAGGTGATGGAACGCTCCAGCACGGCCCGGTCGCTGTGCACGAGGCCGATGACTCCCGAATCGGTCGGGCGCGAGGTGGAGAGGGAAGGCTCGGCTTGCTCTAGCCGAGCCAGCATCGTGCGGGGGAGGAGAGGGACTTTGTTGGCCGGCCGCCCTATTGCATTGCGCAGGAGTTTTCCCGGAGCGAGGCGCTTAAATAGCGCAGCGGGCAGCTCACGAAAGAACCTATCGGTATCGATGATGGCGGCCTTGATGCGGTTTTGCAGCGCATCCTTGAGGACCATGTGTTTGATCCGAAAAGGGTAGCGGTACGGACCCGCCCAGCTTGGATCGATCGCACTGGTTTGGGCGGGGAGTTTGTCGAAAAAACTCGGGGCATCGTTGAGTACCCGAATATCGAATGGCTCGGTGTGTTTGCATCTGTTGGCTTGCGTCAGCGCGCTGACGATGCTGAACACGGCTTCACGTTGATAGGTCGCTGCGCCAAAAGCCAGGTAAATCAATTGTGTAGCGTGAGTCATTGGGGGCGAGCCATCCTCTTGATGGCGTGTAGAATATCATCCTCTGAATACATGGCCGTCATCAGATGGCCCATCTTACTGGAGTGAAGATGGTAGGCGTTCGTAGTGCCTGGGCGGTCGGCGTCCTGTGTATGGGATATCTGTGGTTTCTGTTCGGCATTGTCTGGGTGCCCAGTAACAAGCTCTATCAGCAGGGGCTGGTGTTGCTTCTATGGTTGCCAGTGCTGATCGCAGTGCTGGTGCTACACAAGCGGTTGCTGCCAGTCTGGCGAACCAACAAGGTATTTCTGGGGCTGTTGCTGATGCTGCTGGGCTGGGCGGCACTAAGCACACTCTGGACCGCCGCCGAAGTGCCACTCAAGGAGCTAAAACGGGTTCTGTATGTTGGCTTGTTTCTACTTTTATTTCAGATACTGGCCGAATTGCGATCGGCATTTGTCTGGAAAGGACTGGGCTTGGCCTTTGTCGCGCTAGCGCTCTCCTGTCCGGTCAGCTTCTATCTGTTTTATGTGCAAGGTATGCATCCGCTGTACGCAAGGTTGGATGGTATAGGGCAGGCCGGCCATCCCATTCTTGGCGCTTATGTGATGGCGTTGGCCGTCATGTGGGGGCTGCAGTTCATACCTCGTCAGCCTTGGCAACGCCTCGTGTGGGCCGGGTTGATCTCCCTGCTAATCGCATTTGTCGTGCTCGGGCAGAGCCGCGGTGCCATGTTGGCTCTCGCATTGGCTCTGCTGTCTATGCCGCTCTGGAACGGTGGGCGCATCGCCTGGCTGGTCGCACTGATTACCTGCGCTTTGGCTGTTGTGGGTGCGGTGTTGTTCATGCCGTTTATCCTGGAGCGCGGCTTCTCCTATCGCCCGGAGATATTCGCCTCCAGTGTGCAGATGATCATGCACAATCCCTGGCTCGGCCTGGGAATCGGTTCGGAGTACCGCGTATTTACTGCCAACTTCCCTGATGGGTTTGATCACTCCCACAATGCCTTCACTCACGCGGCCATTGAGCTTGGGATTCCAGGTTTGTTGCTGTGGGGCGGGCTCTGGCTGGAGGCTTTTCGGGTCGCCTGGCTTCAACGCTCTTCGTGGGAAGGGCGTCTACTGCTGAGCAGTCTCCTGGTTGCCTTTGTCGCGTTGCAGTTTGACGCGGCCAGTCTCTGGGATAGCCCGCGAGCCGAGTGGTTTGTCTCCTGGCTACCGATCGGGCTAGCGATGGCGCTCGCCGCCCGTCGGGCTCGCTCTGCCGAGCCCGGGTTGCAAAGATTCGATTGAATCGGCCCGTCGTGCTCTTGAGGCTGCCCCAAGGAAGGGGCGTAAAAACTTCTCGATGTGCTTAGGTGCGTAGCGAGAGCGTGCTGTTACAATCCGCCCCTTGCTAATCCTGCCAGTGCGTGAGGCGAGCCGAATGGCCAATTCTACCCAGCAATCCAGCATGAAGGTGTATCTGCGATTGCTGCGCTACGTGGTTCCCTACTGGGGCCTGTTCACCATCAGCCTTCTGGGCTTCCTGATCTTCGCCTCCACCCAGCCGATGCTGGGTTACATTCTCAAGTATTTCGTCGACGGGCTGTCCAATCCCGAGGCCAGCTTGTTTGCCGGTGTGCCCTGGTTGCTGGAGCATGCCCCCTGGCTGGCACATCTGAAGCTGTTGCAGGCCGTGCCGTTGCTGATCGTACTGATCGCTTTGTGGCAGGGGATTGGCTCGTTTCTGGGCAACTATTACCTAGCCAAGGTCTCCATGGGGCTGGTGCAGGACCTGCGCATCGCGCTGTTCAACAACCTGCTGACGCTGCCCAATCGCTATTTCGACAACCACAACTCCGGTCACCTGATTTCACGCATCACCTATAACGTGACCATGGTCACGGGTGCTGCCACGGATGCGATCAAGGTGGTGGTTCGCGAAGGGATGACGGTGATCTTCCTGTTCGCCACCCTGCTGTGGATGAACTGGAAGCTGACACTCGTAATGGTGGCCATTTTGCCGGTCATCGGGCTTATGGTGACCAGCACCAGCAAGAAGTTTCGCAAGCAAAGCAAGAAAATCCAGACCAGTATGGGGGACGTCACTCATGTGACCTCAGAGAGTATCCAGGGGTATCGTGTGGTACGCAGCTTCGGTGGTGAGGACTACGAGAAGCAGCGTTTTCTTGAGGCCAGCGAGGATAACAAGCTCAAACAGTTGAAGATGGTCAAGACCAATGCCGTCTATACGCCGTCACTGCAACTGGTGATCTACAGCGCCATGGCAGTGCTGATGTTTCTGGTGTTGCTGTTGCGTGGTGATGCTTCGGCGGGGGACCTGGTGGCCTACATCACGTTGGCCGGTTTGCTGCCCAAGCCGATTCGCCAACTGTCCGAGGTCAGTTCGACGATTCAGAAAGGCCTGGCGGGTGCCGAGAGTATCTTCGAGCAGCTCGACGAGGAGCCGGAAGATGATCGTGGTACCCAGGCACGAGAACGCATCAGCGGCCGGCTGGAAGTCAAGGATCTGAGCTTTAGCTACCCCGGTGCGGAAAAACCTGTGCTGAGCAACATCTCTTTCGTCGCCGAACCAGGGCAGATGGTGGCGCTGGTCGGCCGCTCCGGCAGCGGCAAGTCCACCCTGGCCAACCTGATTCCGCGTTTTTATCACCATGAGCAGGGGCAGATCCTGCTCGATGGTGTCGATGTCGAGGATTACACCCTGAGCAATTTGCGTCGCCACATTGCTCTGGTGACTCAGCACGTCACCTTGTTCAATGACACGGTGCGCAACAATATCGCCTATGGCGATCTGGCCGGCGCGCCGCTTGAAGCTGTGCAGCAGGCGGCCGCCGATGCCTATGCCGCTGACTTCATCGAGAAGATGCCACAGGGTTATGACACCCTGGTGGGCGAGAACGGCGTGTTGCTCTCCGGTGGCCAGCGTCAGCGCCTGGCCATTGCCCGTGCGCTGCTCAAGGATGCGCCGCTGCTGATTCTCGACGAGGCCACTTCGGCCCTGGATACCGAGTCCGAGCGGCATATCCAGGCGGCCCTGGATCAGGTGATGCAGGGTCGTACCACGCTGGTGATCGCGCACCGCCTGACTACCATCGAGAAGGCCGATCTGATTCTGGTGATGGATCAGGGGCAGATCGTCGAGCGCGGTACGCATGCCGAGTTGCTGGCACAGAATGGCTACTACGCCAGACTGCATGCCAAGCAGTTCGAGGATGGCGACGAGTCCGTCGTAGCTGAGCTGAACGCCTGATGCTGAATCGTCTGCAATTCTGGCGTGAGCGCGGCTGGACGCCAATCAATGCGGCTGACTACGCCGAGGTCTGGGCGCGCTTCGGTGGCAGCGTTGCCACTCACCCCGAGGTGGTGGCACGGCTGGCCGATCTGGCCGGTATCCCGGTGCGCTATCTGGGATGGCAGTCAGGTGGTGAGCTAAAAGCTGCTATCCCGACCTGGGGGCGACACCTGGCCCTGTCCAAGGATGTGCTCAAACAGCAGGGCAAGCGTGGCCTGTTCGACCTGGGCAATGCCGAGATCATCCTGCCGCTGGCTGCCGATGCGCATGTGCCGTTGCGTCATCGGGTGCGCTACCTGTCCGAGCTCAATGTCGCTCAACTCACCGGCATCAGCGAGCAGCCCGAGGGGCTGGCGTTGGCTCGCGAGCCTGAGCAATACAGCAAGAAATTTCGCTACAACCAGCGCCGTGAACAGCGTTTGCTGGAGGAGGCGGGCGGAATGATCCGGCCGATGCTGGAGCTGACGCCCGAGGAACAGGCTCGCATCTACGCCGATCTGTTCCAGCGCCGCTGGGGCTTCGCGGCCACCGGCAAGGATCATCTGGCCGAAGTGTTCGGCTTGCTGCGCGAGTTCATGACCGGCGCGCTGATCTATCTCAACGACGAGCCGGTGGCGATCCAGGTGCTCTACCGAGTCGAGGCGCCGCAATGGGTCAGTCTGGAATACATCAACGGCGGCGTCGACCCGCAACAGCGCGAGTTCAGCCCCGGCAGCGTTCTCAGCTTCGTCAACACCCAGAGCGAATGGGAGCAGGCGCGGGCGCTGGGCAAACCGCTGCGTTATTCGTTCGGTCGCGCCGACCGCGAATATAAGGATCGCTGGTGTAATCGGGTGCCGGTCTATCAGGTGTGAGGCGATGAACGGACGCAAGCAACAACTGCTCAGGCGCCACCGGCGCAACAAACGTATCGGCTTGTCAGTGGCGCTGCTGGCCCTGCTGGTACTGGGTGTGTGCGTTGCCTGGTGGCTGCCGCCTCTGCTGCTGGTGCTGGGCTGGGTGGCGCACGAGGCCTGGTTTGCCGATCACCTGTTCTATTCGCCGCGCGACGACTATCGCTATGACTTTCCCGATGACTGTCTGAGTCTGCCGGCGCGTATCGAGCAAGGCGTCCTGCATGTCGAGGCGAGTCTGGAGGGTCATGACACGCAGATCCTCGAGCTGCGTCTGACGGCAACATGGCTCGGGCGCTGGCTCGACCCGCATGTTCTGCTCGGCGATGACCGTCAGGATTTCGAGCGCGGCGTTGCCGGGCGTCGTTACCTCAATTTATCCGGACAGCAGGCGAACGGGCTAAGCATCGTTCCACGGTTTTGCCGAATAGATGGCGAGCTGCGCCTGCACGCCATGCGTAACCCGGACTTCAGTAAGCAGCGCATGCTGATCATCGCGCCGCATGCCGACGATGCCGAACTGGCGGCCTTTGGTCAGTACAGCCGCTCGTCCGACACCGCCATCGTCACCCTGACACAGGGTGAGATCGAGGCCGAAAACTATCAGCGCCTTGGCCTGGACAAGGCCGCCGCCGCTCGCCTGAAGGGGCGGCTGCGCGCCTGGGACAGCCTGGCCGCGCCACTCTGGGGTGGCGTACCGCAGCAGCGTTGCGTGCAGCTTGGCTATTACTGCCTGCAACTGCCGGCCATGGCCGAGCAACCGCAAACGCCGTTTGGCTCGCGTGAGTCGGGCGAGAGCGATATTCGCAGCGTGCGCTGCCACAACCCGCTGACGCTGCCGGCTGACGCCGATGGCCAGCCGACCTGGAATAACCTGATCGCCGATTTGGTGGCGGTGATCGAGCATTATCGCCCCGAGGTGCTGCTCACCCCGCACCCTGAGCTGGACCCGCACCACGATCACGTCGCCAGCACCCGCGCCGTGCTCGAGGCCTGCCAGCGCACGAGCTGGCAGCCGACAACACTCTTGCTCTATGCCAATCATCTGCATGACAACGACCGCTGGCCCATGGGGCCGGCGGGCAATGGTATCGCCTTGCCGCCGGCCATCGTGGCGCTGCCGGCTGATCGCTTGTGGAGCCCGACGCTGGACGCCGAGCGGCAACTGGACAAGGCCATGGCACTCGGTCTGCAGCATGATCTGCGAAGCCCGCTGCCGCTGAAAAGGCGCCTGCGCCGCTTGATTCAGCAACTGCTGGCCGGGCGTCGCTGGCCGGCCACGGGCGAAGACGAGTTCTTCCGCAAGGCCGTGCGTCGCCACGAACTGTTCTGGGTCCGTCAGCGTTAAGCGGTACGCCGATTGGCTCATGCTATGATTTTTCCCGTTTTTCTCCCCTTCTGGAGCCACCATGAAACTGACCATGCCCCGCTATGACCAAGCCGCCGTTCTGGTGGTGGGCGACGTGATGCTCGATCGCTACTGGCATGGCGGAACCTCGCGGATTTCCCCGGAGGCGCCGGTGCCGGTGGTGCGTGTCGATCAGATCGAGGATCGTCCCGGTGGCGCTGCCAACGTGGCGTTGAACATCGCCGCGCTCGGCGCGCGCGCCCTGCTGGTAGGCGTGACCGGAGAAGACGAAGCCGCCGACAGCCTCAGCGACAGCCTGCGTGGTGCCGGTGTGGAAACCCATTTCCAGCGCCTCGATGACCAGCCCACCATTGTCAAACTGCGGGTGATGAGCCGTCACCAGCAATTGCTGCGCATGGACTTCGAGGAGCCCTTCAACACCGACAGCGCCGCCCTGGCGCGCGAGGTCGATGCATTGCTCGACGGGGTCAGGGTGCTGGTGCTGTCGGACTATGGCAAAGGTGCCTTGCGCAACCACCAGGCGCTGATTCAGGCCGCACGCAACAAAGGCATTGCGGTGCTGGCCGACCCCAAGGGCAAGGACTTCTCCATCTACCGTGGCGCCAGCCTGATCACCCCCAATCTGCATGAATTCGAGCTGATCGTCGGTGGCTGCGCCGACGAAGCCGAGTTGGTCAGCAAGGGTGCCAAGCTGATGGCCGAACTGGAGCTTGGCGCCCTGCTGGTGACGCGCGGCGAGCATGGCATGACCCTGCTGCGCCCGCAGCAACCGCCACTGCATCTGCCGGCCCGTGCGCGGGAGGTGTTCGACGTCACCGGTGCTGGTGACACAGTGATTTCCACCCTGGCGGCCTCCATTGCCGCGGGCGAGGAGTTACCGCTGGCGGTGGCCCTGGCCAACCTGGCTGCCGGCATCGTCGTTGGCAAGCTCGGCACGGCCGCCATCAGCGCGCCGGAGCTGCGCCGCGCCGTGCAGCGTGAAGAAGGTTCCGAACGTGGCGTGTTGAGCCTCGATCAACTGCTGATCGCCATCGAGGATGCCCGTGCCCATGGCGAGAAGATCGTCTTCACCAATGGCTGCTTCGATATTCTGCATGCCGGCCACGTGACCTATCTGGAACAGGCCCGCGCGCAGGGCGACCGCCTGATCGTGGCGGTCAATGACGATGCCTCGGTCAGTCGCCTGAAAGGTTCGGGGCGTCCGATCAATGCCGTCGACCGCCGTATGGCCGTGTTGGCCGGCCTCGGTGCGGTGGACTGGGTGGTGAGCTTCAGCGAGGACACGCCCGAGCGCCTGCTCAAGCAGGTGCAGCCGGATGTGCTGGTCAAGGGCGGCGACTACGGTATTGATCAGGTGGTAGGTGCCGATATCGTCCAGGCCTATGGCGGCGAAGTGCGCGTACTCGGGCTGGTGGAGAACAGCTCCACCACCGCCATCGTCGAGAAGATCCGCAGCAAGTAACGCATTGCGTATGGCATCGCCCGTTGGCTCTGGTGTGCGCAATGTCTGTCAGTTGGCAGCAGAGATTTCTTCGGGCACACACCGAACAGGTCTGTATGCCTGCGCAGATGGGCATTCACAGCCAACTCCTCCATTCAGGCTCCCGCTTTTGCGGGAGTGCCGTTGAATGGATGGAGGATATTCCTAGAAACGGAAGACTTCCGTATCGATCTTGATCGGTTCTGCCACCGGGATCTTCGGCCCGGCAGCGGCTGGGTCCTGCGGTTTGGCTTTGGCCACCGGAGGCTTCTTGCGCGGCGGCTCAGGGGTAGGCTCGGCTGCAGCGATGGGTTGAATGGCCACAGCCAGTTCAGCCGCCAGACGTTGCAGCAAGACACTCTGCGCCTTGACCTGTTCGGCCATGGGCCCACCGTGCGCTTCTTCCAAACGAATCAGCCGGCTGTCGCGCAGTTGTCCGCGGCGGTCGAGCAAGCGCCACTGAGCTTCCAGCACGGCAGGTTGAGTCGGGCCGGAATCCAGGCGGGTGATGGTCAGCATGACCTGTGCATCGGCACTGAAGCCTGGTGCCGCCGGCGCCAGGGCCAGGCGCTGGCTGTCCAGGCGCCAGGCCAGTTGGCGCAGCAACTGCTGGTCGATGTCATTGGCCAGGCCGCTGGCCCAGCGAGCGTCCTGCGCGGCCACCAGGCTGCCATCGGCCTGACGTTGCAGCAGATTTTGCTGGCGCAGGTAATCGGCCACGCTGATCGGGCCGACCAGTACGGTCACACCGTTGTCCTGGGTCGGCGTCACGGCCTGGCCGCTGTCGAGTTGGTAAAGGGGAACCGGCTTCTGCTGCAGCAGACTGCAACCACTCAATACGAGCAGCGTGGTCAGAAGCAGAGCCACAGGGCGTACTACAGTCATCATTAATTCCAGGCAGCCGCTTCTGGGGCAGCTGCATATCGATCCCATATCATGCTGTGGGGTCATTTGTGCATGACCCGGGGCGCGTATCATCCGTCAAACCGCGCTACGACTCCAGCCTTGCCTGCTGGCTGGTAGCGCGGATATCCCGGACGAACGGGGGCGTGTTGCCGACGCTATTCCACCAACAGCTGGTCGAACGCTGGAAGCCGCGCGGCAGCTTGTTACCGCGGCGGCCGCGCTCGCCCTTGTAATGCTCGAGGTCGTCGGCTTTGAGTGTCAGGGTACGCTTCCCGGCCTGCAAAACCAAACTGGCGCCGCTGGGCAGTACGGCCAGATCGGTCAGATATTCCTCACGCGAGGCTACGCGCTCGCCGGGAATGCCGATGATCTTGTTGCCCTTGCCTTTACCCAGTTGCGGCAGATCGGTGACCTTGAACAGCAGCAGGCGACCTTCGGTAGTCACCGCGGCCAACCAGTCGTCTTCCAGGTTACTGACTGGCTTGGGTGCGACCACCCTGGCGCCGGTTGGCAGGCTAAGCAGGGCCTTGCCCGCCTTGTTCTTGGCCTGCAGATCCTCGCCTTTGACCACGAAGCCGTAGCCGGCATCGGAGGCGATCACATACAG
>Ga0208788_1000718_pt1 | contig 16227 bp, 13 predicted proteins | sample Wag4_2014_7_11_3_FD_187363 | JGI IMG/M metagenome (GOLD analysis project Ga0208788, IMG submission 187363) | Fresh water mixed with fracking chemicals microbial communities from Ohio, USA - Utica-2 Time Series FC 2014_7_11 (SPAdes) (version 2) ...
GGCCGAGTGCGGGCACCTGCTGATGCGGGGCTAGGGGAGCCAGAAGGGTCGGTCCTCGAGGGTGACGGTTGCTTCCCCGGCAGCCGTCACCAGTTGCACGCCCGGGCGGGCCTGGGCCACCTTCACGAGGCCGAGTCCGCGTTCTCCCGAGACGCTCGTCACCACGCCCACCGGACGTTCCTCGTCCAGCAGGGTGGCTCCGATCTCGACGTGCGTGCCTGCAGACCAGGTGAGGCCCATGAGCTGCCGCTGGATCTTGCGGTAATGGAACAACCGCGCCACGACTTCCTGTCCGAGGTAACAGCCCTTCTCCAGCGAGATGGACGTCTCGAGGCGCGCCTCCCAGGGATTCACGTCCTCGCCGATCTCGTGGCCCGAGGCGGGGAACCCCGCCCCGATCCGCCAACCTTCGATCCGATCGGCCGCCCACGGTTCGGCGCCCCGATCCACGAGGTTCGCCTCCCGCGCCGGCCAGCTGGCCTCGTCGACGAGCCAGATCGCGACCTCGGGAAGGGCCGGATGGCCCGCGCAGAGTGCCTCGCCATCGGCCGTCCCTCTCCAGCTCCACCGGCGGGCGTCCGCGGTGAGACGGGAGGCCTCGTCTGCAGGGACCGGCAGAAGGTCGGTCCAGGATCCGATGAGGGTGACGACGCGTGTCCCGGCGCTGCGGTCCGTCACGGTGACGTCCACGCCGAGGGTGTAGCGGTCCAGCGTCGTCGCGAGGATCGCCCCCCGACCCGGCCCGCCGACGAGCGTCAGGCCCGTCTCGTCCCGGAGGACGAGCACCCAGTCCAGCATCGTCCCCTTGCGGGTCGTGACGGCTGCCCGGGTCGCCTCACCCGGAACCAGCGAGCGGGTTTCCTGGGTCGAGTAACCCTGGAAGAAGGTCGCGGCGTCAGGCCCCTCGAGGCGAACGACGGCGCGATCGAGGTCCGCATGGTAGGAAAGGCTCATGATCAGACGCTGAAAGAGGTCCCGCAGCCGCAGGTATGCGCGGCGTTCGGGTTCTTGAAGGTGAAGCCCGCGTTCATGAGGTCGTCGTTGTAATCGAGCTCCATGCCCGAGAGCAGCAGCGAGGACTTCATGTCGAGCAGGACCTTCAAACCATCGAAGGTCATGACCCGGTCCTGCGCGGTGGCCTCGTCGGCCACATCGAGCTTGTAGCTGAAGCCCGAGCATCCGCCGCCGACGGCCGCTACCCGCAGGTAGGCCTCGGGTTTGCCCTGGCGCTCGAGGAGCGACTTCACGTGGGCGATCGCCTTGGGGGTCAGGTTGATGAGCGTCGGGGCGCTCGAGGGGGTCGTGGTGCTCATGGCTATCCCTCCGGATGGGTCATGCACGCGGACTGGCGAGGGGGATGCGGCAGGGCGTGCTGCGCTGCCGCTCGACTTCCTGGATGATGATCTGGGCGGCCCGGTCGACCTCGGCTTCGGTGGTCCCCCGTCCGAGACCCAGACGCAAGCTCGCCAGGGCAGTGTCCCGGCCGGTGGCGGCCAGGACGTGCGAGGGTTCGAGGCGGTCCGAGGCGCAAGCCGAGCCCGAACTGGCCGCGACTTCCTTGAGCCCCATCAGCAGGGCCTGGCTCTCGACGCCCTCGAGGCTCACGTGCAGGTTGCCGGGCAGGCGGTCGGTCGGATGTCCGTTGAGGTGGATCCCCTCGATCGCCGCGAACAGACGCTCCTGGAGGCGGTCCCGCAGACCCGACACGCGCTCGGCCTCGGCGGCGCGGAGGCTCTCCGCGAGCTCGCAGGCCTTGCCCAGGCCCACGATACCGGGGACGTTCAGCGTGCCCGAGCGAACGCCGCGCTCGTGCCCGCCACCGTGCAGTTGCGGCTCGAGACGGACCCGCGGAGCGCGTCGGCGCACGTACAGGGCACCGACCCCCTTGGGGCCGTACAGCTTGTGTGCCGAGAGGCTCAGCAGGTCGACGTGCATGGCCTCGACGTCGAGGGGAATCTTGCCTGCCGACTGGGCCGCGTCGACGTGCAGGACAACCCCGCGCGCCCGGCAGATCGCGCCGATCTCGGCGATGGGCTGGATCGTGCCGATCTCGTTGCTGGCATGCAGGATCGAGACGGCCAGGGTCTCGGGGCGGAGGGCCGCCTCGAGGTCGGACGGCGAGATCCGTCCGAACGCATCGACTTCCAGCCACGTCACGTCGCAGCCTTGCCGCATGAGCGCGTCGAGCACGTCCCGGGTCGCCGCATGCTCGACGCGCGTCGAGACCAGGTGCAGGCGGGGGATGGGGGCATGCAGGCGTTCGGTCTCGACGAGGCCCTTGAGAGCCAGGTTGATCGATTCCGTCGCTCCCGAGGTGAAGACGATCTCCTTGCCGCACGGGGCTCCGAGGCGATCGCGGGCGCCGATGAGGCGTGCCACCTGCTCACGTGCGGCCTCGACGGCCTCCTCGGCTGCCCACCCGTACGCGTGCTGCCGGCTCGAGGCGTTGCCGAACCGGTCCGTCAGGAACGGCATCATGGCCTCCAGGACGGCGGGATCGAGCGGAGTCGTGGCGTGGTGGTCGAGGTAGATCACGGGCGGCCCACCTCGAGCGGGAAGGGCTCGCGGAGCGCTGCTTCCGGAGGAGGTGGCAGCGGGCCCGTCACGGTGCCGTACCGGTCTTCCCGGGCCAGGTCGGCCAGGGTGTGACCTTCCAGGGCCTCGAGGAAGGCGTCCTGAGCGCGCTTCAGGGCCCCCTTCACGGCGCAGCCCACGCGGAAGCAGGCATACGGGCTCGAGGAGGTGCACTCGTTGACGGCGATCTCGCCTTCCGTCGCCTCCACGATGTCCCGGAGCGTGATGGTCTCGGGCGAGCGGGCGAGTTCGAGTCCCCCGTGGGAGCCCCGCTGCGAGCGGACGAGCCCGGCCCGAACGAGCAGGGGGACGAGCTTGCCCAGGAAGGACGGGGGAATCCGCTCGACGTCGGCGATCTTCGCCGTGTCGCAGAGCTGCCCCACCGGGCGCTTGGCCAGGTGGACCATCGTGAGGATCCCGTATTCCGAGGCCTTCGTGAGCTTCATCCGCCCGTCTCCTCGTGCCTAGACCGCCATCACCATGAGGTGGGGCTCGCTCTCGCGCAGCATGTTCTCGATCGCCATGAGCGTGCCGGCCTGCGAGCTCGGGCAGCTGCCGCATGCACCCTGGTACCGGATCTTGAGCACGTTGTCCTCGAGGCCCATCACCAGGATGTCGCCGCCGTCGGCCTGAAGGGCCGGGCGGATCCGTTCGTCGAGGACGGCCTCGATCGCCTCGAGGCGGACCTGCATCGCCTCGGAGTCGGCCTTCCAGGGACGTCCCCCGTCACCGGTGGGCGGGGTGACCGCATCCCCGGCCTTGGCGGCCCGGATCGGCTCCGCGATCTGCCGCATGAGCGCGGACCAGTCCGCTCCGCCATCCTGGGTGACGGTCAGCCAGCGGTCGATGTAATAGACGTTCGTGACGTGCGGGATCGCGAACAGTTCCCGGGCCAGCGCATCGCCTTCGGCCTTCTCGGCACTGTCGAAGGAGCGAGCCACGCCGCGCGTCAGGGGTTCCTTCAGGATGAACTTGACGGCGTTGGGGTTCGGTGTGGGTTCGATCTCGGCGATCTTGGGCATCGGGGAGACCTTTCTAGAGCGCGTCCGGGCCGGCCTCGGTGGAGACCGAGGTGCCCGTGGTGACGGCGGAGTGCAGGGTGTGCCAGGGGAGGACGGCGCACTTGACCCGGGTCGGCAGACCCGCGATGCCGGAGAAGACCGTCAGGCGGCCCAGGTGATGCGTCTCCTTCTCGGGGTCGAGCTGACCGGTGGCCATCCGGCGGAACTCGTCGACCAGGACCTCGGCCTCATCGATGCGCTTCCCCTTGACGACGCCCGTCATCATCGAGGCCGAGGCCTTGCAGATGGCACAGGCCTCACCTTCGAAGGCGATCGCCGCGATGCGGTCCTCGTCGATCCGGACGTCCAGCGTGATCTGGTCGCCGCAGAGCGGGTTGTGGCCTTTCGCGTGGTGACTGGCCTCCTCGAGCTTCCCGTAGTTGCGGGGCTTGCGGTTGTGGTCGAGGATGACTTCCTGGTACAGGGCCTTTTGACTGCTCACAGGCCGAAGACCTCCTGGACGCCCCGGAGACCGCGAGCCAGGGCCTCGACCTCCTCAAGCGTGTTGTAGTAGGCGAAGCTGGCGCGGATCGTGGCGGGCACGCCAAATCGCTCCATGACGGGCTGGGCACAGTGATGCCCCACCCGCACGGCGATGCCTTCCTCGTCGAGCAGGCTGCCGACGTCATGCGGGTGCACGCCGCGCATCACGAACGAGAGCACCGAGGCCTTCTCGGGGGCCGTGCCGATGAGCCGGACGCCCGGCAGGGCACCGACGAGCTCGGTGGCGCGCTCGAGCAGGGCGTGCTCGTGGGCGGCTGCCCGGTCGAGCCCCACGGAGCGAAGGTACCGGATGGCCTCGGCCAGACCGATCTGCGGGGCGATCGCCGGGGTGCCCGCCTCGAAGCGATAGGGCAGGTCGTTGAAGACCGTCTCCTCGAAGCGGACCGAGACGATCATGTCTCCGCCGCCCATATAGGGCCGCATCTGCTCGAGCCAGGAGGCCTTGCCGTAGAGGGCGCCGCTGCCGGTCGGCCCCCCGAGCTTGTGGCCGGAGAAGGCATAGAAGTCGCAGCCGAGAGCCTGCACGTCGACGGCCAGGTGCGGGACGGCCTGCGCCCCGTCGACGAGCACGGGGATCCCGCGGGCGTGGGCCATGCGGGTCATCTCGGCCACCGGGTTGATCGTGCCGAGCGCGTTCGAGACGTGGGCCACCCCGACCAGCTTGACCGGGCCCTCGAGCAACCGCTCGTAGGCCTCGAGGTCGAGGACTCCGCGATCGTCCATCGGGATCACGCGGATCTCGATGCCCCGCTCTTCGCGCAGGAGTTGCCAAGGCACGATGTTGGCATGGTGCTCCATGGCAGAAAGCAGCACGATGTCTCCGGCCTGCATGAAGGTGCGGCCGAAGGAGTGGGCGACCAGGTTCATCGCCTCGGTCGTGCCGCGCGTGAAGATCGTCTCGCGGAGCGTCGGGATGTTGAGGAAGCTTCGCACGGTTTCCCGGGCGTCCTCGTAGGCCGTGGTCGCCTCGTGGCTCAGGGTGTGCACGCCGCGATGGACGTTGGCGTGCTCCTCGCGCTGGTAGCGGGCCACCCGCTCGATGACGCACGCCGGCATCTGGGCCGAGGCGGCATTGTCGAGGTACACGAGCGGTTTGCCGTGCACGGTCCGCGCGAGGATCGGGAAATCCGCGCGGATCCGGGCGATATCGAGCGGGGCGGAGGCGATCGCCATGGTCTTCACCCTTCCTGTCCGGTCTGGATCCGCCCGACCAGCTCGCCCTCGAGGTTCTCGGCGAGCTCGCGCAGGGGGATCTCGCGCAGGATCTCGGCCGCGAAGGCCCCGATGAGCAGCTTGCGCGCCGTCGTGACATCGAGCCCGCGGCTCCGGAGGTAGAACAGCTCCTCGTCCTCCAGCTGCCCGACGGTCGCCCCGTGCGTGCAGCGGACGTCGTCCGCGAAGATCTCGAGCTGCGGCTGGGCGCTCACGCGTGCCCGCGGCGAGAGGAGCAGGCTGCGGCTGACCTGCGACGCGTTCGTCTGCTGCGCCTCGCGCTCGACGCGGACCCGGCCGTTGAAGGCAGCCCGGCCCGTGCCCCCGACGATCGCCTTGTGGCGCTGGGCGGCCGTGCCGTGGGGCTGGTGATGCCACAGGGTGGTGTGCAGGTCCGAGAACTGATCGTCACCCACCAGGGAGAGGGCGTCCAGACGTACGGACGTGCCCGTGCCGACCTGCTCGACGGTGTGGTCGACGCGCGAGAAGCGCGCCCCCAGCGCGATGGCCGTGTGGCCGTAGTGGGCGTCGCGCGCGACGCGGACCCCCACCCGGCCCAGGTGGACCGTGCGGGCGCTCTCGCGCTGGACGCGGACGTGCTCCAGGCGCGCCCCCTCAGCCAGGACGATCTCGGTCCGGGCCAGCGTCACGCCGCCCGCTGCCGAGCCGAGCGCCTGGAAATCCTCGATCAGCGTGAGTTCTGCTCCCGTTTCGAGCACGACCAGCACGCGCGGCGCGGCCAGCCGGGGCGTGTCGCCCGGGTTGGCCAGGGTGATCATGAGCGGCAGCTCGATGCGGGTGTCGCGGGCGACACGCACGATCACCGCGTCCTGCCAGGTCGCGTCATGCAGGATGTCGAAGAAGGTTTCTCCTTCGAGGCGCGTGCTGCCGAACTCGGCGGGGAGTGCGGCGGAGTCCCCCGGGCTGGCGAGGCTCCGGATGGAGAGGCCGGGCGGACAGTTCCCGGCGCCGGGCATCTCGACCGTCCAGCCGCTCACGACGAACACCCGCGGGGCCACGTGAACCATCGGCAGGAGCCCGAGGCTCTGAGAGGTGGTCGGAGGCACCGAGGAAGGAGCCGCCGTCAGGACTGCGGGGAAGGCTCCAGCCAGCGGCGCGGCGCGCCAGCCCTCGGTGCGCGGAGTCGGCAGGACGAGCGACCGCAGGCGCTCGCGGGCACCGGATGCCCCCGGTCGGTCCGTCGCCGGGAGGGCGGCCAGCAGCGTGTCGCGCAGGCCGTCGAGGGCCGTGGCGGTCGTGCTCATCGGAGGACTCCGGCGTCGGCCTTGATCCAGTCGTAGCCGCGCTCTTCGAGCTCGAGGGCGAGTTCCTTGCCGCCCGTCTTCAGGATGCGACCTGCGGCCATGACATGCACGAAATCGGGCTGGATGTGGTCGAGCAGCCGCTGGTAGTGCGTGACCATGACGATCGCCCGGTCGGGCGTGGCAACCTGGTTGACCCCGGCGGACACGACGCGGAGGGCGTCGATATCGAGCCCCGAGTCGGTCTCGTCGAGGATGGCCAGGGCCGGCTCGAGGACGGCCAGCTGGAGGATCTCGTTGCGCTTCTTCTCACCACCCGAGAAGCCCTCGTTCACGCTACGGTCCAGGAACGCGGGATTCATCTCGACGACCTGGCACTTCTCGCGGATGAAGTCGTCGAACTCGAGCGGGTCGAGCTCTTCCCCGCCGCGCGCGGCCTGCACCGAGTTGTAAGCGAGTCGCAGGAAGGCCGCGTTCGACACCCCGGGCAGCTCGATGGGGTACTGGAAGGCCAGGAACATCCCGGCACGGGCCCGGTCCTCGGGCTCCATCGTGAGCAGGTCCTGCCCGAGGAAGGTCACGGTGCCTGCCGTGACCTCGTAGTCGGGGTGGCCGGCCAGCACCTTCGAGAAGGTGCTCTTGCCGGACCCGTTGGGCCCCATGATGGCGTGGATCTCGCCGGCGCGGACCGTGAGATCGAGCCCCTTGAGGATCTCGACGTCCCCGATGCGGGCATGAAGTCCGCGGACTTCGAGAAGGATGGGCGCCTCGGGCCGGATCATCCGACACTCCCTTCGAGCTTGAGTCCCAGCAGCTTGGTGGCCTCGACGGCGAACTCCATGGGCAGCTGGGTGAACACGTCCTTGCAGAACCCGTTGATGATCATCGAGATCGCTTCTTCCGATCCGATGCCTCGCTGGGCGAAATAGAAGAGCTGGTCCTCGCCGATGCGCGAGGTCGAGGCCTCGTGCTCGATGCGGGCGGTGGGGTTCGCCACGTCCAGCGTCGGGAAGGTGCTGGCCTCCGAGCGATCGCCGATGAGCATCGAGTCGCACTGCGAATAGTTGCGGGCATCCCGAGCGCCCGGCATGACCTTGACCTCGCCCCGGTACGAATTGTGCGAGCGGCCGGCCGAGATGCCCTTCGAGATGATCGTGCTGCGCGTGCGCTTGCCGATGTGGATCATCTTGGTCCCGGTGTCGGCCTGCTGCATGTGGTTCGTGAGCGCGACCGAGTAGAACTCCCCGGTCGAGTCATCGCCCAGCAGCACGCAGCTGGGGTACTTCCAGGTGATGGCCGAGCCCGTCTCGACCTGGGTCCAGCTGATGCGGCTGCGGGCCCCCTTGCAGAGACCGCGCTTGGTGACGAAGTTGAAGATGCCGCCCTTGCCGTCGGCATCCCCGGCATACCAGTTCTGGACCGTCGAGTACTTGATGTCCGCGTCCTCGAGCGCCACGAGCTCGACGACGGCCGCGTGGAGCTGGTTCGTGTCGAATTGCGGGGCCGTGCAGCCCTCGAGGTAACTCACGGAGCTGCGCTCCTCGGCCACGATGAGCGTGCGCTCGAACTGCCCCGACTCCTGGTTGTTGATCCGGAAGTAGGTCGAGAGCTCCATCGGGCAGGCCGTGTCCTTCGGGATGAAGCAGAAGGACCCGTCCGTGAAGACCGCCGAGTTGAGCGCGGCGTAGTAGTTGTCGGTGTAGGGGACGACGGAGCCGAGGTAAGCCCGGACGAGCTCGGGGTGCCTCTGGACGGCTTCCGAGATCGAGCAGAAAATGACGCCCGCCTCGGCCAGCTTCGTCTTGAAGGTCGTCGCCACCGAGACGCTGTCGAACACCACGTCGACGGCCACGTTGGCGAGCTGTTTCTGCTCGGAGAGCGGGATACCCAGCTTCTCGAAGGTCCGCAGCAGCTCGGGATCGACCTCGTCGAGCGAGTTCAGCTGCTTTTTCGGCTTCGGGGCCGAGTAGTAGACGATGTCCTGGAAGTCGATCGGGGGGTGCGAGACGTTGGCCCAGGTGGGCGGCGTCAGCGTCAGCCAGTGGCGGAAGGCCTTCAGCCGGAACTCGAGCAGCCAGTCGGGCTCCTGCTTCTTGGCCGAGATGGCCCGGACGGTATCCTCGGTCAGCCCGGGGGGCAACGTCTCGGATTCGATGTCCGTCACGAAGCCATGCTTGTAGGGCTGGTTGACCAGGGTCTCGAGACTCACGGGTGGGCTCCTGCTCGGGCGAGGAAGGGACGCTCATAAATCAGACTAAAAAGGTCCGATTTATCTGATTTGAATGTACGGCATCCCGGGAGGGGAGTCAACGGGCGAAGATGGCCGTGGGGAGCCCCTCGCCGGTTTCCGGGAGGCGATCGTTCCTTGACAAATCGTGAACTCCCGGAGCCCCGGGGGACCTTCCGTCTCACGCCCTGCGTGGCTACCATGAGATGAATGGCATCGTCGTGCGGGTCGGGAGGTCCAGGCGTGGAGGTCATCGTCATCGGGGGAGGGCATGCAGGCTGCGAGGCCGCGCTGGCGGCTGCGCGCCTGGGCGCCCGTACGGTCATGGTCACGTCCTCGTTCGAGACGGTCGCCAGCATGCCCTGCAACCCCGCGATCGGGGGGCCTGCCAAGGCGAACCTCGTGCGCGAGGTCGACGCACTCGGCGGCGAGATGGCCCGGGTCGGAGACCGCACGGCCCTGCAGATCAAGGTGCTGAACTCCAGCCGGGGTCCCGCCGTCCAGGCCCTTCGTGCCCAGTCCGACAAGGCCCGGTACGCCCGGGCCATGCAGGAAGTGCTGCGCGCGCAGGCGGGCCTTGACATCGTCGAGGCCCTTGTCGCCCACCTGCGTCCGCGAGAGGGGGGAGGTCTCGAGGTCGAACTCCTCGACGGGCGCGTCCTGTCGGCGCCCGCCGTCGTGCTCACGACGGGGACGTTCCTGCGCGGCAAGCTGTTCACGGGCCTCGAGGCGAGCCCGGGGGGGCGCCGCGGCGAGCCCCCGGCCCAGCACCTCACGGCGAGCCTGCACGCGCTCGGCCTGCGGACCGGACGGCTCAAGACGGGCACGCCCCCGCGCGTGGACGGGCGCAGCCTCGACTTCGACCGGATGGACCTCGCGCCAGGCGGGGGGCCCGAGCTGCGACTCTCCTTCATGCCCTCCGGGGAGACGTGCCCGCAGGTCCCGTGTTACCTGACGCGCACCACCCTCGAGACGCACGCCATCATCCAGGGCGCCCTGGATCGGTCCCCGATGTTCCGCGGCCTCATCGAGGGCGTGGGGCCGCGTTACTGTCCGAGCATCGAGGACAAGGTCGTGCGCTTCGCAGACAAGGAATCGCACCCCATCTTCGTGGAACCCGAGGGGGCCGACACGCACGAGTGGTACGTCCAGGGCTTCAGCACGAGTCTCCCGGCCGAGGTCCAGGAGCGCATGCTGCGCACGCTTCCCGGCCTCGAGCAGGTCGTCATGCTCAAGCCGGGCTATGCCGTCGAATACGACTACATCCCGGCGATCCAGCTCAAGGCCTCGCTCGAGGTCAAGCACGTCCCGGGTTTCTTCACGGCCGGCCAGATCAACGGGACCTCGGGGTACGAGGAGGCGGCCGCCCAGGGAATCGTGGCCGGCATCAACGCGGCCCGGCTGGCCCTGGGCCAGGAGCCCGTGATCTTCCCCCGGCATCAGAGCTACATCGGGACGCTCATCGACGATCTCGTCACGAAGGATCTCGACGAGCCGTACCGGATGCTCACCAGCCGCGCGGAGCATCGCCTGACGCTCCGGCAGGACAATGCCGACGAGCGCCTGACGCCGCTCGGGCGCGAGCTGGGGTTGGTCGACGAGGCGCGCTGGGCCCGCTTCGAGGCCAAGCAGGCGGCGATCGCTACCGAGGAGACCTGGTTGCGCACCACGCGGCTCGTGCCGGGTGAGGCGGCCCAGGAGGCGCTCGCCGCCGTGGGCGAACGCCTCGAGCGGGTCGTCACCGCCGAGGAGCTGCTCCGGCGCCCCCCCGTGCCCATCGAGCTCGTCTACCGGCTGGCCGGTCGTGACCCCGGTACGGTCGATGCCGAGGTCCGCGAGCAGCTGTCCATCCGCACCAAGTACGCCGGCTACATCGTCCGCCAGGCGGAGCACATCGCCCGGCTCGAGCGTCACGAACACCGTTCCATCCCCGACGATCTCGATTACGGCGGCGTCACGGGGCTGTCCCGCGAGGCTTTCGACAAGCTCACCCGGGTCCGGCCGGGCACCGTCGGCCAGGCTGCCCGCGTCGGGGGCGTGACCCCCGCGGACGTGCAGCTCCTGCTCATCCATCTCGAATCGCGCCTGCGCGCCGCACGCGCCTGAAACGGACCCTCATGCCCGATCACACCTGCATCCGCATCCGCGGTGCCCGCACCCACAACCTCCGGAACATCGACCTCGAGATCCCGCGGGATCGTCTGGTGGTCTTCACGGGCGTGAGCGGTTCGGGCAAGAGTTCCCTGGCCTTCGACACCCTGTTCGCCGAGGGGCAGCGGCGCTACGTCGAGAGCCTGTCGGCCTACGCCCGCCAGTTCCTGGGACAGATGGACAAGCCCGATGTGGATGCCATCGAGGGCCTGAGCCCGGCCATCTCGATCGATCAGAAATCGACCTCGCACAACCCCCGTTCGACCGTGGGGACCGTGACCGAGATCTACGACCACCTGCGGCTGCTCTATGCCCGCGTCGGGACGCCTCACTGTCCGTCCTGCGGCAAGCCCATCAACCCGCAGACCGTCGAGCAGATCGTCGATCAGGTCCTGGCCTGGCCCGCGAACACGCGCTTTCAGGTTCTCGCTCCCATCGCGCGCGGGCGCAAGGGCGAGTTCCGCAAGGAGCTGGAGGAGGCGCGCAAGGAAGGGTTCGTGCGGGCCCGCATCGATGGCGAGGTCCGGGAGCTGTCCGAGGAGATCGTCCTCGACAAGCAGCGCAAGCACGACATCGCGATCGTCATCGACCGCCTGATGGTCAAGCCGGACATCGCCTCCCGCCTCGCCGACAGCCTCGGGACGGCGCTGCGCAAGGGGGAAGGTCTCGTCCTCGTCCAGGATATGGGCACCCGCGAGGCTCCGCACGACCGGGACGTCCTCTTCAGCGAGCACTTCTCGTGCGCCGATTGCGGCGTGAGCATCCCCGAGATCGCGCCGCGGCTCTTCTCGTTCAACAGCCCCTTCGGCGCCTGCCCGGCATGTCATGGTCTCGGCTCCAGCCAGGAGCTCGATCCGCGTCGCGTGGTGCCCGATCCGACGCGCAGCCTCGCCGAGGGGGCCATCGTGCCCTGGGCGCGCACCGGGAATCCTTACTACTTGCAACTTCTGGGCGGGCTCGCCGAGCTCCGCGGTTTCACCCTGCAGACGCCGTTCCAGGATCTCCCGACCGAGATCCAGCAGCTCCTCCTGCACGGCAGCGACGAACCCATGCGCCTCAGGACCGAGAGCTGGTCCCGGTCGGGTGACTGGAGCTTCACCACGCGCTACGAGGGCGTCCTGCCCCAGCTCCGGCGACGGTACCAGGAGTCGACGTCCGAGAAGTTCCGCGAGGAGCTCCAGTCCTACATGACCCTGCGCCCCTGCGAGACCTGCCACGGGAAGCGTCTGAAGCCGGAAGCCCTGGCCGTCACGGTGGGGGGGCTCTCGATCGCCGACCTGACGGCGCGCTCGCTCCGCGAGAACGAGTTGTTCCTCGACGGGCTCGAACTGACCGAGCGCCAGCAGGTCATCGCGCGGCAGCTGCTCAAGGAGATCCGGGCCCGGGTGACGTTCCTGCTCGACGTGGGGCTCGACTACCTGACGCTCGACCGGTCCGCCAACACCCTGTCGGGCGGTGAGGCGCAGCGGATCCGGCTGGCTACCCAGATCGGCTCCGGTCTCACCGGAGTCCTGTACATCCTCGACGAACCCAGCATCGGGCTGCATCAGCGCGACAACGAGCGGCTGCTGGCGACGCTCACGCGGCTCCGGGACCTGGGCAACACGCTCATCGTCGTCGAGCACGACGAGGACACCATCCGTCTGGCCGACCATCTCGTGGACGTCGGCCCCCGTGCCGGCGTTCACGGGGGGCGGATCGTCGTCTCGGGCCCTCTCGCCGAGCTGCTTGCCTCGGAGGAGAGCCTCACGGCGGCTTATCTGCGGGGCGATCGCCAGATCGTCGTTCCCGCTGAAAGGCGTGCCGGCAACGGTCGGGCCATTCGCTTGCTCGGTGCCCATCTGCACAACCTCAAGCAGATCGATGTCGAGATCCCGCTCGGCCAGTTCGTCGTCGTGACCGGGGTGAGTGGTTCGGGCAAGTCGACCCTCGTCCACGACGTCCTCTTGCCGGCCATCGAGCACGTCTGGTCGAAGGGGCCGGCGCCCGAGGGTTTGCGCGGCTGGGAAGGCCTCGAGCACATCGACAAGGCCATCGTCATCGACCAGGCTCCCATCGGTCGGACGCCTCGCTCCAACCCCGCAACCTACACGGGCCTGTTCGACATCATCCGCGAGGTGTTCGCCTCGACGAACGACGCCAAGATGCGGGGGTACCAGGCCGGTCGCTTCTCGTTCAACGTCAAGGGCGGACGCTGCGAGGCCTGCAAGGGGGAGGGCATGAACGTCATCGAGATGCAGTTCCTGCCGGACGTGTACGTGCCCTGCGACGTCTGCAAGGGCAAGCGCTACAACCGGGAGACGCTCGAGGTGCGCTTCAAGGGGAGATCGATCGCGGACGTGCTCGCCATGACCGTCGCGGAGGCCGTCGAGTTCTTCTCGAGCATCCCGCGGGCCGTCACGAAACTCCGGACCCTCATGGACGTGGGCCTCGACTACATCCAGCTCGGGCAGCCCGCCACCACGCTCTCGGGTGGTGAGGCCCAGCGCGTCAAGCTGGCGACCGAACTTTCCCGGAGATCGACCGGTCGCACGTTGTACCTGCTCGACGAGCCCACCACGGGCCTGCATTTCTATGACGTGGACAAGCTGCTGGGGGTCCTGCAGCGCCTGGTGGACGGCGGCAATACCGTGCTCTGCATCGAGCACAGCCTCGATGTCATCAAGGTCTCGGACCACGTGATCGATCTGGGGCCCGAGGGGGGCTTCCGGGGTGGCACGCTGGTGGCAGCCGGCACTCCCGAACAGGTGGCCATGGTTCCGGGATCGCACACCGGGCGATTCTTGAGGCCCGTGCTTGCGATCCCGGATCCGGTACCGGCGTCCTAACATTTGTTAAATCGTGTTTCTACCTTCCGGATCCGGGTAAGGTACGGTAGCCGACACCGTCGCAGGTCTCGCGACGAATCGTCCGTTTGTCCGTGGTGGGCGCCACAAGCCGCTTCGGACCTCCGGATGCAATCCACGACGAGAGGGTGAGCCTTCAGGCATGACTGTTGCGAGCGCAGATTACGTCGAGTCCTTCTGTTCCGCCGCCGAGATGGTGCTGTCCCAGTTGCTCGGTGACAGCCCCGTGCGCGGAGATCTGGTCGATCTCACCACTCCGGTTTTCCCCCTCCAGCAGGTCAACATCGGGGTGGGCATCACCGGCGAAGTCCGGGGACAGGTCAACTTCGGGTTCGATCGGTCCACCGGCCTCGCGATCGCCGGGGCCATGATGTACGAGGAAATCGCCGATTTTTCCGAGATGGCGCTGTCGGCACTCTGCGAGCTGTCGAACATGATCTCGGGCAACGCCACGATCGGGATCAGCGCCGCGGGTATCAAATGTGACATCACGCCCCCCACCATCCTGATGGGGGCCAGTGTCCGGGCCTCCTGGTTCGGCATGCGGAGTGTCGCCGTGCCCCTGCAACTGGCCTGCGGTGTCGTGCACGTCACGGTGGGTATCCGGATCGACTAGCGTCGCGTCGCGCCCTGCCTTTACAATGCAGGGCCGAGAGGGCAGCGCCCTTCACCGTCGGACCGTCCGCGGTGACAGGGCGCTTCACATTGTGGCGAAGGAGTTTCGATGCGACGTCGTGGTGGCTGGTCGAGGTGGGCCGGGGTTCTGACCCTGGTGGCCTGTACGGGCAACAACCCGGCTGCTCCGGGCTCCACCAATCCGTCCCTTCCGGGTGCGACCGGCACGTCGGCCTCGGCCGCCCGGACCGAGGCCGTCCCCGACCGCATCACCATCAAGGGGGCGATCGCCGACGCGCGGACCGGTGAGGCCCTGGCCAGGGCCGTGCTGTTTTACCGGGTGGTGCCGACGGAACCCTTCGCTCCGGCCTTCGACGCCTCCGGTTCGCTCGATGCCTCCGCCTCCTCGGGGGATCTCACCTTGCCGCCTCCCGTACCGGCCGTGCCGCCGGGCGCCTCCGCCCCCCCGACACGTGGTAACGCGGGGCGACTGGGCGCATCGGCCCCGAGACGTCCCGCCCCGACTCCCGTTCCCGCCGATACCCTGCGCAAGGTCGTCGCGGACGACCGGGGGCAGTTCGAGCTGCGTGACGTGGCTCCCGGGACGCTCCAGGTCACGTGCTGGGCACCCGGCCACGAGGCCCTGACGGTCAGCGGGAGTCGACCCACCCAGCTCCAGCTCTCGCTGGAGCCGCTGGAGCCCGGCACGGGCCTCAGCGTGCGAGGTCAGGTGCTCGCCGGGGGGGACCGGCCCCGACCGGCTGCCGGCATCCGGATCACGGCTGCGACCCGGCGCGGAGAGCTGGGCCCTGAGCTGGCCACGACCGATCCGGACGGACAGTTCACCATGGCCGGGTTCCAGGAAGGCAAGACGGCCCTCGGAGCGCTGCTGGTCGATGGTGAAGAGGTCAAGGCCTGGGCCTTCCTGGACGAGGTCCGGGTCTCCGGCACGCGGGACAAGGCTCCTGCCTCGCCGTCCCTGACGCTGCGGGCCGCGACGCACCCCGTCTTTCTGGCGGGCTCCGTCACCTCCCCGAGCAAGACCCTCGTGCCCCGACAGATCCTCGCCAGCCTCGTCACTCCACGGGGCGAGATGCCCATCCTGTCGAGGGTCCCGGACCCGGACGGGTTCTTCCGCTTCGCCTTGCCCGCCCTCGCCCAGGGGCACGCCTACCGGCTGGTGGCCACGGGGCTCGAAGGTCAGGCCACGACCCGTATCGCTCGCGGCGAGCTGGGGGCCTCCGATCAGAAACTCGAGCTGGCCCTGCCGCGCCTGATGCCGGCGCCGGAACTCGCCTGGGAGGGGGACGAGGGGACCTTGCGCTGGGAGGCCGTCCCGGGAGCCTCGGCTTATCTCGTCCAGATCGAGACGGTGGGCGACGAGCCGCGTGCCATCTGGCGGGCTCACGTCGCGGGAACCCGGGTCACCCTGCCCCTGCCTGCCGATGTGTCCCTGCTGTCACGGGGGACGACCTATCGCCTGACGACGACGGCCATCCAGGTCGCCGACCGGGCCACGTGGGACCTCGCCGATCTGGCCGAGGCTCCCTGGGTTCAGCGTGTCTCCCATGAGCCGCTGACCTTCCAGCTGGGGCAGCCCCTGCAAGCCAGCGCGGCCCCCGAGGCCTCCGGCTCGGCCCCGTTTCCTCCGGACGGGATCGCGCCTCCCGGCGTGCGTCCGTCGGTGGCCACCACGCCCCTCCCCGGGCCTCGCGTCGTGAAGAAGCCTGCTGCCAGGGGCAAGCTGAAGGCTACCCCCGCGCCCAGGCTCAAGC
>Ga0208788_1000719_pt1 | contig 16215 bp, 12 predicted proteins | sample Wag4_2014_7_11_3_FD_187363 | JGI IMG/M metagenome (GOLD analysis project Ga0208788, IMG submission 187363) | Fresh water mixed with fracking chemicals microbial communities from Ohio, USA - Utica-2 Time Series FC 2014_7_11 (SPAdes) (version 2) ...
CCCCAGGAGCTCCCTGACGTGTCCGTGTCCACGCTCGATCTGTCCCGTTCCCGCGCCCTTTTCGCCGAGGCGCTCGACCTCATCCCCGGGGGCGTCAACTCTCCCGTGCGGGCCTTCCGCTCCGTCGGAGGCGATCCGCGCTTCATGGAACGGGCCGAGGGGGCCTTCCTGTGGGATGTCGATGGACACCGCTATCTCGACATGATCGGGTCGTGGGGCCCCATGATCCTCGGGCACGGGCACCCGGATGTGAAGCGGGCGATCGCGGGAGCCCTCGAGACGGGCATGACCTTCGGAGCCCCGAGTCCCGGCGAGGTCCGGATCGCGAAGCTGATCCGCGACCGCTTCCCCTCCATCGAGAAGGTCCGCCTGGTCAACTCCGGGACGGAGGCCACCATGAGCGCGCTCCGGCTGGCGCGCGCGGCCACCGGACGCGAGAAGATCGTGAAGTTCTCGGGCTGCTACCACGGCCACGCGGACATGCTGCTCGTCCAGGCGGGCAGCGGGGTGGCGACCCTCGGTCTGCCCGACAGCCCGGGCGTCACGGCCGGAACCGTCGCCAGCACGCTCACGGCACCCTTCAATGATTTCGAGGCGATCGCGGCGCTCTTCGAGAGCCACGGCGACCAGATCGCCGGCGTGATCGTCGAACCGGTCGTCGGGAATGCCGGCACGTTGCTGCCCCGTCCGGGGTACCTCGAGCACCTGCGCGAGCTGACCACGCGCCACGGCGCCCTGCTCATCTTCGATGAGGTCATGACGGGCTTCCGGGTGTCTCGCGGCGGGGCCCAGGAGCGCTTCGGCGTCCGGCCCGACCTGACGTGCCTCGGGAAGATCGTCGGCGGTGGGGTACCCGTGGGCGCCTACGGCGGCCGGGCCGACCTCATGAACCACGTCGCTCCGGCCGGCACGATGTATCAGGCCGGCACGCTGAGTGGCAACCCGATGGCCACGGCCGCGGGGGCCGCCACGCTGGAACTCCTGGGTGCCGAGGGCGTCTACGAGCGCCTGGAACACTGGACGGAGGAGATGTGCCGCGGGATCGAGGCGATCGCTCTCGAGGCCGGCATCCCGGTCACGGTCAATCGCTGCGGGGCGATGTTCACGGTTTTCTTCCATCCCGGCCCCGTCACGTCCTGGGAGGAAGCGCGCACGTCGGACACGAAGCGTTTCGCCCGGTTCTTCCACGGCATGCTCGATCGCGGCGTGTACTGGCCTCCGTCGCAGTTCGAGGCCGCCTTCCCGTCCCTGGCTCATGGCGAGCCAGAACGGAAGCTGCTGCTCGAGGCGTGCCGCGACGTTTTCGCCACGCTCGACTGACGATCGACGCCCTGAACGAGTCCGGGCGTGCCATCGGCGTGCCCGGACGTTTTCATGCCGCCTCGACCGGGACATCCGCATCAGGATGCGGTAAAATGGGCCTTACCCACTGGCGTGCAACGGCGCACGCCGGGCCCATCCGAACTCCGTGCATGCGGGGGCAACGCAGCCCCGGGAGGCCACGTCCCAATGCGAAATCCTGTCGATCTTTCCTACCTTGGCATCACGAACTTGCACCAGGTTTACTGGAACCTGACGCCACCGGCCCTCATCGAGGAAGCCATCCGGCGTCGCGAGGGAATCCTGGCCCACCGGGGCCCCCTCGTGGTTCGTACGGGAAGCCATACCGGCCGCTCGCCCAACGACAAGTTCATCGTCAAGGAGCAGTCGAGTGAAGACAAGATCTGGTGGGGCAAGGTCAACCGGCCTGCCGAGGCCAGCAAGTTCGACAACCTGCTGCGCCGGGTGACGGCTTACCTGCAGGGCAAGGACGTCTTCATCCAGGACTGCTACGCGGGCGCCGATCCGCGCTACCAGCTGCCGATCCGGGTCATCACGGAAACGGCCTGGCACAACCTCTTCGCCCGCACGATGTTCATCCGGGCCACCGAGGCCGACCTGGCCACGCACGAACCTCGCTTCACGATTCTCCAGGTGCCGAACTTCAAGGCGATCCCCGAGATCGACGGTACCAACTCCGAGGCCTTCGTGTTCATCAACTTCGGCATGAAGCTGGTCCTGATCGGTGGCACCCAGTACGCGGGCGAGATCAAGAAGTCCGTCTTCACGATCCTCAACTACCTGCTCCCGCAGGAACACGTCATGTCGATGCACTGCTCTGCCAACGTCGGGCGGGATGGCGACACGGCGATCTTCTTCGGCCTCTCGGGGACGGGCAAGACGACGCTCTCGGCGGACCCCGAGCGTCGCCTCATCGGCGATGACGAGCACGGCTGGTCGGATCATGGCGTCTTCAACTTCGAGGGAGGGTGCTACGCCAAGGTCATCCGGCTCTCGAAGGATGCCGAGCCGGATATCTACGCGACGACCGAACGGTTCGCGACGGTCCTCGAGAACGTCACGATCGATCCCGTCACCCGGCGTCTCGATCTCAACGACGATAGCCTGACCGAGAACACCCGGGCAGCCTATCCGCTCACGGCGATCCCGAACACCGTGCCCAGCGGCATGGGGGAGAGCCCCCGCAACGTGGTGATGCTCACCTGCGACGCGTTCGGCGTGCTGCCTCCCATCTCGAAGTTGACGCCCGAGCAGGCCATGTACCACTTTCTCTCGGGCTACACGGCCAAGGTCGCCGGGACGGAACGTGGCGTGACCGAACCGACCGCCACGTTCTCGACCTGCTTCGGCGCGCCGTTCATGGCCCTGCACCCGACGGTGTACGCGACCCTCCTGGGCGAGAAGATCCTCAACGGCGGAGTGAACTGCTGGCTGGTCAATACCGGCTGGACCGGCGGCGCCTACGGCCAGGGCAAACGCATGTCGATCCAGTACACGCGCGCCCTCCTCAAGGCGGCGCTCTCCGGCAAGCTCGACGAGGTCGAGTTCGTCACGGACCCGATCTTTGGCATCCGCGTTCCCACCGCGTGTGAAGGCGTACCGGCGGACATCCTGAACCCCCGGAACACCTGGAAAGACCCGAAGGCCTTCGACGAGATGGCCCGCGAACTGGCCCGGAAGTTCCATGCCAACATCGCCCAGTTCGAGGGACAGATTCCCGAGAACATTCTCCACGCAGGCCCCCGACAGGTCGAACTGTCGCCCCGCGCCTGACCGCCGGCCCCCGGACTCGACCCCTCGAGTCCGGGGGCTTCTATCCTCCAGGAGGCTTCGCTTGACCGCAACAGACCGCGTCACCGCGCTCGTACGGCTCGGGACAGCCTGCTGCCTCTTGCTGAGCCTCGGAGCCTGTGCCGGTGACCTCTATCCCGAGGCCCCGACCCCGACACGCTCTGCGGCACCGGGGAGTCCGGGCGGAGCCACCTGGCAGACCGATGCCAGCCAGATCCAGACCCTCCCGACCGTGCTCGGCAACCTCACGTTCACGCCTCTCCTCCGCTCGGACGATCCCGAAAGGGTCCAGTTCGTGATCACGCTCCAGCCCGACGAGGGGGCCGGAACGGCGGCTCCCGGCGTCGGAACGGGAACCCTCGACCTCCTTCCCCGGAGCGGTCCGTCGACTCGCCTGACCCTGGCGACGACCACGTCCACCGGAACCACCGGCCTGGGGGTCGAGACCCGCGTCGAAGCAGGCCAGACGCTTTCTCTGACGGCACGTCTCAATGTCCGGGGCGTCTCGATCTCCGGTAATTTCACCTTCACCGCACCTTGAGGCCTCCCCGGGGCATCTTGACCTCGTGAAAACCAGACAAAGCTTGATTTAACGTTGGACCAAGGCTCGCAAGGCACCGGCCGATGCAGCTGATAACACCTCTGGAACAAACCACCCGGAGGTGCATCACATGTCCCTTCTCACCCTTCCCCGATTTTCGCGACTCGGATCGCTCACTTCCCTCGGATCATCCATCCGGGCAGGTGGCGGCCCCGACGCGCCAGACGAGGAAAAGCCCCGCCTCCGTCGCGTGGGCAGCCTCAACATGGACCGGACCGAGTTCGGCCCCACCCTGAGCCACACCCGTTTCCGGGACCTGCCGGAGCTGCAGGCCCTGGCCCGAGGTTCCGAGGTCCGTCCGGGCGCCGAGGCGATCAAGACGGTCCAGCAGGCCCTGCTCGACCTCGGTTTCGCCGTCGACGGGGGCGCCGACGGGATTCCTGGCCGCGCGACGGCACAGGCCGTCCGCAACTTCCAGGCCAGCCAGAACCTGCCAATCACCGGACAGCTCGATGCGACCACCATGAGACGGCTCGCGTCCGTGTCCCCGGCCCCCGGCCTGAAGGCCTGGGAAGATCCGGCCCTGCCGGCAGGAGCCACCCTGCCGCCCGAACGGGTGGGCAACAGGTTCACGGCCGTCGTGATCGGGGTCAATCAGCACCGCGCCTTTCACTACGATGCGGCGGGCAAGCTCCAGAAGATCTATCCGATCGCCTCGGGCGCGCCGGGTACCACCACGGACTCCGGACTCAAGGTGATCACGGGCAAGAACTCGGATCCGCGGGACATCGCGCGCCGGCTCTGGCCCGAAAGCGGCGGCCTCGCCTTCGGCACGCGCCTGATGGATCTGTCGTGGTATGACCCGAAAACCGGCAAGACCACGCACAGTGGTGAAGAACTGCATGGTACCTTCGAGCGCGGCTCGATCGGCTTCCAGGCGTCTCACGGCTGCATGCGGATGTACAACGAGGACGTCGAGGAACTGTACGGCAAGCTCCGGGTGGGCGATCTCGTGAAGGTGGCCACCTAGAGAATCGGGGAACCGATGAGGCGAAGACCTGAATTTCGCCGCTCATCGCTTGACGGATGAACCGTTTTTTCCTATTATTAACCTTGTTGGGGTTGTAGTTCAGTTGGTTAGAATGCCGCCCTGTCAAGGCGGAGGTCGCGGGTTCGAGCCCCGTCAACCCCGCTAACCCGATCAGGTCCCTTCCCCACCGGGAAGGGGCCTTTTTCGTGACCGGGAAACCGACCCGTGCCCTCAGGAGGCACCCGGAGGGCCATGTTCGAGCGATTCGCCGGATGCCTGCTGTCGGGCCTCCTGCTTTTCACCGGTCTGCAAGTCCCCGCGAGAGCAGCCGAGGCCCTTGACCCCCTGGCCGTGGGAGCCCTGGCAGCCATTCCGGGTCTCGGGCATCTCCAGCTCGGTCGGACGGTCGAAGGGTTCGGGGTGCTGGGGGCGTGGCTCGCGACCCGATCCCTGGCGGAGCAGCGCCTGCCGCCGGTTTTCTATCCCGGACTGCCGGCCCAGGCGACCTCACTCTTCGCCCTGTCCAACGCCGCCCTGTACCGGATGCAGATCTACGACGCCTACCAGGAAGGCCGGATGCGGACCGGCGATCGGGACTTTCCGGTCGCCCTGCGTGCCAGGAGCCCCCTCGAGCTCATCCAGGCGCCGTTCCAGCCCGATCAGTTGCTGGACGGTGGCGTGTGGGCCCTGCCCGCCGTGTTGCTGCTGTCCCAGACGACCCGACTCGTCGAAACGGCAGGCGCCGGCAAGAACGCGCTCCAGGCGAAACGGGTCGAGGCAGGCAAGGTCACCCTTTCCGCCCCCGAGGCCTACATCGCCCAGGTCCTGGCGGGTCTCGCGATCGCCCTGCACGCGGGCGTGAGCGAGGAAGCCCTCTACCGGGGGGTCCTGCAGACCGAACTGGAGCGGCGGATCGGCTTCTGGCCTGCCCTGACGCTCGCCTCGGCAGCCTTCGGGGTCGCCCACGTGGGGGGGATCAACGTCGATCTCACACCGTGGGGGCAGTTCATCGCCCCCGCGTTGCTCGGAGCAGGCTTCGGCTACCTCTACCACGTCTCCGGAAACGACCTCGCCAAGCCCATCGCCGCCCACGTCTACTGGGATGCGATCGTCATCGCGACCCGGGGCCTCGAGGCCCACACCTCCCCCCTCGACAACCCGCTGGGCTTCACCTACCGCTTCTAGCCTTAACCCAGGCAAGATCCGCTCTTTCCTCCCCGATAACACCCTGGGATGTCATCGGAGGCCAAGCCATGTTGCCTGCGACCGATCGGTTCGAATCCAGCACCTCGCGAGGCGGTCCTCGCGCACCGTCCGACCGCCAGAGCTGGCTGGAAAACCTCGCCCGGTCTCCCGAGGCCAGCTCGGAAGACCTCGCCCAGGCCGCGGCCGAGGGTGAAGAATCCGTGCTCGCCCAGCTGGCCACCCGCCGCGACGTCCCTCCGACCGCGCTGGCCTCGATCGGAACACGGGGCAGCGAAAACCTCCGGAAACTCATCGCGCGACGCGCCGATCTGCCACCCTCGATCACGACCCTGCTCGCGGCCGACGAATCGCTCGAGGTACGGCGCGAGCTCGTGAAGAATCCGCGCCTGGGCACGGCCCTCCTGATGTCCCTGGCCCAGACGGACGATGCGGAGATCCTGCTCGCGATCGCCCGCCATCCGTCGGCCGACGAGCATCTGCTGACCCTGCTGGCGCGCAGCTCCAACGCCGAGGTCCGCGAGGCGATCGCCCGGCACCCTGGCGCCCCTATCGGCGCGCTCGGCCTGCTGGCCGCCGACCCGGAGGAAGCCGTTCGGTCCGCGCTCGCCGCGCGGCAGCACCTCGCAGGGTCCCTGATCGCCGTGCTGGCACGCGACCCCGACCCGACGCTCCGCGCACGCTGGGCCCGCGACGTGCGCACATCGGAACCGACGCGCCGGGAGCTGGCCCTCGATCCCGATACCCAGGTTCGCCTGGCCCTCCTGTCGAACCGACGCCTGACGGGGCCCGAACTCGGCCTCCTTGCCGAGGACCCCGATCCGGCCGTGCAAGTCGAGGTCGCCCGGCACCCGTTCACCGATGCCCACGCCCTCTGCTCGCTGATCCGCCGAGGTGCCCCGCGCGTACGGGCTGCCGTGCTCGAGCATCCGGCGCTGGTCCCCTCCCTGCTCGAGGAACTCGCGACGGACCCGGACCCCGCGATCCGTGCGTCCGTGGCCAGTCATCCCCTGGTCCGCCCCGGGGTCCTCTTCACGCTGAGCACGGACCCGTGCATCGAGGTGCGCAGGACCGTCGCCCGCGGACGTCAGCTCTCGCCGGCCACCCTGTCCCGCCTCGTGCAGGACCCCGATCCGGGGGTGCTCGCCCTGGTGGCCCGCCATCCGGCCCTGAGCACGCAGCAGCTCGCCACGCTGGCCAGCTCTCCCGCCCAGGACGTCCGGATCGCCGTGCTCGAGCATCCCGAGACCCGCTGGGAAACCGCGTCCCGGGCGCTCGAGCAGTCCCCCGGCCTCGCACTCGAGACCCTCGAACAGGTGGCCCGCCAGCGCTCGACCTCGAGCGAGACCCTGGCGCGCCTGGCCACCGTGCGGATGGAGGCCGACCTGTGGCGGGCGATCGCCCAGAACCCGACCACCGACGGCGCCACCCTCGCCCAGCTCGCTCGCTCCTTCGATGACGAGGTGCGCCTGCTCGTCGCGCTCCATGCCTCGACCCGGACCGAGACGCTGGATCGGCTCGCTGCAGACGTCGAGATGCGAATTCGCCAGGCCGTGGCAGGTCACCCGAACTGTCCCTCCGGGGCCCTGGGCCAGCTGGCGCGTGACACCGACCGCGACGTCCGGTGGGAGGCCCTGCACAATGCCGGCCTCGCCGAAGCATGCCTGCTGGAGCTGGCGAGCGATCCCGAGACGAGCCTGGAGACCTGCTGGGACCTGCTTTCTCGCCCCAGGCTCGGAACCCCCGTCATGCTGGCCCTCGTGGCGCGCGGGGACGAGCGCCTCGCCGAGGCGCTGCTGCGTCATCCGGGCACCGACCTCACCGTCCTCGAGGCCCTGGCCCGGCTTCCCGGGCGTGAGGCGCGTCTGCGGGTCATCGAGTTGCCCTCCCTGCCCGAACGCGTGGCAGATGTCCTGGCCGGCGACGAGGATCCCCGGATCCGCTTCCGCCTCGCCAACCATCCGGACCTGCCTGCGGCCGTGGCAAACCGCCTGGCCCGCGATCCCGAACCTCTCGTGCGCGAGCAGCTGGTGCGGAATCCCGACCTGCCGGGCGCAACCCTCGAACTTCTGCTGACGGACCCGCTGACGGCGATCCGTCACCTGGCCGTCCAGCATCCGCGCCTGACGGGCCGCCTGGCCGAGCGCGCCAGCCACGACAGCAGCTGGGCCGTCCGGGAAGCCGTCGTGCGCAGTGGACGCCTCGGACGCCGCTCGCTGCGACGCATGACCCGGGACCACAACGGCTGGGTCCGGCGGGCTGCCCGTGGCCCCTCTCCCGTGTTCGACTTGCTGGCCCCCTGGCGCCAGGTCTCGCTCGACCGCGAACTCGAGGGCGCCCGGAGCTGAAGTCAGGCCACGGTCTTGCCTGCGTATCAAATCTGTGTTAAATTGAAATCCGCGGGGTAGAGCAGTCCGGTAGCTCGTCGGGCTCATAACCCGAAGGTCGCAGGTTCAAATCCTGTCCCCGCAACTCGCCCCCTCTGCCCGTGGCAGAGGGGGCTTTTTGGTCGCCGGGTCAATCAGGCGATGGGCCACGCTGCAGGTCGTACCCGCAGGGTTTTGAGGAGCAATCAGTCCCGCTGCTGGACGTGACGGAAGGCCTCCGCGAGCGCGGCCCGGGCTTCAGCAGGGCCGAGATGAGCATCACCGATCGATTCCTCGGCGAACTGCAACGCGGGGTCACGCGGTCGCCACTGGCGCATCGCGGACAGGGCCACGGAACCGGCCATCAGGGCGGAACCCGGCTCCTCGACCTGGTCGAGGACGGAGAGCCCGAGACGGGCCATCTCGTCGAGGCGGACGCGCGGCGTGGCCCCTGGATCGAGGGCCTGCGGACGGGAAAGCACCTCGGCCAGGAATGGCGCACCCAGCCGCGGATCACCGATGAAATCGGCCATATCCAGCGCGGCCCGGGCAAACGGATTGGGTTCCTTGAGCATCAGGCGGGTGAGGGCGGCACGCCCCTCGCGTTCGGCCTGCTGCCAGTCACCCGCATTCTCGACGCGGTGCAAGGCCTCGCGGCAGGTCTGGGCGAGCGAACCGGACCCTGCGGACTCACCGGCGACGAAGCGGTCGCGCGGCGTGGCGGCAGTCGACGCCACCAGGGACTCTTTCGGCTCGGCCGGTTCAGGCGCACCGGAACGGACAGGCCCCCGGACGGGGGTCACGGGACCGTTCTGAAACAGCGGTCGGATGTTCCACATGGCCTTCGCCTCCCTGGATCGAGATCATTGTAGGCCATCCGGGCCCGAAGCTGACCGGAGACTCCGGAAAGGACGGTTTAAATCTGGTGTCACCTGCTGGCAGGACGCCCCAGATACCGCTCGAGGACTTCATACCCGAGCGCATTGCGCTTCGCGATGTTCTCGTAGACGTCCACGGCGTCGGTGCGCAGGCGGGTCAGATTCACGTCGCGGCGATCGATCGCGAAGAGACCGAACGACGGCTGGAACGACCCCCACTCGTAATTGTCGACGAGCGACCAGTGGCAGTAACCGAGCACCGGGATGTTCTCGGCCATGGCCCGCCGCAGCTGCGCGAGGTGGTTCACGAGATAAGCCGGACGGGTCCAGCCATCCTCGCGCGGGCGATCGCCCTGGGTGGCGATCCCGTTCTCCGCGACCAGCAGGGGTAGCTTGTAGCGCTGGTACAGCTGCTTCGAGACCGAGTACATCCCTTCCGGATAGACCGACCAGTTCCAGTAAGACGGGATCTTCATCAGGTCGCCGGGGGAGGTCGGGTAGTAGTAGTCGAAAGCGACGTAATCGAGCGTGTTGCCCGGCATCGAGGGATCGCGACCGGCCGCGATGTCCAGCAGCCGGAGGTGGTCCACGCGGCTCACCCGGGCGTTCACCTGACCCGCCGTGGGCTCGGAATCACGCCCCTTCCACACGAACGGATTGAACGAGACCATCGCATCGGGATCGACCCGGTGGAGCGCCGCATAGGCGAGGCGGTGGCCTTCCATCTGGCGGTCCTGGGAGATCCCGAACGAGAAGGGATTGATCCGGAAAGGCGGGAACTGTCCGGCCAGATACGTCAGGATCGCCAGCGTGTTGGGCTCGTTGACGGTGAGCCAGTACTTCACGTCCGCGCCGTATTCCTGGCCTGCCCAGGCGGCGAAACGAGCGAACTCCTTGGGAGTGTCAGGATGGACCCAGCCCCCCTCCTTGCCGTCGCGCGGGTTGTCGAGCCAGGCCGGATAAGCAAAATGCGAAAGCGTGACGAGCGGTTCGATTCCCCGTCGACGCAGCGAGGTGAGCATGTCGTGGTAGCGCTGGATCGCGGCCGGGTCGAATCGCCCGCGCTCGGGCTCGATGCGCGACCACTCGAGGCTCAGCCGGACGCAGGTCATGCCCATCCTCTGGGCGAGATCGAAATCTTCCTCGTACCGATTCCAGAAGTCGATGGCCTTGCCGGGCGACTCCTTGAGGCGTCCTTCCCGGTCAGCCACGGCCCAGTTGGAGGTCGTGTCACCGCCCTCGACCTGGTAACCGGCCATGGACACGCCCCACAGGAAGCCGGGCGAAAAGGGCAGTTCGGCGCCGGGTACGCCCCGCGCACGGGAGAGCTGGGCTTCGCGGGTGACGGGAATGCGCTGGGAGCCGACGCCCACGAGTCCGCAGCCGGTGACGAGGGATACGAGGGCGACCAGAGCCAGGGACCATCTCGAGCGATGCATGTGGAGCCTTTCCAGATTCGCCCCTGACGGGAGCGAATCGCGCAACCTGGTGGAGCAGTTATCGGCTCATGAACACCAGACTTGCCTGAACTGAAGCGTATCTTAACAGTAATTTTACCCTGAACTCGGCGCGCCTGGATCAGCGTTCCGGGGCGATCGCCCGGATCACGGCATCATACAGGCGCCGGACCCCGTCGATCTCGAGGCCCTTCGGACGGGTCCAGCCCCGATCCTCGAGGTGCGTATGCGGCACGAGCGCCCGCGTGAAGCCGAGCTTGGCCGCCTCACGCAGACGCAGCTCCAGGCCCTGGACCCCCCGGACCTCGCCGTTCAGGCCGATCTCGCCGAGGGCGACCAGACCGGGGTCCAGCGGGACGTCTCGCAGGCTGGAGGCGATGGCGAGTGCCACTCCCAGGTCACCTGCGGGCTCATCGATGGTGAGGCCACCGACGACGTTGACGTACACGTCGTGCTTCGAGAGGGGTAGCCCCATGCGCTTCTCGAGCACGGCCAGGATCTGCACGACCCGGTTGTGCTCGATGCCGGTCGCGGCGCGCCGGGGACTGGCCAGATTGCTGGGGCTCACGAGCGCCTGGATCTCGACGAGCAGGGGGCGCGTGCCCTCCAGGGTGGCGACGATGGCCGAACCCGTCGTCTCGAGCGTGCGCTCGGCCAGGAAGAGCGCCGAGGGGTTGGTGACCTCGCCGAGGCCCGCCTGGCGCATCTCGAAGATGCCCACCTCGTGCGTGGCCCCGAAGCGGTTCTTGGCCGAGCGGACGAGTCGATAGCTCTTGAAGCGATCGCCCTCGAAGGTGAGCACCGTATCGACCATGTGCTCGAGGACTCGCGGTCCGGCCAGCGTCCCTTCCTTGGTCACGTGACCGACGATGCACAGGCTGATGCCCTGCTCCTTGGCGAGCCGCATGAGGATCCCCGTCGCGCCGCGCACCTGGGCCACCGACCCCGGCGATGAAGCCAGCTGCGGATCATGGATGGCCTGGATGGAATCGATGACGGCCCAGTCGGGGCGCTCCTCGGCCAGCGTCGCGGCGATCACGCCGAGATCGGTCTCGGCCAGGACGTACAGGCCATCCGACTCGGCACCCAGTCGCCGGGCCCGCATGCGGATCTGACGGGCGGATTCTTCCCCCGAGACGTACAGGACCTTGCGGCCGGCATGCGCCAGATGCTGGGCGACCTGCAACAGCAGGGTGGACTTCCCGATTCCCGGGTCCCCGCCGAGCAGCACCAGCGACCCCGGCACGATCCCGCCCCCGAGCACGCGGTCGAGTTCCTCGAATCCGGTATGGATGCGTGCCTCGGCCTCGAGATCGACCTCGCGGAGGCGCTGGACGTTCCGGGGCGCTCCGACGGAGGCCACACCCGCCTTCGCCCGCCCCACCGGAAGGGGCGCGGTAGCCGTCACGACCTCCTCGACGAGGGTGTTCCAGGCCTCGCACTCGGGACATTTGCCCATCCAGCGCGCCTGCTCGGCCCCGCAGGACTGGCAGACGTAGCGGGTGCGTGGCTTCGCCAAGCGCTACCCCTTGACCCCGCCCGAGGTGAGCCCCGAGACGATGTAGCGCTGCAGGAAGAGCATGAACACCACGACGGGCAGCGAGAGCATGATGCTCATGGCCGCGAACTGGCTCCAGGGCTTGAGGGTGGCATACTGACCGACCATGCCGTACAGCGCCATCGACAGGGTGAAGGTGCGCGGGTCCTCGAGCATGGTCCACGCGAGGATGATCTCCGTCCAGCCCGACATGAACCCGAACAGAGCCGTGACGGCCACGGCCGGCGCCGAAAGGGGCAGCACGATCTGCCAGAAGGTCTGACCGCGGGTGCAGCCATCGATGAGCGCGGCTTCCTCCAGATCCTTCGGCACCGTGTCGAAGTAGCCCTTGAGGTTCCAGATGGCGAAGGGCAGCGTGCCGGCCGAGTAGGCGATCATCAGGCCGATCAGGCTGGTTCGCAGGTGCAGGGCCGAGAGCAGGACGTACAGCGGCGCCATCGCACAGACGGCCGGAAACATCTGCAGGACGATGAAGAGCATCAGGCCCTGGCGACGGCCCGGAAAGCGACAGCGCGAGAAGGCATAGGCCGCGGAGGCGCCCAGCACGATGCCGAAAACCGTGGTCCCGAGCGACGTCAGGAGCGAGTTGCCCAGGAGTTGCCAGAACGAGACACCATCGATATCGGTCGGGTGGGCGATGACCTGCCGGAAGGCCTCGAGCGAGAGGGCCTTCGGGATGAGGTTCAGCTCGGTCGGTCGCGCGACCGACGAGGGGTCGAGCGCCATCGAGAAGACCCACAGCACCGGGAAGACCGAAAAGATCGACACCAGGATGAGCGTCAGGTGGGTGGCCCCGAGGGCCACGGGATGCGGGCGCTTCACGCGTTCTCCTCCACGGCGCGGGTCAGACGCGAGTTGACCGTCGAGATGGCGAGCAGGATGAAGAAGATCACGACCGCGAAGGCGGCGCCGACCCCGTAGAGGCCTCCATCGACCAGCTTGTAGGCCTGGGTGATCAAGATCTGCGTCTGACCGAGCGGATCGCCCTTGGTCACGAAGTAGATGACGTTGAAGTTGTTGAAGGTCCAGATGAAGCCGAGCAGGATGGCCGGGATCATCGCGGGGCGCAACATGGGCACCGTGACCGTGAGGAAGCGCTGCAGGGGGTTGGCCCCGTCGAGGTCGGCCGCTTCGTACAGGTCGGACGGGATGGCCTGGAGCGCCCCCGAGGCGACCATCATCATGAAGGGAAAACCCAGCCAGATGTTCACGGTGAGGACGGCAAAGAAGGCACTCGGCATCGTCCCGAGCCAGTCGAGCGAGGTCCAGGCCGACCCGAGGTCCGGCATCCAGGCAAACCTTTCGTGCCAGGTCTCGAAGGTGGCGGCAAGCTGCTTCAGCAGCAGGTTGATGGCCCCCGCCTCGGGGTCGAACATGTTGCGCCAGACCAGAGACGTCACGTAGGTGGGCACGGCCCAGGGCAGGATGAGGAGGGCTCGGTAGAGCTTCACGCCCTTGAGGCCCGGCTGGTTGAGCAGCAGGGCGAGGCCCACCCCGACCGTCACGTGGAAGATCAGGTTGGCGAAGGTCCACAGGAAGTTGAAGCCCAGGACGCGGGCGAAGTCAAAGTCGAGGTAGGGCGCGTGCCGGAGGATGTCGATGAAGTTCTGGAGCCCGACGAAGCGCGGCAGATGGCCCCGGATGTGCGTCGGGTTGTAGTTGGTGAACGCCATCCAGATCCCGAACAGCAGCGGGTAGACCGTGATGACGGCCATGACCAGCGCGGCGGGCGCGATGAAGGCGTAGGCGAGTCGGACCTCGGAGTTCAGGCGCTTCATGGGTTTCGCACGGCCTCGATCTTCGCAGCGATGACGGACTGGGCTTCACGGATGGCGACATCGGGCGAGGCGACGTCGGTCATGACCTTCTCGATGGCCTGGTCCATGGGACCCCAGACCTCACGCATCTCGGGCGCAGCGGGAAGGGCCGTCCCGACCTCGGCCTGCCGGGCGAAGGGCGCCAGCACGTCCGAATCGGAGAAGGCGACGTCGCGGACCACGGGAACGTGGCCCGCGACATCCATCATGAGCCGGGCCACTCCGGGCGAGATGAGAAAGCGCGCGAACTCGAGGGCCTTCTCGACCGAGGAGCGTCCCCCGTTCGGGTTGATCATCACGCACTTGATCCCGACGAACGGCGAGGCCGGCCGTCCGGGCTCCACCTCGGGAAGCGTGGCCACCCCGAGGTCCTTGCCGAGGGCTGCCTGGTAATCGCGCAGGGCCCACATGCCATTGACGGTCATCGCGGCCTTGCCGTCCCGGAAGAGGCCATCGGCACGCCCGTAATCGCTCTTGGCGGCGATCGCCGGGTTGGCCTTGAGATCACGCAACCAGGTCAACCAGCGGACGGCCTCCGGCGAATCGACGCGAACGTCGTCCCCCTGGCCGAGAAGGGCCGCACCTCGACCGAACAGATAGCCCGCGCTGAAGTAGAACTGGGTATTGTAGGCGAGCAGGAAGTCACCCTTCCAGTAATCTCGGCTGTTGGCCCGGATCGTGAGTTCCGCGAGGCTTCTGGGCAGCTGGGTGACGAGGCGCTTGTTGTAGTAGAGCGCCACGGTCTCGAGGCTCTCGGGGATGGCATAGAGATGGCCCTGATACCGGAGCGCATCGAGCGCGAAGGGGCGGATCCGCCCGCGGGTCTCCTCGTCGAGGGCGTCCTCGAGCGGAGCGATGACCTCGGACTGGGCCAGCTTGCCGATCCAGTCCGTGGCCCCGATGACGAGGTCGGGACCACCGTTGGCCGCGGTCGAGCGAAGGTACTTGTCCTGGAGCTTGTCCGAGGGCACGGGCAACGACACGATGTCGAGGCCCGGATGCGACTCGCGATACCGGGCGATCGCCTGGCGCAACGCGGTCAGTTCCGCCCCCCCCCAGGGGTGCCAGATGACGAGGGAACGGGTCGATCGGGCCTCGGAACAACCCGCTAGCAGGGCTACTCCTGCAACGAGAAGGCCGCCGAGTGTCTGTCGTCGTGCCACGCGATCTCCTGATGGGGCCAAGTTGAGCCATGGGGGAAAGTTCATTATTTGGTATCACGCGTGCGAGCAGAGCGTCAATCACGCCACGATGCCCGCGGCGCCTGCTTTACACCGTACGCAAACGCCACGATTTGACAAGCATCTCGATTCTTCATACTGATAGACCATAAGAACATCACTCACACCTCCCGCAACCGAGGTCGCCCGATGACGCCTCCCGTGCTACCCAGAGAGCCCCAGAACGCGCCGGTCGGATGGCCGACGATGCTGACCGCTCTGCTGAACTCCGTGATGGCCAGTCAGCAACGCCTGGAGCAGATCGAGCGCCACGTCCTCGACAATCTCGGTCACGAGATGCGCACCCCCCTGACCATCATCCAGGGGCTCACCGAGATGCTCCTCGACGACCTCGATTTCGCGACCAGGGGACGGGAGGAAAGCACCCGCGATCTCGATGAAATCCTCCGGGCCTGCCAACGCCTGCAACGGATCACCGAGCGCGGGATCGGGCTGGCCCGTCTCAAGCTGGGACAGGTGGCCTGTCACCCCGAGATCATCCAGGTCGGCGAACTGCTCCGGGAGACGTTCGCCGAGTTCGCGGCAGAAGCGGCGGAACACCGGATATCGGTCTCGCTGGAACTCGAGGCCGGCGCCCGCGATGACGTCGAGGCAGATGGCACGAGCCTCGAGATGGCCCTGCGCGCCCTTCACGAGAACGCCATCAAGTTCAACCGGCCAGGCGGAAGCGTGGACTGGAGCATTCTCGGCGATGAACGACACCTGGTGCTGGACGTCACGAACACGGGCGAGGTCATGACCCGCGAGCACCTCGAAAGCTGTCTCACACCCTTCGCCCAGGGAGATGCCTCCCTCACGCGCCGCTTCGGGGGGCTCGGCCTCGGGCTGCCCCTGGTGCGCGAGGTCATCGATCTGCACGGCGGAAGGCTCGAGGTCTCCATGCTCGGGGGCGAGCGAGGGACCCGTTTCCGGGTCACGCTGCCCCGGGTCTCCGTGGTATCGTGACGGCCATGCGGTACACCGAACTGACCCTGACCCTCCCCACCCTGGCC
>Ga0208788_1000720_pt1 | contig 16188 bp, 12 predicted proteins | sample Wag4_2014_7_11_3_FD_187363 | JGI IMG/M metagenome (GOLD analysis project Ga0208788, IMG submission 187363) | Fresh water mixed with fracking chemicals microbial communities from Ohio, USA - Utica-2 Time Series FC 2014_7_11 (SPAdes) (version 2) ...
AGTGGGGTGAGGGCTATGCCGTACCCATGCAAGGGTCGCCTACGGGCGGCGCGCCAGAGCATGTTGCGGCATCGCCACCACGAGAGTTTGCCGACGCTTTGGCGGCGCATGCGGATTTCTTGGCATGCGCGCAACAGGGCTTGCATCGGGTCGGCCGAGGAGAGTAGCCTCGGCAATTGAAAGGTTCCGTTATGCAAGTCAGCGTGCTGGCTTGATCGAAGTACCTGCATCAAAACGTCATATGGGGGACAACAGCATGACGCTTCGCAATCGCCGTTGGATTCGCTTGGGCACGACGCCCGTGGCAGCGGCCGTAATCGTGGCTTTGACGGCCACATCGACTCCTTCCTACTCACAAGGCCTCGAAGAAATCGTGGTGACGGCGCAGCGTCGCGAGACCGCACTGCAAACCACGCCGATCGCGATCAGCGCCTACGGCGGTGAAGCTTTGGCCGATGCCAAGGTGTTCTCCGCGAACGATCTCGCGGCCGCCGTGCCTGCCTTCTCACTGACGGCAAACACGCCGCTCGACGTCGAGCTCAATATCCGCGGCATCACCAACACGCGCCTCGACTCGCCCTCGGCTGACCCCTCGGTCGGCACTTTCGTTGATGGCATCTACATGGGCCGTACGGGCGACCTGAACTACGACTTCTACGACCTCGAGCGCGTCGAAGTCATTCGTGGTCCGCAGGGCGTGCTGCTCGGCAAGAACGTCGTGGGTGGTGCGCTCAGCATCATGACGGCGAAACCGAAGTTTGATCAGTCGGGCGCGCTGACCGTCGGCTATGGCAACTACAAAAGTAAACTGGTCAGCGGTTATGTGACCGGTGGCATGACGGACTCGGTAGCGGGGCGCTTCTCGTTCCAATATCGTGGTCGTGACGGCTTCGGTTACGACAAGCTGCACGATCGCGATGTCGAAGATCTTTCGTCGGTACAGATGCGCGGCCAGTTTTTCTACGATCCGGCCGATTCCGATTGGACTGTTCGCGGCATTTTCAGCTACTACAAAGACAACACCAACGGCGTGAACGTCGTCGCTGTCGATGGCGGTACGCCGAGCTGTGAAACAAGCTATCTGCGCACGAATTGCACCCGTCCGTGGAGCAATCTGCGCGCGTATCTCGGTCTGACCGACCCGCGCGTCAATATCGCTCAGAGCGTTCAGTACAAGGGTGATGCAACGCCGACCAACCAGTTCATGCGTCGTGATGGCTACGCCATGACGCTCGATGTGCAACGTGATTTTGAAGGCTTCACCTTCAACTCGTTGACCGGCTATACAAACGGCGAGAGTGGTCAGTTGTACGACCAGACTGGCGCAGGCCCTGAGGCGCTCGGCTGGAGCATCACCAACTGGCAGGCTTATATCGGGTTCATCAATAACAAGTACGGCACGCGCCCAGCTGTGTCGAACAACGGTCAGTTCCTGTTTGCTCAGCCGGTGGCTGAGGCGGTCGATGCGACCCAATTTAGTCAGGAGTTGCGACTCACTTCGGCAGACTCCGATTCGAGACTCGACTGGATCGTCGGCGCCTACTTCAAGAAGGACGACATCACAAAGACGGATCGATTCATCGGTGAAAACTTCTTGGGTGCCGTGCTGCCGGGCGGCAACAATCCGCTCTCGACGCTGTCGGGTGAGAACAAGTGGATCAATGACGGCAGTATCGAAAACGTCGCTGCTTTCGCCAGCCTCGGCTGGAAAGTCAGCGATACGGTCAAGATCAGCGCGGGTCTCCGATACACGACGGACAAAAAGTCAGGTGTCGTGCAAGGCATCGTCGTGGAGACGGGTGATCGCTTCAGCCCGAACGATCCGCGTCCGAACGTGACGATCGAAGGCCTCTGCCGTCGTCCCGACGGCACGGCCGTCAGCCCGACTCCGGCTGCTTGCGATGCGCCAAATCGTTGGGTCTATGCGGAAGGCAGCGGTTTCACGACGCCGTACTCGGCTAAGTGGAACAAGAGCACGCCGCAGGTCACGATCGACTGGTCGCCGAGCGACAACACCTTTGTCTACGCCACGATGGCAAAAGGCTTCAAGGGTGGTGGCTTCGACGACACGCCGGCAAACCCGGCGCAGGCTTCGATTCCGTACGATCCGGAAGAAGCAACGAACTACGAGGTGGGCTTCAAGACCACTGTTCTCGATCGTCGTCTGCGCCTCAATGCGTCAGTCTTCAAGATGGACTACAAGAATCTGCAAGTTACGCAGACGAACGCAGCCTGTCTTTGTAACCTGACCGACAACGCGGCGAGCGCCAATATTCAGGGTATCGAAGCTGAGCTTGAGTTCTTGGCGACCGACGCACTGCGAGTGTCTCTTGGCGGATCGTATGTCGATACCGAGTACGAGGACTTCCTCGAGACGGCAATCAACCCGACCACGGGTACCCGCCTCGACAGCTCGGGCAACCAGCTGCAACGTACGCCGGAGACGCAGTTGAGCATGGGCGTCGACTACACGACCAACTTTGGCGCGTGGGACGATGCACTCAAGTTCAGCGTGAATTACAACTGGCAGAGCGATCTGTTCTGGGCGACCGACAACATTGCCAAGGAACCTTCCTACGGCCTGCTCGATGCGCGCATCCAGCTCGCTCCGAAGGATACGGATTGGTCGGTGGCGTTGTGGGGTAAGAACCTCTCCGACGAGCTCTATCGTGTGAACATCATCTCCTTCTTCGGTGAAGAGGTGTCGCAGTTTGGTGCGCCGCGCACCTACGGCCTCGACATCGCCTGGAAGTTCTGATGATTTGATCGAGAAGGCGGGGTGCTCACACCACGAGCACCCCGCCTTTTTCTTTGGTGAATTGTGTTGTGGGTGATCTCTCTCGTCTTGGGGTAGTGCGATGAGTGATGTGACCGCGATCTGCCGCTTTTGTCATGCAACCTGTGGATTGGTTGCCACCTTAGAGGATGGGCGGATCACCAAGCTCATCGGCGATCTCCAAAACCCGATGTACACGGGTTATAGCTGTATCAAGGGTCGCAACTACCACGAGTTTCATTCATCACCTGATCGCATCCTGCAGCCGCTCAAGCGCACGGCGGACGGTCAATTTGAGCGGATCGCCAGTGCCAACGCGCTCTCTGAGATTGCCGTCAAGACGCGATCCATCCTCGAGCGTTACGGACCTCGCTCGATCGCGATGTACGGCGGTACCTTCAGCCACTTCTGCCCCGCCGGAGTCATGCTTCGAGAGGCATTCATGGATGCCATCGGCTCGCCGATGCGATTTTCCAATGCCACGATCGATCAGCCGGGTAAGCCGATCTCGATGGCGCTACACGGTAAGTGGGGCGCAGGACCGCAAGATTTCGCCGAGGCCGACGTTTGCTTGTTAGTCGGCGCAAATCCCTTGGTCTCGATGTGGGGTGGGATTCCCTCGTTCAATCCCGCGCGACGTTTGCATGAGGCACGCAAGCGTGGCTTGAAGCTGATCGTCATCGATCCGCGTCGATCTGAAACAGCGCGTAAGGCCGATATCCATCTGCAGTGTCTGCCCGGCCAAGATGTGCCACTGCTTGCTGCGATGTTGCGGGTGATCATCGAAGAAGGTCTGTTCGATCGATCTTTCGTCGATGCCGAGACCGAAGGCTTTGCTCAACTGCGCGAAGCGGTGGCGATGTTCACGCCGGAGCGCGTTGCTGCCGTTGCCGGTGTGGCAGCCGATGACATCGTGCTGGCTGCTCGGACATTTGCATCAGCAAAACGCGGTAACGCCACGAGTGGTACGGGACCCAGCATGGCGCCACATGGCGTATTGATGGATTACCTCGTGCTCGCTCTGAATACGATCTGCGGACGTTGGGTGAAGGCGGGCGAGCGCATGCCGAACCGCGGTGTGCTGTTCCGACAGTTCTCGGGTGTGGCACGAGCGGAGAAGCCGCGTGTCGCCGCCGGATTTGGTGAATCGTTGCGTGTGAGAGGTCTCACCGATACGGCAGCAGGTTTACCGACAGCCGCGCTTGCTGATGAGATATTGACGCCCGGTGAGGGACAGGTTCGGGCGCTGTTCGTCATTGGTGGTAATCCTTTGCTGTCGTGGCCAAACCAAGAAAAAACCCGTCGTGCATTGGAGTCTTTGGAGTTGCTCGTCGTCGTCGACCCCATGCTCTCGGCGACCGCTCGGCATGCGCATTACGTCATCGGCCCAAAGCTCGGATTCGAATCGCCGGCGATCACCTTCGGCAACGAGGGCATCACCGTTTATGGTTTGTCGCTTGGCTACCCCGAACCCTATGCGCAGTATCAACCGGCGCTGATTGAGTCGCCTGCGAGTAGCGATGTGCTTGAGGATTGGCGCATATTCTTTGAGCTCGGTCGATACATGGAATTGCCGCTCGCATTTCGTGGCCAGCCCTTCGATATGAACTCGCCACCGACGACCGACCAATTGCTAGAGGCGTTCGTAGCCAAGAGCCGAGTGCCGCTCGATGAGATCAAGCGACATCCGCACGGTGCGATCTTCCCTGATCCGAAGCCGCTCGCCGATCCGAAACCGACCGATTGGCCGTATCGCCTGCAGCTTGCCGCCACTTCGATGATGCAAGAGTTGAGTGAGGTTGCGGCCGGGCTGCCGTCGACTGCTTCCACCGGCGATCGAGAATATCCCTGGCTACTCGTGACACGACGCGAGCATGCCGTCTACAACTCGGTGGGCCAGAGATTACCGGCGTTAGTTAAGCGAATTGCACACAACCCGGTTTACGTGCACCCCGAGGATGCGGGTCTGCTTGGGCTCACGGATGACATGTCGATCGATATCGAGTCTCGGCATGGGCGAACTCGAGCGCGCGTTCGTTTGGCCGACGATATCAGAAGGGGTGTGATTTCTTTGGCACACGGATTCGAAGATGCGAATCCGGCGGCGCTCATCGACGATGCGAGCGTCTTCGACACGCTAAGTGGTCTGCCGCGGATGAGTGCGATCCCCGTGCGGCTGGTTAGATCAGATCGCTCGAACGCTTAAGGCTTTAGCGCCCGCAATCGCAGCGGGACCTGTCAAAGGCGTTCGCGCCGCAAGCGGATGCCGGCTTTCTCTCGATCCCAGGTGTCGGCCGTGATGCCCTCGTCGCGGAAGACGACTTTGCGGGGCTTGTTGGTCTCGGTCTTCGGAATCTCATTCACGAGCCGCACATAGCGCGGGATCATGAAATAGGCGAGCAGCGGCTGTAGAAACTCGATGAGTTTCGCAGAGTCGAACGACTGGTTTGCCTTCGGCTTGATGACGGCAAGCACATCTTGTTCGGCCACTTCGTTGGCAACCCCCACGACCACCACTTCGTCTACTTGCGGGAATTGTCGAATGGCATTCTCCACCTCAAAAGAGGAGATGTTTTCGCCGCGCCGACGAATGGTGTCTTTGATGCGATCGACGAAGTAGAACTTGCCTTGTTCGTCTTGGCGGAAAAGGTCGCCCGTATGGAACCAGCCATTACGCCAGGCACGTGCGGTCGCCTCAGGAAGGCCGTCGTAGCCGGCGTTCATATTCCACGGGATGTCGCTACGACAAATGAGCTCGCCGATCGCACCGCGCGGTACTTCGATGTCGTTCTCATCGACCAATCGACACTCGATGCCACTGCGAGGCCAACCGCAGCTGCCATCGGGCGGTGCGTTCATGTCGGTCATCAAGGGTGTCGACACTTCGGTCATGTTGAAGCCGGTCAGGTAGTCGAACCCGAAGCGTTTGGCGAACGCGATGGTTTCTTCATTCACCGGAAACATGGTGATGTACTTGAGCGGATTATCGACATCATCCGGACGCGGTTCGGCTTTTGCGAGAAAGGCCGCCATGACGCCGATTAAGCCTGAAGTGGTGCTGCACTGACCTTCGCGCACCTGATTCCAAAATTGGGTGGTGCTGAATCCGTCCACCAAATAAAAACTGCCCGAGCGCACGAGAGCGCAGGTGATCGAACTCGTACCGCCGACGTGGAACATCGGCAAGTTGATCAGGATGCCTTCACCCTCTTGGAGATAACCGTAGTTCACCACGGCCGTGGTGTAACCCTGTAGGTAAGGCGACAACACGCCCTTGGAGGGGCCCGTTGTTCCGGAGGTGTAGATGATGCTTTGGATATCCCAGTGCTCGATCGGCGCGCTGTCATCGAGGAGCGCCGAATCACCGAGTAGGGCGTCGATATCGGTGAACACATGCTGCAGCTTCGGTGTCTGCAGACCTTCTAAACGCTCGGTCAGGCTCGGGTGAGCCAACATCACCGCACCACCTGCGGCATTGATCACGTGCTCGAGAACCTTGCCTTTGTAGGCGGTATTGAGCGGAACGTAGATGGCGCCGAGATAGTTGATCGCAAACCAAGCGAGGACGATGGGTCGGCCGCTCGGTAGCCAGACGAAAACGCGATCGCCTTTTCGGACCCCGCGCGCCTGCAGACCTTGCGCGAGTCGACGCACCTCATCCAAACAGGACGAGTAAGTCCATCGCGTGCCATCTTCGAATCGAGCGAAATGACGATCGGGAAATCGCGCCGCTCGGCTATCGAGCATGTACCTCAGGACGCAATCTTCCCGGGTCGGGGTGTTTGCGCTGAACCACGTGGGGCGATGCGGCGCGCTCATCGGTCGATCAAGCCTGAAGTTGCTTCAGCAGCGTCGTCATATCGAAGTAATCGCGCCACGAGCAGACTTTGCCGTCTCTAAAGCGAAACACCGTCATGAAGGGCAGGCTGATCGGCTTGCCGTCCTTGATGTAGTTCTCGACGCCCTCGAGCATGCCCACATCGCCTTCGACCACGATGGCATGGATGTCGTAGCGCTTGTCGGTCATGCCTTTGGCGAACTTGTCGAGAAATTGGATGACGGCCTGCTTACCGACCAGATCTTTGCCCGGCATGATGCCCGCAACGACATCGTCGGTGCATAGCGCCATGACGGCGGTAACGTCATCCCGCACCCAGGCGGCGTAGTACTCGCGGATGGTTTCGGCGTGGTTCATGCGTGTCCCCTCTTGCACCGATTCGGCGCTGCGGTCAGGATAGAAGCATTAGGTTCTGTTGTGCAAGTCACCAGAGCCTTGCGAGGGGGGGATTCAATTTGGCACGTGTGCAAATGCCCACGGTCGATCAGGTGCGCGAACTGCCAGAGCTCGTGCGCTACGTCGTACCCGCAACGTGGGAAGACCTCAACGGTCACGTGAATGTGCAGCACTACACTGCGCTCTACGACATGGCGGGATACCCGTTCATGGACATGATGGGCATCAGCGCGGAGTACGTGCGCGATAGCCGTGTCGGCATGTTCGATCTTGAGCACCACATCTGGTTTCTCGATGAGATGCATGTCGGCGATGTGGTGACGGGGCACGCGTGTCTCGTTGCGCGCGGGCCGAAGCGGGTGTTGTCCGTCATGTTCATCATCGATGAGACTCGTAATCGACTCGCGAGCGTGCTCGAGGTCATCTCAACGACGGCTGATCTCGATGCCCGGCGAACCATTGCGATCCCTGAGCCCTTGGCTTTACGCATCGATGAGTTGATCGCAGAACAAAATTCACGCAGTTGGAAGGCGCCGACGAGCGGCTCCTTGGTCGTATAGGGGGGGTTATGGAAATGCATCAAGCGCTGATCGATCTATTCGTCGTGGTTGCCTCGTACATCATGATTTCATTCATCGTGGTGTGGGTCATTGGGCTTGCGATCAAGGACTCGAGCATCGTCGATATCTGGTTCGCACCCTGCATCGGTATCGCAGCGGTGATCGGCTACTACCTCGCCGAGGGTGCTGAGCCGCGGCGCGAGCTCGTGATGGTTCTCGCGGTGATGTGGGCAGCGCGCCTCGGTGGTTATTTGTTGTGGCGCAACTGGGGTCGCGAAGATCGTCGCTATGCGCGCCTGCGCCAGCACGTCGAGTCACAGGGCAAGAGCTACGCTTGGCACAGCCTCATTCACGTGAATATCTACCAAGGTATCACCGTGGTGATCATCGCTATCCCGTTCATATTTGCGCAGGTGGCGACCGAGCCAGTGGAGCTTGGCGTGTTGGCGTATATCGGCAGCGCTCTGGTGCTCTTTGGCATCTTTTTTGAGGGCATGGCTGATCTGCAGCTCAGTCGATTTCGCGCTAATCCCGCCAACGAGGGGCGTGTGCTCGATACGGGTCTTTGGCGCTATTCGCGACACCCGAACTATTTCGGTGAGTGCTGCGTGTGGCTCGGCTTTGGCTTGATCTCCGCCGAGGTGCCGTGGGGTTGGATCGGCCTAGCTTCACCCGCATTCATGATGTGGGCGATTCTCGGCATGATGGGCAAGGAGTTGCTCGAGCGTCGTATGCTGAAAAAGCGCCCGGAGTATCAGGACTACGTCCGTCGAACGAGCGGTTTTTTCCCTTTGCCGCCGCGCGATTGAGCGCGCTTGCGGCGTGGTGCCTCATCGATTACGACTTCGACGTCGTGCGGATCGATCGCTTCGCCGCAGCTGCCGCAGACAAGGCGGGTGCGAAGTCGGTGATCACAGGGGATGTGCGTCATTTTGATGCTAGGCCCATGTGGAGAGGGCATCCATCGGGCGCCCCACTCGTGTAGTGCGAGTGAGAAGGGAAATAGATCGAACCCTTTCTCAGTCAATCGATATTCGTAGCGTGGTGGTTTGTCTTGATAAAGATGCTGCTCGATGACGCCAGCGGACAACAACAAGCGCAGTCGATCGGCGAGGATGTTGGTCGCAATGCCGAGAGCAGAGTTGATATCGTCGTAGCGATGCAGACCAAAGAAAAGCGCCGCAAGGAGCAGGGCTGTCCAACGATCACCAACGGTATCGACGGCGTGAAACATCGTCGTGTCGACACCTTCGGCATGACTCGTTGCCGTTGCGCTCTTACGTCGACGAGTTGCTCGTTCGGCACTGAGCGGATAACGCGCGCCGGGACCCGGTGCCGAAGCGATATCGTGCAGGCGCACCGGCTCGTCGCAATGGGCGCAGGTGAGCGTGGGCTCGAGGTTGTGGCCACAGCGTCGATGCCGAATACGCGGCGGCAAGCCGTGTTCACCGGCCCAGCGATGCTCCCAGCGCCACATGCAAAGCGCGACGGGGTAAAACCCGAGGCCTTTTTCAGTCAGACGATACTCAAGACGGCTCGGCGCTTTGCCGTAGGGCACTCGATAAAGAACGCCGTACTCGACGAGTGCATTGAGGCGCGCCGTGAGCGTGCCGCGAGCGGCGCCGGTGCGACGCCTGAGATCTTCGAAGCGGCGGATGCGCAGGAATGCATCGCGCAAAATCAGAAACGACCAACGATCACCGAGTGCTTCGAGCGCGCGAGCCCCTTCACCGCTGCGCAACAGATAGCGGATCGTGTCGATGTTTTGTGGCAATTTACTGCGCGGCATGACGGCGGGCAGTTTAACACCCGAGGAGTGATCAACCGATGACGTGGCAGCAGTTGAAGAAAGTCTTAGCGTTCTACGGTCGTTTTACCTTGAGTTTCACTCAGGTGGGGTACCTCGCACGACGACTCTTCTGGCCGAGCTTTACCCCGGACTTTCGAGGGCAACATTGGCTGATCACCGGAGGCTCTGGTGGTCTTGGTCGGCAGATGGTCTTCGAGGCGTTACGTGGTGGAGCGACTGTTGTCGCCGCCGCGCGTAGCGCGAGCAAACTGGCCGAGCTCAGTGCCGAGGTGGCCGCAGCGGGTCTTAAAGGGCTTGAGACCGAGGTTTGCGACTTCACTTCGACTGCCGACACCGAACGATTGATCGAGCGGCTGATTTCTCGTGGACGGCGGTTCGATGCCCTGATGAATAACGTGGGCGTGCTCAACGATGATCTCATCATCACGAGTGAAGGCCGAGAGGCCTCGTTCGTCTCTAATCTGCTGTCGCACTACCAGCTGACCGAGGCGCTGATTGCCAAAGAATTACTGGGCCAGGGGAGTGTGGTCGTGAACGTGACATCGGGCGGTGGTTACAACGTGCCGTTGATGACCGGGACGATGAACGTCACCGACCCGAAGCGGTACAACGGCACGGTCGCCTATGGTTTTCACAAGCGAGCGCAGATGGTGCTCAATCAATATTGGCGTGACACCTATCGCTCAAGGGGTATCGACTTCTTCGTCATGCATCCGGGTTGGGCCGATACCGCCGGTGTGAAGCGCTCATTGCCGCGCTTTCGCAAAATCTTGAAGTCGATCTTGCGTGATGAGAAGTCAGGAGCCGATACGGCGATTTGGCTCGCGGCAAAGCGACCCTCACAGCCTGAGCAAGAGCTCGTGTGGTTTGATCGTAAAGTGCGCACGGCGCACGTTTATCCGCACACCCGTGCAACTCGCGAAACACCACAGTCTTTGGTGGCATGGCTTGAAACCGAGCTTGCCCGCGGACCCCGTTGATTCGCCGAACTCACGACGAAGAGCAATTTCGGTGGTTGAGCGGGCTCAGTGCGCCGTGTAGACGGTTTTGCCGCGCGAGATCGTCTCGAGCACTTTGAGTTGCAGCAGGTTTTCGGGATCCATGGCGAGTGGATCCTGATCGACGATGACGAAGTCGGCCTGCTTGCCGGCGGCTATGGATCCTTTGCGGTTGTCTTCGCCGTATTGGTGCGCGGCGTCGATCGTAATGGCAGCGAGCGCCTCGGCGATGCTGGCGCGCTGTACTGCACCCAAGATTTGATGACTGCGGGTGCGACGCGTCGTCGCGGACCACAAGGTGCGAATCATATCGGGCGGCACGACGGGCGGATCGTTGTGCAGGGTGTAGCGGATGCCGCGTTCGGTTGCCGAGCGGGTGGGGCTGATTCGCATGGCGCGCTCGAGCCCGAGGGTTTCGTCGCGGTGCCAATCACCCCAGAAGAACGTGTGGCTCACGAAGAACGAGGGCGTGATCCCAAGCTTAGCCATACGATCGAGTTGATCGTCGCGCACCGTCTGTGAGTGGATCATGACCACGCGTGCGGTTGGCTTTGCGTTGGTCTTAGCAGCCTCGACAGCATCGATCAAAAGCTCGGCGGCGGCATCACCATTGGCATGTGCCAGTAGTGGAACACCTGCTTCTAGCGCTGCGGCAACGGCCTTTTTGACGGCAGGCTCCGGTAGGCTGGGATAACCGCGATAGCTCGAATCGCGCCCCGCTGGCGGCACGAGGTAAGGCTTGCTCAAAAAAGCGGTTTTGCCTTGTGGCGAGCCATCGAGAATCAGTTTCACACCATCGACGCGAAATCGGTTTTGATAATCGGCCGACAAAAATTCTTGGGGCAGTGCATTGCCGATGGGTGACCAGTAGCGATAAGCGACCACATCAAGATCGAGCATCTGACGCTCGGCTGCCGCCTGCAGTAGCTGTAGATTTTCGGGATTCGCGCCGCCATCTTGAACCGTCGTCAGGCCCATGCTGGCCAAATATTGCAGCGTTTTTCGCAGCCCACCTATCGCCTCGGCGGCGGTGGGTCGCGGCAGTCGGGCGAGTACTGCGTAGTGAGCCAACTCTTCAAAAACGCCGTTTGGCTCGAGTGAGTCGGCGCGACGACGATAGACCCCGCCCGGCGGATCGACGGTGGCACTCGAGATGCCAAGCAGTGACATCAGAGCCGAATTACCGACACTCAAGTGGCCCGATACGTGAACGATCGCGATCGGGTGCTGTTTTGAAATGGCATCTAGGTCATCAGCAGTCGGGTGACGTTTTTCTTTGAGCAATGAGTCGTCGTAGCCGACTCCCACGATCCACTGACCTGCCGGGATAAGCTGACGCTCGATATGCTCACGCAGTGCCTGTTGTAGATGATCGATGTTGTCGACAGGCCCCACAGGCGGTGGAGCAAGATTGACGAAGTTAATGTAGGCGGCGGTGGCGGTCAGATGGCCGTGTGCATCGATGAAGCCGGGCAACATGACGCGATCACCGAGCTCGACGACGCGGCTCGAATTGGCGTGAGTGCGACGTAATTCCGCATCACCGACGGCGACGATGCGATCACCCTCAACCAGAACCGCTTCCGCCACGGGGCGTGTGGCATCCATCGTGATGATCCGACCGACATAGAGAGTCGGTTCGGCGAGCGCAGCCTCGAGGCTTGCCGCGAAGACGAGCAGCGCAGCCGTTAGGCTGCGCTGCCAGTGACTTAGGCTGCGGCGCGTGATGGTCGAGCGGCCGCCTTCGGCCAAAGATCGCGCCCGTAGAACCAAGCTGCGTGGAAGCCAACCGGAACTCGTCCCGGTATCGATATTCGAGTGATCGGGCCTGCGGTGATGTTCTTGGCGTCGAATATCCATGCTTCCGACTGGTAATCCGCGATGTTGGTCGCGAGTGTAACGCAGTAGCCCTGATCTTCGTCGCCACCACGGGTGCTCTTAGAAAACGTGGTTTCGCTCGGGAACCAGCCGCGAGGGTAGTGGTAGACCTCGCGCGTACCTTTTTCGTGGTCGTATTTCACGAGACCCTCGAATGCGAGGGTTTGCAGATCTGTGGGGATCAACTGGTGATAGGAGTAACGACTCTTGACGCCATAAAGGTCCATGTCGGGCAAGCAGAACTCGACGTTCAGATCGTCGAGTTGCTCTTCGCTGCACTCGCCGGTTTTGAGGTTCATGCGCCAGCGACGCAAGTGCCCCTTGTAGCGAAGATAGGCGAGCATGGAGCCGAGCGGACCCTCTGAAGGATCGCGCTTGATCGTCGGGTCTGGCTGGAAGCAGCCATCCATGATGATCCAATCGCCTTCTTCCCAGGCATTGACCATGTGCAACACGTAGCCAGGCTCAAACTCGAACCAGCGCACCTGCTCTTGTGTGCCGTAACGCGGCATGACGCCGAAGCGACTGGGAATATCGCGGCGGAATTGCACGACACGATGGCCCGTCTTACGCAGCAGCGCCGGATCATGGAACAGCGGGAAGTCGTGCAGGATGGTGTAGTTCGGCGTGATGGTGGTGTCGTGCGGCAGGCGCGGTCCCGGCAGATCGATGCGCGTTTTGTGTTTGACGCGCCCATCCGATCCGATGACGTAGTACGTGAGCCACGGCTGAAAATCGGCGTAACCGTAGTTGATGTACTCGTTCGTGCGCACATCGACCTTGCCATGCGCATTCAGCGAGGTGTCGAGTCCACCATGGAAGGTCTCTTCGCCACTCGTCTCGAGTGTGAGCGGGTCGAGTGCATGCACGCGACCTGAGTTGTACCAAGCGGCCAATAATTTCCCGTTGTGCAAATTGAGCGTGGTGTTCGCGGTGTCTTTGCAGTAGTCGGGATTCATCGCGGCGCTCTCGCGACCCGCGACTCGCGAGATGTCGTAAGGGCCCATGATGCCCGACAGTTCGACGCGACCCTGTTCGATCTCATCGTGCAGTGCGCGGGTTTGCGTCCACTTGCGAATGTAGCTCGCGCGACCGTCGCGGAAATACATGCCATGCACCATGCCGTCGCCATCAAACCAGTGGTAAGGACCTTTGGGTTCAAAGATAGGATTGGGGCCCTGCCGCATGTACGCACCGTATAAGTCATCCGGTACCTTGCCAGCGGTGACCTTGAGGTCAATTGCAGTGACCTCGGAAACGACCGGGGTGTAAGGACCATGCAAGTAAGGATTGTCGATGCCATCGACCCAAGTCGGGCGATCGATCGGATCTTGCGTGCTGATATCGGTGTACTTGCGCATGGATATTCTCCTCAGGAAGCCCGCTCGACGACGAAACTGACGGTGGTGGTGGCGCTGCCGCCCACGTTGAGAGTGGCAAAACGTTGGGCGTTCTCGACTTGATAGGCACCGGCCGTCCCGGTGACCTGCTTGTAGCAATCGAGCAGCATGCGAACGCCGGTCGCGCCGACCGGGTGTCCAAGACCGATCAGACCGCCGCTCGGATTGACGGGGATGCGACCGCCGATCTCGATATCGCCGTTTTCGATGGCCTGCCAGCTTTGTCCTGGCGGCGTGATACCGAAGTGATCAATTGCCATGTATTCGGTGCTGGTGAAGCAGTCGTGCGTTTCGATGCCACTCAGTTGTTCGACACCCGTGATGCCCGCGCGTCGATAGGCGTCGGTGATCGTGGCGCGCACGAAAGGAAACACGAATGGCTGTCCCTCGCTCATCGCGACTTTCGCTTGATATGTGATCGGTGCAGTGCGATGACCCCAGCCCGCAATACGTGCCAAAGAATTCAGCGATCGACCGCGTTGACGAGCCCACTCGCGAGCAACGGTTTCGCTCGCGAGAAACACGATGGCTGCGCCATCGGTGATTTGGCCGCAGTCTTGTTTGCGCATACGACCGTCGATGACGGGATTGGCGACGTCATCTTGCTGGAAGCTTCGGTCGGTGAATTCCCAGCGACGGGTTTGGGCATTGGGATTGCGTCTGGCATTGCCGAAGTTGATCTCGGCAATGCGAGCGAGATGCTCTGCTTTCAAGCCGTAGCGACGATCGTATTCACCAGCGAGTTCGCTGAAGACATGGGGCCACGGGTATTTCACATCAACGCATTCGTGACCGGCCCACATGGCGGTGGCGCCGATCAATTTTGCGGCTTCGTCACCCGGCACGTTGCGCATCTGCTCGATACCGACGACCGCTGCCAAGCCGTAACGACCCGCCTCGATTTCGGCTGAGGCGGCGAGCGCCGCGAGACTGCCTGAGGCGCAGGCCCCTTCGTGACGGGATGCTGGGATGCCGGCGAGATCCGGCAGGGCAGCGGCGAGCACGCCACCGAGGTGACCTTGATTGCAGAATAACTCGGCAGCGAAATTGCCGACGTGGGCGGTGTCGAGTTCTTGGGGCGACAACTGAGTGGCCGCCAATCCTTGTTCGAGGACTTCTCGCATGCCGTCCGCGATTTCGCGGCCGCTACGAGCCCAATTTGCGGAGAAGTCGGTTTGGTACCCTCCGAGGATGTACACGCTACCCGTCATATCAGTGCCCCCGTGATACGGAACGGAATAGTATCATTATGCAAGTCAATCGGGAGATGGCCATGAGTGTTAATACGGACTCGCTCCGCCCTGTTGTTCGTCTGGAGGACTGGGCTCGTGGCCTGCGTCTGCCCATGATTGCGGCGCCGATGTTTTTGGTCTCGGGTCCGGATTTGGTGATGGCCTGCTGTCGTGCCGGCATCATCGGCAGCTTCCCGGCTCCCAATGCGCGCACGATCGAAGTACTCGATGAGTGGCTGGCGCGGATCACCGCGGGCCACGCGGCTCTGGCGGCAAGTGAGCCGCAGTACCTTGGGCCTTGGGCGCTCAATCTCGTGACGCACAGCTCCTACGAACGCCTACCGGCTGAGCTCGATCTGATCACCCGGTATCGGCCGCCGCTGGTCATCACCGCGTTGGGTAGCCCAATCCCCGCGATCGAGCGGGTGCATGCCTATGGCGGCAAGGTGTTTGCGGATGTGAGCAATCTCGCGTTTGCCCGTAAGGCTGCGGCGGCGGGCGTCGATGGTTTGATGCTGGTGTCGGCAGGCGCGGGCGGTCATACCGGAAAGATTTCGCCATTCGCGTTCGTCGATGCAGTGCGTGAATTCTTCGACGGCGTCATCGTGCTCTCCGGTGCGATCGGTACCGGCGGTGCCATTCGCGCAGCCGAACTCATCGGCGCAGACCTCGCGAATGTCGGCACGCCCTTCATCGTGGCGCAGGAGAGTCTCGCGAGCCAAGATTACAAAGATATGGTCGTTCGTGCCTCACTCGAGGAGCTCGTCATGACCAAAGTATTCACCGGGGCCGACGCCTATTACTTGCGCGAGAGTATCGTCGCAGCGGGACTCGACCCGGATAATCTGCAGGGTAAGGACAAGATGGATCTCTCGAATACCCAGCAGCAGGTCAAGGCTTGGAAAAATATTTGGTCAGCAGGGCAGGGTGTGAACCACATTCACGCGATTGAATCGGTCGAGCAGATCGTCGCCCGTTATCACGAAGAGTATCGAGCTGCCTCGATGCGTCCGGTGTTTGGCGCATGAAGCGCGCCGATCTCATTGGCGCGTGGGAGTACCACTGCTGGCGTATCGCCTACGAAGATGGGCGTGTTACCGAGCCTTTCGGTGATGGCGCCAGTGGTTTATTGCTCTACACGGCTGACGGCTACATGAGCGCCAACATCATGTCATCCGCTCGCAAACCGTTTGCGCGACCGAATCCACGCGATGCAAGTTTGCGCGAGCGTGCGGCCGCTTTTGATGGCTATTTCAGTTACGCCGGACGGTGGCGCCTGACGGGTGGGATCATCGTTCAC
>Ga0208788_1000721_pt1 | contig 16148 bp, 14 predicted proteins | sample Wag4_2014_7_11_3_FD_187363 | JGI IMG/M metagenome (GOLD analysis project Ga0208788, IMG submission 187363) | Fresh water mixed with fracking chemicals microbial communities from Ohio, USA - Utica-2 Time Series FC 2014_7_11 (SPAdes) (version 2) ...
TTGTGACTGCATCGATTGACGAACGTCTTAACGAGAACGCGTTCATTGTTCCTGGTTTGGGCGATGCAGGCGACCGTCAATTCGGTCCACCTCACTGATCTGACGCTCTTCGTTAGCCAATAAACGAGGCAACCACATCGTTGTACAAATCCAAGTTAATGGTTCGGGTTTTCCCGCTTGTCACCTTCATTGACTCGCGCTTAATTTCGCCACTCCGCAGAACCACCATCTGGCCAAATTCTTTATTCACGCATGCATCAACTGCAGCAAGACCAAACCGTGTTGCAAGCACACGGTCATAACTCGTTGGAGTTCCACCTCGTTGCACGTGTCCGAGCTGCACGAGTCGAGATTCGTAGCCCGTACGCGCTTCAAGCTCAGTTGCAATCACTCGCGACACATCACCGTTATAAGCGTGTCCGTTTTTGTCGATCGTTGGTGGCGGAATTTCCAAGGTGCCAGCTTTGGGCTTAGCACCTTCCGCAACTACAACGATTGAGGCATAGCGACCATTGTCGTGACGCCGTTTCACAATTTCTGTGAGTTCGGAAATATCGAAAGGGGCCTCGGGCACAACGATGGCAGTTGCGCCTCCAGCAATACCTGCATTGAGGGCAATCCACCCAGCATCACGGCCCATCACTTCCACCACCATGATGCGGTCATGACTTTCGGCTGTGGTGTGCAAACGATCAATGGCATCGGTGGCTATCTGTACAGCGGTCTGAAAACCAAAAGTCGCATCAGTACCCACCACGTCGTTATCAATGGTCTTTGGCACTCCAACGGTTGGCAACCTATATTCCTCGTACAGTCGTGAAGCTACGGTCAGTGAACCATTTCCACCGATCACGACCAAGGAATCAAGTTCCAGATCACGGAAAGCCTGTTGCACATTGGCAACGCCGTCCGGTGAATCAAATGGTCCGCCTCGACGCGTTCCCAAAATGGTGCCACCTCTTGGGGCTATCCCTCTCACATCGTTGGTTTTTAGCAACGCATAGCGCTGCTCAATAACCCCATCCCAAGAGTCAAAAAAACCAATAATTTCAGCACCCAATTGGGTTTCAGCCTTGCGAACGATGGACCGGATGACGGCATTGAGGCCAGGACAATCACCACCGCCAGTTAACACTCCGATTCGCATGAGGTCACCTTATATGTATGTATGACTTTTGTCTTGACAAAAAGTTGGCCGAAAGTTCGGACTTCTGTCCGCCGATTGATTATCGTTTTACTCATGGCAAAAACAATCGTTCGCAAAACAACTGAAGCAGCATTGAAGCGTGAAGTAAAAGACATGCGCAAAGTTCTCGCAGATCGATTGTTTGAACTGCGAACCGATGCAGACTTGAGCCAAGCACGTCTTGCTGAAATTGCTGGTGTTGATCGCAAGACCATCAACAGAATTGAAAACGGACACTTCTCACCTGCGCTTGACACCATTGTGCGCTTAAGCGTTGCTCTTGGCATTACGCCATCAGCGTTGCTCGCAAACTAATTCACGTCTTAAGACCGAATTTCGTGCACCGTTTGCGCGAAGCGCGAACACGTGTCGGCAATGCCGAGCCAGTACTCAATATTGTTTGCTTCCCTAGCCTGGCAAATACTGCAGTTTGAGAATCCTCCATCGAAACCAAACTACAGCGCCGCCCCTACAACAACGTCGCGGACATCGTTCAATGGTGCAGTTGGCTGAATGCTTAAGGCCTCCAAATTGTCAACAAACTGGCACAAGTTCACGGCAGGAGCGGCAACCCCAATCTCACGGATCTGATCGAGCTTCACAAGATCGATTCCTGAAAACGAAACGATGAGATTCGCATTCTCAATGTCTGATGCAGTTGCGCTGATCGCTTCCTCTTCAATTTTGCGAATCTCTTCAGGCAATTCTGGTGTTTCTAAATCCGTAATAATTTTGGGTTCAATCAACACGCGCACTCGCGCGTCAAACGTCCTACGTTCCGTTGCTAGAGCCGATGACAACAGCATGGCTGAGATAACCCCGACAGTTGCATCTCGATCGGACACCAAAATAGTGAAAGCTTCGTACCCCACAGATACTTAACGCACCCGAACCGCATTTCGTGACATCCGCATGAGTGTCAGGTTGTCAAACGGGTGTACCACGTTTTCATTGTACAAATTATGGGACAGAGACCATGGAAGGCTCTCGCTCAGTCTCAACCCTTCTCAGCCCTACCTATTTACAACGCCCGGTCTGGCCACCCCCGAAACCGCAACCATGCCCCGTGAAGACGAGCAAACCCTTATAAATAGGGCAAAAAGTTATCCACAGATGGGCTTGCGTCACGCCAGCCTGTTTGCCTATTGTTTACCCAACTGCAGGGACGTATTCCTTGGAGCGTTAGTCCATCTACCTATGGGGGAATAAATGACAATTATCGATGAATCAACAAATGACATTGCGAAGACAGGTGTCTCGCGTCGTCATTTCATTCAGGGTGCAGCAGCAGCTGCAGCCGGTACCGCATTGCCAGTTGCAGGCATTGTTGGTGCAGGAGCAGCAAGTGCAGCAACTTCAAAGACACTCCGAATTGCAACTGGTAAGCAGGTATACGCTGCAGCTCCATGGCGCACGATGGACGGAAGTCTTTTCATTATTGGCGTTGTCGGTGAATGGCTTTGCTGGCAAACACCAGACTTCAAACTTGAGCCACGCATTGCTGAAAGTTGGAAGCAGACAAATGGCGGTCGTTCATGGTCGTTCAAAATTCGTAAGGGTGTGAAGTTCAATGATGGAACTCCATTAACAGTTGACGATGTTGTTTACACCTTCCAGAGCATTTTTACGGCACCTCAGCACAAGTCAAAGGGCAACTTCGCAGGAATTCTGTCAAATAAAGAACAAATCGTAAAAGTTGACGAAAACACGATTCGCTTTGACCTAGATATTGCCAAGGGCAACTTCCCTTATGATGTTTCTTCGATGTCATACGGAATGTGCATTATCAAGAAGGGTGCAGATGGTTGGATTCCGTGGACTAAGGACATGATTGCTGCTGGACCTTGGAAAATGACCAGCTACGTTGAATTTGAAAAGACAACGTTTGAAAAAAATCCTTACTACTGGGACAAGTCGTTCAAGCCTGGTTTTGACAAGCTCGAACTCATCCAATTCGTGTCGGCAGCAACGGCAATTCCGCAGTTGAGGACAGGCAAACTGGACGCAATCGGAGCGATGGATCCAGCTGACGCATTGAAGCTTGATAAGAGCAAGTTCAATATCACTTCACTTCCGGTTGGTGCTGGACTTGCCCACGTTCACCTTCGGGCAGACTTTGGTCCGTTCAAAGATAAGCGTGTTCGTCAAGCGGCTGCACTCACCATTGACCGCGAAGGTTATGTGAAAGGTGTACTGAAGACCATCGGCGGTCTTGTGGGCAACGACAACGTAATGTCCCCATACGCAGACGGTGCCAAGTCGGTTGCACAGCGCAAAATGGACATCGCAAAGGCCAAACAGTTGATGAAGGAAGCTGGTGTTCCAAAGGGCTTCTCATGCGACCTTTCGTCTTGGAAGCGCGATGACATTGACAAGTACGCTCAGCTCATCAAGACATCTTTCAAGAAGATTGGCATCAACGTCACTCTCAAGATTGACGGTTCAGATGGTGGTGGCTCTGTTTACTACGCAGGTCCATACGACAGCGTCAAGGGCAAAATTCTTGCCTACGACAACAACTCGTGGATGGCTTCAACGATAGGTATCACTGACTGGGCCGGCCGTGCAGTTCCTGACCAGTACTTGATGCGCGAATGGCACTCATCAGGCGACTGGAACGATGCACACATTTGGAACGACCAACTTGATGCAGCGATCATGGCGTACCTTGGAGCGTTGTCACCAGCAAAGAAGAAAGAAACAGCAAAGAAAGTTGCTGAGATTTCATTGGACCTGACCCCTTACATCCTCGCTTACACGGCCAACGCGGTTGGTGCTCAGCGAAAAGGACTGTCTGGTGTAATCGCCAATGGCATGGGTCAATTCAAGCTCAACAACGCGAAGGGCTAATTTAAGTTAATTAGTTAATAAGGGGGCTGAATCGCTGAAGCGGTTCAGCCCCCTTTTGCATTTCTGGAACGCTTCAGAGTTTCGTTGACGCGAAAATCGAATTAGTTCCAAGAGCTGATTTATCTATATGATTTGGTCTTCCTTATGAAAAAATACATCTTAAAAAGAATCGGACTTTCCTTTCTTACCGTTTTCATAGTTGCGGCAATTGTGTTTTTTATGACTCACATTCTTCCTGGGAATGTTGCGCGTCGATACCTGGGCCGTGACGCGACTCCAGAAGATATCGAATACTTCAACATCAAGTTTGGGCTAGATAAATCACTTGTAACCCAATTCACTACATGGCTCGGAAAACTCATTCGTGGTGATTTGGGAATCTCAATGCAAACAGAGAATCCGGTTTCAGATCTCATTCTTCCTGCAATTGGGTACTCCGCAAAACTTGCGGCTGTTGCTTTCATCATCATTGTCCCCATCAGCATCATTGGAGGCATTGCGGCTGCCATGAAGCGAGGCAGGACCACAGACCGCCTGATAACAGTTGGCGGACTATCCGCATCGGTCATTCCCGAGTTCATTTGGGCTGTCGTCTTAGTCCTCATATTTGGCGTGACCTTTGAGATCTTCCCAGTAACTGCTTTCCCGGAAGCTTCCAACCCGAGTTTGTGGACACAGGTTTATTATCTGATTCTTCCGTCGATTTCTCTTCTGCTCGTATTGTTCGGATACATAGCGCGTATAACTCGAGCAGGTGTAATCGAAGCACTTGAATCCGACTACCTCAGAACGGCAGTCCTCAAGGGGCATTCGAGGAAAACAGCAGTGGTTAGGCACGCTCTAAGAAACGCTCTATTGCCAACCATCGCAGTTGTCGCAAACCAAATCCCCTACCTAATTGGCGGATTGGTTGCGGTAGAAATTGTGTTCAACTATCCAGGATTCGGAACAATCTTGTTAACTGCTGTTGGTGCACATGACTTTTCAATTCTTCAAGCCGGTGTGATGATTACGAGTACGGTAATCGTCTTGTTCCAACTGCTAGCAGACATACTCTTTGCAGTTCTAAACCCACGTATTCGTCAAAGGATCTCGGAATGAGCAATGTAGAATCCGTTAACTCAGTTGTTCGCTCTAATGCAGAACGAAAGCAGATCCGAAAAGAGCGCTTAGCATTATTGAGAAAGAACAAAGCATTTGTCGTTGGAACGACGATTCTGTTTTTCTGGATAGTTCTTGCTGTTTTTGGTGAGTTAATCGCTCCATATGCAGCAGATGAAATGTCCTTTGAGTTCACTGGCATGGCTCCCTCATCACAATTTTGGTTTGGAACTGATTCACTCGGGCAGGACGTATTTTCACGTGTCTTGATTGGTACCCGCTCAATCCTTGTGATGTCATTCTCAGCCACAATCCTTGGAACAATTGTCGGAGCCTCAATCGGACTTGCTTCTGGTTACTTCAAGGGAGCCCTTGACACGGTTATCATGCGCCTTCTTGAAGCGATTTCAGCAATTCCAGTTTTGATAATTGCGTTGTTAGCAATTGCTGCTGTTGGTGGTCGTTCTCCAGTCATTACAGTCTTGGTTATTGGGTTTGTGTTCGCACCGAACATTGCTCGCACGGTTCGCGCAACAGTGCTTGGGGAAACCGAACTCGAGTACGTCGCTGCAGCTCGGCTTCGAGCTGAGCGGACACCACATATTCTGTTCCGAGAAGTTCTTCCTAATGTGCTTCCTCCGATCATTGTGGAGTTCACAGTGCGATTGGGTTATGCGATTTTCGCTATAGCTACGCTTTCATTTCTTGGTGCAGGAGTAGAAACTGGTTCGCCTAATTGGGGAATGCAAATTTCGGAAAACTGGTCTTCGATTTTTAGCAATACATGGTGGCCAACCCTTTTCCCTGCGCTCGCAATTGCATCTCTTGCAGTTTGCATCAACCTCATTTCCGATGGCCTTTTGGAGGTTTTTGAAATATGAGCGACACACCGATACTTGAACTACAGGACTTGCGCGTTGATTACACCGTTCGCGGAATTGATCGTGAAGTTCTGCGTGGCATCTCTCTAAGCATTGCCCCAGGCGAGGCGTATGGTCTTGTTGGCGAATCTGGTTGCGGTAAATCGACTGCTGCATACGCAGCAATGCGCTATTTGCCACGTAACGGCAAGATTGCCGGTGGAAAAATCTTGTTCGACGGCCGAGATATGACCACCATGAATAATGACGAAGTCAGCGAACTTCGAAGATCAGCCATCAGCATGGTTTACCAAAACCCAATCGCAGCAATGAACCCAACTATCCGCATTGGTCATCAACTTGCTGAAGTTTTTCGTATGGGTGGTGCAACAAAAGAAGAGTCTTTCTCTAAAGCGGAAGCTGCACTCGCCCGAGTACAGATTGCTGATGCCCCGCGCGTAATGCGAAGATACCCTCACCAACTTTCAGGTGGTATGGCACAGCGTGTTGTCATTGCCATGGCGCTTGCTTCAAACCCCCGCCTCCTCGTTATGGACGAGCCGACAACAGGCCTAGATGCAACCGTTGAAGCAGAAGTACTCGACTTGGTGCGTGAGCTACGCCGCGAAACTGGCACGGCAGTGCTGTTCATTTCACACAACCTTGGAGTGATTCGCCATATGTGCGACCGAGTTGGCGTGTTGTATGCGGGCTCACTTGTCGAACAAGGTGAAACGGCAACAGTGTTATCGAACCCGAGTCACCCTTACACCGTAGGTCTGCTGCGTTGCATTCCTCGTGGTGGTTTGCATAAGAACACCGACCGGTTAGACACCATCTCAGGAACTCCTCCTCCACTTGGTCAGCATTTTGACGGGTGCGTATTTGCGCCACGTTGCGCGCTTGCCGAAGATAAATGCACAACCAACGTTCCAGAAATGATCAATATTGGTAACGGACATATTGCACGATGCTTCAAACACAACGAAGCAAGTGGAATGCCCCGCAATGTTGAAAGCGTCACAGTTTCGCCGACCCGCAATGCCAGTGTTCAGCAAAAAGGTAGCCAACTGCTAAATATCGATCACTTGTCAAAAGCGTTTACACAAGACGGTCATACCGTTCACGTTGTTAACGATGTTTCGCTTCGAGTTGGCGTAGGCGAAACCCTAGGCCTCGTAGGTGAGTCTGGAGCAGGAAAAACAACTATTGCAAAACTGATTCTTGGTCTCACAGGGTCTGATTCCGGCAGTCATGTTGAACTGAACGGAAAAGACTTGGCAGCAACTCTGAAAAAGCGTGACGTTGCCGATGTTGGGGCGATGCAAATTGTGTTCCAAAACCCAGACCAAGCTTTGAACCGTCGTCACAGTGTTACGCGCATTGTTGGACGTGCAGTGCAAAAACTTCGCGGACTCAGCGCAGAAGAGTCAACTAATCGCGCGCACGATTTGCTTTCGGGAATGCGTGTTGAAGCGTCACTTCATAGCGCCCGCCCATCGCAACTATCTGGTGGTTTGAAACAGCGTGTCGCAATTTCACGAGCATTCGCAGGTGCTCCACAACTTGTGGTGTGCGATGAACCAACTTCCGCACTCGACGTATCAGTTCAAGCAACAATCTTAAACTTGCTCGTCGACTTGCAAAAACAAGATGGAACAAGCTTCATCTTCATTTCGCATGACCTCGGAGTTGTTCGTTATATTTCCGACAAGATCGCTGTGCTCTACCTTGGTCGCGTTGTTGAATTTGGAGAAGCAGATGTGGTCTTCGGTGGACCTCACCATCCATACACCGAAGCCCTTCTCTCTTCCGTGCCAAATATTGACGGTTCCGTGCGCAAGCGCATTCCGCTTGCAGGTTCAGTTCCAAGCCCTTCCAACCCTCCAACGGGTTGCGTGCTCAACCCACGCTGTCCACGAATGGCAGGAAGTGGCGTTGAAGGTTTATGCACCACAGTTGAACCCGAGCTCAATGAAGTTGAGCCCGGTCATTTCATGCGTTGCCACATACCACTTGATCAATTACGCGTCTCTCAGCAAAAGTAAATTCGCCTCTGTATTCAGCATTCGCTAGCAATAGTAAGCACTGATATACCAAGGAAATCTCGGGCTCGTGGCTTGACGCGGCTCTGAACCCGCCCGTAGGCTTGCCTCATTCAATGGCCACCATCCCGGTGGCTGAATAGGGGGAAATTCATGACATTGAACGTCAAGCGTTCACGTCGAGTACGCCAAATCGCAGTTGGTTTGGGTCTCGCACTTGCTGTTTCCACTGTCGGCGTATCCGGCAGTAGCGCAGCAAAAGTACAAGCAGGAAGCAAATCTGGTGGCGACATCACCGTTGGTGTGTTTAACCAGTTGCTCACCACCTGCTTCTCACCTAATGCTTCAAACTCGGCATTGGGAATTATGAAGACCGTCTATGAGGGCTTCTTCGAAAAGAAGTCAAATGGCGAAATCGTTCCCTACCTCGCAGCGGCAGTATCACCAAGTGCTGACTTCAAGACTTGGACAATCAAGTTGCGTTCAGGAATTAAGTTCCACGACGGTACCGACTTAAACGCAGCAGCAGGTGTTGCAAACGTTCAAGCATCAGCTGGTGCTTACTACTTGGGACTCGTCACAACTGGACGCGGAAACCCAGCCCACACGCTTGGCTCAGGTGTTCCGTTTTCGGCAAACTTCAAGTCGGCCTCCGCAATTGACTCGTTGACGTTCAAGATTGATTTGTGGAACGGTCAAGTTGACTGGCCAGCAACGATGTACGCATCGGGTCGCAACTTTGTTCGTGCACTTTCCGACCTCTCGAGCGCAACACAGTGTGCAACGAAGGGTGTTGGAACTGGACCATTCAAGTTCAGCTCAGTAAGCCCAACTGAAACCAAAGTAGTGAAGAACACTTCCTACTGGCGTAAGGACAGCGCTGGCGAACAGTTGCCATACCTGAACTCAATTACGTTCAAGTACGTCAACCAAGCAACACAGCGCGTGAACGGTTTGAAGTCGGGAACTCTCGATGCAGCACAGTTCACCTCTGCAGGTGAAATCAAGCAAATTCTTAATGTAAAAGAAAACAAGAACTTGCAACTCATCGAAAGCCGTTACGACTACTACGCAATGTCAATGTTCAACCATGCAATTGAGCCGTTCAACAAGCTCAATGCACGCTTGGCCGTTGCTTATGCATACGACTCGGCCGCCTACTACAAGGCACGCAACTGCTTTAAGGGCAAGTGCTTGGGAGAAATTCCATCTTCAGTAGTTGGCAAGACCAACATTGGTTACAACAAGGCTGGATTCATTACCTTCAACCTTGCAAAGGCCAAACAGTATGTAGCGAAATACAAGGCAGAGACCGGAAAAGCTCTCACCTTCACCCTTCCTGCAGACCCAAGTGCTGAATCACAGGCAGGCGCGAAGACATTTGCTCAACTCATGAAGAAGGCTGGCATCACTGTCAACATTTCAACAGAAGACACAGCAACAATCACGGCAAATGCATTCCCATCACCATCATCTGGCAAGACAAACCCTTACCAGATCTACCCAACCACCTTGTTCGAAGGAACCGGAACTGAGTTCACCTTGCCATTCGTGCAGTCGAACGCATTCAACGCTCCGGGCAACCTCTTTGTTGCAGGTCTTTCACGAGCAAGTGCGGCACTTGGTGGATTGTTTAGGAACTTCGGTGCGCTGATTAACCCAGCACGTCTGAACGACCCAGCACTTGATGCTTTGGTGTGGAAGGCACAGTTTGACACCAAGTCAACCCGAACCGCGAACATCAAAGCAGTAACCAAGTACTTGCAAGACAATGCAACCGTGCTTCCCGCACCAACACTTGGATACTCAACTGGTCTGAGCAAGAAGCTCAAGGGTTACGACCGGTTTACTCTTGCTTCAGGTGGAGCAGGTGTTCCAATGACAAATGCTGGTATCAACTGGGTAGGCGTATACCTAGAAAAGTAGATAGTCAGTAAGTAGAAATTAAGAAACCGGGTGTTGGCGAAAGCCAGCACCCGGTTTTTTTATTCATTCCCCAATTATGAGAATTGCATCGCGGAGATTAGTATTTTGCCGTGGGGAAAAATTTGGGGTTAGTTAATAATGTGTTGAAACGCGTTGTGCCGTTGCTGCTGGTGATCTTCGGCTCGACTCTCATTGTTTCGCTTCTCTTGCAACTGCTTCCCGTTGGTTTGAAAGATTTATACATCGCTCCAGGCGACGAAGCGAGTGTGAATGAACAACTCAAGTCTCTTGGACTCGATGGCAATGCGTTCACGTTCTACTTCCACTGGCTCAGCGATTTCGTCCGCGGCAACTTTGGATACATCATTTTCCCTGGTGGTGGTCGAGAACCAGTCTCGAATCGCCTTGCAACTGCTTTGCCAATTTCTTTGCGGCTCGTTGTTTATGTGCAAATTGTTGCACTTCTGATTTCAGTTCCGCTTGGAATATTTACCGCATACCGTGCAGGTCGCCGCTCTGACCGCATAATCAGTTACAGCCTTTTCGCAGCCGCATCAATCCCCAACTTTGTCTTTGGTCTGTTGCTTGCGATTTTTGTTGGAGTGAAGCTGGGCTGGTTGCCTCCACTTGGTTACGTCTCTCCATCCGAAAACTTTGTAGAACACATCAAGACCATGATCCTGCCCGTTTTGTCGCTCGCGATACCAACCATTGCGACCTACTCTCGCCTGTTGCGCAGCGACGTAATCGCCACACTCCGCGAAGACTATGTGACCATGGCTGCTTCAAAAGGACTCAGTAACCGTCGCATTTTGTTCACTCATGTGCTTCGACCAAGTTCAACCACATTGTTTACGAGTGCGGCCCTCAACATGGGCGCCCTCATTGGCGGCACGTTGGTTATTGAACAAATCTTCTCAATTCCTGGCCTTGGCTCCGAAATCGGAATTGCCATCTTCTCTCGTCAGTTCTTTGCATTGCAGTCCTACATTGCGCTCATTGCAGTGGGCTACGTGGTGTTCAACGGCATCATCGACGTGATTCTTGGATTTGTAGATCCTCGAACGAGGGAGCGCCGCAATGCGTAAATTGTGGTCGACCTTTAATTTGCCAACCAAGATAAGTGTGGTTTGGGTGGCCTTAGTCTTCTTTTTCGTCCTGACCGGTAGCTTCCTCCCTCTACCCGACCCCACTGAGTTTGACCCAGATGCGTCGGGAGTTGGCCTATTCAGTTCTGGACACCTATTGGGCACCGATATCAATGGCTACGACCTGCTCTCTAACGTCATTAATGGTGCTCGCATCTCGATTTTGATTGCTTTGATTTCCGTTGGCGTTGGCGGACTCATTGGCTCGGCAATCGGCATTGGCTCGGCCTACGTTCGCGGAAAAGTTGACCTCGTAGTCAACTTGTTCTTCAACATCTTGCTCTCAATTCCCAACCTTGTTCTGGGACTTGCTCTCGTAGCAATTCTTGCAACAAGCGTGGACCCCTCTATCCCAATTGACCCAAATCGTCGCGTCATCATCATTATCTTTTCGCTCACTGTGGTGATCATTCCAATCCTTGGACGCATTGCACGTGGAGCAACACTGTCGTGGGTAAACCGTGAATTCATCGTTGCTGCCAGGTCAATGGGCATGAAAGATCGTCACATCATCTTCAAACACATCGTGCCAAACGTGTTGCCAGCAATTTACGCGGTGATCTTCTTGGCAATCGGCGTAGTCATCGTTGCCGAAGGCGCTCTTTCATTGCTGGGTGTAGGAATTATTGATGGAGTGAGTTGGGGTGCAATGATCGGACGAGTTGCTGGTGACTTCACTTACGCTCCCCAATCCATGTACGTGCCCGTTATTGTTCTTGCACTTACCGTTATTGCTTTCAACCAAATTGGTGATCACCTTCGTTCCCAACTTGACTCTCGTGAGGGCAAGATATGAGTTCCATTCTCAAACTGGAGAACCTGAAGGTTCGCTTTTCTACGCATCGTGGTCAGCTGGAAGCAGTACGCGGCGTAGACCTCGATGTTCAAGCAGGAACCAGTATTGGAATTGTTGGCGAATCGGGCTCCGGAAAAACGGTGATGTCACGTGCGGCAATGGGCTTGCTCACCGGAAGCAACGTCACTCGCGAAGGTCGCGTCACTTTTGACGGCAAGGTGCTATCAGACATGTCTCGCGACGAAGTTCGAAATGAGTTTGGAACTGGCATGGCCATGATTTTCCAAGACCCAATGACTGCGCTCAACCCTGTTCGCAGAATTGGCTCGCAACTTCAAGAAAGTCTGCGCATTCGACTTGGCATGAGCCGCAAGGAAGCCAAGGTTCGCAGCATTGAGTTGCTCACGCTTGTTCGCATTCCTGAACCAAAGCAAATGTTGCGCAAGTTCCCTAGTCAGCTTTCAGGCGGTATGCGCCAACGAATCATGATTGCAATTGCTATTTCGTGCAATCCGAAATTGCTTTTTGCAGACGAGCCGACCACCGCTCTCGACGTAACTGTGCAGGCCCAAATTCTTGAACTGCTCACCGATTTGCGCCAAAAACTGAACATGACGATGGTCCTCGTTACTCACGACCTCGGTGTGGTAGCTGGCAACACCGACTATGTGGCCGTGATGTACGCAGGGGAAATTGTTGAGCAGGCACCAACAGCCGAACTGTTTGCGAACATGAAGATGCCGTACACAGAGGCACTGTTCAAGTCCATTCCAAACATTCAAATGAAAGCCGGTTCACGACTTCCTGTAATTGAAGGGCGCCTCCCTGACCCAACCGACAGACCACCTGGATGCGGATTTGCAGCACGTTGCAACTATGCGCAGGACAAGTGTTTCTCCGACCATCCAGAACTTGAAAAGGCTAAAGATGGTCACCTCTACCGTTGTTGGTTCCCACTTGGCGAATCAATTCAGAGGAAAGTGAGCTGACCATGACCAATCACGCACACCTACGCAAAGACTCGGACGTTCTGCTTCGGGTTGAAGATCTTGTTGTTGAATTCAAAGTGCCTGGAAACAAAGTTGTGAACGCAGTTTCCAGCGTAAGTTTCGATGTCAAAGAGGGCGAAACGCTGGCAGTAGTTGGCGAATCGGGCTGCGGCAAAACCACCTTAGGCAAAGCGCTTCTCCAAATTCAGAAACCAAAATCTGGAACAGTTCGCTTCTCCGACAATGAGCTGACCGCGCTTTCTAAGAAAGAGCTGCGCGAAGCCCGCACATCAATTCAGATGATCTTCCAGGATCCAATTTCATCACTCGACCCGCGCATGACGGTTCGCCAAATTGTTGAAGAGCCTCTCTGGATTTGGTCTAAGGGCGATGAGAACGAACGACTCGAAAAGGTAAAGACTCTTCTCAACAATGTTGGTCTTGATCCTGAACTGGTCCTCGATCGCAAGTCGTACGAGTTCTCCGGTGGTCAATGCCAGCGCATCAGCATTGCGCGTAGTTTGGCACTTGAACCGAACATGTTGATTTGCGACGAGCCAGTGAGCGCTCTTGACGTAAGTATCCAAGCGCAAATTTTGAATCTCTTGAATGACATGAAGGACCGTTACGGTCTGACACTCATCTTTATTAGCCACGACCTTTCAGTGGTCAAAGCAATCAGCACCCGAATCATGGTGATGTATCTGGGCAAGGTGTGCGAAATTGGCACTACCGAATCCATTTACTCGAAGCCGGCCCACCACTACACGGCAGCGCTTATTTCATCGGTTCCTGTTCCGGATCCAACGCACAAGTTGGAAAGAACACCAATTACGGGCGAACCACCGTCCCCAGTTGACCCACCTTCTGGTTGTCGCTTCCGCACGCGTTGTCCGGCCGCAACCGAGCTATGTGCAACTGAAGAGCCAATGCTTCGCGAGGTGTCAGACGGTCAGTTTGTTGCCTGCCACTATCCGCGCGCATAACCGCAGAATCCTGAAGCACCCCTTCGGTACCATCGCCTGATGGACTTCATTCTCCCTCTCATTGTTGGCCTTGCCATTGGCGCAGGCGTTCTCTTTCTTGCCACCCGCCGAAGCACACCACTAGCGCTGCCTACGTACGAGCCAGCGCCACAGGTCGACATCGCCGGTCAAGTAAATCACGTCGTGCAATCGGCACTCTCCGACGCACTTGCTGCGCTCACCGAACAGTCCCGACGCGACCGTGAAGAGTCCATCAAGCTTGCAGCCGACCGCGTAGCCGAGGCTTCTGGTGAACGATTTGGCAAGAGCGCCCAACAAATAGATACTTCTCTGCGCACTGTGCAGGAAGACATCGGTCGCCGCATCGCCGAAATGGATGCCGAAATCGCCACACTTCGCGAACAAAACACCAAGAAGTTTGGCAGCGTAGAAGAAGCGGTTGCAGCGTTAGCGAAAACTGCAGGCGACTTGAACAGCGTGTTGTCCAGCTCGCAAGCTCGCGGGCAGTGGGGCGAACGCATGGCAGAAGACATGCTGCGTGCCGCCGGCTTCATCGAAGGTATCAACTACGAAAAGCAGGACACCATTACTGGTGGCGGTCGCCCCGACTATACGTTCCTCATGCCTCCCGACCGCGTGCTGTACATGGACGTGAAGTTTCCTCTTGACTCATATGCAAAATACGTTGGTGCAACCGAACCTGCGTCTCGCGATCAATTGAAACGTGAATTCATCACCGCAGTTCGTGCACGTGTTACTGAACTACAAAAGCGTGACTACGTTGTTTCCACCACGCAGCACTCGCTGGACTACGTATTGCTGTTTGTGCCAAACGAAAGCATTACAGGCTTTGTGCATGAAGCCGACCCAGAGCTCATCGACTGGGCTCTTGAGCGCAAAGTGGTGCTGTGCTCTCCCCTCACCTTGTACGCATTTTTAGTTGTCGTTCGCCAAGCCACTGAAAGTTTTCACACTGAAGAAACTGCTGCCCAAATTATGCAGATGATGGGCAAGTTCAAAAAGCAGTGGGAGGCGTACACCAAGTCGCTCGACAAGGTGAAGAAAAACTTCGACAACTTGCAAGAAGAATTGGACGATCTCACTGTTGGCAAACGCTTTAAGGGCCTTGGTCGCGAAATCAAGAAAATTGACGACCTCCGCCAGCGGCAGAACATTGCCGAACTTCCAGCTGAAGACGACGCAGTTATCGACGTCGAAGACTACGAATAATTGCTAGAAGTGCAGCACTGAAGCAACTGGATAGTCGCCTAGTTTTTCTCGTCCGCCAAGTGCGTCTAATTCAATAAGAAATACCAGTCCAACAACCTTTGCCCCAAGACCTTCAACCAAACGAATCGTTGCTGATGCAGTACCACCTGTTGCCAACACGTCATCCACAATGAGCACCGTGTCACCATGGCCAACCGCGTCTTCGTGAATTTCTAAGCGGTCGGAACCGTATTCCAGCTCGTAATTCTGACTGACTACCCTCCACGGCAATTTGCCTGGCTTGCGCACCGGCACAAACCCAGCGCCAAGTTCTTCAGCAACGGGAGCAGCCAAAATGAAACCTCGTGCCTCCACCCCAATCACCTTGGATATCGTGCGGCTCGGCGATGCATCGATCAGTGCAGCAATTGTTTGGCGAAACCCTTCGGCATCACCAAGTAGTGGCGTAATGTCGCGAAACATAATTCCTGGCGACGGAACATCGGGAATAGTGCGAATGAGTCTGATCAGATTGTCGTTAGACACGTGCGGATTGCTTTGTGAACTGCATGACACCGTCGTCAATCGGTGAATGCTTAAACATCTTCTTATCGCGACGATAATTCTGTGGGTTGATCCACGGCTCGTGGTCACCTTGGCGAGGCATGCGGTGCATCATGCGCTGCATATAGCCAGAAGAGAAGCCATCGATCCACGGACGCTCTTTCATGTTGCGGTCCTGTTCGCGCAATCGAGGTGTGCACTGCACAACGCCCTTCTTGCGCATATGGTTCAACAGCCTGCATACGTACTCTGCCGTGAGGTCGGAACGCAAAGTCCACGAAGCGTTGATATAACCAAACGTAGATGCCAGGTTAGGAATATCGGAATATGCAAATCCCTTGTACGTCCAAGTTTTGGCGAAGTCCACCTGGTTGCCATCGACAAAGAAATCCATTTCGCCAAGGGTGACCAATTCGAGCCCTGTAGCTGTAACGATAATGTCGGCTTCTAGGTGTTCACCAGATGCGAGCTGAATTCCTGTTTCAGTA
>Ga0208788_1000722_pt1 | contig 16140 bp, 14 predicted proteins | sample Wag4_2014_7_11_3_FD_187363 | JGI IMG/M metagenome (GOLD analysis project Ga0208788, IMG submission 187363) | Fresh water mixed with fracking chemicals microbial communities from Ohio, USA - Utica-2 Time Series FC 2014_7_11 (SPAdes) (version 2) ...
CAAGAGCGGCTAGGGAAATTCCTAGAACGATGTATGCATATGTCAGATTGGATCCGGTTACTTGGACCAGTGATACGGTGCTTGAAGCACGCATAGGTTCTCCTCCGTTGGAGTTACAGGCGCCCTACATGAAGGGTCAGGCGCGAGACTGGTGAAGTGTAAGCGAGGATGCCCCGAATAGGGCAAATTCATACTTATCTATTATGTTACTTCGAGCCTAGGACTGGGCGGGATCCCAGGGCCATCACTAGCGCCAGAACCGCTGGGACCAGCATCGCCCAGCGCAGGCCGACCGCATCGCCCAAGAAGCCCAGGGTTGGTGGGCCGACCAGGAAGCCGAAGTACGCGATGCCGGAGACCATGGCCACGCCCTCTGATGGAGCGAACTGACCTTCAAAACGGGTCTTGGCGATTTCACCAGCTTGAGAAAAGAGCATTGGAATTACAGTTGAAAGTCCGATGCCAGCTGCAAGCCAACCAAAGATTACGCCGCCGATTCCACCAACTAATAATCCGCCACCGAGACCAATGCCAGCGATTAATCCGCCGCCAACAATGAGGTTCATTGGTCCGTACTTGCTCGCTGCGCGATCACCAAATAAACGACCGATCACCATCGCAGCAGAGAAACAGATGTATGGAAGTGTCGAAACAAACGGCGTTGCATCAAAGGTGTCGCGAGCAAGAATTGCACCCCAGTCACCAGCAGAGCCTTCACCGACCGCTGCACATGTTCCCAATAAACCAACAATTAAAAATAGTTTTGGCTTCTTGATCTTCTTCTTGCCTTCAAGTGGATGCTTATCTAAATCTGCCGGCAAGTACATGTTTCGAACACAGAAGTTAGCGATAAAGATCAACATCGTTAAAAAGGCGCACTGCCACATAATTGTTTTATTCTGTTGAGCTAAGAAACCACCGAGCACACCGCCAGACAAGGCACCGACTGAAAACATTGCGTGGAAGGTGCTCATGTATCGCTTATCTGCTTCATGCTCCAAAACAATTGCGTGTGAATTCATCGCAACATCTTGAGTTGATAAACAGGCACCGAAGACAATAAATGCAAGACACAGGGTTACATAGTTAAGTACTGGTCCTACAAGTAAAAGTGATAGAGCTAATGCATAGCTTGCGTAGTGCGTCACTGGCGCGCTACCGCGCTTTGCCGATTGCCTGCCAGAAAAGCCGAGACCAAGCAATACGCCAATTGCAATACACAAGAGCGCAAAACCTAAAGCACTATTGGTAACTCCGAGTTCCCGTTTGAAATCAGGAACACGTGCGTAAAAAGCACCCGCGGTGGTTCCATTAATAATAAAGGCGGTGGTAATTGCTAGGCGGGCACGTGAATACTGGCGTAATTGGCTCATTTCAGAAGTTTACTGACAATCGGCGGTAATCCCTTTAGGCTTCAGGCATGGCTACTTTTCCGAAAGATTTCCTCTGGGGTGCTGCAACCTCTTCCTACCAAATCGAAGGCGCTGCCTTTGAAGATGGTCGTGGTGCATCGATCTGGGACACATTTTGTAAGACACCCGGCAAGGTAGCAAATGGTGACACCGGTGATGTCGCTAATGATCACTATCACCGTTACCCAGAAGATATTGCGATCATGAAAGAACTTGGCCTGAAGGGGTATCGCTTCTCATTTGCCTGGCCGCGCATGTTTCCAAATGGCATTGGTGCAAAGGAAGAACGTGGTTTTGCATTTTATGACCGTTTGATTGATGGCTTGCTTGAAGCCGGAATTGAACCACTCACAACTTTATATCACTGGGATTTGCCGCAAGCGCTTCAAGATAAGGGTGGATGGGTAAATCGCGACATTGTTAATTACTTCGCTGAATACTCAACAGCGGTTGTTGAACGTTTTGGTGATCGCGTTAAGAAGTTTTCACCAATCAACGAGCCCTGGGTTGTCGCTTGGTTAGGTCATGGAATCGGAATCCACGCACCGGGAATTTTGGATCGCCGTGCAGCATTTGCTGCAGCTCACCACACTGTTTTGGCACATGCTGCATCAACCAATGCGATGCGTGCGGTGCGTAGCGATATTTTGACTGGACCGGTTCTAAATCAAGCAAACCATGTTGCTGATGATCCAAGTGATCCGGTGCAAGCAAAGGCTGCTGATATTGGTGATGCGCATCAAAATCGCTTCTGGATGGATGCGATTATGCATGGCACATACCCGCAGATCTTGATTGATACTTATGGTGATGAGCTGACTTCTGTGATTAAAGATGGCGATATGGAAGCAGCTCAGGTTAAAAATGATTTCATCGGAATCAACTACTACTTTGATAACCGCATCGGTAAATCACTAGGTGGAAAGCCTGAATGGCACTCTATTTCGGGGCTATTTGAGCAGGATATTGATGAGACTCCACGTGGTCCGTTGACCGATATGGGTTGGCCATTAACTCCACATGGTTTGGAAAACTTACTTGTTCGTTGGCACAAAGAGCATGGCGATAAGTTGCCGCCGATGTACATCACTGAAAATGGTGTTGCCTACGATGAGGGCCCAGATGCTTCAGGTCGCGTTGCAGATCAACGTCGAATTGATTACCTACAAACACATTTAAAGGCTGTTTCTAATGCGATTGCGCAGGGTTCACCTGTGAAGGGTTATTACCAGTGGTCGCTCATGGACAACTTTGAATGGGCACTTGGCTACGACAAGCGCTTTGGCATTGTTCACGTTGATTTTGAAACGCAAAAGCGAATCATTAAAGACTCAGGATATTGGTACCGCGATCAGATCAAAAACAACGGAGCAGATATTTAAATTACTTTACTGAGCCCGCAAGCAAACCGCGGACAAAGTAACGCTGTAGTGAGAAGAACACGATCAGTGGAATCGCAATCGTGATGAAGGCACCAGCTGATAGCTGTGTGTATCCAGAACCGTATTGACCAACCAATGATGCGAGCTTGCTATTAAGTGGTGCAACCTCTTCTGTGCCTGATGCAAATGTCAACGCAACTAGTAAGTCATTCCACACCCACAAGAACTGGAAGATTGCAATTGATGCAATACCTGGAATTGATAGTGGAAGGATAATGCGGCGGAACACTGTGAAGTGGTTTGCTCCATCAACATATGCAGCCTCCATCAAATCACGAGGCAAACCTGCAATGAAGTTGTGTAACAAGTAAATCGCCAAAGGCAAGGCGAACATTGTGTGAGGTAACCAAATACCTGCGAAATCTCCGGCGATACCTAATGCGGGGAAGATTTGTACTGAACCGATGTGCGCTCCGCCCGTGAAGAGCAGAAGCAATGGAACCAAAGCCATCTGCAAAGGCACGATTTGGAGCGCAAAGATAGAGAAAAATAGGAAGTCGCTACCGCGGAAACGAATCCACGCCAAGGCATAGGCAGCCATTGTTGCGATAACAATCGGGAAGATCGTTGCTGGCAAAGTAATAACAATAGAGTTAATAAAGTATGGAAGAACTCCAGTACTTAATGAAGCTGAACCATCGCCGAGCAAAACACCTTTGTAGTTGTCTAAGGTGAAGTTAGGGCTGAGTAGTGAGTTCCACCAAGCCTCGCCCAAAATATCTTTGTCCGACTTAAATGAGGTTACAAGGAGTCCTAGGGTTGGCACGGTCCAAATGATCGTGACAATCCAAACAACAACTGTTGCAATCTTGCTTGAGAAGATCTTGCGACCAGGTGTGTGCTCTGCGAGTTTTTTACTCAATTGTGTGCACGCTCCTTTCGCAATGATTGAATGTTGTAGATCAGAATTGGTGTCACTAACAAGAAGAGAACAACGGCAAGGGCTGAACCCTTGCCCTGATCAAATTGAACGAAAGTTTGTGAGTACATCTCATTTGCAAGCACGTTGGTGCTGAAGTTTCCGCCGGTCATAGTTCGAACAATGTCGAACACCTTTAGCGCTCCAACTACGCCTGTAGCTAGAACCACGATGAAGGTTCCCTTCACCATTGGGAAGGTGATGTTGCGGAATAAACGCCAGCCATGCGCGCCATCGAGCGCAGAGGCTTCGACGATATCTGCTGGGACACCCTTGATCGCAGCTGAAAGAATCACCATTCCAAAGCCCATCTGCGTCCAGATGTAAATAATCATTAACAAGAAGGTGTTGAGCGGCTTAGAAAGCATCCAGTCACTTGGTGTCATTCCAAGGAACTTAACAACTGCGCTGAGCAAACCAATCTGAACTTGATCTGGTTCGTTGTATTCATACACAAATTTAAAGATGATTGATGCGCCCACGAATGAGATCGCCATAGGCATAAAAAGCAGTGATTTTGGGATGGATTCATGCTTGATTCGATCGAGCATGATTGCCAGCAACAAGCCAAGGGCTGCTGTAAATAGCGGCACCACCAAGATCCACAAAATTGTGTTGATCATGATTGTCTTTACATTTGGATCTTCCAGCATCCATTGGTAATTACCTAAACCAATAAATTCATTTGAATCTGGGTTCATAAAGCTAAAGAGAATTGTTCGTACTCCAGGAATTACAACTCCAGCAAGAAGCAAAACTAAGGCCGGTCCAAGAAAAATTGTTAAAGCGATTGGACGAGCTTTTTTGCCATTTGCACGACCTGCAATTGCAAAGATCAAACCGAGAATAATAAAAAATGCCGCGATTGCGGTAAAGACAGAGGTGAACTTAGGAACATTTGCTGAGAGAAACTCTGACATTTTCTGTGTTCACCTTTCTGTGTTGTGTGAATTAACTGGATTGTAAGTGCGGAGGAGGCCACCCGTAAAGGTGACCTCCTCCGTTATTACTTAGTTGCGCTTATTAGCTCTTTGGCCATGAAGCGTCGATTGCCTTTACAACTTCAGCAATTGACTTGCCTTCACCGAACCATGCAGTGAATTCACGCCATTCTGAACCTGCACCGACAGCAGCTGGCATTAAGTCAGATGCGTCGAATCCAAATGTTGACTTTGGATTTGCTAGGTATGTTGCTGACAACTTATCCACTGCATTCTTGTAAGCAGCTAGTGGAACACCGCTGTTAGCAGAGATCCAGTTATCAAGCTGTACACGTGATGTAGCAAATGTTGCTGATGATAGGTATGCCTGTACTGCTACTACCTCTGGACGTGATGCGAAAGCTGCTGTGAACTCTCCACCACCGACAACTGGAACAGTTACCTTTGAGTTTGTAGCTGGTAGGTAGAACGCAAATGCATCACCTGTTGGTGAGATTGTTGCGCCTGATTCAGCAATGATATTTCCGTAGAAAGAAGCCTGCTGAAGCATCATGCAACCCTTACCACCAGGAATATCTTTACCTGCATCCTGGAATGTTGTTGTTGCGATTCCCTTAACGTTGCCAACCCACTTTGGATTCTGCATCCAAGCTGCAACCTTTTCCATTGAAGAAACGATGCGTGGATCTGTGAACTTGATTGTGTGGTTAACCCAACCGTTGTAAACAGCTGAACCGTGATCGCGTAGAACCATCTGCTCTACCCAGTCAGTTGCTGGCCAACCTGTTGCTCCACCAGAACCTAGACCACCGCAGAATGCAGTCTTTCCATCTGCTGCCATCTTGTCTGCAAGAGCTGTCATCTGTGCAAATGTTGTAGGAACTGTGTAACCAGCTGCCTTAAATTGCTTTGGTGAGTACCAAACAAGTGACTTCATGTTTGATCCGAATGGTGCAGCATAGAACTTACCCTTTACGGTTCCGTATGCCTTCCATGACTTAGACCAGTACTTGTCAACGTTTGCTACAACAGCCTTTGGAGCTACCTTTACTTTGCCTGTTTCAACAAGCTTTGCAAGAAGTCCTGGCTGTGGGATGAAAGCTAGATCTGGTGCGTTGTTACCCTTAACACGAACAGGTAGCAAAGCTTCGAACTGGTTTGATCCTTCGATCTTGATCTTTACACCTGTGCATGTTGTGAAATCTTTCCATGCAGTCTGAAGTGTTGTTAATTCTGGTTCAAGAATTGAAGTGAAGATTGTTACTGTCTTGCCCTTCATCTTCTTGTAGCCTGCGTATGGATCACAGTTAACTGCAGCTGATGCTGAAGTTACTGTCACCATTGAAGCAACAAGAGAAAGAGCAGCTGCAGCAGTTACTGCAAGCAAACCTTTTCTTTTCATTTTTATCCTTAAGGGGTCAGCGGTCCGGGTTCCATTTGAAACCCGCGTCCCGTGGTGGGTCAATTCTTATGCGAGCGCTTCGCAGGGGCAAGGTCGCAGCCCGTGTAAAAGTATGTATAAGTACAACGATTTGGTAACTAGAGCGCTCGTAGGCGTGGGATAGCCTGACCACATGAACCTCTTGGATGCTAACTCGGTCATCTCCACTTTAGGACTGGTCGGCGTGCTGGGCATCATCTTTATGGAGACCGGCCTGCTGATCGGGTTGGTCTTTCCGGGTGGCGAGGTTGTTTTCTTAGCGGGTATCGCCGCCTCTGGTTCGGGTGCAGCCGCACTTGGCGATGCAAAACTTTCAACGCCACTTTTATTTACTCTCGCGCCGATCGCAGCGATTGTTGGTGGAGAAGTTGGTTACTGGTTCGGAAAGAAAATCGGACGTCCGTTTTTTGATCGACCCGACAGTCGATTCTTCAATCAAAAAATGGTTGCAAAGGTAGAAAAGTATTTAGTCACATATGGACCACGTAAGGCTTTAGTTTTTGGTCGTTTTATTCCTTTTGCGCGAACACTGATTAACCCCGTGTGTGGTGTTGCTAAGTTAGATCGCAAGACTTTTTCAACCTGGAATGCAATTGGCGCAATTATCTGGACGCAGAGCGCAATGGGTATTGGTTACTTTTTGGGTGATGTCTTTGAGGAAAACGGTAATTACTTTATCGTTGGAATTGTGACATTAATTGTTCTGGGTACTTCAATTCCGCTCGCGCGAGAAATATTCAAAGAGTGGCAGTCGAAGCGTTACAAACCTAAATCTGATAGTTGATATGCAGCACGGTATTCATACCCTGCCTCTTTAATCTTTGGTTCTGCGCCACGTTCAACGATTACTGCAACACCAACAACAATTGCACCAGCTTCAATGAGCGCTTCAACCGCTGTCAGTACTGAACCACCAGTTGTTGAAGTATCTTCAACGGCCAAGACGCGCTTGCCTTTAACATCTGGACCTTCGATGCGGCGTTGTAGACCGTGTGCTTTTTCAGCTTTGCGAACTACAAATGAATCAATCTTTTTACCTTGGCTTGCTGCCACATGCATCATCGCTGTTGCAACTGGGTCTGCACCAAGTGTTAATCCACCAACAGCTTCGTAATCAAGATCCTTAGTTAGATCCAGCATTACTTGACCAACAAGGGGAGCAGCTACTGAATCCAAAGTCACGCGACGTAGATCTACGTAGTAATCAGCCTCTTTACCGCTAGAAAGAATGACTTTGCCGTGTACAACCGCTTTGGTAAGAATCTGTTCCCTGAGGGTTTCGCGTGAATTCATAGGGAAACTCTACCGCGGTAGTAAACCGGGCTTACTCTCATCCAATGAACGCACAAAGGCTAGAAACATCGCGGTTATTTGATCGATTTGGCTTTGGGCCACGTCCAGGTGAATACGCGCAAGCGCTAAAGGATGGCCTTGCAGTAACGCGTTCCAAGGTTTTAACAGTTCCAACAGTTGATGCAGGTGCGGCAACTGTTGTTGAGCCAGAGATAACTGATCTAGGTCCACGGCCAAAGCCAAATACCAAAGAGATTGTTCCCTTTGCAATTGCGATGCGTTTCCAATCGCAGCAAATGGTTATGTGGTGGCTCGATCGTATGGCTCTTAGTGATAATGGCTTAACTGAAAAGATGACCTGGTTTTGGCATGGACATTGGGCAACTTCGATTCAGAAACTGAATTATCCATTGCCGATGCTTAAACAGAATAGGACCCTACGCGCTAATTGCTTGGGCAACTTTGCGACCATGACAAAGGCGATGATCAATGATGGTGCACTGCAGTTTTGGTTAGATGGACAAGACAACACATTAAAGGCACCAAATGAAAATTTGGGTCGCGAATTAATGGAGCTGTTTACTTTAGGAGTTGGTCGCTACTCCGAAGATGATGTAAAGAGTATTTCTCGTACCTTAACTGGATATCAAGTCGCACGTAGCAGTGGTGAAGTTACTGTGAATGAAAAGCGTCGTGATAAGAATCCGGTTACCTTGTTAGGAACCACAACAACCTTTACCGGAGATTCGCTCGCTGATTTCTTAGTTGCACGTGATGACAGCGCGCAGTTTGTATCAGAGCGATTGTGGTATCGATTTATTTCTAGTACTGAAGATATGCCAAATAGTTTTAGCGCAAAGGGCGCTTTTGCCTCCCGAGATATTTCAGCAGCGGTTGCTGCCATGGCAAATGATCCTGCGATGCGGGATGAAAAGTATGCAATGGTGAAATCGCCGGTTGAATGGTTTATCTCGGCCTGCCGCGCATTGGAGTTAACTCCATCGCAGTTGAAGACTCCTAATCAGTTAATTAACTATCTCGACAAGCTTGGCCAGGTGCCATTTAGCCCACCAAATGTGGGTGGGTGGCCCGCTGGACAAGCCTGGCTTTCATCTGCCACCGCTCAGTACAGAATCGCTTTTGCTACCTGGTTGATCAAACAAAGTGATCTACAAGTTTTGAATTCAATGACACCTGCCCAGCGAGTTGTAAAGAGCGCTGATTGGTTAGGCGTTGCTGATTGGAGCGCGCGCACCAAGGTCGCACTGCGCGGTGCACAGAAAGATCCAGCACAGTTTGCATTGCTTGCACTGTGTAGTCCCGAATACTTAGTGAGTGCATAGGAGACGATCATGGATACAGTTACCAGAAGAAAGTTTCTTAAGTTAACAACTGGTGCGGTTGCAGTTGGTGCTGCAGCACCATTGCTGAGTATTGATGAGATCGCACAAGCTGCAATTGATCGACCACTGCCTGCAGGAACTCCGATCCTTGTTGTTGTTACCTTGTATGGTGGCAATGATGGTTTGAATACCGTTGTTCCATATACAGATCCGTTGTATTACTCATTACGTCCTGAAATTTCTTATACGGCAGATCAAGTGTTGCCGCTTGATGCCGAACTTGCTTTAAATCCTGCGATGAAGGGTTTGAAAACTTTATGGGATCAAAAAAAGGTTGCGATTGTTCGTGGCGTTGGGTATCCAGATCCTGATCGTTCACACTTTTCATCAATGGCAAAGTGGCAGACCGCATCGCCCGCAAAGCACATCAATACTGGTTGGTTAGGCCGCTGGGTAGATACACAAAGTGAAGATCCAATGCTTGCAATCTCTTTGGGCTCTGTCTTGCCACCATTATTAGCTGGTGCAAAGCGCAGCGGATCTGCGCTGCCACTTGGCGGATTAGTTATCCCTAAGGGGGCATTAGCCGCCCAATGTGCGCAGTTATCAAAGGTTTCAAAGAAGGATTCAAAGCTGATGGCTGCGGCTGCAACTTCGATGCGAAATCTATTTAATGTTTCAACCAGTGTGCAGCCGGTACTAAAGGCACCAGCACCTGTTGATCCAGATTTGCCTACAACTAATGGTGGAAACGCTGGCGGAGATAGCAATTTGGCTCAGCAGCTAGATGTTGTTTCAAAGCTTATTGCAGCAGGTTCTCCTACCAAGGTGTGGTCGGTATCGCTCGGTGGTTTTGATACACACGCAAACGAGGCAAATGCTCAGGCTGAATTATTGGGTGTTGTCTCTGATTCCATTACACGTTTTATGGGACAGCTCAAGGGAACTTCTCGCAACAATGATGTAACGATCATGGTCTATAGCGAGTTTGGTCGTCGTGTTGTTGGTAATGGTTCACAAGGAACAGATCACGGAACATCTGGACCAATGTTTGTAATCGGTAACGCGATTAAGGGTGGTTTCTATGGGGAACAACCTTCGCTCAAGAACTTATACAAGAATGATTTAGCGGTAACTACTGATTTCCGTGATGTCTATGCAACGGTTATTGAAAAGGTTTTGAAATCACCGATCGAGCCAACCCTTGGCAAATGGTCGGGACGAATCAACTTTTTGTAATTACTTGTCCTCTTTATAAACAATAACTTCGCCTTTGCGGCGGGTTGCTAAACCTTTAGGTGGATTTTCTTTCAGTAACGCATCTACCTCGATGCGAAGTTGTGCAACCTCAACAGCCATATTTGCCATTGCAGATTCCAATTCGATAATGCGCTTGATACCTGCGTGATTGATTCCTTCGCCTACCAGCTTTTGTACCGCGCGTAGTAGCGCGATATCGCGTAGTGAGTAGCGACGGTTGCGACCTTCTGTGCGTGATGGTGAGACTAAACCTAACTTGTCATATTGACGCAGCGTTTGTGGGTGCATCCCAGAGATTTCAGCGGCAACTGAGATTACGTAAACGCCGGCATCATCATCTGGCAAAGCGTTCTTGTTCTCGTCGCTCATATCTTCGCCTTATTCGCAAAATCAGAACGAACATCTTCACTTGCAGTTTCTTCAGCAAACTTTTTCAATGCATCTAGCGCTTTGCCATCAACACGTTGTGGTACCTGAACCTCAACGGTGACCAATAAATCGCCTGTAGTACTCCCCTTTACGACCCCTCGGCCCTTAACGCGCAGGGTGCGACCATTAGGTGTTCCTGGTGCAATGCGCACAGTTACATCATCGCCAGACAAGGTAGGAACCTTGATATCTGCACCTAATGCAGCTTCGGTAAATGTCACTGGCAAAGTTAGCGTTAGGTTTTCACCTTTGCGACTGAAAATCGGATGAGGCTTTACATGCAGTTGAATAAAGAGATCTCCGGGTCCTGCCTCCCCTGGTGAACCCTTGCCCTTCATGCGAATCTTTGCGCCATCGTTAACACCTGCTGGAACTCGTGCAGAGATGTTTTGCGATTGACCGCGATCCATTCCTAAACGCAGTTCAAGGGTTGTTCCAAAGACAGATTCGCGAAATGAAATTGTTGCTTCAGTTTGTAGATCTTGGCCTTTACGTGGACCACGTCGACCGCCGCCACCAAATAGGTTTGCAAAGATATCTTGCGGATTTCCACCACCGAAGATGTCGCCAAAGTCTCCGCCACCTTGAGGTGCACGGAAACCTCCGCGTTCAAATAATGATCGCGCTTCATCATATTCAGCACGCTTTTTTGCATCGGAAAGAATTTCATAGGCTTCAGAGACAGCTTTGAACTGCTCCTCTTTTGCTGCATCACCCTTTGTTTTATCCGGGTGCAGATCACGTGCAAGAGAGCGGTACTTCTTTTTAATCTCATCGGCAGGTGCCTTCTTATCTACGCCCAGGACTTTATAAAAATCCTTCTCGTATAGATCTTTGGCTGCCATGGGTGATTACTCTCCTGCTGGATCTGTTACAGCTACACGTGCAGGGCGCAGGATGCGCTCCTTGTACTTGTAACCAGGTTGCAAAATCTTAGAAGCTGTCGCAACTGCAACATCTGCTGATTCATCATGCATTAACGCCTCATGAATCTGCGGATCAAAGGCTTCGCCCTCGGTGCCGTACTTTTCAAGTCCGATGCGTGAAGTTATTGAATTTAACTGGTCTGCAACGGCTTTAAAGCCCCCGGTGAGCTCGCCATGTTGTTCTGCGCGATCAACATCATCAAGTAACGCCAGTAGCTCGGTCAGAACCGCGCCCACTGCGCTTTCATGTGCAACTGCGCGATCGCGTTCTACACGCTTTCGGTAGTTTGCATACTCGGCTTGCAGACGTTGTAAGTCAGCTGTCAGTGTTGCAACCGGGTCAGTCTCCTGACCCGGTTCAACAACTTCTTCTACAACTTCTTCAGTTGTATTTTCGGTCACTTAGTCTCTTCCTCAATGACCTCGGCGTCTTCAACACCATCTTCTGCAGGTGCTGCTTCCCCTTCAGCTGCACCGGCTGCATACAACGCTGCACCAAGTGCTTGGCTAACAGTTGCAACCTTTTCAGTTGCAGATTTGATCATCTCATAATTTGATCCACCGAGTGCGGTCTTTAGTTCTGCAAGAGCAGCCTCTGTCTCTGTCTTCTTCTCAAGTGCATCACCTTGTGACAACTTCTCTTCATTGTCCTTGATGAACTTTTCAGTTGAGTACAGAAGTGAATCTCCTGCGTTACGGATTTCGGCCTCTTCCTTGCGCAGACGATCTTCTTCAGCGTGTGATTCAGCATCGGCCATCATGCGCTCGATCTCTTCCTTAGATAACGCAGAACCACCAGTAATGGTCATGCTCTGCTCTTTACCTGTTCCAAGATCCTTTGCAGATACATGAACGATTCCGTTTGCATCGATGTCAAAGGTAACTTCAATTTGTGGAACTCCACGTGGTGCAGGTGGAAGACCTGTTAGCTCAAACATTCCAAGCTTCTTGTTGTAAGCAGCCATTTCGCGCTCACCTTGGTATGCCTGAATCTGAACAGCTGGCTGATTGTCATCAGCTGTTGTAAATACTTCGCTGCGCTTTGTAGGAATAGTTGTGTTTCGCTCGATCAACTTTGTCATCACGCCACCCTTGGTTTCGATACCAAGTGACAGCGGAGTAACGTCTAGGAGCAATACATCCTTAACTTCACCCTTCAAAACACCAGCCTGTAGTGATGCTCCAACTGCAACAACCTCATCAGGGTTTACGCCCTTATTTGGCTCCTTGCCACCGGTGAGCTCCTTAACAAGTTCAACAACTGCTGGCATACGAGTTGATCCACCAACAAGTACAACTGAGTGAATGTTTGCAATAGGAATTCCTGCATCCTTAAGGACCGCCTGGAATGGCTTCTTGCAACGCTCTAGCAAAGCAGCTGTTAGTTGCTGGAACTGTGCACGTGTAATTGTTTCATCCATGAACAGTGGATTCTTTTCAGCATCAACAGTGATGTATGGAAGATTTACTGAAGCAGATTGTGATGAAGATAGTTCGATCTTTGCCTTTTCAGCGGCTTCACGAACACGTTGCATCGCCATCTTGTCTTTTGTTAAATCAATTCCATTTGCAGATCCAAATGTTGTTACTAGGTGATCAACAAGTGCCTGATCCCAGTCATCTCCACCGAGGTTGTTATCGCCATTAGTTGCCTTAACTTCAACAACACCATCGCCGATTTCCAATAGTGAAACGTCAAATGTTCCACCACCAAGGTCAAAGACAAGAATTGTTTGTTCCTTGTCAGCCTTATCTAATCCATATGCGAGCGCCGCAGCTGTTGGCTCGTTGATGATACGTAGAACATTAAGTCCTGCGATCTCGCCAGCTTCCTTTGTTGCTTGACGTTGCGCATCATTGAAGTAAGCAGGAACGGTAATAACTGCATCCGTTACTGTTTCGCCTAGATAGGCTTCCGCATCGCGCTTTAACTTTTGTAGAACGCGTGCAGAAATTTCTTGTGATGTGTACTTCTTGCCATCGATATCGATAGTCCAGTTAGTACCCATGTGACGCTTAACGGAACGGATTGTGCGTTCAACGTTTGTCACTGATTGACGCTTTGCGACCTCACCTACGAGGACCTCGCCATTTTTTGCGAATGCCACGATCGATGGGGTTGTGCGGGCTCCTTCCGCGTTGGCGATAACTGTTGGCTCGCCACCTTCAAGGACGGATACGCAGCTGTTAGTTGTACCGAGGTCGATTCCGACTGCTCTAGCCATTATGTGTGCTCCTTTTATCTCTCTCGAGCCTGGTTTAGGGTCGAGGCTTGTTGAACCTGAGTCGATCCTACCCAAAAGGTTGAGTCGTCGCGACTCAGGTTTCAGTAGGGATAACACTGGGACCCTCGGGCTTATTCCCGCACCCCCTGACTAGCCTTACCCCATGAACCTCGCACTCGCAGGCCTTTCCTATGGCATCACCGTTGTCGCCCTGGTCCTTTTAGCTGTTCGCACCAGAAAGCTGATCAGTATCTATAAGAAGGGTCAACCAGATCCAACTCGTGGCAACGATAAGGCGCAGCGTTTCAAGATGGCCTTTGGTGAAATCTTTGGGCACACCAAGATGTTCAATTTCACCGTTGTTGGATTTGCGCACTGGTTTGTCATGGTTGGTTTCTTTGTTTTATTTGGAACTTTGGTTACCGCCTACGGACAACTTGTTAACCCACATTTTGCGCTGCCCTTCATCGGACATTTCTGGGTGTATGAGTACATCACTGAATTAATTGCGTGGGCAACCGGTATTGGAATTGTGGCGTTGATTGGAATTCGCCAAGTTACCTACCGTCGTAATAAGCGCTCACGTTTTGCAGGATCTGGAATGGGCAAGGCGTATTACGTCGAGTTCACAATCTTGTTGATTGTTTTCTGTGTCATCGCGTTGCGCGGTCTAGAAGGTGCGTTGTCTGATGAAACCGCATGGAATCGTCACTTCATTACAACCTGGTTTATCGCAGCGATGTTTAAATCCATGACGCTTGGTCAATTGGAAAACTGGATTCAAATCGTTGCAACAATTAAGATCGTTGGATCAATGGCCTGGTTCATTGTTATTGCAAGTAATTTAACAATGGGTGTTGCATGGCACCGCTTCTTGGCACCGTTCAATATCTTCTTCCGCCGTAACGCTGATGGAAAATCATCACTAGGTGCGTTGCCACCAATGATGTCCCATGGCGAGGAAATTAACTTTGAAGATCCAAAGGAAGATGATGTCTTTGGGCTTGGAACACGTGCCGATATTTCTTGGAAGGGTCTGCTCGATATGTCCACATGTACTGAATGTGGACGTTGCCAATCACAGTGCCCTGCATGGCACACTGAAAAACCATTGTCACCCAAGCTTTTAATCATGGCAATGCGCGATCACGCCTTTGCTAAAACCGTTGAAAATGAAGCACTGGTTGGCGACAACTCACCAATTAGTTTGGATGTTTTGTGGTCTTGCACAACATGTGGTGCCTGCGTAAATGAGTGTCCAGTTGATATCGAACATGTGGATCACATCGTCAATATGCGTCGCTTCCAGGTTTTGGTTGAATCCGAATTCCCATCAGAGCTTGGTGGAACCTTTAGAAATCTAGAAAAGGCGGGTAACCCTTGGGGTGCTAACCGCGCAGATCGTGAAGCGTGGATCGCAGAATGTGATTTCCCGGTAAATGTTATTGAAGGCGAATTACCAGAAGAGGTTGAGTACTTGTTCTGGGTTGGTTGCGCTGGTGCGTATGAAGAGCGTGCAAAGAAGACAACTAAGGCTGTTGCAGAGTTGTTGTACATGGCTGGTGTGAACTTTGCAGTTCTTGGTAAGAAAGAAACCTGTACCGGAGATCCTGCACGTCGTGCCGGTAATGAGTTCTTGTATCAAATTCTTTCCCGTGAAAATATTGAAACCTTTAAAGAAGCATTTGGTGATCGACCAAAGGGTAAGAAAAAAGTTGTTGTTACCTGCCCTCATTGCTTCACAACAATTGGTCGCGATTATGGACAACAAGGCTTTGAACTTGAAATGGTTCACCACACACAGTTGTTGAATCAATTGCTGCGTGAAAAGCGTTTGCTTCCAATCAAGATGTCTCACACCGCTATGACCTATCACGATCCTTGTTACCTGGGTCGTCACAACGAGGTGTACCAACCGCCCCGTGAAATTCTGGAAGCAACTGGTGTTGAGTTAACTGAGATGCCACGCAACAAGGAACGATCATTCTGCTGCGGTGCAGGTGGCGGACGTATGTGGATGGAAGAAAAAATTGGAACCCGTATCAACATCAATCGTGTTGAAGAGGCGATCGCAACGGGTGCAACAGAGTTAGCTGTGGCCTGTCCTTTCTGTCGCGTGATGACCAGCGATGGAATGAACGCCAAGGAGTCTGCAGTTGAAGTCTTGGATGTTGCACAGGTATTACTGCGCTCAGTCAAAGAAAACTAAGCACAAATACCACTCGTTCTCAGGAAACATTCAGGCTATGAGAGCATTCTCTAGCCATGACTACAACCATAGACAGTGTTAATTCAAAGACTGTTAACAGCCAACGCATTCTCGTCGTTGATGACGAAGCAAGCATCAGCGAGCTCATTTCTACAAGCCTTCGTTTTGTGGGCTTTGATGTCCGCACTGCGGCCAATGGTGCAGAAGCACTCCGTGTAGCTGAAGAGTTCAAGCCACATGCAATGGTTCTAGATGTCATGTTGCCTGATCTTGATGGCTTTGAGGTGTGCAAGAAGATTC
>Ga0208788_1000723_pt1 | contig 16139 bp, 11 predicted proteins | sample Wag4_2014_7_11_3_FD_187363 | JGI IMG/M metagenome (GOLD analysis project Ga0208788, IMG submission 187363) | Fresh water mixed with fracking chemicals microbial communities from Ohio, USA - Utica-2 Time Series FC 2014_7_11 (SPAdes) (version 2) ...
GAAAATAATAATAAATAATGATTTCCCGGTCGCTAAGGTCGGAGCGGATCAAATTACGACTCTAGTAAGTGCCAAAGTTCATAGTTGCATATATCGGCCAAGATTGAGTATCGCGGATGGAGCCGCTCCCAGAGTATGCCTTTACAGAGCCCCACCTGGATATGGGAAAACCGTTGCTCTTGCGTTCGAGTGGCTACGCCACAGAACAGCCGGACGTCCTGCAGTGTGGCTTTCTTTAAGAGCCAGTTCTTACAGTGAATTTGATATCTGCGCAGAGATTATTGAGCAGCTTGAAACTTTCGAAATGGTAAAATTCAGCCGTGTGAGAGAGGGTGTGAGCAAGCCTGCGCTCTTGCGAGACCTTGCATCTAGTCTTTGGCAGAGCACCTCGAATAACGAGATAGAAACGCTAGTTTGTTTGGATAATATTAATCATGACTTAGACTTGCCGTTGTTGCACGCACTTATGGAGTTTATGTTAAATACACCAAAAAATATCAGGTTTGCAGTTGCAGGCAATACAATAAAAGGGTTCTCGCAGCTTAAACTTGCAGGCGCTATGCGGGAGTACACCGAGAAAGACTTGGCCTTTAGCGCAGAAGAGGCGGTGGCGTTAGCGGAGGCAGAGTCTGTTCTTGGAGTTCCTGAAGAACAGATAGAGACCTTGGTGCAAGAAGTTGAGGGGTGGCCTGCTCTTGTAGTTTTTTTGTTAAAGCGTGAGTTGCCGGCCAAGCATATTTCAGCAGTAGTTGAAGTAGACAATTACTTTAGGGATGAAATATTTGAGGCGATTCCCGAGCGCTATCGTGTTTTTCTTGCAAATTCTTCATTGCTCGATTTCGTGACGCCTGATCAATACAATTATGTATTCAAATGCGTCAATGGGGTCTCATGTATTAAGTATTTAAGCACTAATTACATGTTGCTTCGCCATGTGAGCGGTGAGCCAGCGCAGTTTACACTGCATCCAGTACTGCGTAATTTTCTACGAGAAATTACTTGGACTGAAAATCCTGCTAAAAGATCCTACCTGCTTAAGCGTGCAGCTTTCTGGCATTGGCGTAGAGGTGAATACCAGTATGCAATACGAATATCCCTACGGGCGAATGACTGTCGCTGGGCAGTCAGCATGTCTGAGAGAATAATTTTAGATTTGTCATTTCGTCAGGGCGAAATAGATGCGCTGAGACAGTGGCTGTCAGAGCTGCCGAAGCAGGCCTGGCACAAAAAACCCATAGTGCTTATTAGTTACGCGTGGGTATTGTATTTCAGTCAGCAAGGCGCGCGAGCAGAGAAGTTAATTAAAGACCTATCTTCACAATCCGATAAAAAAAATAAATGGCAAGAAAAGGAATGGCTGCAGCTTGTGCTTGCAATAGGTAAAGCAACGAAAGATGAAATGCTTTCGAGTGAGGAGCTCTGTAATAAGTGGATTAGTTTATTTGGGGATTCAAACGCAGTTGGAAAAGGGGCCGCGCTAACCTGTTTGGCTTTTATTTTTGCCAGTGAGTATAGATTTGCAGAGTTGGAGAAGGTGCTGGCTCAGGCCCAAGCCGTGAATAAATTTGCAAAACAAAATTTTGCTTTTGGTTGGCTGTATGTCGCGAGGTTTCAACAAGCCCTAGCAAGCGGAAAAATGGGCTGGGCGAGGCAGATTATAACTCAAGCACGCACAGACAGTCGCGCGCAGATGATGGAATCCGAGTTTACTTCGAAAATGTTTGACGCTCTAGAGCTTGAGTTACATTATGAATTGCGCTGCTTGGACACCTCAGAAGAAAAGCTCTCCAAAATTTTAGAGTTCATTTCCAATCACGGGGTGACAGACGTGTTTTTTTCCGTATGCCGTGCTGTGTCAGCTTGGCGGCTTGGAAGGAGTGACCTAAATGGCTCCATTGAGATATTGGAGTGGGCGAAGGCGCATGCGGTTGAAAAAAATCTACCAAGATTGGAAGTTATGAGCCAAATTGAGATCTATCAGCGCTTAGTCTGTCAAGGCATAACGGGCATAAATAATTTAAAAACTCTTGAAGATCATAAGATTTTCTCCGGACAGCACTCAGCCCCCCTAAAAGCACGCCTGCTGCTTGTTCAATCACTAGTGCTTTCCCGAGATCAGAACTTTCATAGTGCCGCGCACAGAGCGTTATTGGCTATTCAGCAAGCCCGTAAAATTAACGCGGGCCAGCTGGAAGTCCGTGGATTATTGTGTTTGGCCGGAGCGCAGGCAGGTGCCGGTGATTTAAAAAAGGCTCAGCTTAACATTGTTTATGCAGTGGAGATAGCAAAACAGCTTCAATGCTTTCAAACAGTTCTTGATGAAGTATGTTTAATTGAGCGAATAATACCGGCTTCATGTGAAGCCTTCACAGCAGTTAATTTAGATCAAGCGATTGGGGCTTTTAGTCTTCCGCGAATAGTTGAGATTGGAAAGTCCGCAGAGAATAAAGCTGACGCTTTATTGACACGGAAGCAGATTGCTGTCTTGAGGCTTGTAAAAGAGGGGTGCTCAAACAAACAAATAGCAACAAATATGCATGTCACCGAAGATGCTATAAAGTGGCATATGAGGAAAATATTTGCCACCTTGAATGTAGTGAATCGCACGCAAGCAACAATTGAAGCTGAGCGTCAAGGAATTATCTAAAATAATCGGCATTAAGTGATATAGTGAAAAGTATACCGGAGAGAGAATTATGGCAATCGTTGTTGTTGGCGCTGGTACAGCTGGAGTAAATGCTGCGTTCTGGCTTCGTCAATATGGTTATAAAGGGGAAATTAGGATTTTTAGCAGGGAGTCTGTGGCGCCTTATCAGCGGCCTCCTCTATCCAAGGCTTTTCTGACAAGTGAGATTGCAGAATCCGCAGTGCCATTAAAGCCAGAAGGTTTTTATACGAATAACAATATTACCATTTCGTTAAATACACCGATTGTATCAATCGACGTGGGGCGTAAGATAGTTTCTTCTAAAGATGGAAAAGAATACGCGTATGAAAAATTGATTCTTGCAACAGGTGCTAGCGCACGTAGGTTAACCTGCGAGGGGTCTGAACTGTCTGGGGTCTGCTATTTACGCAGTATGGAAGACGCCAAAAATTTACGTAGGAAACTTGTGGAGAGTGCGTCTGTTGTTGTGTTGGGCGGCGGAGTAATCGGGCTTGAAGTCGCCTCAGCTGCGGTGGGCTTAGGGAAGAGGGTCACAGTGATAGAAGCCGCCCCGCGTGTAATGGCGCGCGTGGTTACGCCGGCAGCAGCAAACTTAGTCAGAGCCCGCCTGGAGGCTGAAGGAATTGAGTTCAAGCTGAATGCGAAATTAACGTCTATAAAGGGCAGGAATGGCCATGTTGAACAATGCGTACTTGAAAGTGGAGAAGAAATTCAGGCGGATCTGATTGTAGTTGGAATCGGTGCTATCCCAGAGCTAGAGCTGGCAACTGAGGCGGCCCTTGAAGTGAGTAATGGTGTTGTGGTCGATGATCAGATGTGTACATCGGATACAAGTATATATGCAATCGGCGACTGCGCAATGGCTAGAAATCCTTTTTGGGGAACGATGGTACGTTTAGAGACAATTCATAATGCGGTTACACACGCTCAAATTGTCGCAAGTAGCATCTGTGGCACATCAACACCAGCACCAACCCCACCACGGTTCTGGTCTGATCTTAAAGGGATGGCGCTGCAAGGACTTGGTGCTCTAAAGGACTACGATAAACTCGTTGTTGCAATTAATAACGAAACTCTTGAACTAGAAGTCCTTGCGTACAAGCAGGAGCGACTGATTGCAACTGAGACAATAAATTTGCCTAAACGTCAAGGTGCGCTTGCAGGGAGTATAAAATTACCTGATTAGCAATGATGCTCAGCCACTCGAACCAACGGTCGCGATAGGGACGGCAGTTACCTGCCGCCCCCCGCACTCCGTACGTGCGGAACTACCGCGTAAAATGTGGCCCAGGCTGTTATGTGGCGCTTGGGCGGGGAAGTATTGCCATATTTGGTGATGACCGTTTTCTACGCCACATAAATCGGTGGTGGCTATGGTGGGATTTCCCTTGCTGAAATGGGAGATCCGATCATGTTCGAGCTCTTATTCAAATACACTGCTGTGTTGGCGGTAAGCGTTCCATAAGCTCCACCTTCAACTGAGCTATCCGTTTCTGGACGCTGGGCGCCCTGTTTTCCCCAGTGGGGCCCCGCCATGATGCGTCCCGACACCAAGGTGCAGAAGGTCTGCCTGTATCCAAAGCCCGTCGACTTCCGCAAATCCATCAACGGCCTGCCGTTGCTGTTCGTGTTCCTCAATCGCACCCGTAGCCAGGACAAGATCCTCTACTGGGAGCGAAAAGGTTTCTGCCTCTGGCTCAAGCGCTTGGAAGCCGAGCGCTTCAAGACCAAGCACAATGCCGGCGATACGCGCGCCGATCTGGACCTGAAGCGCCAGGTGCACGCCCAGGTTTTTCCGGAAGCCTTGTCACCGCTGGCCGCAGGCGGTACCCGGGCTGGTGTCGATGTGGTCGAATGGCTGCGGCGGTTGTGACGAAGTTATGTGGAGTTGCCGAGACTGAAGCTGGCGTCACATCAGAGGTCGAACTGCATTTACTCCACATAACTGGCCGCTACACATAAATCGAGTAATGTTGAGCTCAACATTACTCGATGACTGGGGCCTGGCCCCGTTCAACGCCGAACAACGGCGCGACATGCTTGAACTGTTGGACGACCGCTACGGCCAGCGCTCAACCATCGTGACCAGCCAGATGCCGGTGGACAGTTGGCACGAATTGATCGGCGATCCGACCTTGGCCGATGCCATCCTCGACCGCCTGGTTCACAACGCTTACCGGATCAATCTCAAGGGCGAATCAATGCGCAAGCGGGCGAAGAAATTGATGACGCTGGGCACCTCAGACTAACAATGCCAACTCTGCGTCGCTGCGCTCCGACTGCCTGTCCGAATGATCGTGGAACAGGTGTCCGGATCAGCGTGGGCTGAATGTCCGAATGGCGTGGAATCCACAGGAGAGGTGCGCCTGTAATGGGGGAAATGGGCGCTGCGAGGTTATCGCGGCGGTTAAAAACTCTCTGTTTCACATAAACTAACTTTCCGGACAGCCAACTAGTCACCCCCCAAAACGAGCGCGGACAGAGCCAGAATTAATACAACTTAAATACCTTTGCTGCTCTTCCCAAATCACCAGCCAACTTAACTAAATACTGATTTACCTCCGAAATTCTCCTGCTACCCAACTCAACTCCTGCCGCAATTTCTCTAATAATATTTGCATTATCCAGCATGTCTTTTACAACAGCACTCTGCTCCTCTGAAGCAGTTGCAACTTGTGCAATCTGCAACATAACTTGGGATACTGAATCTACAATCTTCTCAATTGATCTACTAGCTTCGCTTGCTGCATTAACACTATTTTTTGATTCAACGACACAGTCTCCCATGACACCAAGAGCAAAAAATATACCTTTATTTAAAGAAGCAATCATCGCCTGAATTTCATAAGTGGAATTATTTGTACGTTGAGCTAAGCTTCGAACTTCATCAGCAACAACAGCAAAGCCCTTCCCGGCCTCGCCTGCATGTGCAGCCTCAATCGCGGCATTCAAAGCCAGCAGATTTGTTTGATCAGTGATTTGATCAATAATTTCAATGATTTTACCTATTTTTGCAATATCAGCTTCAATGCATTTAATAGCCACATGTGAATCATTAACTCGTTGTGACAAGGCATTTATAGATGATACGGCTGTTTCAATAGCTTTTTGACCATGAACCGCCAACTGCCGCCCCTCAGATGATAGTGCTGAGGACTTATTTGCCGCATTTGAAGTTTCAGTTATAGCGAAAGAAATCTGTGATAGCGCACTGACAAATTCGTCGATCTTACCTGCTTGGTCACATATATCGTTTGACGTGCTTTGTGAAATATTTAAAGCCTCGCCCGCTGAATTAAACAGATCACCTTGTATGTGTTTTATTGATTCAATCAAGGCGCTTACCCCAGCCCCCATCGCAATGATTGAAGACTGCATTTTACCCACTTCGTCATTGCTCGGTATAGTGCGATATGTAAGATCACCTCTTGACATATCATTCATGACATGAACTATTTCATCTATTGAACTGCGAGTCTTTTTCATAAGAAGAAAAATAACAACAAAAAAGAGACAATTAATTGATACAACAAGAAAATACACGTAAGCTTTAACGCGTTTGGAAATATCTGCAATTTCAATCCCGAAGCGATTAGAGTTCGTGTAGGGCCAACTTACAAGTCGTTTCATTTCCTCAATATGCCCAGGGTTTAATCCATCTTTATAAATGCTACTTGCATACCTCTCGAGCAGCCCAAGTTTTATTTCTGAAGCTTCAGACAGCTCAAGAATCAAGCCCTTTCCCAGTAATCTTAAAAGAGCTTTATCACCCTTCCACAAACTGTTTACAGCTGTAGTTTGTCTACGAGCCCTCTGCACCTGCCCTACTATAAAACTTATATTTATTTCTTTTTTATGCAGCTCGTAGTACACCTTGCTCAAGGCAACAACATGCTCCCTTTCAAAATAAGCAAATTCAGCCATCTTATGCATTAATCGCATCCCGAATAGCGCAACAAAAAAAGAAAATCCTGCCATAACAAGAATCAAAAAAAATCGACACCGCAGCGAACAGTTCATATTAACCCCTCTAAGCGCTATGGCAAGTTGAAAGCATTCAAAAATATTTATTTTTATCCACGTATTCTGGAGCATAATACAGAAGGCGGTTTTTGCCAATCATCTTGTTGTTCTCCCACTGTTCAAGAAGTCTCTGCAAAGTATCACGCAACCTAATTTCTCTCCACATAGGAAAATCAGGCCATTTACTCTCACATCTAACATGGTACGGCTGGACTCATCTTTAGTCTGCCTTCAACTACTCCTTGGTGTAGTTATCTAAATAATATTATTGCTGCGGCAATCAACCCGGGCACTTGCTCGTGCACATGGAATTCAAGCGCTTGTGAATCTTGCAGGGTAGTTGCGGATTATGGAGGGCTTAGTGCGCCAGTTAAAGCTGGCGGAGGGTAGTCGATGACAGTTCGATACTGGTAATAAATGGCGAATCAACCAGACCCCGAGTCATGCATGTTGCGCCGTGAGGTTCAGGGTAAAGCGTTGACAGGGGAAACCGATGGGCCAGCCATGGAGCCGCGTAATCACAAATTCGGGATGCCGATGCTGTTAAGCGAAGCAGAAGGCTATACGGAGCATGACGATACCCGAGGCAGGAGCCGTATGCGGTAGTTCCGCACGTACGGATCCGTGCGGGGGGCGGCAGGTAACCGCCGTCCCTACCGCGACCAGTTTTCTGCTGCATCACGATGGCTCGCGGCGACACGTGTTCTCCATGGGCTATGTCGCGCACACGAAGTTTGGTTAAGTCGCAGGCTCGCAGCTTGCTGTCGATGGACGAGTCGAATAGAGCAAGATCCCAGGATCTCTCCGCAATCTGGAGCCTTACACGGATGGCCCATATATCGCTGATCCGGAGCGGGGCTTTCAAGAAAAAAGCACCCTCTCTAATGGATCGAAAGAGTGCTGCGACAGTGACAGACCTGATTACTTAGAAAACATATGACGCACCAAGACTGAGAATGAAAGGATCAACCTCAATTTTAGTAGAAACAGGAACCGGGCCAAGAGTACCTGTGATGTCCGTTTTGAAAGGAATATAACGCACATCTGAATTTAGCATCCATGAGTTACCAAGGTCATATCTAAGGCCAACCTGAAAAGCAGGCGCCCATTTATCCTTAATATCAAACGAACTCAAAGCACCGTCGGTTTTATCAAAAAATAGCACCCGACCAACACCAACCCCAACATATGGATAAAGTCGCTCAAAGCTATCGTAATGATATTGAAGCGAAAGAATTGCAGGGCCGTAATCAACTTCACTGACTCTTCCCAGCGAGGAGATTGATTTCTCACCTTGAAATTTAGCCCTAGCTGGCACCCCAACAAAAAAATCCACCGCTATATTTGAGCTAACAAAATAGGCGATATCAAACGTAAGTGTTGTATCATTACCAATACTTACATCAGCATTTGGCAAAGCCCCCCCTCCAACATTTAGATCGCCAAGCTCCTCACCCACATAGACCTTAGAAAAATTGAAGCTAGCGACCCAGTCACCCTGATTATAGCCAGCAGATTTCGCCGGATAATTTTCATTCGCCCATGCAGTGGCCGCCCCCAAAACAAAATTAGCAACCAACACCGGCATCGCGATTACTTTATAATTAGAAAAACTCATTGTGCTACCCTCGTTTTGTTGTCGACATATTCTTAAATAGAACTGCTAACATGTCACAGAGACTGATATCTAAAAAATCAGTCAAAGCCCATACAGAAAGCTTATTCACAGACAGAAGAACTACTGCGCAATAAAATATCACCATATTTCTCGCGCAAACGATTCTTCAAAATCTTGCCAGTACCATTGCGTGGCAGTTCTTCAACAAAGATAGCGGCATCTGGAATTTGCCATCTAGCCACCTTATCTGCGAAATAATTACATACCTCACCACTTGTTAATTCCGAATTAGGGGATTTAACTGCGATGAGGAGAGGTCGCTCGTCCCATTTTTCGTGCCTTGCAGCTATAACAGCAGCATCAACAATATGAGGGTGCGCAATCGCAATACTCTCCAGCTCTACCGTACTGATCCACTCACCGCCAGACTTTATAATGTCCTTTGCACGATCACAGATTGTCATGAAACCGTCCGAATCTATGGTAGCCACGTCTCCAGTTGAAAACCAACCATCTGAGAGTGTCGAACCAGGATCGCTATGAAAGTAATCTTTAATAACCCAGTGCCCACGCGCCATTAGGTTGCCTTTACTTCGACCATCTTCAGGTAGTCTAATCCCCTCATCATTAACGATTTTTAACTCGACACCGTAAGGCGGGCGCCCTTGGCTTTTGCGCAGTGAAAGCTTTTCATCTGGAGATAAATCTACGTGGTGCGCGAGTGGAGTGTTTGCCGTGCCAAATGGCGAAAGCTCAGTCATACCCCAAGCATGAATAACTTCAACACCATATATATCGTTAAATTCTCTAATCATAGACGCAGGACAGGCCGAACCTCCTACAACAACCCGCGTGAGGCTTTGGCTTTTAGAACCATTACCGGCTTGTGCCGCTAACAACCCCTGCCAAACAACCGGCACCCCAAGAGCAATGCTAACTCCTTCGCTAGCAATCAACTTCGATAAACTAGCGCCATCAAGAGCCGGACCAGGAAGAACTAGCTTCGCACCAACCATTGCAGCGGAATATGGAGTCCCCCATGCATTTACATGAAACATTGGAACTACGGGCAAAATGGTATCTCGCGCAGACAAATTTAGTGTGTCTGGCATTGCGGTGGTCATTGAATGCAAAACTGTCGAGCGGTGTGAATAAAGTACACCCTTCGGGTTGCCCGTAGTACCTGATGTGTAACATAGACTAGACGCCTCATTTTCATCTACATCAGGCCATATATAGTTATCATCACCCTGACCAATTAGATCCTCGTATGCAATCAATCCTGGCATTTGAGCAGATGCATTTGAATTATTATGAGCCATCAAGACAAACGCCTTGACTTTTGGTAACGAACCGCGAATCTCAGCAATGATTGGCAAGAACGTATCATCAAGAAATACTACCTTATCCTCCGCATGGTTTATCACATATGTGATCTGCTCAATGAAAAGCCTCGGATTGATTGTATGGCATACCATTCCTGCGCCAGAGACAGCGTAGTAAACCTCAAGATGACGAATATTGTTCCATGCAATCGTTGCACAACGATCACTAGGCGTAAGACCCATCTTGCCCAATGCAGAAGCGAGCTTACGAGCACGAAGCTCCACTTCTTTCCAACAACTTCTTGTTACTTCTCCAGAGGTTTCGACTGAAACCACCTCTCTCGCACCATGATATCGTGCAGCATGCTCAACAAGCGAACCAATGACCAACTGATTACGCATCATCTGACCTAACATCACGTCGCCTCACATTGATGATTTATGTTCATTAAAAAACCATCTATTGACCATGTTTTTTACATGCAGACAGCTATCATGCCAACTCTAGCTCTGCACCCTCGCGAGCAAACTCAGCGCTAGCCTCTAATGCTTCCACATCAAGATTCCGCATAATTATTTCTGCCGCATTTTCTGCAATCATAATAGTTGGAGCGTTTGTGTTACCCGCGACCAAGTGCGGCATAATTGACGCATCAACGACTCTAATATTTGCCAACCCACGGATCTTCAGGCACGGATCAACAACTGACGCTGGATCTTTACCCATCCTACAAGTACCTACCGGATGGTATATAGTCTCAGCTCGCCTACGAATATCTTCGATTATTTCATCATCAGTTTTAACAGCCTGGCCCGGTACTACTTCATGCTTAAAATGCTTCGCCATCGATGGGGCCTGCAAAATAGCGCGCCCTATCTTAATACCCGCAATCATGGTTTTAATATCTTCATGATCGCTAAGATAGTTCGGGTCAATTAAAGGCGGCTGTAATGGATTGGCGCTTTTTAGGCCAATTCTGCCTCGGCTCTTAGGCAAAAGATCACATATATGTAGCGTATAACCATAACCACCCGCTATTTTTCGACCGTGATCTTTAAGATAAGTTGGAAGGAAATGAAACTGCAAATTGGGCCGATCACGATCAGGAGAACTTTTTACAAAACCACCCGACTCTGCCACGTTACTAGTGAGAAACCCCTCGCGCTTAAACACATATGAAAACAAACCCGAGACACCACGAGGGATGAAAGAAAGAGCAACACCTATCGGCTCTCTCGAATTTGCTGCGCACATCAATGTGATGTCCAAATGATCTTGAAGATTTTTCCCCACCTCAGGAAGATCATGGACTAGAGAAACACCATGTTCCTTAAGCTCGGCTGCAGCCCCAACACCAGAAAGCATTAGAAGGTGAGGCGTGCCGACTGCGCCAAGACTAAGAAGTACTTCACCACCACTCGTTGTCTTGACTTGATGGTGCATATTTTTCTTTATATAAGAAACACCAACCGCCTTACGGTCTTCAAAAAGAATTTTTGATGCATGCGCATCAGTAATGATGTCTAGATTTGGTCTGGAAAGTACACCGTGCAAGAATGCACGCGCCGAGCTCCAGCGTTGTCCATTTTTTTGGGTTACTTGATAGAACCCTACGCCGTCCTGGTACTCGCCGTTGAAATCTCCGTTGAAATTAATATTGGCCTCCATGCCGGCTTGCACGAATGCTTTGCTAAGCGGATTGATATATTTTAAATCACTAACAGCTAATTCTCCGTCAACCCCATGGTGCTCGGACTTATCGAATCGCTGGTTGCATTCAAGCCTTTTGAACAACTCAAGAGCCCGGTACCAACCCCAGTAGCGGCCGGCCGCCTGCTCCCATGCGTGGTAATCGTCTTCATGCCCTCGGATATAGACCATTGCGTTGATTGAGCTTGAACCACCTAACGTTTTTCCTCGTGGCCAGAAAAGGCTCCGGCCGTTGAGATTTTGCTGTGGCGCAGTTTGAAAAGCCCAATTCAACTTTTTACTATTTGAAAGCAAAGCAATACCTAACGGCATATGAATTAGCGGATTCGTATCTCGCGGCCCAGCTTCAAGTAAACAAACTCTTTTAGAGGGGTCGGCCGAAAGACGATTAGCAAGCACACATCCTGCAGATCCAGCACCAACGATTATATAGTCGTACATTTTATCTTCTCGAGGTAATGATTTATCGAAAAAATTACTCAGCTCAAATACTTAACTGTGATACCAATCAACTGCTTCACCTTCTTGGTATAAGGCGGAAACAACCAATGCGTGATTGAGAACTTATCTATAAGAACTGGTTTTTCGTGAGAAAACGCCCTGAACCCGTAAACTCCATGAGCACTGCCGATACCACTATTATTGACACCGCCAAATGGGAGATTAGGGTGCAAAAAGTGCACGACACTCAGATTAACTCCGACCGAACCAGAGCTTGTACGAGCCACGATGTTATTTACAAATTGTTTATCTTCAGAAAAGACATACAGCGCCAGGGGCTTGTCACCGTCATTCACACGCTTAATTACAGAATCTATATCATCGTATTCAATTATAGGAAGTAGCGGCCCGAATATTTCCTCATGGTTAATATCCATAGCAGCAGTGACGTTAGATAAAACCGTTGGCACCACAAGCCTCTCAGTCGCGTCAACTTGACCCCCTTGCAGAATTTTTGCACCTTTAGCTTTCGCGTCAGTCAGGAGTTTATTAATTCGATTGAAATGTTGATCATTGACGATCCTGCAATAGTCTGCCGATCTACGCTGCGCAGCAAAATCCTTCCCATAAACTCGCACAATCTCTTTCACAAGAATTTCATTGAATTTCTGGGCTATACACCGATGAACAAATACGTGATCAGGCGCTATGCACGTCTGGCCGTTGTTTGAAAACTTTCCCCACACTATGTTGCGCGCAGCTTTCGGCAAATTTGCTGTTGGTCCAATAATGGTTGGAGATTTTCCGCCTAACTCCAAAGTAACCGAAGCGAGTGTTTTTGACGCCGCTTCCATCACTAACTTGCCGACCCTAGGACTACCAGTAAAAAAAATATGGTCAAATGGCAGAGCCAACAGCTCCTGGGAAACTGCGGCATCACCCTCCACCACAGCGACTAGGTCGACAGAGAATGCCTCCCTGACTATAGATCCGATCAGTGTTGCAGTGTGTGGTGTCAATTCAGACGGCTTTATAACAACGCTATTTCCTGCCGCTAACGCAGATACAAGAGGACCGAAACTAAGGTTGAATGGATAGTTCCACGGCGCAATTATCAAACAGACACCCTTAGGCTCGTAACGAAGTCCTGCCCGCGTGCCCGCTACACTAAGTGCCGCCCTCACTCGCCGTGGCTTCATCCAATCTTTAAGGTTCCGTTTGGCATGATTAATTTCTTGCAATACCGGAAAGATTTCTGTTAGCTTCACCTCGCTTGCCGGCTTGCGAAAGTCCGCTGCAAGTGCAGCAATAATTTCAGGCTCACGACGCTGAATAGTTTCCTTAAGTAAATTAAGAGCAGCGATGCGCTCTGCTATGCCAAATTTACCACGACGCGCACTACTTGCAACTTTCTGCAAATTAAATACTTCAAGCGCTGAATGGGTATCGGCACTAGAGTTTAACTTGGCTAGGCTAATTGGTATGGTCATTTTTATTTTGTCCTGAATTACCTAGAATGACTTGAAGTTTTAATCTTCACTTTTCCTCGTAGAGCACATAGTCTTCTTTCGTAGCCCCGCAATCCGGACAGCACCAGTCATCAGGAATATCCTCAAAGCGAGTACCTGGAGTAAAACCCTCGGCCTCATCGCCCAACGCCTCATCATATATATGGCCACAAGTAATACATATCCACTTCAAGTATGCTTTCCCGCCTTGGGCATCAGACCTTGGAGGTTGAGTTTTATATAGATCTTGGCCTTTAACGTCGGCACTAGGCAATTTCTCTAAGCTTGTCGGCGCAACCACTGCTTCAGCAGTTAAACTTGTGCCACTAACCTCGGATAAATTTGGCGAAGTATGGGTTGAGGTGACGCCCTTTTCACCTACGCCGCTCTCAATTAACATGAAGTCAAGCTTGTCTCGAACGGCGCAATCGGGGCAGCACCAATCCTCAGGAATAAGGTGCCAAGGCGTACCTGGAGAAAACCCCTCATGCACATTACCCGCACTCTCATCATAAACATAATTACAATCCGGGCATTTATAGCTAGCCATACTCATCACCATGTCAAATTGTTATTTTGCGTTGCGGCAAATTTGCGTTATTTATTTCTCATCTTCTTCCTTGTGGAAGATTTTCTTACAACCTGTGGGGTGCTCGCCTGATCAAGAACTTCAGTCTTAGCCGCACAGCCCTCATTTTTATTTTCTTGATTAAGTGGGATCACTAATTCTGCGGCCAAAACTGCCATTCCAGTTGGAGTAGCATCTGAAATACCACTTTCCGAGTTGGCAAGCTGACTATTCACCCCTAGCTGTGTTTCTTTCGAGGGAGAATCCGCGAGAAAGATAAAGTCCACCTTGTCTCGAACTGCGCAGTCCGGGCATGCCCAATCTTTGGGGATATCATTCCAGCTGGTGTTCGGGTGGAAACCTTCGTGCGGCTCCCCCTTATTTTCATCATAGATATACTGACAATCTGGACACTGGTACCTTGACATTCTCCCACTCTCCTATTAACTCAGCGTTAGTCGCTGCTCCGACAACTTCATCAGAGTGAAACTATCGGAGCAGGTCGCCTTCAAAGCAATTACAGAGAGGCAATCAACCCTCAGCACTTTAGCGAAGTGCACTCTTTGTGAGAGCTTTCAACGCCGCACATAAAATTGAAGCACTTATTGTAAATATCGACCGCCGGGCTCTGCGTGCTCACATAACTACGATGCTACCGCAGAGGTACTCGAACTATGACCAGCACTACTAGTGCCAAATTTTTTCAAATAGGTTTCTCGCATCGAATCATCAATTTGGATCTTATTAAGGTCACCACCAGCCCAATCTACTACCTTGGGATCCATAACTGATCTAAACCACTGAGGAATCATCGCCATCAAAAATGCACCAGGGTAACCCGTCGGAAGAGCCGGCAGGCCGGGAAAATCCCGAAGTGACTGATAAGAACGTGTTGGATGCGCGTGGTGATCCGAGTGCCGCTGAAGGTGGAACAGCACTAGATTAGAGACGATGTGATTACTATTCCAAGAATGGTGCGGCTTTTGATGCTCATATCGACCGTCCTCCATTTTTTGACGGAGCAAGCCGTAATGTTCAATATAGTTCGCACTGGTCAGCTGCCACCAACCGAAAGCCATTTGAATCGGCAGGAACACCAGCATCTTAGGTCCAAACAAGGCAAGGAGAACGGCGTAAAGAATAACTGTGATGATCATTGGTTGGAGGATTTCATTATCGAAACTCCAAACGCTTTGGCCACGGCGCGAAAGGCGTTGTTCCTCAAGCCCCCAAGCACGAATAAATGCTCCTGGGATCTCACGGATTGAAAACTTATAAATGCTTTCTCCCATCCGGGATGTTGCAGGATCCATCGGTGTAGCGACATCACGGTGATGACCCTTATTATGCTCAATAAAGAAGTGACCGTACCCTACGACAGCCAACACAATTTTGGCCATCCAACGATCAAAAGTCTCCTTCTTGTGACCGAGTTCGTGTCCTGTATTGAGCGCTAGTCCGTTCACGATACCCAGTGACAAGGCAAGCGCACCAATTTCAAGCCAAGACATTGGCTGAGTTCCGACCCACCATGCTGACACAATTAATGCAGCGTAATGCATAGGAACTGTTAGATATGTCAAAACTCGATAGTACCGCTCCTTCTCTAGTTTCGGCACCACTTCTTCAGGCGGATTATTAAAGTCCTCACCAAACATCGCATCAAGCAATGGAAGTGCGCCGTACCATACGAGCAATACCAGCCCATAAAAAATCCCCCAACCAGTTTCATTTGCAAGCCAGATTCCGATCATCGGAGTAGCCGGCCACAAAGTTGATAGTATCCAGAGATATTTCTTTTTATCTACGTACTCTGGAGCGGAATCCAGAACTCTGTGTTTCTCAAGCATTTGGTGTTCTCCAATTTTTATTAAATTAGTCGCTACGAGATTTAAGACGTAATTTTATGCCTAACTGAGAAAGTTAAGCCGCCCACTCTCACTCTCGACATCATAAACCTGAGCTAATCGGACGCTTGCGCCAACTACACCTACGGGTAGTTTTTGCTCCGTCGTCTGCTGGAAAAACACGAGCTGGCCGCAAGCATGCTGGCGGTGATCAATGGCTATCTGGGGGACCGAGGGCTGTCGCTGCGCCAAGGCACGATTGGAAACCTCCAAAACCCGGGCTTCCGGGTAACATTGGCGTCCCCTTGTGTTGCCGCTGACCGAAAACTGACCCAGTAGAGGCTGTTCTGCCGACTGAAAACTGACCCAGGTGTTCAACTGCTTCTGCTCAATTTTTGAGCAGGAGAACACAGGGTGATCAGTATGGAAA
>Ga0208788_1000724_pt1 | contig 16130 bp, 19 predicted proteins | sample Wag4_2014_7_11_3_FD_187363 | JGI IMG/M metagenome (GOLD analysis project Ga0208788, IMG submission 187363) | Fresh water mixed with fracking chemicals microbial communities from Ohio, USA - Utica-2 Time Series FC 2014_7_11 (SPAdes) (version 2) ...
CCGAGTTCGCGCAGGTGGGCGATCAGTCCGCCACACGAGAGTGCCGCGTCATCTGGGTGCGGTGAGATGAAGATGTGGCTCATGGCGTGCCTTCAGCGCAACATGCCGCGCGCGGTAACTGCGCTACGGGCTAGGCGAGACGCTCGGCGACTCGGACGCGCTCGGCGCGGGGGTCGCGGAGAGCGCCTTGGGGAACGTCTTCAAGAAGCCATCACGACCAAAGATCATTGGGTAGGCGATCACGGCCGCAATGGCGATCGTGCAGATCAGCACGAAGGTTCGGGGTCCGCGGTCTTTGGTCATGCGGGTGATTCTAGCGGGGTCAGCGCAGGGAGGCGTATCCGGTGAGTTCCACGTAGGCGTCGCCTCGGACTGGGCGGCCGTTCAGGCTGCCGCGCACCACGTTGGATCCCTCCCAGTAGATGACCCCAGTGGTCGCTCGCGTGTCGAGCTCCTGATCCTTCACATCTGGGGTGATCGTGACCTGCAGGCCACGCGTGGGGATCTTCAGCTCCCAGCCGGAGGGCCAGGTCGCCCCCGTGTGTGGGCTCGTCCACTCGCCGGTCGGCGTCAGCTGGATCTCGCTCCCGTCAATCCGGTCGTAGTCGCCGTCTCCGTTGATCCATGTGCCGTAGATGAGCGGGTAACTGCCGTCCGCGGCACGCACAAAGGAGAGGGTCACCTCAATCCCGCGTGCACTCCCGTCATCCAGTGTGAGTGCGAACCAGTCCCAGCCGCCTCCACCCACTGCGATGAAGTCGCCCCACTGATGGTCGAACCAGGATGTTCCCTGCACGGCGAGAACCTCACCATCAACAGTGAGCGTTCCACCGGTTGGCATGCGCGTGCGCGAGTAGTAGTAAGAGCCACCCGCAACATCGAAGTTCACCCAGCCGTCGTTGTCATGCAGCACGGGCGCTTCGGGTGCGGCGAGCTGCAGATTGAACCACTCCGCACCAATCTGCATGGAACCATCAAGCCCAACGATCATGCTCCACGGATCGTTCTCAAATGTGGCGGGACTCAACGGGTCTGCGCCAGTGATGGCAAACGCTGCAGCGATCGGCGCGTCAATCATCGCGGTGATGTCCACCTGCGGACCAATCTCGGCGCGCTCGTAGTAGGTAAACGATCCTTCGCGTCCGTTGCGCGGCTTCTCCGTCAACGCCATGTGTGATGCCCAGGTGACAGGGAAGTCACCGCGAATCGCGCGGAAGATCACCGCTTCATATCCAAACGCGCGCGAACCATCCAGCGTGGTCAAGTGTCCTGTGACGTACCACCACTCGGTGAGTCGATCATGCGGCGCATCGTCGCGCGGGAACTGCACCGGTTGCGGATCGCTGCGCGGCGGCGGCGGCGTTGCCTTGACGATCGGCGCGCCAGCAACGGCTGGCGGGTTCGCCAAGATTGGACCGCTACATGCGCTCACGGTGAAGAGCGCAAACATCAGTGCAAGCGCTTTAATCATCGGCTGCGCGCCTCCGCTTCCGCTTCACTCGCAATGCGACCGGCGAGTAGACGTTGCATCCACTTCGGTGACCACCAGTTCCAATCCCCAAAGAGGCGCATCGTTGCGGGGACTAAGAGGGCGCGAACGATCGTTGCATCGAGTGCCACCGCAATGGCAACGCCAACGCCGAGCGCTTTGATCAGCACGATCTCCGCGAAGATGAACGATGCAGAGACTACGAAGACGATGAGTGCGGCAGAGGTGATGATGCGTCCACTGCGCTCAAGGCCACCCGCAACGGCGGCCACGTTGTCACCAGTGCGATCGTAAATCTCGCGCATGCGCGTGAGCAGGAAGACTTCGTAATCCATGGAGAGACCGAAGAGGACACAGAAAAGAATCACCGGGATAGTCGTCTCCACAAATCCGAGCGGAGCGAATCCAAGGAGTGCGGAGAGATTCCCGTCCTGGAAGATCCAGACGAGTGCGCCGAAGCTCGCAAGGATGGAGAGCATGTTCATGAAGACCGCCTTGATCGGCAGCACAATGGAACGCAACAGCACGGCAAGGATGAGCAGTGTGCTGATGATCACCACCGCGCCGGAGCGTGGGAACTCTGCGGAGATGGTGTCCACCACATCCACAATCTCCGCGGCGCCACCACCAATGAGCGCGTCAACACCATCTGGTGGCGTGATCGCACTCGGTTCTCCCGCGCCGAGCGCGTCTGGCCGAGCGGCGCGTAACTCTGCAACAAGTGCGCGCGACTCTGGTCGATTCGGACCGTAGGTTGGCGTGATGGAGATCGCGGTGAGATTGTCCTTGGTGGTGAGCGAGAGGATCTGCACGGCGAATCGATCCGGTGGCGCACCAGCGGGCGACGCGTAGAGGAGCTGATACTGCGCAAGGTTTAGACGCGGATCAATCGAGACGAACGATTCCACACGCGCAATTCGCGGATCCGCCTGCATCTTCTGCACCCAGTTGTAGAGGAGGGTGATGTTCTCGGGGCTCGTGGCAGGTCCTTCGGTGCGAACGGCAATGCTCATTGGACCGAACGAACCTTCACCAAATGCGTCGGTCAGCGCGTCGAGCGCCTGCCGACTCGGTACGCGTTCAGGGAGGACGCTCCCGTCAGGTGCGTTGAAGCGGACTCCGAGCCACGGTGTGCCGAGCGCTACCAGGAGCGCAAACGTGGGGAGCGCCACGGCGAGCGGCCGGCGCATCACGGCGCGTGCCAGGCGAGCCCATGGCCCCTGCTCGTTCACCCGCCCGCTGCCGAGCTTCCGGATGGCGAGGCGATTCACCCGTGAACCGAGCAGGCTCAGGAGGGCGGGCATCAGGGTGATGCTTGCCGCGACGGCAATGGAGACGGTCACCGCACCCGCAATGCCAATGCTGCGCAGGATCGCAAAGTCGAAGAGGGCGAGCCCAGCAAGGCCGAGCATGACAGTCACCCCAGAGAAGAAGACAGCGCGTCCGGCGGTGGCCACCGTTCGTTGCACTGCGTCGCCAACCTCCGCGCCGCGACCGAGCTCTTCACGGAAGCGCGAGACGAGCAGCAGCGCGTAGTCCACGCCAAGGCCGAGTCCGAGCAGCGTGGTGAGGTTCAACACGAAGATGCTCATACGCGTCGCCTGCGCAATGCCGAAGATTGCGGCGAGCGCAACGATCACCGTTGCGCCACCAACAGCGAGTGGCAGACCTGCGGCGACCGCGGAGCCAAACACCAACAGCAGAACGATTGCGGCGAGCGGAAGGCTGATCAGTTCGCTGCGCTGGAGATCCGTCTCCGAAACACTCTGAATGTCTGCATAGAACGAAGGACCGCCAGCGATCGCCACCTTGATGCCTGGAACCGATTTGATCGCCGCCTGGATCCCTTCAAGCGCCGCGGGCGAATCATCGGGCTTCAAGTCGAGCAGGATCACGTCGTAGACAATCTTCTTCTCAACGTTGACTTGCGACGGTGCAATCAGATGGGAGCGCGAGCCAACCACATGTGGCGCCTTCAGCACGCCAGCGACCGCCTCTCCTGCTGCAACTTCAAACTGCGGTGTACCAGGGATGAACGTCTCGGAGCTGATCGCAAGCACCAGTGCCGATGGTGGTGCGCCGAGCTCCTCTTCAAGGATTGCGCGCGCTCGCGCGCTCTCAAGCGTTGGCAGGTCGAAGCCGCCAGCTTGCAGCGCACCTGGCGCCTGCGGTGCAAACGGGAGTGCGAATGCAATGAGTAGCACCCATGCGCCAATGACCCAGGTGCGGCGCGCATGCACCCATGCACCGAGTCGCTCAAACGGTGGGAGTGGATCCGTTCGCTTCGCCACTATCGCGCCGCCACTATCTGCCTACCGCAAGTCGCGATGCGAGTGAGTCGGGGAGTCCGGCGGCGTCAATTGCTTCTTGTGCACTCGGAATGTCGTACTCCACGCGACGCCACGTTACGCGGCCGAGGCCAGCGCTCGCTTCGTCGCGCTCCCAGAGCAGCCATGCGGCGCGCGGATCTCGGTCGCGCGGTTGACCAACAGATCCGGCATTCACCAGTGATGCGCCGTGCAGCGGGATCGGATCTTTGCTCACCGCAGTCAGATGCGCAACTTCGCCGCGCAACTCCCAGATTGCTGGGATGTGCGTATGCCCATGGAAGAGGAGTGGCGTGTTGAGTCCGCGCAGATTCTCTTCTGCCGTAGCGGCATCAATGACGTACTCCATGATCGGATCACGGAGCGACGCGTGCACCAGCGTTGCTGAGCCCATCTCTAGAACGCGCGGAAGTGCACGCAACCACTCTCTACTTGGTGCGGTGAGCACCTCACGCGTCCACATTGCCGCCGCATAGGCACCTTCGTTGAAGCTCTCCACAATCTCATCACCGAGTGCGGCAAGGTCGTGATTCCCCATCACGCCGGTTGCACCCACGCGTTGCAGCTCTGCAATCACCTCGTTCGGTGAAGCACCGTAGCCAACCACATCTCCGCAGTGCCAGATCGGCGCATGCGGCGCAACTCTCGCAACATCATCAAGCACGGCGCGCAGCGCCTGGATGTTGGCGTGCACATCAGAGAGGATGACGACGCTCATCAGGCGGCCGACTTCATCGCGTTACGACCGATTCCTAAAGCGCTTCAGCAGCCCAAGCCGCCATGCGCCAAGGAGCAGCAGCGCAGGGAGACCAATCGCCAAGAGGATCGTTTCGAACGGCGCAAGGTACACCTGCACCTCTTCCCATCGCGCACCGAGCGCGGCCCCGCCCCAGATGAGCGCCGCATTCCAGATCAGTGCGCCGACGGTGCTGTAGAGAAGGAACGGAACCAGCGGCATGCGGGCGATCCCGGCGGGGAAGGAGATCGCGGTGCGGAGGAGCGGCACGAAGCGGCTCCAGAAGACCACCTTCCCTCCGTGACGGGCGAAGAAGCGATCCGCGCGATCAAGGTCATCAGAAGAGATGCGCACGAAACGGCCGTAGCGCACGAGTAGGCGTCGGCCACCGTATGCGCCGATCGCATACGCGCCAAGGGTGCCAGCCGTGGACCCGAGCGTGGCGAAGAGGATCGTGGGGATCAGCTCCCAGCGGCCGCCCGTGAGTGGCTCAATCGCCGTTGGGTCCGCCACAAGGAATCCGGCGAACGGGAGGATGAACTCTGAAGGGACAGGGAAGCTCGATGCGTCCACCGCCATCGCCACGGCAAGCCCGAGATAACCCACCGCCTCATAGAGGGAGGTGATCAGCGGGATCAGGATCTCGTCGAGCCATGCGAGCATGCCTCTAGCGTGCCAGAGATCGCCCCCCAGCGAGCGGTTCGCTATGATTTGCGCATGACACTATTCACGCTTCCGTTTACGAACCCAGTCGAGTTCTTCATCTCGCTCGCCATTGGCGGGGGGTTCGTCTACATCTTCCAGAAGGCTGCAATGAGCCAGGAGCAGCGTGAAACCTCGTGGGTGAAGCGCTTCGTCACTGGCCCAAACAGCAAGGTCCTCTGGGGTGTGCTCTTTGTTGGCTGGGCAGTTGTCTTCGGCCTCCTGCTCGGCAGCTTCGAAGACAAGACCGCACACTCACCGTACGGCTCCGTTGGCCTAATCGCGCTCTTCTCCGGCTTCTTCGTGATGATGGGATTTATCTGGGCAAGCATCGGCGAATAGCCGACTCACTCAAGAAGCAACCGTTTACTCGCCGCAGGCGTCGGCGTTTAGCGTCCCCATAATCCAACTCCAGCCGCGGAAGTTCCCCGTGCGCCCCACGTGGAGCGGATGCGCGCAATCCCAGGCGGCGGCGAAGCTGTCCAACACATCACCCGCATCAAGGCGTGCGCCGTTGTGGAAGCGCACGTCGCGGCGCAGTGCGCACTCCACCACGAATCCGTCCGCAGACGTAACGCACTCAGTGGCAAGGCGCGGCTCCGCGGCAGTGCCGCCCACCGCATATCCGTAGAGGCCTTCCATCACCTGCGCGCAGATGCGTACCGCTTCGCGATCCTCTTCATCCATGCAGTAAAGCCCAGCAGGCTCGCCACCCTGCAACCAGGTGAAGGTGTTGCTCCCCTCAACACTCACAGCAGAGAAGCGCTCCATCACAACTGGTGACGCAACAAGGCCGCGCACTGCGGTACGCGTCGCAATCAGTGATGCGCCGTTCGCAATCGGTACCACTGGAACCTGCGTACGAATTTCGTTGTTGATCTGCGTGAAGAGCACTTCGCGCGCTGCAGGGTCTGATTCACGTTGCGCCTCATCCAATAACGCAACGAGGCGCGGGTACTGATCGCCGTGCGCAGGACCAGAGGTGGAACCGAAGTCAATACCGAGTGAGTTCCACGCCTCCGGATAGTCAGGGAGTGCTGCGGAGAACGATGCGCCGCGCAACTCACCAGAGAGCAGCTTCCCAATGTAGCCACCCGCCTCTTGAACATCGAGCGTGACGCGAATCCCAATCGCCGCGAGTTGCGCCTGAATATCCGTTGCCACCGCCACAGGATCTGGGAGGAAGGCGCGCGGCGTTTCACGCAGCGAAAGCGTCAGGTCGAGCCCGTCTGGGTAGCCGGCCTCCGTAAGGAGCGCGCGCGCCGCAACGAGATCTTGCGCGTACCAGGCCTCACCAACACAGGCACCGTCAATAACGCACGGTGGCACGTGCGTTGCGAGCGTCGTGCCAGACGGATAGAAGAGATCGACGATTCTCTGGCGATCAAGTGCCTGCGCGATCACCTGGCGGACGCGCACGTCGTTCACTGGCGCATAGCGATTGTTGAAGTTCAGATAGAACGTGTTGAACCCTTCGCGCGTGAGGAGCGCGAGTGATGCATCGGCAGCGATCGCCGCCTCATCCGTTGGCGCCACGTTGTCCGCCGCGTCAACCGTCCCTGCGCGCAGCTGCACCAGCCGCGCTGCGGACTCTGGCTCCCACTGGATCACCACACGCTCGCTCGCGGCGCGATCACCCCAATACGAGCCGTTGCGCGTCAAGACGATCTGCACACCCTGCTCCCACGCGAGCAGCGCGAGCGGCCCCGTGCCGTTCATGGTGGTGGCCAGAGAGCCATCTTCAATTGCTGTAGCGAGCCATCCTGAGTCGTTCACGGAGAAGTTCGTCACCGCCAGCTTCTGCGTAAAGGCGGGATCAGGTGCGCAGAGGGTGAAACGCACCGTCAGTTCGTCAACGGCCTCAATACGGGCGATCCCAAGGCGCGCCGCGCCACCATCACCAACAACACACGGCGCTGCCTCCGCTTCAGGCCAGCTTCGTGAGGAGAAGGCGATCTCGGAGGAGGGTGCAGGGGCGGCGGTGCACGAGGCAGCGATCAACGCAAGCGCGAATGCAAAACGTGCAGCAGTCATCTGTCTGATGGTAGCGAGTGCGACGGATGCAAGTGCAGCGCCTAGAATCACGCGATGACTTCAGCCAACACCGCCACCATCAAGAAGAACGACCCGCGCGATCTCCGTCTGGTCACGGCTGGGCAGGGGATCAGCATGGTTGGCACCGCGATCAGTGACCTTGCGATCCCGATCATGGCGGTGGACCTGCTCGGTGCGAACTCGTTCGGCACGGGACTCCTTGGCGCCGCCACAACGGTTGGCTACCTAGTCTTTGGTTTGCAGGCGGGCGTCTGGATCGACAGGCTGCCGCGCCGGCAGTTCTTGCTCGCCGCAGATGTAGTGCGCGCGCTGCTGATCCTTGCGATCCCGCTCCTCTACGCGCTGAACCTCCTGACGCTGCCGCTTCTCATTGCGCTGCAAATCGGCATTGGCAGTGCGAGCATCTTCTTCAACCTCGCATGGCCCGCATATCTGCCGCGACTCGCCACTGGCGACATCTTGCTGAAACTCAACGCACGACTCGCGCTCCTGGGTGAGATCTCCGGATTCTTGGGGCCAGGAATTGCTGGTGCGCTCATTGGAATTGTGAAGGCGCCGTTCGCGCTTGTTGCAGACGCGTTCACATTTGTGGTGAGCTACGCCTCGCTCGCCGCCATCAAAACACCAGAGCCACCGCGCGCGAAACACTCGGGTCTCACCGTGACGCAAGAGCTGCGCGATGGCCTGCGGGCCGTCTGGCAGCGCCCCACGTTGCGCCTCATCACGCTGGAAGCGATCAACGGCAACATTGCGTTCAGCATCATGATCGGACAGTCCGTCATCTATCAGCGCCTCGACCTTGGATTTGAGCCGGCACTGATCGGCGCAATCTCGTCGATCGGTTTTGCTGGCGGCGCCATTGGCAGTCTCCTTGCGCCACGCGCGCTCAAGCGCGTTGGCTTCGGCAGGCTGCTCTTCTTGGTCGCTGTGCTCTTCGGCTGCATCGAATTCTTGCAGCCGCTCGCCGCCGTTGTTCCACGCGAGTTCGCCTTCCCGCTCGTTGCCACCAACTTCTTCCTTGGCGGTTTCCTGTTGCTGCTGTATGTGGTTCCTGCGACCGCCTTCCGGCAGCAGGTGGTGCCGGATCGACTCCTTGGTCGCGTGATGTCGGTGAACCGCGTGGCAACGTGGGGCTTTGGCGCAACGTTCGGCTTCTTCATCGGCGGCGTCATCGCAGAAGCCACCTCACGCCCTATTGCGCTCCTCGTCTCCGCAGTGATTCAAACCACCGTGCCGCTGATCATGTTCGGCTTCGGCAGCTTCCGCTCCATCAAGAGCATTGAAGAGGCGGTAGCATTGGACAACAAGAAGCACGCGCACTAGCGCGCGCAAAAGAACAACATAAAAGGAGCGATCAGATGTGCAAGAAGGTCACCTGCGACACCTGCAACAAGCCAACCTGGGAGGGCTGTGGCGAACACATTGAGGACGCCCTGAAGGACGTACCAACGAGCGAACGCTGCACCTGCCCGCGCGAAGAGGAGAAGAAGTAGCGCGCTAGGCGCGTACCGTCTCGCCCCACTGGTTCGAACCTGCGTCGCTCTTGGTGGCGAGCCAGACGATCAACACGATCCATCCAATGATCGGGATCAGGCCAACCAGCAGCCACCAGCCGCTCTTCCCAATGTCATGCATGCGTCGAATCCCGAGCGCAATCCCCGGGATGAACGTGGCGATCCCGAAGAGTGACTGCAGCAGGTCGCCAGGGAAGAAGACATCGAGCACCCCCGCCGCCGCACTCGCGATCAGCGTGAAGAGCACGAACCACCAGTACTCCGACCGGCTCGCCCGCCCCGAGATCTGCGCGTACGCCCCCGTAGTCATGTTCCGTCTTACCGCCTGCACGAACTCCATCTGACACCTCCACTAGTAGCGGCAGTAGCGCCGCACTCGCATCAATCGTACTCCCACGCCACGCCCGTGCCACGCTTCTGAGGTATGGCACGATGCACCAATGATTGAGACGGGCTACTTCGCAACGGGCTGCTTCTGGGGGGCTGAGCGACGCTTCTGGCAGACGCCGGGGGTGGTGGAGACCGCCGTGGGCTACATGGGCGGGAGCAAGGCATCTCCTTCATACGAGGACGTCTGCACGGGAGCCACGGGCCACGCGGAGATTGTCCGCGTGCGATTCGATACGGCTGCTACTTCGTATCGGAAGCTGCTCGAGCTCTTCTGGGAGATGCACGATCCCACTACGTTGAATCGGCAGGGGAATGACGTTGGCACGCAGTACCGCAGCGCCATCTACTACGTGGGGGATTCGCAGCGCGAGGCGGCGGAGTTCACCGCGGCACTCTATGGAGCGGCGATTGCGGCGGAGGGGCATGGCCCGATCACGACGCAGATCACGTCTGCCGAGGGCCACGAGTTCTGGGAGGCCGAGGAGTATCACCAGCGCTACCTAGAGAAAAACCCGAAGGGCTACGACTGCCACGCCAACACAGGGGTGCGCTTCCCTTCGGAGCTTGCACCAGAGATCGTCGTAAGTGGGCAGTATCCGGTTGTGGTGGATGAAGCCGAACTGCGAGGTCGTGTTGATGAACTCTCGTTTGAGGTGCTGCGTCGTGCTGCCACAGAGCAGCCGTTCGTTGGCGAGTACACGGACACCGAGACCGTTGGCGTGTACTCATGCAAGGCGTGCGGCAACGAACTATTCCGCAGCGAGACCAAGTTCCACTCCGGCTGCGGCTGGCCATCGTTCTATGCGCCAACGTCAGCGGATGCAGTTGAACTGATTGAGGATCGCTCGCTCGCACCGCGCATTCGCGTAGAGGTTCGCTGCGCCAAGTGCGGCTCACACATGGGCCACGTCTTTGAGGGCGAAGGCTACGACGTCCCCACCGATCAGCGCTGGTGCATCAATAGCGTCTCGCTGGTTCTGCAGCCCAAGTAGCGATGGCGGCGGCGAAGCCAGTTCGCGAAGTCATCAATTACGCCGACGGCACCGTGAAGGCGCGCGGTTCCCGTCTCAACGGAGAGATGCACGGCGCATGGAGCTTCTTTCGCCTTGATGGTTCACTGATGCGCTCTGGACGCTTTGATCGCGGCCGTCAGGTTGGCATCTGGAAGACGTTCACCCGTGATGGCGCGCTCGTGAAGGGCACCGACTTCGGCGCGTAGCGTCTAGGCTGTACGCATGGCACTCACGATCGGCATTGTTGGTCTCCCGAACGTGGGCAAGTCCACGCTCTTTAACGCGCTCACCAAGAACAACGTGCTCGCGGCGAACTATCCGTTTGCAACGATTGAGCCGAACATCGGCGTGGTGAACCTGCCGGACGCGCGCCTTGATGCACTAGCCAAGATCTTCGGTTCGGAGAAGATCCTGCCAGCGCCTGTGTCGTTTGTTGACATCGCGGGCATTGTGCGCGGTGCGTCAACGGGCGAAGGGCTCGGCAACAAGTTCCTCTCACACATTCGCGAAGCGGATGCCATTGCGCAGGTGGTGCGCGGCTTCGCCGACGAAGACATCATCCACGTGGACGGGAAGGTGGAGCCGAAGAGTGACATCGGCACCATCAACACCGAGCTGATCTTCGCTGACCTTGAGACGCTCGAGAAGTCGCGTGCTCGCTATGAGAAAGAAGTGAAGGGGAAGAAGATGGACGCGGAGGTGCTGACCGTGGTCGACGCCGCCGTTGCCGCACTGAATCGCGGTGAGCCGCTCTCCACCACTGGCTTGGACATCTCGCTGATCAAGGAGCTCGGCCTGCTCACCGCGAAGCCGATCATCTACGTCTTCAACGTGGACGAAGCGGTGCTCACATCCGCGGCGAAGCGCGCCGAACTCGCCGCACTCGTCGCGCCGGCGGAGGCGGTCTTCCTGGACGCCAAGATCGAATCCGAACTCGTGGACATGTCCGAGAGTGAGGCGGCGGAGCTGCTCGCCTCCATGGGGCAGAACGAATCGGGACTGCATCAGTTGGCGCGCATCGGCTTCGGCGCACTCGGCCTGCAGACCTATCTCACCGCCGGACCAAAGGAGGCGCGCGCCTGGACCATCCATAAGGGTTGGACCGCACCGCAGGCGGCGGGCGTCATCCACACCGACTTCCAGCGCGGCTTCATCAAGGCCGAGATCGTTTCGTTTGATGATTTAGTGGGTGCTGGATCCATGAACGCCGCCAAGGCGGCTGGCAAGGTGCGCATGGAAGGGAAGGAATACGTCATGCGCGACGGCGACGTGGTGGAATTCCGCTTTAACGTCTAGCGCGCAACCACTTCCCATGCAGACGCTTCTCATCGTCAATCCCGCCGCAGGTGGTGGCCGTGCGGCACGCGCACTCGATCGCGTCCTTGAAGCGCTCGCGCCACTGCGACCGTTTGATGTGTTCGTGACGCAGCCAGGCTTAGAGCGTCCCGCGGAGTCTGCAGCGCGTGATGCGGTGCTCGCAGGCGCCACGCGCATCTTGGTTCTCGGTGGCGATGGATCTTCAAGTCAGGCGCTAAACGGTATCTATGCCGCGGGCGGCGCCGATGCGTTGGCACGCGTCTCTCTTGGGTTGCTACCAGCTGGGACGGGGCGCGACTACGCACGTTCGGCGGGGATCGCACGTGACCCAGTGGCCGCGGCACGAGCCCTCGCGCGTGGTGCTGCGGCACGGCGCGTGGATGTTGGCGTGATTGAGTTTCCCAACGGGCGCACGCGACTCTTTCTGAATGTCGCTTCGTTTGGCGTGAGCGCACAGATCGCGCATGCGCTTGAGGAGTACCCGCAACTAAAGCGACGCGCGGGTGCTGTGGCCTTTGGGCTCGCCACCGTGCGCGCGGGGTGGGGGTACGCGCCCGTAGAGACCGAGCTGCGCGTGGACCTCCAGGCGGCGCAGCGCGGACCAACGGCGGCGGTCGCCATTGCGAACGGCGGCTGGTTCGGCGGCGGCATGCACGTGGCACCGAGCGCACGCGTTGACGACGGCCTCTTTGAAGTCGTTCGCTTCGGTGACCTTGCGCGTCGAGACTTCGTGATCAGCCTGCCGCGCCTTTACAGAGGGACGCACTACACGCACCCACACGTGCGCCACTCGCAGGGTGCGGAGATCCTTGCCGCACCCGGCGTCGGCGTCACGCAGCGTATTGAGATCGAGGCAGACGGCGAAATCGTTGGCGCGCTGCCGGCGCGCTTCTCGCTGCTTCCTGCCGCGCTGATGCTCGCTTAGTGAACCTCTACCTGTAGAGCTATCCGCGCTGGATGCGCGGGACGTTCGTTCGCTTCACCGGTGCGTTCCCCAAACTTCGGCGCGGACGCTTCGAAGTTTTGACGCGCTTAATGTCTGTATGTCGCTTGAATCGCAATGCTGAGAGTCGCTTGCCAAACCAGGCGCGCTCGGGATGCGCGAGATATCCAACGGCCGCGGTGCTCGCCGCGCCAGCCGCAACGGCAACTGGGATAAGGCTCGGATCGCCCTGCGTTGCAGTGAGGGCAACGACGGTGCTTGAGACGCCACCCACGATTCCCGCGCTGCCCACGCGACGCAGGTTCCGCGCAATGATCTCCACGCTCGGCGCGGCGAGCACGGCCAGCGCCGCCAAGATTGGGAGCGCGATCAGCCAGGCTGGGAACTCGGTCGTTGTCATGGGGGGACCCCTCTCTTTATGGAGACCCGAAGGATCTCGCGATCTTGACTCTACTCGTAGCGTGAGGTGGGACTACCCAAGGGCTGATTCATGGTGGATACTTCCTATCCAACCAGGGCGTGGCCCTGGACTACCCGCGAGGGGGACGAGATGGACGCAACGGAGATCCTGAAGAGCAACGCCGCTGCCGCTGCAGCCGCTGATGCCGCATGGGTGAATCCGCGCGATCCCGCCAAGGCGGTCGGCCCTGATGGTCTTCCACTTCGCAGCCGCCGCGCCCCAAAGTGGGCGGACGTGCCGAACGAGCAGTGGGATGACTGGCGCTGGCAGCTCTCGAACCGCGTCAACACGCTTGAAGAGATCGGCGAGATCCTTGAGCTGACTGACGACGAGCGCGAAGGACTCTCCGCCGACGGAAAGTTCCGCGTGGACATCACGCCGTACTTCATTAGCCTCATTGATCCAAAGGATCCGAACGATCCGATCCGCCGCCAGGTGATCCCAGTCGGCTCTGAGCAGCAGGCGTTCACGGCGATGATGGAGGACTCGCTCGGCGAGGATCGACACTCGCCAGTACCGGGACTTGTGCACCGCTACCCAGATCGCGTGCTGATGCTCGTCACCACGCAGTGCGCGTCGTACTGTCGTTACTGCACACGTTCGCGCATCGTTGGTGATCCAACGCAGAACTTCAACTCCAAGGATCACGAAGCGCAGCTCGACTATCTGCGCCGCACGCCACAGGTGCGCGACGTACTGATCAGCGGCGGCGACGGGCTCACCCTTGCGCCAAAACTCTTTGAGAAGATCCTGCGCGGCCTGCGCGACATCCCACACATTGAGATCATCCGCATCGGTTCGCGCGTCCCTGTCTTCATGCCACAGCGCATTGATGACGAACTCTGCGAGATGCTCGCCAAGTACCATCCACTCTGGATGAACCTGCACTTCAATCATGCGCAGGAGATCACACCAGAAGTTTCACGTGCCGTTGACAAGCTGACGCGCGCGGGAATTCCGGTTGGTAATCAGTCCGTGCTTCTTGCGGGCGTCAACGACTGCGTGCACATCATGCGCAAGCTCGTGCACAAGCTCGTGGAGAATCGCATCCGCCCGTACTACATCTATCAGTGCGACTTGGTGGAAGGTTCAGGCCACTTCCGTACACCAGTTGGTAAGGGGCTTGAAATCATTGAAGGCCTGCGCGGACACACGTCCGGTTACGCCGTGCCAACGTACGTGATCGACTCACCAGGCGGCGGCGGCAAGATCCCAGTGATGCCGAACTATCTGATCTCGTACAGCGATCACAAGGTGGTGCTGCGCAACTACGAGGGCTACATCAGCACGTACGAAGAGCCAGAGCACTACACACGGCACGACGCAGCGAAGTGCGTTGACTGTCGCGCTGCACGTCCGGAGCCTGGCCAAGAGGGCGTCTACGGACTCCTCGCCGGTCATCAGATGTGGATCGAGCCGAAGGGCCACGCCGAGATTCACTCGCGCGGCAACACGGAAGCGCATCGACTTCAGGATCCATCCAAGTGGCAGCCGCTCGGCATTGGCGGCGCCATTGAAGGGAGCGCAGGTGCGCCGCTGAAGGTGCTGCAGGCGAGCGCCGCGGCGCAGGACCTCCCATCCGGCACCGAGGAGCGCCCGAAGGAGGGCGAACCAACCGCCGCCGCACACGGGGAGCTGCTCTAACTCCTCGCGCGTCTGGGATACTCAGCGCATGAGTGATGCATCGCACCTCCCGCAGCCACCTGTCATCGCCGAAGCGCGATCGCCATTCACCGCTGTGCGTGTTGCGTCACTGCTCCTCGCGCGTCCGCGCGGCTTTGGTGAGCGTGTGGCGGCGGTTGCGGATGCGCTGAACGCCGCTCACACCGACTGGCTCTTTGAGACGCGCGTGGTCGCTGACGAGCTGTTGCAGCTGCAGTCGAACTGGTTCTCCGACTTCCGCACCACCACCGGCTTCGCGCTGAACGACTCGCCGAACGGCACGCTGCTGCACCTTGAGGATTCGTCGCGCATGAGCGGCTGGCTGCAGCGTCAGGTGGAGAAGACCGAAGAGGCCTGCCGCGCGGAGCTCGATCAGTTTGCACGCACCGACCGCGTCGCGGGCGATCGCTGAGCAATTGAACTGACCGACTGATCTAATGAAGCGTGAAGATCTTGTCTCGCAGACGCGTCGCCTCATTGAAGAGGGCGATCGCATTGACCGCTCGCCGTCACGCGCCGCGCTGAACACCTGGCTCGCCGCGAGCGACGCGCTCCTCTCAGAGGCGTGGGGCTCCATGGATCGCTATCACTTGGCCTGGCTAGAAGTGGGGCGCATTGCGCAACCGCTGCGCGGTCGCGAGATCAGCGGCGACGAAGAGGCGCAGGAGATTCGCAGCGTGGTGAGCGCCAAGGGGGCCGTGATGCGCGCCTCACTCGACGCGGTGGAGCGACAGGGGATGCCCTTCCTCGGCGAGACACGCCCACGCGCCAAAGATGAAAAGACCGGCCTCCCGGATCACCTGCACGAAGCGCCACATGGACTTGTTGGCGGCGCGAGTGCACTGCAGTCCGCCATTGACGCCGCGCGCAAAGAGGCGGCGGCGCACGAAGATCACGCGCTCAACCGGAAGAGCACCCCACAGAAGAGCGACCGCACGGATCTCTGGTAAGGCGATGCTACCCTTAACCGCATGAGCCACCCACTGCACGGCGCACGACCGCTGGACACTCGCGCAGGCTTCCCTGAGGCCGCCGCGCAGATCAGCGCACGCTGGAGCGAAGTGGCGGACCGCGGCATCATCGCCGCCGTTGAGCACAACCCAGAGTTGCGCGATCGCGTGGGCGAGCTCGGCCTGCGGCACCTGCTGCGCGATGCCGAAGTGGTGTTGCAGAAGCTCTGCGAAAGCGTTGGCGCAGGGAGCGTTGGTCCACTGAAGAACTTCACTGAGCACGCCACTGCAACGTGGCGCCGCCGCCGCATCTCCATGGATGACGTCACCGATCTATATGAAGGGCTGCGCGTTGCTGTGGCGGCAACGATCACTGGTGAGGCGGCAGCGTTTGCCGACCAGGCGCTGAACGAGGGGATTGCGGTGCTGAAGTGGCACCGTCGACTCGGCGGTGACACACGAAAGCGCAACCGCATCCTCAAGGCCATCTACAAGGGGGCGTGAGATGACGATCAAGTGGGTGAAGAGCGATCCTCTGGTGATGAACGGCGAACCGTTCGTCTACGGCCCGC
>Ga0208788_1000727_pt1 | contig 16076 bp, 15 predicted proteins | sample Wag4_2014_7_11_3_FD_187363 | JGI IMG/M metagenome (GOLD analysis project Ga0208788, IMG submission 187363) | Fresh water mixed with fracking chemicals microbial communities from Ohio, USA - Utica-2 Time Series FC 2014_7_11 (SPAdes) (version 2) ...
GCCTAAAGAAACTACTCAAGGGACGCTACCGCCAGGTATGAGTCGTCCCTTAAGAAATTACTGAACTGGACCTTCTGGTCCAAACTCAACTCTGACAACTTCTCCGTTGCCACCTGCTTTTCCTAAAGCTTGTCCATTAACTGTCAAAGTTATTGCACCAGCATTTCCGAGCAATAATTTCACACCATCAACGCTACCGACACGTTGTTCTTGGCCTTCTCTGATTATTCCTTCAAAAAGTTCAACATCATTAATATCTGTGGCCCTTACCCAACTGCTATTTCCTTCAGCTTTGATCAAAACATCAACACCAGGAGCTGGAACGTTAGCTGTTAAGTTTTCTGCGGCTTTTGTTGTTGCAGGTTTTGGTGTTGCGCTAACTTCTGCAACTACTTCTTGAGGTGTATTAAATGAAGAAACAATTACTGAACCAATGGCAATAACAGTGATGATTCCTAATGTGGAAGCCATCATTAATGACCAATTGGTGCCTGATTTGGCACGGAAATTTTCTAATGGTTGAAAGTAACTTCCAGTAAATTGTGAGTTTTTACTTTGTTGTTCAGCAACAACCGAAGCTACTTCTAATACTTCAGCGTCCGGTGCAAGCACCGGTTGATCAAAAGGGGATTCACCAGCTCCAGAAGCTGGATAAAGGGCCATGAGTTCATCAGGATTTAAATCCAAGACTTGTGCCATGACGCGGATATGACCGCGCACATAAACATCTGCGCCTACTTTTTCAAATTCATCTTTTTCAATATGTTTAACTAAAACTTCACGTATACGAACTTGTGCACTCAATTCAGAAATGGTTAGACCTTTAGATTCACGCGCAAAGCGCAAACGGCTACCGATTGAATCTTGCATTTAGCACCTCCCACCTGAATGGCTATCGAATCATCAAAGGGTATCACCTATGTTCGCTATAGCGAATAGGCGGTATTTCTGTGATTAGAGTGACTACTTCAGGGTAGCCCCACGACTGAGGGACTACAAGACCTACCAAGTGAATTAAGCGTTAACTTCGCCTCGAAGGGATGACAATGTTTCCACGAGCTCTTCAGGTTTAACCAGTACTTCGCGGGCCTTTGAACCTTCACTTGGTCCCACGATGCCGCGATCTTCCATCAAATCAATTAGTCTTCCGGCTTTAGCAAAACCAACTCTTAGTTTTCTTTGCAACATGGAAGTAGAACCCAATTGAGTTGAAACAACTAGTTCAGCTGCTGAAAGTAATAAATCAAGATCATCACCAATATCGTTTTCCACACTTGATCTAGTTGGGTTCACATGCAACACATCATCTCGATATTCAGGTTCTGCTTGGTTAGTCCAATGAGAAACAATTGTTCTAATTTCAGTTTCGGAAACAAATGCACCTTGAATTCTGGTTGGCTTTGATGCACCCATAGGTAAGAACAAACCATCGCCTTGACCAACTAATTTTTCTGCTCCTGGTTGATCCAAAATAACTCTAGAATCAGCCAAACTTGCTGTTGCAAAAGCTAATCTGCTTGGCACGTTAGCTTTAATCAAACCTGTTACAACATCAACACTTGGACGCTGGGTTGCAATAACTAAATGAATTCCTGCTGCTCTTGCAAGTTGAGTAATTCGCACAATGGCATCTTCGACATCTCTAGGTGCCACCATCATAAGATCTGCTAACTCATCAACCACCACTAATAAATATGGGTAAGGTTCAGGAGCTGGTTTGTCCCCAATTGAATTAACCTTGCCAGCTTTTACTGCTTTGTTGTAATCATCAATGTGTCTGAAACCATGGGCATGAAGAGCGTCGTATCGAACTTCCATTTCCTTTACAACCCATTGCAAAACTTCCGCTGCTTTTTTAGGGTTTGTCACAATTGGAGTTATCAAATGAGGAACTCCTGCATAAGCTGCTAATTCAACACGTTTTGGATCAATCAAAATAAGTTTTGCTTCATCAGGAGTAGAGCGCATCAAAATAGAAGTAACTAATGCATTTATACAAGAAGATTTTCCAGCACCAGTGGCACCTGCAACTAAAATGTGTGGCATCTTGGCTAAGTTTGCACAAATTACTGAACCTTCAACATCTTTTCCTAAACCAACAACTAAAGGATGTTTCTCATCTGTGGCAACGGGAGAGTTTAATAAATCAGCAAGAGCTACTAATTCGCGGTCTTGATTTGGAATCTCAATACCAATGGCAGATTTTCCAGGTATTGGTGACAAAATTCTCACATCAGCACTTGCCACTGCGTAAGCAATGTTTTTACTTAATGCAGTCACTCTTTCAACTTTTACCGCAGGCCCAAGTTCTACTTCATATCTAGTAACAGTTGGTCCGCGAGAAAACCCTGACACAGTCGCATCAATATCAAATTGTGAGAAAACTTTGGTTAAGGATTCAACTACCCCATCGTTGATTTTGCTTCTAGTTTTTGGAACCGGTCCTGGTTTCAAACAGGAAGCTGGTGGAAGTTTGTAATTCTTTTCGGCTTTTATCGCCATCTGTTTTGCAACTGGTTTAACAACTGGCTTTAGGTGCACAACGTTATCTTTAACTATTTGAATTGGTTGAGTTGAATCAACAGAAGATACAACTGGAATTGGTTGAGTTGAATCCATATCAAATTCGTCAACATGATCTGTGATTACAGGGGAAGCTGCAAAAGGAATATCATCAACCAAGACATCTGAATCTTCATCAATTTCTTCTTTGCTTGACCATCGACTCATCCACCTTGATAAGACATTTCCTTTTTTAACAGGCTCATCCTCATCTTCATAACTTTCATCAATTAGACCGTCTTCTAATTCATCTTCTTCATAATCTGATGAAGTGAACATGTCTAGTTCTTGATCTAGGTCATCAACTTCTTCTTCGCTATTTCTTCTTCTACCACCAAGAGAAATAAAGCCAACTAAGTTCTTAATCTTTTCTCCCACAGCAGTAACAGGAGTTTTAGTGGTAATTAATGTTCCAAAAAATCCAAATAAAATAAGTAACAACATTGCAATAAAACCATTAGCTAATCCAGCTAGTGGAGTTGCGATTAACCAACCTAACCATCCAGCACCCGATTGCATTGCTTCTACTCCATCACCTGGAGTTGGTGTGCCTTTGAATAAATGCCATAAACCAGCAACACTCATCAACATCGCACTTACACCTATGGCAATTCTTGGTCCATCACCTTTTTTGGCAGGATTTCTAAATGTTTGCCAAGCAGAATAAACAAAAACAACAGGAAGAAATATAGTCAAAGCACCAACGGCGCCACTGATAACTAATTTAGAATAAGTAGTGATAACGGTTTGAGTATCAAACCAACTTTGAGCCGCAACAATTATTGATAAAGCTAAAAGCAGTAGTCCTAAACCATCTCGTCTTTGTTTTTGATCAATTTCTTTTGCCCCATGTCCAACTGCTCGGGCAATAGCACCAAAAACTTTGGCAATAACTCCCCAAGCCATTCCAATGAGGGAAAGAAGTCGGCCAAAAAATAACACTAAAGTTCCACCACGAGATTTTCGTGAGGAGTTGTGATTGCGGGCACGCGAGCGTGCCGGCGTGCTAGTAGCCATAAATAGAGATTACCCTCGTGCAACACCTGTTACTTGAGTATCAGAAGCGACTTTTAGTGCGTGTCGTCACTTCTGACACAAATTACTAGGTTTAACCCTGAAAACCAGCATCTCTATGGGCGCCATCGCAAAATGGCTTTTCCTTGGAATGGCCACAGCGACAAAGTGATTTTGCGGAAGCTTCTACTACTTCGGTGGTTACTTCACTTTCGCCTTGTTTGGTGTAATTCAATTCAAAGTCGCCTTCAACTCGGATTGATCCATTTGGTTTAACTGTGATTTTAACTTTTTCACTCATTTATTTCTCCTTATGCTTCAACCACGACTGGGACAATCATTGGTCTTCTTCGGTGTTGATCACTTACCCATTTACCTGTTGTTCTTCTGACAACTTTTTGTAATTGATTAATATCATAAATATTATTTTTCATTGCATCTTCTAAACTGGCTTTGATAATTGGGATAACTTCATCAAATACTGCATCGTTTTCTGCAAATCCTCGGGCATGAATTTCTGGACCTGCCACAACTTTGTTTTCCACAGAATCAACGACTACTACAACGGAGATAAATCCTTCTTCACCTAAAATTCTTCGATCCTTCAAGGAGTCTTCGGCAACTCCCCCGACACTTGAACCGTCCACAAAGACGTAACCGCAAGGAACAGCTCCTACTATTTTTGCTTTGCGATTATGAAGATCAACCACCATGCCATCTGCTGTGATAACAACGTTTTCTTTTTTAACACCAGTTTTAATAGCTAATGCTGCATTGGCTCGTAGATGTCTTGGTTCACCGTGCACAGGCATAACATTTCTTGGTTTTAATAAGTTATAGAAATAAAGTAATTCTCCACTTGCAGCATGTCCTGAAACGTGAACTTTTGCGTTTCCAGAATGCACGACATTGGCACCTTGTTTGGTTAAGCCATTTATTACTCTGTTGACAGAGTTTTCATTTCCTGGAATTAAGGATGATGCCAAAATAACCGTGTCGCCATCACCAATTCTAATTTTGTGATCTAAGCCTGCCATTCGAGAAAGTGCAGCCATTGGTTCGCCTTGTGAACCAGTTGTGATTAAAACAACTTCGTTATCTGCGTAGTTTTCAATGTCGTCAATATTAATAGTGGCATTAGGCGGAATTGTTAAATAACCTAAATCTCTTGCTACTCCCATATTTCTAACCATGGATCTTCCCACAAAAGCTACTTTTCTTTTATTTTGTTTTGCAGCATCAATTATTTGTTGCACTCTATGGATATGAGAAGCAAAGCTTGCCACAATTACTCGTCTAGGTGCTCGAGACATTATTGATTCAATAACTGGTGCAATATCTTTTTCTTGCGGCACAAAGCCTGGAACTTCAGCGTTAGTGGAATCAACTAAAGCTAAATCAACACCTTCATCACCTAATCTGGCAAAGGTATTTAAGTCTGTGATGCGTCCATCAAGTGGTAATTGATCCATCTTGAAGTCACCTGTGTGAATAAGGGTTCCTGCCCCTGTTTTCATTGATAAAGCCAATGCATCAGGAATGGAATGATTTACTGCAATAAATTCAACATTGAATTCACCTATTTTTTCAATATCGCCTTCTTTAACCATTCGCATATCCGATTTAATGCGATGTTCCTTTAATTTTTCTGCCAATAAGGCAAGTGTTAATTTAGAACCATAAATAGGAATGTGTGGTGCTTCTCTTAACAAATATGGAACTCCACCCATGTGATCTTCATGGGCGTGAGTCAAAATAATGGCTTTAACTTTTTGCCATTTATCTCTTAAGTATTCAAAGTCAGGCAAAATTAAATCAACACCAGGTTGATTTTCTTCAGGAAACAAAACACCAACATCAACAATGACAATGTCTTGGTTGTATTGCATTACGGTCATGTTTCGACCAATTTCGCCAATCCCACCTAAGGGAATGACTCGAAGAGTTTCCGGCGCTAATTTATTTGGCAGCGGAAACTCGTGAGAAGTTAACGTCAAATCTTTATTCCTCCGTCGAGCAAATCTGCTCTTAATTGTGTTATTTGTTTTTCGTCAGCATCGACGAGTGGCAAACGGGCTGCGCCTGCCGGTAATCCTTGTAAGCGAAGTGCTGCCTTAATTGACATCACTCCTGGCATTCGACTCATCACACCTGTGTAAACAGGTAGGAGTCCTTGATGAATTTCTAAAGCTTTTTTATGATCTCCTGCAAAAAATGCTGCGGCCATTGCTTTTAATCTATCTGCTACTAAATGTCCACAAACACTTACAAAACCAATTGCTCCAATTGAAAGCAGTGGAAGATTTAGTGCATCTTCACCTGAATACCAAGCAAGATCAGTATTTTTGATTACATAAGATGCAGATTCTAAATTATTTTTTGCATCTTTATTAGCAACAATATTTTTATGTTCACTTAATCTGATTAAAGTTTCAGATTCAATCGGCACACCAGCTCTTCCTGGAATGTCGTAGGTCATTAATGGTAAATCAGTTGCATCGGCAACAGTTTTAAAATGTGCATAAACACCAGCTTGTGATGGTTTGTTGTAATAAGGAGTTACTACTAAAACACCATGTGCACCTAATTTGGCTGCATCTTTTGCTAAACCAACAGTGTGTGCGGTGTCATTACTTCCAACACCAGCGACAACTTTGGCTTTATTGCCAACTGCATCTAATACTGCTTTTAAGACTTGATTCTTTTCAATTTCAGTTGTGGTGGCAGATTCACCAGTAGTGCCATTAACAACAATTCCATCATTGCCAAGCGCAACTAAATGTTCGGCTAATTTTCCAGCACCTTCAACATCAACACTGCCGTCTTTGGCAAATGGAGTAATCATTGCTGTTAATACCGTTCCGAACGGACGGTGATCGTGACTCATGGGATAAAGATTAGCGCTTAGGGAGCGACTCGACCATTCTTGATGAAGCAGTCGTGAGTAATTGGCATTATTTTTGCAAAATGTTCTTCATACTTCTCAGCAACCATTTCAATTTCTCGTTGAGGGTAGGAAGGAAAGTGAGAACCTTCAGCAATTCGACGCAATGACAAGAAGTTCATTAAAGCTCGAGAATTCATAGTTACATAAGCGCTGGAATAAATAGTTACAGGAAGTACTCCCCGAGCAACTTCTCGAGCCACCCCTGCTTGCAACATTTTTTCATAACTTGCATAAGAAGTTTCACAAGATTTTTTGAATTCTTCTTCAGTTAATTTGTATTGTTCAGGTGTTCCTGGTTCAAAGGTATAGGCACCTGTTTTTCCCACTTGTTGCAAGTTTCTGGAAGTATTTGGAAAGTAAAATTCTGGATCAAGTTGGCGGTATCTGCCAGATTCTTCGTTATAAGAAGCAATTCGATGTCTCATATGTTCACGCCACACAAATATTGGTGCTTTGACATAAAAAGTAAATATTGAATGTTCAAAAGGTGTGCCATGTCTTTCACGCATTAAGAAATTAACTAAACCAGTGTGCTCACTTGCATCTTGATTTTTTCCAGCATCAGCATTTGATCTTTCTCCTGCTGTTGAAACTCGGGCAGCCCAAACCACATCAGAATCTGAAGCTGAATGTTTAACCAATTCAACGGTTACATCGCTTCTAAATTTTAAGGGTGTGGAGGAGTTAGTCACAAAAAAGCACGATACCGTTTACCTACGATGAATATCTCCTCACACGCGCGACGCTCCACTGTGACCCGTAACGCTATTGGGGTTGGACTTGCTACTGGGGTTTATGGAATCTCATTCGGAGCATTAGCTGTTACTAGTGGGTTTAGTTTTGCTCAAACTCAAGTTCTAAGTTTGGGACTTTTTTCAGGTGCTTCACAATTTGCTGTTGTGGGAATCATGGGAGCAGGAGGCGGAGCAATTGCTGCGATTGCAACTTCTTCACTTCTGGGAGTTAGAAATGGGTTATACGCATTAAGTATTGCCAATGTATTAAAACTAAAAGGATTTAAGAAAGTTATTGCATCCCAATTAACAATTGATGAATCAACTGCAATGTCTATTGCAAATAATGATGATGAAGAAATGAGCCGCTGGGCTTTTTGGGCAACTGGAATTTCTGTTTTTGTCTTCTGGAATATTGCAACTGCTATTGGAGCATTTGGTGCATCCTTTGTGGCAGATCCAAAATCACTTGGATTAGATGCTGCAGTTGGTGCAGCATTTTTGGCACTGCTTTGGCCAAGACTTATTAACAAACAAATTCGAGTTGTGGGAATCCTTGCAGGTTTATTAGCACTAGGTTTAACTCCATTTGTTCAACCTGGAATACCAGTTCTTGCAAGTGTGTTAATTGCTATTGGTATGGGCTTAAAGAATGCGAGTGACAAATAATGGAAGCTCGCTGGATTGCTGTTATTGCTTCTTCGGTAATTGCCTTTATTCTCAAATTTTCAGGCAACATTGTTCCTGCCAGATATCTAGAACAACCAAAAATTAAATCAATAACCGCCCTTGTTCCAATTGTTATGTTATCTGCGTTAGTAGTTGTACAGACCTTTGCTTCAGGTCAAGAACTTGTCATTGATGCACGACTGGTTGCTTTATTATTTGCAGTAATTTTGTTACTAATTCGAGCACCATTTATTGTGGTGGTTTTTGGAGCTGCTGCCTTAGCGGCAATTTTAAGATATTTTGACTTAATTAATTAAGTCGTCAATTCCAATTGTCAATCCTGGTTTCTTAGCAATATTTCTAATTGCTAGCAATACTCCGGGCATAAATGATTCTCTATCGAAAGAGTCATGTCGAATGGTCAAAGTTTCGCCAAGGGAACCAAAAACAACTTCTTGATGTGCAACGAGTCCTTGCATTCTTACTGCGTGAACTGGAATTCCATCAATTTTTGATCCTCTAGCACCTGGAATTTCTGAAATTGTGGCATCAGGATTTTTACTTAAGTTATTTGCTTTTCTTTCTTCAGCAATTATTTGAGCTGTTCTTACGGCTGTTCCACTGGGAGCATCAATTTTGTTTGGGTGGTGATATTCAATAATTTCTGCAGAGTCATAAAACTTGGTAGCAGCTTTTGCAAATCTCATCATCAAAATTGCACCAATTGAAAAATTGGGCACTAAACGAAGTGATACTCCACTTTTTGCTTGAAGCATTTTTTGCACTTTTGCAATTTTTTCTTCATTAAATCCAGTAGTTCCAACAACTGGTGAGATTCCTGCATCAATTAACAATTCAAGATTTTTCATGACTGAATCTGGTGTTGTGAAATCTACAGCAACTTGTGCACCAGAGTTTTTAACAATATTAAAATCATCATTTTGATCAATACTTGCTACAAGTTCTAAGTCAGAGGCATTTGATACAGCTTTAACAACTTCAGCACCCATACGGCCCTTAGAGCCAAGGACTGCAACTTTAATTGTCATGAAACTAGACTACAAGGTCCTTAAATTGATCCTTGTCATTAAAGCTACCTACTACACAAAGTAAACCTTTTTGTGCGAAAAGTTGTGCGGCCAGAGCCTTAATATCTTCTAAGGTGACTTCATCTATTTTATTTAGTGTCTCATCAAGAGATAAATATTCTCCATACAACAATTCACCCTTAGCAATTCTGGTCATGCGGGCATTGGTTTCTTCTAGTCCTAGAACTAAACCACCGCGCAATGCGCCCTTACCGCGCTTTAATTCGTCTTCTGTTATTCCATTTTGTGCAACATCTGCTAATTCTTTTTTAATTAATTCAACAACTTCATTTACTTTTTCTTTGGTAGTTCCGGCATAAACTCCAAATATTCCAGTACCGGTGTAGTGATGCGCAAATGAATAAACGGTATAAACAAGTCCACGTTTTTCTCTAATTTCTTGGAACAGTCTTGACGACATTCCCCCACCAAGAGCTGCACTTAAAACCGCAATTACATAACGTTTTTCATCGTGACGATCAAGACCTGGAACACCCCACACTAAATGAGCTTGTTCAGTGTCTTTTTTAACAACTTTTAAACCAGTGCCAACTGTTGATAATTTTTCAGAAGTTCTTGGGTCAAGTGGTTTTACCCCTGATTTGTCCCAATCTGTGTTTTTAATTGAATCAATAATCATTGTTACTGCTTGGTCATGATCAACATTTCCAGCTATTGAGATAATTGTTCTTTCAGGAGAGTAATACTTTTTGTAGAATCCATAAACTTGTTCGCGTGACATATCGGTAATTGATTTTCTAGTTCCAATAATGGGACGCCCAATTGGTTGGTCTCCCAAAAGAGTTTGTGACCAGTTGTCATAAACCAATTCATTTGGCTCATCTTCATGCATGGAAATTTCTTCTAAAACAACATTTCTTTCTTGATCAACATCTTCTTGAGTCACATTTGAGGAAGTGAGCATGTCAGAAAGAGTGTCAATTACTAATTTCACATCACGATCTAAAACTTTGGCATGAAAACAGGTGTATTCCTGAGTGGTAAAAGCATTCATATCTCCACCGACTGCTTCTAATGAAGATGAAATCTCCATTGCAGTTCTGGTAGGAGTTCCTTTAAAAAGTAAATGTTCTAAAAAGTGTGCGGCACCAGCTTCTGGTTTTTCTTCATCTCTTGATCCTGTTGCAACCCAATAACCAACTGCAGCACTTCTAACAGTGGGAACAGTTTCAGTAATTATTTTTAAACCGGAGGGCAGAATAGTTTGTTGAACTATTCCACCTCTACCAGTGTCTTCTAATGTTTGGGTTGGAAAGCGATCCATCATTGTCGACTAATTATTCGGTCTTAGCTGAATCTTCGCCTTCAACAACTGGAATTAATGAAAGTTTTCCCTTGGGATCAATTTCGTTAATTTCAACATGAACAGTGTCGCCAACGTTGATTACATCTTCAACTTTTTCAACACGTTTGCCGCCAGCCATTTTCTTCAATTGTGAAATATGTAGCAATCCGTCTTTACCTGGGTAAAGATTTACGAAAGCTCCAAAGGCTGCAGTCTTAACAACTTTGCCTTCATATTTTTCACCAACTGTTGGAACATGAGGATTAGCAATTCCATCAATCATGGCCTTTGCTTTTTCAGCTGCAACACCATCGGTTGCGCCAATAAATACAGTGCCATCATCTTCAATTGAAATTTGTGCACCAGTTTTTTCTTGAATTTCGTTAATCATCTTGCCCTTAGGCCCGATGATTGCGCCAATCATGTCAACTGGAACTTTCACAGAAATAATGCGTGGAGCATATTGACTCATTTGACCTGGAGCATCAATTGCTTTTTGCATTACATCCAAGATTGTGGTTCGAGCATCTTTAGCTTGCTTTAATGCTGCAGCTAATACGTTTGCTGGAATTCCATCAAGCTTGGTATCAAGTTGCAAAGCGGTAATGAAATCAGATGTACCTGCCACCTTGAAATCCATATCGCCTAATGCATCTTCAGCACCAAGGATGTCTGTTAAGGCAACATATTCTTGTTTGCCATCAACTTCACCAGAAATTAATCCCATTGCAATTCCACCGACCATTGCTTTTAGTGGAACACCGGCATTAAGCATTGCCATGGTGGAAGCACAAACTGAAGCCATAGAAGTTGATCCATTTGATGAGATCGCTTCTGAAACTTGTCTGATTGCGTAAGGAAATTCTGCTCTTCCTGGCAATACTGGAACAAGTGCTCTTTCTGCTAATGCTCCGTGACCAATTTCTCTACGCTTTGGAGTTCCCACTCTTCCGGTTTCACCAGTTGAATAAGGAGGCATGTTGTAGTTGTGCATGTAACGCTTGGTTGTTTCTGGAGACAAAGTATCTAGCTTTTGTTCCAAATCCAACATGTTCAATGTTGTTACACCCAATACTTGGGTTTCCCCACGATTAAACAATGCAGAACCATGAGTTCTAGGCAGAATGCTTATCTCTGCTGACAAATCACGTAATTGCACTGGAGTTCTTCCATCAATACGGATCTTGTCGCGTAATACTCTTTCGCGCATTACTTTTTTAGAAACAGAACTAAACGCAGCTTTAATTTCTTTTTCGCGTTCTGGGAATTTATCTGTTGTCGCAGCCAAAACTTCAGCTTTTGCTTCATCAAGGGCAGTTTGTCTTTCAACTTTGCCACCGATTTGCATTGCTTTAGAAACAGCTTGAGTTGAAAATGCTGCCACTGCTTCATAGACATCATCTTGATAATCTTTGAATATTGGAAATTCTTTAGTTTCCTTAGCAGCAACTTTGGCAAGTTCTACTTGTGCGCGACACAATTCTTTAATGAATGGTTTGGCAGCTTCAAGTCCTTGCGCCACAATTTCTTCAGTTGGTGCAGATGCTCCACCTTTAACTAATTCAATTGTGTGTTCAGTTGCTTCTGCTTCAACCATCATGATTGCAATATCGCCATCTGGTAACACTCTTCCTGCTACCACCATGTCAAATACTGCATCTTGCAAATCTGGCCACTTAGGAAACGCAACCCAATGTCCATCAATTAGTGCAACGCGTACGCCACCAATTGGACCTGAGAATGGTAATCCTGCTAATTGTGTAGAAGCTGAAGCTGCGTTAATTGCTAGGACGTCATATAGAACATGTGGATCTAATGACATAACAGTTACTACAACTTGAACTTCGTTTCTTAATCCTTTAACGAATGCTGGACGAAGTGGGCGATCAATTAATCTGCAAGTAAGAATTGCAGCTTCACTGGGACGACCTTCACGTCTAAAAAATGAACCAGGAATTTTTCCTAGTGCATACATTTTTTCTTCCACATCAATTGTTAATGGGAAAAAATCAAATGAGTCTTTTGGTTCTTTACCTGCAGTTGTTGCAGACAAAACCATGGTTTCGTCATCTAAGAATGCTTGAACAGCACCGCCAGCTTGTTGCGCTAGACGTCCTGTTTCAAAGCGGATATTTACTTTTCCAAACGGTCCGTTATCTATAACAGCCGTTGATTTATGTATTGCTGAACCCGTCATGGGCTTTCCTCTGTTTTCATTACAGGGGTAATTTTATTAAAAGAAATAAGATAATAATTTTGTCTGACCCGGTCATCGATCGAGATGCACGGAAAAAATCTTTTCCGGACATCACTACCGAGGACCGAAGGTCATCTTCGGTTATTTCTTCTAACTAATTACCCGATTGGTTTGTTTATCGAATAATAAATTAAATGAGTTAGCGACGAATTCCTAAACGTTCGATCAAAGCACGGTATCTATTGATATCAGTTTTGCCTAAGTAGTCGAGTAAACGACGACGACGGCCTACTAACAACAACAAACCACGACGTGAATGGTGATCGTGTTTATGAGTCTTCAAATGTTCTGTCAAATGATTAACGCGTTCGGTTAATAAAGCGACTTGAACTTCTGGTGAACCAGTGTCACCTGAATTAGTTGCGTAACTTGTGATTACAGCTGACTTATCGAATTTCTTCTCACTCATTTAATTCTTCTTTCCTTGTAGTTATTCGGGTGCTAAACAAATGATTTTCATTTGTAAGGATTTTAAGTCGCGATAAACCGAGCACCCGCTCAGTAAATCGTCACTTCTAAGGCTATCAGCCGTTGTAGGTGTGACTGGTGAGACGTCTAGTTTCTTCGACATCTCGAGCCATTTGTGAGACAAGTTCGTCAACGGAGTCATATTTAACCGTTTTACGTATCTGCTTCACAAAATCAAAAGAAACCTGTTCACCATATAAATCAAGATCAGTTCTATCTAAGGCGTAAGCTTCAACTCTTTTTTCTTTACCGTCAAACGTGGGATTTGTACCTATTGATATTGCTGCAGGTAAAACTTCATTCGTTTTTGATCTAACTAAATAACCTGCATAAATTCCATCTTCGGGAACTGACATTTGATTTGGTGTTTCTAAATTTGCAGTTGGATAACCAAGTTCACGGCCTCTGTGATCGCCGTGCACAACTATTCCTTCAAGGCGTGGAAATCTTCCTAACACAAGTGCTGCTTTATCAACTTCCCCAGATTCAATGTAATTTCTGGCTCGAGTTGATGACCAAGGTTCTTTCCCATCACTAAATCTTTCAAAAACTGCAGTTGTGAAACCATTTTCTTGACCAAATTCTGCAAGATAATTAGTATCTCCTGCGGCTTTAAATCCGAATTTAAAATTATCCCCCACCACAACATGTTTGGCGTGTAAGTGATCAACTAATACTTTTTTCAAAAATTCATCAGGAGAAAGAGAAGCCAATTCTTTAGTGAAAGACAAAACTAATGTTGCATCCACTCCACAGCGCTCTAAAAGAGTTAATCGAAAATCAAGAGAGGCAAGTGCTAAAGGTGGATTGCTTCCAACTACGCCTCTTGGATGAGGATCAAAGGTTACGGCTATTAAAGAAATTCCTTTTGAGGTTGCAACATCTTTTGCTCTAGAAATTAAATCTTGATGTCCACGATGAACTCCATCAAATACTCCAATGGCAACAACAGATGGAGTTAACTTGGAGTCAACTTCATTTAGGTTAAACCAGCGACGCATTTTAATTTCTAAACTCCTATAGCGCCATTTGCAAAAACAACATTTGGCTTAAGCATGACACCATCACCATGAGCTAATGCAATCAGACTTGGAGTTTTATCAATGACAGCCAAAATATCGGCTGGGGTATGAGCGATTCGAACACTTCTGCCATGAACAAAATCTTGTGCTTCAACCTCACCGATGGTCACACTTGGAAAGATGGATGTTGCAACTTGTGCCATAGAAATTAATGGTAAATTTCCAGGTCTTAAATCAGCAAGTTTTTGTGAATTAGTAATTGACCATTGACCTGATTGCGTTCTGCGCAAACTTGTTAAATGTCCACCCACTTCAAGGTTGTTTCCCAAATCTCTAGCAAGTGCTCTGATATAAGTTCCACTTGAACAATGCACCGTAATTGCTACATCAATAAATTCTTCTACTTTCTTTATTTCATGAACATCAATCGCACTTATATGAACTGCTCTTGGTGCTAATTCAACTTTTTCACCTTGTCGAACCAAATCGTAAGCTCTTTTACCATCTACTTTTATGGCACTTACCGATGATGGAATTTGTTGAATATCTCCTACAAATTTATCTAATTCTGTCTTTATTGCTTCTTCAGTGATTTTTTCACAGTTCTTTGTTTCAATAATTTCACCTTGCGCATCATCTGTTGTTCTAGATTGACCTAACCGAATTGTTGCTTGGTAAGTTTTATTATCTGCCACAATAAAAGTTAATAATCTAGTTGCTTTTCCTAAGCCAACAACTAAAACTCCTGTTGCATCAGGATCAAGAGTTCCTGCATGTCCAACTTTTTTAGTATTCGCTAATTTTCTAATTTGGTGCACAACATCATGGGAAGTCATTCCTGCTGGTTTGTCAACAATGACAAAACCATGAATTTCGTTAGCTACTTGCTTGATTTGATTCATCGCGTTCTTTATGTCGGTAAGGATCTTCTCCTGCTGCATATTTTCCAGCTTTAGCAATATTTTGTAATTCTTGATCTCGTTCTTGCGCTGTTCTTAAAACTTCTGAGATATGAATTGCATTTTCTGGAATTCCATCAAGTAAGAATTGCAATGAAGGAGTGTGTCTAATTCCTAGAGCTTTACCAACTTCGCTTCGAAGCATTCCTTTAGCAGACTCAAGTGCTGCTTTGGTGCTATCTCTTTTGTCGTCATCACCTAAAACTGTGTAGAAAACAGTGGCTTCTCTTAAATCACCAGTGATACGAACTTCAGTAATAGTTACAAAACCTAAACGGGGATCTTTAACTCTGGTGTCTAATAGAAGAGCAACTGTTTCTTTGATTCGATCAGCGACTCTTCGAACTCGTGCTTGACTCATGATCGTTTAAGCGCGAGGCTTTTCGCGTAATTCGTAGGTTTCAATAATGTCTTCAACTTTTAAGTCGTTGAAACCATCAAATGAAATACCACCTTCGAAGCCATCTTTTAGTTCTGAAACATCATCTTTAAATCTTCTTAATGAGGCAATGCTTAAGTTTTCAGTGATCATTCTTCCATCACGCAAAATACGAGCTTTTGATTTTCTGGTAATTAAACCGTCACGAATAATTACACCAGCAATAGCTCCAACTTTGCTTGATTTAAATACTTCTCTAATTTCAGCAGAACCTAGGCGCACTTCTTCATAAATTGGTTTGAGCTTGCCTTTAAGTGCTTTTTCAATATCTTCAATTGCTTGATAAATAATGGAGTAGTAACGAAGTTCCACACCTTCTCTATCAGCCATTTCACGAGCACCAGATTCAGCACGAACGTTAAATCCAATAATGATTGCTTCTGAAGCAACAGCTAAATCAACATCACTATTAACAATTGCGCCAACTCCGCGATGGATTACGCGCAATTCAACATCTTCACCAACTTCAAGTTTCATTAATGAATCTTCCAAAGCTTCAACAGAACCAGAAACGTCACCCTTAATAATTAAGCGCAACTCTTGAGTCTCACCCTTCTTCAAGGTGTCAAGTACATCTTCCAAAGTATGACGCTTCTTGCTTCGCGCAAGTA
>Ga0208788_1000729_pt1 | contig 16065 bp, 11 predicted proteins | sample Wag4_2014_7_11_3_FD_187363 | JGI IMG/M metagenome (GOLD analysis project Ga0208788, IMG submission 187363) | Fresh water mixed with fracking chemicals microbial communities from Ohio, USA - Utica-2 Time Series FC 2014_7_11 (SPAdes) (version 2) ...
GGCTATTTGTCGGACCCTTACAAGGTCTACGATGAGCGCCCACGGTCTCGCACCCTCAATACCCTGGCCCTGCGTTGGAATCGGTATCTCCCTGGGCTAAACGCAACAGCGCGAACCAGCCTTCGGTTGGGTTCGGATGACTGGGGTATTGCCTCCCAGGCACTGGCAACAGAACTGGTGTTGCCTGGGCCCTACGGCATCACACTCACGCCCAGCCTGCGCGCTTACGCGCAGAGCCAGGCGAACTTTTATGTGGATGCAGGTCCTCATGAGCTGCCTTTCCCCGCAAACCCACCTGAGGACTGGATTCATTTCTCAGAGGACACCCGCGTGTCGGCATTCGGCGCACTCACGCTTGCTCTCAAACTCTCCAAGCCCATCACTCAGGACCTGACGGTTGATATCAAATTTGAACGCTACCAGCAGCGCTCGCACTGGAAGCCGGGTGGCGGTAGCCCCGGCGTGAAGGATTTTTACGCACGGATGACCCATGTCGGCCTGTCGTATCGGTTTTAAGGCTATGGGGGGCCATTGCGAGATCGTCCTCGACGGTCTTGCAGAGCCCGATGCCCAGGTCATTTCGGCGCCGGCCATGGCCGAGGTGTTGCGCATTGAGCAGAAGTTTTCGCGCTACCTTCCGCAGAGTATTGTCTCTCGTATCAATGCTGCTGCCGGCGGAGAATCCATGCCCATCGACTCCGAGACATACCAGCTGCTGGGCTATGCCCACGCCATGTTCGAGCAGAGCCGAGGCGCCTTTGATCCAACCGCTGGCGTGCTGCGCAGAGCCTGGCGGTTCGATTCGGGGGCACTGCCCAGTCAATCAGATGTTCAGGCCGTTTTGCCCCTGATTGGCTGGTCGAAGGTGGAGGTCAGTGAGCAGGCGATTCGGCTGCCCGTCGCGGGCATGGAGATTGACTTTGGCGGCTTTGGCAAGGAGTACGCAGTAGACCGCGCAGCGGCTGTGCTCGAGTCTCAGGGCGTGAAGCACGGGTATGTGAACCTGGGTGGTGACATGCGCTTTCTGGGGCCTAAGGCCGATGGTAGCCCCTGGCAGATTGGCATTCAACATCCTCGTCAAGAGGGCAAGGTGTTAGCCCACATTCCCATGGAAACAGGCGCTTTGGCCACCAGTGGTGACTACGAGCGCGCCATCTGGATTGACCAAATGCCTTACTGCCATGTGTTGAATGCGCGCACTGGTTGGCCGGTCTCAGCCTGGCAGACCGTGAGTGTCGTTGCGCCTTTGGCTCTCATGGCGGGCACTGTGTCTACCGTAGCCATGTTGCTTGAGGAGGAGGGTCTTGCATTCCTGCAGCAAAACCCGTTTGACTTTCTTGCTGTTGATGCCCAGGGGCAGGTGCATCGCGCTTCTCGAGGAGGTCCGGCGTGACGACTTATTTTGGAAATGACAAAGACAATACGTGGACCTTCCAATGGGCCGCAGTCGTCACTATTGATGGTCTTGGCGGGATGGACACCCTTCGACTCGGCACCTCGAAACGAACCGATTACAAGCTCATGCAGGCCGAGGACGGCGCCATCATTCTGGAGTCCGTCTCAAGAGCGAGTGAGGTCTTTAAGGGCACGCTATACAACATTGAGCGGCTTGTTTTTGACAATGGTAAAGACGTCATGGAACTCACTGCGGGCGGGGGGCTCAACAAGGTAGAGGGCGACGGTGTCAATGCGCTCATTACGGGCACCGATGCGGCCGATCACCTCGTCGGTACCGCCCTAGATGAGCGCCTGGTGGGTGGCCTTGGCAACGATCTCCTCGACGGTGGCGCAGGGATCGACACTGCCACCTATAGCGCCCAAGCCGAGAACTATGGACTGAGCTGGACCAAGGCCACTGGTTGGAAAGTGACTTTCGATGGCCCCGTGGCAGCCGTTATGCCACCTCCGCCGACAGAGGGAACCGATACGCTGATGGGGGTCGAGCGCATTGAATTTGCCGACAGAACAATCCACATAGATTCAGCGGCAGTAGGGCTGTACTCCGCTTTGCCTGATGCGCTCTATCACTTCTTTGTGGTGGCATTTGGTGCTCCTCCTGGGGTCACCTATATGAATCAACTCGCTGAGGCATATAACGCGGGTATGTCTGTTAAGGCCATAGTCGAGGTGTTCATAACGAAGCCACAATTCACTGATGTCTATTCCCTATCCTTGTCTGATCGAGAGCTTGCTCAACTCCTGGTCGCCAATGTCATCGATAACAGCGCGACTGCCGCAGTGAAAGCTGAAGCAGTCGAGGACCTTGTTGCAGCCTTCGGTGTGGGAATGTCTCGCTCAGATGTGATCTACACCGTGTTTGGAAACCTGGCGAATATGCCCGCTTCAGATCTGAAGTACGGAGGCGTTGCGAAACTCTTTAGTAATCAGTTGGCCCTGGCAAAAACTTACACCGAGGTTATGGCCCAGAGCACGACCGATCTAGTCACCCTGCGCAGTGTGCTTGAAGCTGTCACCTCGGAATCTAAAGTCGACTCTGAGGCTGACCGAATTTCCTTGATCCTTTCAGGGTTAATGGGCGATGAGCCTCAAACGCCGCTGGGTGGCGCGCGCTTGCCCATGGCGAAGACCGATCAGGCAGACCTGCTGGAATTCGAAGCGCAACGTCTCCTTGAGCAAGAGATCACTTGGCGTCAATTTTTAGTTGATTTTTAGTTTTAAGACTAAACATAATATGCATTTCTGAGTGAGCAAGTGTGCTCTGGAGTACGTGATGCGCCTTTTTAAATGGTTGACGATTCCCCTACTGGTCTCGCTCGTGGGCTGTGGTCAGTCCGAATCGATGTTGAGTTTCTCCAAGGGACAGGTTCAGCAGGCTCTCCAGTCGAGCAAAGTGACCTACTATGCCGCTGCTCGCTTTGCAGAACAGGCCGCATTCGGCCCGACCCCTGAACTGATCGCCGAACTCCAGGCGAAAGGCTTTGAGCAATGGATTGACGAGCAATTTGCCTTGCCAGCCTCTCAGATTGACTGGTCTGCCAAAGAGAATGAAATGCGCGACCGGAGCAATATGAACAACTCCTACTGGGGTTGGTACCGGGCTCAGTTCCCTCATTTGGCCGTTGGGGCTGCCGATCAACTCCGGGTGCGGGTCACGTGGTCCCTATCCCAATGGATTGTCGTGAGCGACCGACGCGTCAATGCTCCCGGGGTTTTGGAGTGGATGAATCTGCTGCAGCGAGTCGCATTGTCGGATTACGCGAACATCCTTGAGCAGACGTCCATCAGTCACGCGATGGGCATGTATCTCGACAACCAACAGAATAGGCCCAAGAGCGAGGCCTGCCCTTGGTGCACACCCAATGAAAACTTCGCGCGAGAACTCATGCAGTTGTTTTCCATTGGCATCGTCGAACTCAATCAAGATGGTTCGGTGAAGCGAGACGCGAGTGGGCGTCCGATTGAAACCTATACGCAGGGAGACGTCGAGGAGCTAGCCCGTGCCTTAACGGGCTGGGAGAACATTCAGATCGAATCTCAGAGAAATAAGCCTCAATGGGATTCAAACGATTGGCGCAACCCGATGCGTGCCTCCGACTGGGACGCTGCTCATGACTGGGGTGCGAAAAGAATCATGGGGAATAGACTGCCTTCTGGGCAGAGTCCGCAACGGGACCTGAAGGCCGTGGTCACTATGCTCATGAGTCACAACAACATCGCGCCTTTTGTCTCCCTTCGCCTCATTCAGAATTTGGTCAAGAGTAATCCGAGCCCTGAATACATTCGACGGGTGGCAGATGTCTTTGTGAATAACGGAAAAGGGGTAAGGGGCGATATGAAAGCCCTCGTCAAAGCGGTTTTGCTTGACCCTGAAGCCCGCCGTGCTGACGACCCGAGATACGCAAAGGTTGGAGATGGAAAGATACGCGAGCCCTTCTTGCAGGCTGTCGCCGTCTATCGCGGATTGAGCTGTGATCGCCTGCCCACCAATATCTCCGGCGATGCAAATCTCCACATCGATCAAATGCCCTTTAATCCGGAGACCGTCTTCGGTTTTTATGCACCAACCGATACCGCGTCTGGCACCAGTATCCTCGCGCCAGAGCAGAAGCTCTTGAATGCGCAGGAATTCAATCACAGACTCAACTACATGAACCACATGGATTGGGCGCCTGTTATGAGAGACGATGAGGACGGCGTTCAACTGAGTCTCTCCGCAGCGGGCTGTGACGTGGATGCTCTCATTGCAGCCAAGTCGAAATCAACGGAAGCGTTTTTTGATTTTCTTTCTGCTCGGTATTTTCGGGGTGCAATGCCCTCCACACTCAAGCTCGAAATGCAGCGTGTGAATTCGGAACTAGCCAATCACAACTACCTCAATGAACTGCGCAAGGCGACTTCCCTACTTCAGTACGCCTTGGTCAGCCCCTACTACGGAGCAAGCCGATGATGAATCGCCGTCATTTCTTGGGCGCAACCGGTGCGCTCGGCCTCGCGGGTGCCTTTGGATCTCATTGGGTCAGCGAGTCTGCGGTTGCCAATGATTATCGTGCGCTCATCGTCATCGACCTTGCTGGTGGGAACGATGGGCACAACATGCTCATCCCAACAGACGGTGCCTACGGCGACTATGAAAAGGCCAGGTCTTCTGTGTTGGCGCTCCCAAAAGATAGCCTGATTCCCTTGTCAGGCTCCGCTGTTGGGCATACGTTTGCTGTGCATACGGCTATGCCAAATGTAGCCAAGCTTTACAACGAGCAAAAGCTCGCATTCATCAGCAATGTAGGCGCACTAATAGAGCCTGCTACTGCTGCCCAGGTCAAGGCGGGGGCGGTGCGGCTGCCTATCGGTTTGCTCTCTCACAACGACCAGGCTGGATTCGTGCAGGGTGCAACCGAGGACACCAGTGGTTGGGCGGGTCGCGCACTCGAGACGCTGGCACCCTCGCTCAAGAATCGTGCCGCTGCGGTTGCGCTCTCAAATAATCGAACGCTGGTGCAGGGTAAGAGGTCCCCAGTGTCTATCGTGACCAACGGAGGAAATGCATGGTGGGGTCGCTCAAACCTCACGCGTGATGAGGACCTTATTACCCAATCGCTCAAGCGCATGGCGCGGTGGCAGTTTGGCAATGACTACGAGCGCATCTATGCAGACTCGCTATCAAACTCGATCGCAGATAGCGTCATGTTCGCCCAGGCGCACGATATGACTTCACAGCCGTCGGTAGACTTTGGCTCGCAGTGGTTCCCTCGGCAGCTCGAGTTCGTGGCGAGGGTGCTGCCAGTTATGCCCTCCTTTGGCATGAAGCGCCAGGTGTTCTTCCTCACGCACGGTGGTTTCGATACCCACACGGGTCAGCGTGGCATGGGCGAGCAGTCGCAGGACACTCTTTTGGCTCAACTCGACAAGGCGCTGGGCGCACTGGATCAAACTTTACGTTCGACTGGCATGCAGGAAAAAGTCATGGTGATGGTCATGACTGAATTCGGGCGTACGCTCAGGCCGGGCTCTGGTGGAGGGTCTGAGCACGCTTGGGGCACCCATTGGATGGTGATGGGGCCGAATGTCCTTGGAGGTACAGTGCATGGTCGTTTCCCGCCCCTCAAGCCCGGAGGAGTCGACGACGGGGACACGGAGGGCAACGGCCGCTTTGTCCCAACCATCAGCGCAGATCAAGTTGGCGCAACGCTCATGAATTGGATGGGGCTCCCATCATCAGAATTTACAACCGTGTTTCCGAACCTTTCGAACTTCACGACCAAGACCGTTCCTTTCTTGAGCGCTTGATTGAAAAATGGCCGAGATCCGACTTACTCACGATGATGATGTTTACGAGCAAAAGGAGTCGGATCGTCACGATTGGAATAACGTTTTTGGGCGGGGCGGTAATGACACACTAAAGGTATATTCGGGGACATTGATAGGGGGGCCGGGAGACGACCTCCTTGAGCAGTTGCCGTTTCCCGATGATCCAAATCGAGGTATCAATCTCGCCTACTGGGATTCGCCAAATGGTGTTCGAGTAAACCTGCTCGAGGGATGGGCGGACGATGGATTCGGAACGCGAGACACGCTAAAAGGGTACTTCCGGACGGTCATGGCCAACTCAGGCAATGACCATGTAACTGGCACCGATCGGCCCGAGTTCTTCCATGGCAACTTAGGGCGAGATGTGTTCATCGGGAATGGCGGAAGCGACGGTGTCGGCATCCCCCATTACTGGGTGAACGGGCAGGAATTCTCCTACACCCTTGATCAGGTGCACATTGAGGTGAGTGCCGATGGGCGCAAGGCCGTGGTGTTCGATCTTGAGACCAACGGTATGGGTGATGGTCGAAACGTAGGATTCCGCTACGAGTTAACAGATGTCGAATTTCTTGAATTTTCATCTCCCGGCTATACCAGCCGAGAGAACCTCTACCTCATTGATCTCATTAGCCCTTTACTTGTCGCTAAACAAACGATCGCAGCGGGCGAAAATTATCGTTTCGACACCTCACAGCCCATAGGGTCTGCACAGACCATTAGCTTTAGTTTCATGACATCGGCGACTGCTGGGGCAGATGCGTCTGCGCCCGGCTTTCGCGCCTTCTCAGATGCAGAGAAGGCGCTCGTGCGGGATATTTTTTCCAAGACAAGCGCTCTTATTGGTTTGACCTTTAAGGAGGTCAGCGAGTCTAGTGCTGCGCATGGGCAGATTCGTTTCGGAGTCACTCAGCAGACAGATACCAAGGGTTACACCATCATCCCAGGCACCCCCGGTGCAGGCAGCAAGGCGGGGGATATCTTCATGGACGTAGAGTCCATGCTTGGAATCAAGGTGGGGTCCGAGGGTTATGAGGCTTTATTGCATGAAATTGGCCATGCTCTTGGGCTAAGGCATCCCAGAAACATCGATCTCGCAGACAAATGGGACATTGAAGCGCTTGAGTCATTCGACGACCGGGCTCTCACTGTCATGGCCACAGTAGACTCAAGTGATGGCCTCTATCGCTCGAGTTGGGGGCCACTCGATTGGGCAGCTTTGCAGTACCTGTATGGAGCAAAGCCAGTTCAGACGGGCAATAACACCTATGTGCTGGATGCTTCTAGTTTTGATTCGAGAACAACCATTGTCGACCATGGAGGCACGGATACCATTGATGGAAGCCTGTCGACCGTAGGCGTTTATATCGACCTTAAGGCGGGGGCCGCCTCGAGCGTAGGAATGACCTCCGCCGGTCGTGCGGGTTCTCAAAATATCGCCATAGGCGTCGATACAGAGATTGAGAACGCTGTCGGGACTGTGTTTGATGATGTACTCATCGGTAACGCGCTCAATAATCGCTTCTGGGCTCTGTCCGGTAATGACTGGATCGACGGCGGGGCTGGACATGACGCAGCCGTGTTCTCGGCTGATTCTTCTGAGTACTCGCTCGCTATCTCTTCGGGTACGCTCACACTGGAGTCGTATGGGGGAACTCAGGGATTTGCAACGCTTACGAAGGTAGAGTCCTTGGTGTTTGGCAATAAGGCAATTGACCTTCAAACGGCTTCCCATAGTTCCTACTCAGATGTGCCTGCCGAGCTTTATCAATTCTTTATTGTCGCGTTTAACGCCGCCCCCGGCGTGACATATATGGATCAGCTTGCCGAGGCCTATCGCTTTGGCTATTCGGTAAAGCAGATCGTGGATGTTTTCATCACGAAGCCACAGTTCACAGACACCTACCCTGCGGCGTTATCTCACCTCGAACTGGCCGAGCGATTGGTCGCGAATATCGTGGGTGATAGCGCCAGTCTTGCAACCAAAAATGCGGCTGTGCAGGACATCAAGGGAGCGCTAGACGGAGGCTGGTCCCGGGGCGATGTCATCTACACCATCTTTGGGAATTTGGGCAAGAAGGCGGTCACTGATACGGTTTGGGGTGACACAGCAAAGCTATTTCAAAATCAGATGGCGGTCGCAAAGCACTTCACCGAGACGCTCGACTTCAGCACCACCGATCTCACCACACTCAGGGACGCTTTAGACCAGGTGTCATCAAAGTCTGACATTGCTTCCGAGGATCTCATGACTCAGTTGATCGCTGATGGCCTCATGGGCTTACCTGAGTCATTGAGCCAGTCAAGGCTATCTACAGCTCTCCCCGAAGACTCTGCCGGTCTCGATTACGGCTTACTGGAGCGTTTGGTAGAAGATTCGGGTTACCTAAGGTTTGACCCAATCTGGTAGCTGTAAACAGAAGCGTATAGCCTATCCCTATGTCGCTTCTGAAAACCACCCCGGACGAATACCTCCCTCGCGGTAGCTTGAGAGAAGTGCAATATACCGGCCTGTCGGTTGTAGATGCACTTTTGGGCAGAGACTACTGGGTAGAAGCCAGTAAGGGTACGTTGCAGCTCTCGTACTCGTTTGTGCAGGTTGGCTCGCGCTTCGATGACACCTCTGAGGAAGTCGATTCCGCAATGCCACTTCCCGTCTGGGTTATGGATCTTGTGCGTGATTGCTTGGCATTGGTTCAGCGCTACATAGACATCGATTTCATTGAGGTTCAAGAGACCGCCAACACCTGTGGCGTGATTCGTTTCGCTGGTCTCGAGGGAGGCAGCTCGGAGATGGCTGCATATGCCTATATGCCGTCCAATGGTCCCTGGGGTGGTGATGTCTTCATCTTCGAAGACCAGTTTGATCAGGGTGAATCTGATTATCTGAAATCCACCCTCCTCCACGAGATAGGTCATGCACTGGGCTTAAAACACCCATTTGAAGCTGAGACATACAACCCGATCGTACTCAGCAAGGATATGGACCAGATTAGCCTCACCTTGATGAGTTACACGGACCTTCCCGATCTCCCCGATGAGTTCTTGCTCAACTACCCAGAGACTCTGATGCCGCTGGATATTTTTGCGCTCCAATATCTGTATGGCACTTCGAAGAGCAGCATGGATAACGATGTGTATGACCTATCTCGCGCCGAGTTTGATGGCTTCTACGCGCTCTTCGACTCAGGTGGTGTGGACACGCTTGATGCCAGCAGGGTTGGTAAGCCCGTGATCTTAAGTCTGTTGCCCAGCGTGTGGTCGGATATTGGTATTAAGGTGGGAGTGAGCAACGGTACATTTTTCAGTGACACCTTTATTTTGGTAGAGACATTCATTGAAAATGTCATTGGCACTGCCTTTGACGACCTCGTGCAAGCTAACTCGCTTTCGAATCAGATGAGCCTCGGCGATGGGCATGATGCGGTGCTCTGGGACGCACCTCTCTCGGCGTTTAAGTTGGGTTTTAATCAGGGTGTATGGTTAGTCAGCGAAACGGCGAACCCAGGTAATCTCGACTCACTTATTGATACCGAGCGACTCGTGTTCGCAGATCGCGAGATTCAAATTGAAGCCACTCCGCATGACTCATTTGCCGATGTGCCAAACGAGCTTTATCAATTTTTCATCGTGGCATTCAATGCGGCGCCCGGCGTGACCTACCTGAATCAGCTTGCGGAAGCCTATCGCTACGGCCTCTCTGTGAGAGAAATCGTAGATGTCTTCACCACCAAGTCCCAATTTACTGATCTATATCCCGCAGACCTGTCGATTAACACACTCTCTGAGCGTTTGGTTGCCAACGTAGTCAAGGACAGTGCGTCCGAAGTGGTTCGGTCTGAGGCGGTTAAGGATATTAAAGAAGCATTCGCTGCGGGGCTATCCAGAGCCGAAGTGATTTATAACGTCTTTGGAAATCTTGCCAAGATGCCAGAAAGCGATGTGAAGTGGGGTAAGACCGCCGCGCTATTCAAGAATGAGGTGACCGTTGCGAAGATTTACTCTGAGGTTATGGACCAGAGCACGACCGACTTGCACACCCTCAGGTCTGCTTTATCCGCTGTAACGCCCACGTCTGACCTGAGCTCTGATGACCTAGCCATAGAGATCATCATTGCTGGACTCACGAGTGAAAGGCTCACGGCCTTGGGGCAGTCACGACTGACGCAAGACCCATTTGAGACTGCTCATTTGGTTGAGGCGGAGTGGACTCTGCTCAAGCCTTGGATAGACCCGATTGCAATTGCCTAATATGACCCTAGCTCTCATCAGGATCCCAGTTTTTTGTCTTTTGCTCCTGCTGTTGGGGTGCGGGCAGGGCGAGAGCCAACTGAGTTACTCTCGCGGGCAAGTTACGCCTGCAAGTACTGAGACAGCCCCCCAGGTCAGTTTTTACGCGGCCTCGCGGTTTGCTGACCAAGCAAGTTTCGGGGCCACACCAGAGCTCATCGCTGAGATTCAATCGATGGGTTTTGAGAGGTGGATTGATGCTCAATTCGCACTTCCGCCTTCCCAGATCGACTACAGCCGTCGCGAGATGGACTTTCGTGACTGGACCACCCGCGAACACGATTCCTGGTTTTGGGCACAGTTTCCACACATGGCTATCGGAAACCAAGATCAATTGAGACTCCGGGTAACTTGGGCCATGTCGCAGTGGATAGTGGTCAGCGCAGCGCGCATTCGACCAATAGCAGTGATGGGTTGGATCAACCTCTTGCAGCGCGTCTCCCTCACGGATTACGCGAACATCTTGGAGCAGACATCACTCAGTCCTGCAATGGGATGGTTTCTGGATAACTTTGAGAATCGGCCAAAGAGCGAACGCTGCCCTCACTGCGCTCCAAATGAAAATTTCGCCCGGGAACTCATGCAGCTGTTTTCAATTGGCATTGTTGAGCTGAATTTGGATGGCACAGTTAGGCGAGATGCGAGTGGTCGCCCCATAGAAACCTACACGCAAAGAGACGTAGAGCAACTCGCAATGGCGCTTACTGGCTGGGGATGGGCATTGAAATACGAGGAGCCTCTTGCCCCAGGTTTTAATCGAAATGATTTTGATGGACCAATGGTACCGGCCTGGTTTCCAGAGGCCCACGACTCTCGTGCTAAGCGCGTCTTAGGACAGCGTATTCCCTCGGGACAAGGGGCAGCGAAAGACCTGAAGTCCGTGATCAGCATTCTCATGGGGCACCAAAATGTCGCACCATTCGTCGCCATTCGTTTAATTCAACATCTCGTCACCAGTAATCCCTCACCCGCCTACGTTGAGCGCGTGGCCAAAGTGTTTAACGACAATGGGCGGGGAAAGAAAGGCGATATGAAATCTGTTGTGAAGGCCGTCTTGCTCGACCCCGAGGCGCGACGTGGGGATGATCCTCGTCTGGTCAGTGATCGGGACGGGAAAGTGCGGGAGCCATTCCTATTTCAGGCCGCGACTCTTCGTGGCATAGGCTGTACACGACTCCCCACTAATCAAGATGGAGACACGAATCTTCAGGGCACTCAAACACCGTTTGGGGCCGAGACTGTTTTCAGCTTTTACAGCCCAGCAGATGTTGCATCCGGGACAAATATTCTCTCACCTGAGGAAAGATTGCTGGGAGGGCCAGAATTTAGAGAGCGAGCGAGCTCAATGATCAGACTCGATTGGGCTCCCGTCTTGAGGGATGACGAGGATTCGGCGGAGTTGAGCCTCGCCGCGGCCGGGTGTAAGTCTCAAACGCTCGTTATGGCTTATCGTCACTCGAGTCAACAATTTGCTGACTATCTGGAGGTGCGCTATTTCAAGGGGAGCATGCCTAAACCATTGCGTTTAGAGTTGGATCGCGTAAGGACAGACCTCAATCGCAAATCACTGTCAGATTTTCAGAAGGCCACAACCTTGCTCAATTTTGCGCTGATGAGCCCTTACTTCGGGGCAATGCGATAGCGCTTAATGAATGTCGAGCGGTTGAAACGTTTTCACAAGATCGTCAATCGCTTTCATTTGCTCCAAAAAGGGCTTGAGCTGATCTAGGGGCAATGCGCTTGGTCCGTCACAGAGGGCCTGTGAAGGATCGGGGTGCGCCTCTAGAAAAAGACCAGCAATACCGACGGCAATGCCGGCTCGAGCGAGGTCTGTGAGTTGATCTCGACGCCCTCCAGACGCTTTGCCGAGGGGGTCTCTGCACTGCAACGCATGGGTGGTGTCGAAGATCACTGGCTTGCCGCCCGAAACCCGCTTCATGATTCCGAAGCCGAGCATGTCCACAATGAGGTTGTCGTAGCCAAATTGGGTTCCGCGGTCGCAGAGCCAGAGGCTCTCATTTCCAACCGCCTTGAACTTCTCGACAATGTTGCCCATCTGCGAGGGACTTAAAAACTGGGGCTTTTTGATGTTGATGGTTTTCCCCGTTTTGCCGAGGGCAACAACCAAGTCTGTCTGCCTAGCCAGAAATGCTGGCAATTGAAGAACGTCACAAACCTCTGCTACCTCATTGACTTGATACGGCTCATGGACGTCAGTCAGCACCGCGACACCAAATGTTTCGCGAACTTCTTGCAGTATCTTCAGGCCCTCTTCAAGCCCAGGCCCTCGGTAGGAGTCGATTGATGATCGGTTTGCTTTGTCGAATGACGCTTTGAAGACGTACGGAATGTCAAGTGCAACCGTCACTTCCTTGAAATGTTCACAGGTTTGCAGCGCAAGTTCTCGACTTTCCAAGACATTAAGTCCGCCAATAAGAAAAAAAGGAGACTCGTTCGACTGGGCTGAGAGGTTTATCATAGGGACGGTTTATCTGACAGATTTAGTTAAGAATTCATAGCTTATAAGCGATTCGAGTTGAACTTGGACCCAACCCTTCTTTCCGGACTGACAAGCTTTGTCGTGTGTCTGGCGATCATTCTGACAGAACGATGGCATCACCAAGCCTCGCATGATTTTAGTGGCGACCGGCGCAAGGTCCACGACGATGCAGTGCCTCGTATCGGAGGACTTGGTGTGTTGGCGGGCGTTTTTGTCTCAACGCTAGCAAATAGAGATCTCATGGCTGGCGCGATGATGGCTGTATTGCTCTGCAGCATCCCAGCGTTTCTGGCGGGCTTTCAGGAGGATCTTACGAAGTCCGTTGGGCCTGCACTGCGGTTGCTCGCCACCTTGCTGAGCGGTGCAATGGCTTGGGCGTTTCTCGACGTACGAATCACCTCGGTGGCCATGCCCGTGTTCGATTGGTTCTTGGCGATGCCTCTCATTAGCTTCCTGTTCACCACACTTGCTATCGCAGGCATGTCGCACGGTTTTAATCTGGTGGACGGATTTCACGGTTTGTGCGGCATGGCTGCGCTGGCCATGTTCGCGGCGCTCGCCTACATGGCGCAAGCGGCCAGTGACCCATTTGTGATGGCGCTTTGCCTCATTGGCTTCTCTGCAACGCTTGGCTTCATAGCCCTAAACTGGCCCAGTGGCAGACTATTCCTGGGTGATGGCGGGGCCTACTTCCTGGGTTATTGGGTTGCGTGCGCCGGAATTCTTTTACATGCTCGAAATCCTGAAGTAAGTCCTTTTGCCGTTTTACTGGTGTGTCTTTTTCCCACGGTGGAAGTTGCGTTTTCTGCGCTTCGGCGGGTGGGTTGCGCGGGCCGTTCGATCACGGAGGCCGATCGGGGTCATCTGCATCACCTCATTTATCACCGACTGTCTCGCCGATGGTTCGGAGCTCATCGGCTTGCAGCTCAGTCGAGTGTGGTGGTTTTTTATGCCCCAGCATGGCTCATGTTTGTCTGGGTCCCCCTGCTTTACCCTGATTCACATCTGCTGAATGCCTTGGCCTGCCTGGGGTTTATTGCTGCTTACGTCTGGCTCTATCAGAGGCTCTCCCGCTTTGCTTATTCGGTGCGCGAGGCCAGACGCGCTCGGTCAACCCATCGGGAGTCGACCGAGCAGCACTCTTAGTTGTTAGGTCTTCATCACGGCCGTGTGGCCCAGTGTTGCGGTGTAGCTGCGGTTGTCGATGGTGTTCACGAAAATCCACTCACCCTTGGCCTCAGATGCTGTGAAGGACATCTTCAGGTAGCCGCGACGCGAACCGTCCATCCAGTTCAGGTCATCGACCACGCCCTCGAAGATGGCCTTGATCTGAGCAGGGGGCAGGGTGGCCAGATAGGCCTCAAGGCCCGGTGAGCTCACCGAGCTGGTCGCGAACTCCTCGCCCACCTTCATGCCTGCCATGGCGGGGTTTGCAAGGCCCATGAGCGTGAGGTCACTGTGCCATGCGTTGTGGGTGTCGCCAGCAAGCGCGATGAGCTTCTTGCCCAGCTGCGCAGCGGTGCCAAGCAAGGCCTCCCGTGCAGCCACATATCCATCCCAGGCGTCAAGGTTGTAGCCGAGCTTGGGGTTGAGCGTGGTGTTGAGCATGGCCTTCTGTTCATCCGTCAACAGCTGGGGCGCCTGAGCCGCCGTCGCCTTTGCGGTGAGGTAGTCGGTGATGACCTTCAGTCCTGCCGCCTGCGCAGCGGGCGAGGTGTCTGAGGTGTTGAGTGCCGCCAGCACCGAAACGGGAAACTCAATGCGGGCCATGAGCACCTGCTGGCCTAGTACGGTCCAGGTGGCCTTGCTCGTGGCCATCTGGCCCTGTAGCCAGGCGAGCTGCTCGGTGCCCAGCATCTGGCGGGTGGGAGAGCTGAAGGTGGCCAGCGCGGCGCCTTGCTTGGCGGGGCCTGCGAGGCCAGCCAGTTCAACAATGTCGATTTGTTTGTCGCGGCCGATGAGGCGGGTGTCGAGCATGTGCAGGTTCACCAGATTGCCCCAGTTGAAGCTGCGGTAGATCTTCGCGCGGTCGCTGCCCGTGCGAATGGGCATCCACTCATGGTAGGCCTGAAGGCCGGCAGCGCGGCGGTCGGCCCAGCTGCCTTCCTTGCTGGCGTCGTGGTTCTCGGCACCATCCTTGTAGGCATCGTTGGCCGTCTCGTGGTCGTCCCAGACGGCGATCATGGGCATGCGGGCATGCAGGGCCTTGGAGTCGACATCGCTCTTGTACTGCGCGTGGCGCTTGCGGTAGTCGGCGAGCGTGAGGATTTCGTTTGCGGGGCTGGACTGGCGGTTGAGGGCAATCGCGCGCTCGGAGGCATAGCCGGTAGCGGCGTACTCATAGATGTAATCGCCCAGGTGAACGGCAATCTCGCAATCGCTCTTGGCCACTTCCGCATACACGTTAAAGAAGCCTGCGGGGTAGTTGGAGCAGCTCAGCACGGCCATTTTTAGGCTGCTGGCATTGGTGGGCAGGGTGCGGGTCTGGCCCACAGGCGAGAGGGTCTTGCCGTGGGCGAAGCGGTAGAAATACTGTTTGCCTGCAGCAAGTCCGGTTGCGTCGACCTTGGCTGTATAGCCTGCAGCTGCGGTGGCTGTTACCAAGCCGCTCGAGACAATGTTGGTGAAGGCGTTGTCTTCGGCCACTTCATAGCGCAGCTCGACATCGGCCTTGGAGACGGGGAACTGGGCATGGGTCCAGAGGATGACGCGGTCGGTCAGCGGGTCGCCGCTGGCTACGCCGTAGAGGAACGCGGGCTCTTCAGAATTATCGCCACCACAGCCTGACAGGACCGAGCCTGCGGCAAGCACGGTGGAGACACTAGCAATCTTGATAACAAAGTCACGGCGAGAAGCTTGATGCGACATGGTGTTGTCCTTGGGGTTTGTTGTTGAGGTGGATTCGTCCACCCCAAAGTGTCGCCACCCAAGATGACAAGGGGTTTACTGGGTTAATTCCACGGGTTGAGCGTGTTCACACCCAATGGCCTGAAGTCCTTTTCGTCGCGCGTGACCACGGTAAGGCCATGGACGATGGCGCTTGCGGCGATGAGTGCATCGCGCTCGGGCTGGGGATTGGGTACGTGCATCCTCGCTGCTGCCTGCGCAACGTGTGTATCGATGGCAATGATGCGGCCCTCGAAGGCCGGAATGACTTGGCGGGTGAGCCAGGTGCGAAGCACACGGCCTTGTTTGGTGTCTTTGCGTTCGGCGCGCAGCACCCCGAGCTCAAGCTCGAAAATGGAGACGGCAGAGACCCACATCTGCTCGGGAGGCGTCTCTTGTGCCCACTGCAGCACCTTCGGGTCTACTGACGGCCTCGCAGCCTTTCGAAGCTCCGAAATGACATTGGTGTCGACCAGGTACACAGTGCGTCAGTCGAACTGAGGGGGTTTGCTCTTGATCTGTGCCTTGCGAAGGGGCAGCTCAGGCGGCTCGACGGATCGGGTTTGTATGCCCAGCAATTGCGCCATCGAGCGGGACTTTGACTGCAAACGCTGATAGTCCTCGAC
>Ga0208788_1000730_pt1 | contig 16057 bp, 10 predicted proteins | sample Wag4_2014_7_11_3_FD_187363 | JGI IMG/M metagenome (GOLD analysis project Ga0208788, IMG submission 187363) | Fresh water mixed with fracking chemicals microbial communities from Ohio, USA - Utica-2 Time Series FC 2014_7_11 (SPAdes) (version 2) ...
CCCCCAGATCACTCGGCTCCTCCGAGACTTGTTCATCAGCCTCAAGCGTCAGGGGTTCAACAGATACATCAGCGACGGGAGGGAGCTCCTCGGATTGGACAGGCAATGGCTCTTCGATTTGCTTTGCAGCAGCCGCAAGGCCAGGACGCCACATGCGCTCGTCTTCGCTTGGCGGAACTGCGTCCCTTGTTTTGATTGGATAACCCGGCCGACCCAGACCTGGACGATCGACCTGGATGACACGCTGGGGGATTCCCTTCTGGAACCCTGCAGAGTCCAATGGTTTGGTGAGACTGACCGTGAGCTCGCGGGGCTTGGGCCGCCGCTGAGGCCACATCTCGGCTTCAAACAAAGTCGTCTCCTCGGCCGGCTAGCATGATCTCGCCCTTGTCGGAGAGCTTCTTGGCGAGGCGCATGATCGACTTCTGGGCGTCTTCCACATCGGTGAGGCGCAGCGGGCCCTTGCCCTCCATCTCGTCGATGAACATCACGCGCGCACGGCTGGACATATTGCCGAAGAACTTCTCCTTCACCGCCTCGCTGGCGCCCTTGAGCGCCACCATCAACTGGTCTTGCTCCACATTGCGCATGAGGGTCTGGATGGACCGGTTGTCCACCCCCACCAGGTTTTCGAAGGAGAACATGTTGTCCTGCACCTTCATGGAGAGGTCGGGGTCGAGGCTGTTCAGTCCACCCAGAATGGAGCTCTCCAGCTCACTCTTGGTGTAGTTCATGATCTTGGCAGCCGCCTTCACGCCTCCAAAGCTCGAGCTCTTCGCCGAGGAGCTCTTGGAGAACTGCTGCTTCATGATCACTTCCAGCTCTTGCATGGCCGAGGGCTGCACTGTCTCCAGTGCTGCCACACGCTGAATCACCTCTGGCCGCACATCTGTTGGGAGAAAGGAGAGCACATCTGCTGCCACATCAAAATCGCAAACCGACAAGATGATGGCAATCACCTGCGGATGCTCGGCTCGGATCATGTCGGCAATCGAGCGCGCATCCATCCAGCGCAGAATTTCCAAGCCTTTGCTGGAGGAGCCAGGCATGATTCGACTCAGCACCGAAGCGGCCTTATCCTCGCCCAAGGCTCGCTTCATGACATTCTCGACGTAGTCAGAGCTGCCAAGCCCCAGGCTGGTCTGTTTTTTGAGCGTGGAAATGAACTCATCGAGCACCGCGTCTACAGCCTCTTGTGAGAGGTCTGCCACCGATGTCATGGCCGCGCCTAACGCCTGCACCTCTTTCGGGTTGAGGTACTTAATAATGTCTGCGGCCTGCTGCTCACCCAACAACAGCATGAGCACTGCGGCACGCTGCACGTTACTGAGCTCATCGAGCTCGGCCTGGACCGATGCGGGTCTACCCCCAAACCCCATCGGGACGGGAAGTGAGACGGCTTCTTTGACAACAGCTTTTTCTTTTTCGTCTGCCATGTCTAGTGCTCCAGTTGCTTAGCCGCCGGCCGGGCGCATCAGAGTTTTGAAAACGTTGGCGACTCGGCCAGAGTCCTCAGAGACGAGGAATCGAATGAGCGCGACCTTGTCGTCGTAGGAGTTTGCCGTATTCAGCAGGTCGAGCGAAATGCTGGACTTCTTGGGCTTGAGCTTGGCCTTGATGTCCTCAAGCGTCTCACCTTCTTGCATTTCGACCACACCCATCTCCTCGGCACTGAGCTCGGGCTCAGGCAGCGGCTGGCCGTCGGAGCCAATCATCTTGCCCTCCGCGTTGCGCACAGGCATGCCGTCCTCACCCAACAATTCGCCGTTTGGCCCAATGTTAGCGGCCTTGGCAGCCTCTGCAGCCTGCATAGCCTCGACCTCAGCCTGCTGCTTCACCTGCGCGATAGCCAGCTGCTCTTGATGAATACGCGCCAGTTGCTCGGCCGAGAGGGTCCGACCTGTCAGGAAGTTAATCACCGGGTTCACGATGGTGAGCAGGATGATCAAGAAGACCAGCGCGGCCAAACCAAGCTTCACGTTCTCCATGATCGCTTCGTTCGCGTACCAGGGGCCCATGGGGTCCTCCACGGGCGCAAACTTAGCGGGTACCAGAGTCACCACATCACCACGCTCTTCCTGAAAACCCACCACGCCTTTGACCAGGTTGGTCAATCGATCGAGTTCTTCTTGAGAGTAGCCCTGTAGGCCCGATGCAGTCGGCGCAGCGCCATCAGCAGCTGGCGCTGCAGGCGCTGTGGGCGCTTGGCCACCGGACTTTTCATTCACCACCACAGCCACCGAGATACGTTGCACGTTCCCCATGGGGTTCTTCACATACCGAACAGTCTTGTCCACCTCGTAGTTGCGCGTGGCACGCTTGCTGAGTGTGGTGCTCTCTTGAAGTGCGTCGTCGGTGCTCGCGCCGGTCTCTGTTGTGGACTCCACCGGCGGTGGGGGCGCGTTTGTGAGTGAGCCTGGCACGCCCTCTGCGTTCAAACGCTGCGTGCGATCCTCTGCCAGAACCTCGGACCGAGTCTTTGGGCCAGTCTTGTTTCGGTCGAAATCCTCACTGGCAGACTCGATTTGCGTGAAATCCAGAATGACATCGACCTGACTGCGCACATTGGCCTCACCCAACACCGGTGTGAGGATCTGCATGATGCGGCTCCGATAGCCATCTTCAACCGTCTGTTTGTGAGCAAGCTGGGCCTCAGTGAGCCCCATAGGAGAATTCTCTTTGCGATTGGTGAGCAGGTTACCCATGTTGTCCACCACGCTCACCGACTGAGGGGCGAGGTAGGGAATGCTGGACGAGACCAAATGGATAATGGCGTCTACCTGGCCCGCCGTAACCGCACGGCCCTGATAGGGAGTGACCACTACAGAGGCCTTTGGCTGGGCACGGTCGCGCACAAACACGCTCTGCTTGGGCAGAGCTAGGTGCACGCGAGCAGCCTGAATGGTGCCAATCTGGGTGATGCTCCGAGCAAGCTCATTCTCCATGGCCTTGATGTACTTGACCTGCTCCATGAACTGGCTGGTCGTCATGGCGTTGTCGCCATTTAAAGCGTCAATCCCCGTGGGGGCGGGCTGCTTCGGGATTCCCTTTGAGGCTAGGTAAATGCGAGCCTCATGATACTTGTCAGAGGGCACACTCAGCGCACCCGTGGTCGGGTCGATCTTCGCGTCGAAAGAGGCAAGCTTCAGTGCATCCATCGCCAGCTGCTGGTCCATCTCCGACATACCGGGCATGAGGGGTCTGTAGTTCACGGGCTTGTTGCCCATCTGGAAGAGGCCAACGAAAATCAGCACAACCAGCATGATCAGAAAAATAGGGAGTGCCTTGCGAGCGGTTGGCGATTGAATGGTGGATCGCAGCACGGCCAACGGGCCTGTCTCGCGGCCTCCGTTGAGCCGATCCAGTGAATCGCTGATGGTTGTAACCGCCTTGTCGGTGGCCACTTGCGTGGCAGCAGCCACCTTGCCGGCAACGGCGGGAACGCCGCCCAGTGCCGAAGAGGCGCCACCTGGGCCCGAGCCTACGCCGGCGCCAGGGGCACCCGCCGCTGTGGGGTTAGAGAGAGTGGCTTGATCGGTGGCCATGGCTCATTTCCTTGAATCAATATTCACTAAACGGGCATGTTGAGAACGTCTTCGTAGGCCTTCATGATCTTGTTGCGGATCTGAAGCGTGGCCTCGAAGGCAAGGGAAGACTTCTGCATGCTGAGCACTACATCGGTGAGGGGTACGTTCTCACCCTTCTCGTAGGCCTCCCGCATGCGGGCCGACTGGGACTGCAGCTCATTGACCTTCGAGAGTGAACTGCTCACCACCTCGCTAAAGCTGGGGGCTTGTACCGGTGTTGTCTGGGCCGGGATTGCGTGAAGCGCGGTGGGCTGTGGTGCAGCGCCCTGCACCTTGGCCTGGTAGGCGCGGATCTGCGCCATCATGTCGGCCACACCTGCAGCCGTTGCAGCGGTTTTCTCGATCATGCTGCACCTGCCATCTTGAGCTGGGCCATCTTGTAGCGCAGGGTACGCGGGCTAATGCCCAGGCGCTTGGCAGCCTCGGCCTTGGTAGGCGCCGCCTCGATGGCCCGCAGAATCATTTGGTGTTCATTGCTTTTGACAGCGTCTTGGAGGCGGATGGGCTGTGTCGCAGATAAGGACAACTCATGACTATCCGAACACTCTGCAGGGCGGGGATGGCTCGCAATCACGTGCTGTAGGGGCTGAGGCTCGAGCCAGCCGAGCATCTGGGCATAGTCGGAGGGGCTGTCGTCAAACAGCAGATGACTCACCGTGATCTGTGGCCCTTGGCAGAGCACCAGCGCACGCTGAATTACGTTGTCGAGCTCCCGCACATTACCCGGCCAGTGGTAAGCGAGCAGTGCAAGCTGCGCCTCATCCGAGAGCAGGGGCGTCGCCGCTAGGCCCTGGCCTGCGGAGTGCTTGCGCAGAAACTGAATTGCCATGGGAATAATGTCTTCCCTGCGATCCGACAGCGCAGGAATGGCCAAACGAAAAGTGCTAATCCGGAAATAGAGGTCTTCTCGGAACTCACGCACTTGCATGGCCGCGCGCAGGTCTTTGTTGGTCGCAGCCACGAGACGAAAGTCTACGTCGATGGCCTGCTGCCCCCCGAGCCGCGTCACCTTTTTTTCTTGGAGAACCCGAAGCAACTTTGCTTGCAGAGCCAGGGGCATCTCACCAATCTCGTCGAGAAAGACAGTTCCACCATGTGCCTGCTCGAAGATGCCCCGGTGCTGCGAAATCGCTCCGGTGTAGGCGCCCTTCTCGTGACCAAAGAGCATGTCCTCCATGAGGTGCTCTGGGATAGCCCCACAATTTAAGCTCACCATTGGGCCATTCACCCGCGCAGACGCCTCATGGATGATCGTGGCCAGGACCTCTTTTCCTGCCCCCGTGGGGCCTGTGACCAATGTGGTGACCTGGGCCTGGGCGACCTTTTGAGCAAGTGCTAAAAGCTTTTGGCTGTTTGGATCTGCAAAGACGAAGGTTCGAGCAGGGGCGACTGGTGCTGCAGGTATAGCCGCAATCGAAGCACCCGCCTGAGCGGCCTGTGCGAGTCGCAGCGACTCATTGGCCTCTGACTGAAAGCGGGACACCTCGGAGAGAATGCGCATCCAGGTGGACTCCTCAAAGTCGGTGGCATCCAATACCGAGCAGGCGCCCTGGCGAATGGCCTCCGCAGCGAGCGAGAGGTCTCCGCTGGCCACCCGGCAGACCACTGGAAGTGATTGCTTGAATCCACTCAGGAGCCTGCGCACCTCTGCCAGCAGGTCAGCATCGCTCACCAACCGAACCACAATAAAAGAGGCGGTGTTCAGCGCATTGCGGAGGTCGTCGAGCGTTCGAACGGGCAAAAGCGCCAGGCCCGCACCCGCAAGTCGGCTGCGTTCAAGCTCACCTGCCGCCTGAAATGGGTCAAGCCAGAGTGCCTGACAGTCAAGTCGATTTTCCAACGGTACGCCCCTTCTCGGGAATGAATACCCAAGTAGAAGCAACCGGTGTGCCAGGAGCGGCGACGTCTTTCCGACGGCAAGCGAGCAGGCGGAAGGTCCTTGCCGACCCGTCGCCTTGAGGATTAGCCGATGTACTTCTTAAGCAGGTAGCTCACAATCTCCTTCGAGGTGTTGGCCTGGGCGAGCATGGCTGTAGCGGAGCTTGCGAGCATTTTGGCAGTGGCCAGACTCGTGGTCTCGGCTGCGAGATCCGCGTCAGCCACTTTGCTCAGGGCCGTCGTGGTCACCGTGTTCATCGTGGTGTTGAGGGTGGACTGAGCCGCTAGCCGGTTCTGCTGAGCGCCGGCAGTGGATCGCAGCCGGGAAATCTGGGCAATCGCCTCGTCAATCACCGTAATGGCATTCGTTCCACCAGTCTGCGTGGAGATATCAAGCGCTGAGACCTTCTGGTCATCGACCATGCCCCCGAAGGTGCCGGTCTTGAATCCCATCGCCTCGAAGTTGGTCGTGCCAGCCGACCCAGCAGCCACGGTAAAGGTCCTCTCCGATGTGAGCTTCACCGTGGAGATGTAGGTGCGGGCAGTCCCGGTGGCCGCAGCAACAGAAAACGCCTCAGTACTTCCAATTCCGATGCGCGCACTTGAGACCGCTCCAGAGGAGTCGCTGACCCCGATCGAGATGTTTCGGCCATCGGACGCCGTCAGCGTCACCCCGTCGCCGTTGTCGGTAGCAGTGACTCCGGTCTGGCCGGTGTAGGTGTTGAGCAGTGTCACCACATCACTTCGGGTGGAGGTTGAACTGAGCGAGCCCGAGATGGTGACCCCATTCAAAAAGATCGAGGTGGCGCTGCCGGCAACGAAGCCGCTGCCGGTGATGACGTTGGGATTTGCGGATGCAGCCACCCCTGTGGTGCTCGTCTTGCGGTTGATTGCAGCTGCAATCGCAAGTGCACTGGATGCCTTGGTCGATGAGGTGGTCGTGGCAGCCGAAGCCGTATCGTCGGTGGTAAAGGCAGCGCCAATCGCATATCCGTTGATGAGCAGATCGTTGGAGGTAAGCGTGGTTGGCGCGGCGGTCGAGCCCGCCCTGGCCGTCGTGGAGATCTGGGCGGTGTTGGCGGCATAGGTGCCCGCCACGAGGTCGGCGTTGGCGATCGACTTCCCCACCGAACTCGACAGGGTGATGCTATCCCCGGAGAGGCTGCGCAGCGCAAAGGTGCCGGAATAGGTACTGGCAGCTGCGAGGCCTGTGTCGGCCGCGTTAAGGGTGCCCCCATAGGCCACCGTAATGTTTCGGCCGTCCGCCGCCGTCAACACCACCCCCTTGGTGCTGTCGCCTCCATCGGTGGCCACGACGCCGGTCTGTCCTGAGACCGCGTTAATTGCAGTTACCACCGAGGCGCGGTTCACATCAACGGTCTGGGCTGAATAGAGCGCCATGGAGATCGAGACGCCATTGATGGTGACCGTGCTGGATTCATCGCTGGTCACATTGGTCATCGCGCTGCCTGCGACCGTGGTCGTTCCCACCTTGGCCTGGACATTGGTGGTGGAGGTGAGCAGGTTGATCGCTGCCGCGCGCGCGATCGCACTTCCATCTTTTGAGGCATACGACAGAGTGTCATACGAGGTGGAGGTGGCCCCCACGGTGTAGCCATTGATCAGCAGATCGCCTGAGGCCATGGCCGTGGTGCTGGCGCCCTGCGAGGTGAGGGCCAGCGCATCGCCCTTGCCGATGGCAGAGCTCAGGGCCGAGGAGAAGCTCAGTTCCGTGGTGGAGCCCGATTCAATCCCACTCTGTATCAGTACCCGGGTAATTGCTCCATTGAGCAGCGAACTTCCATTCCACTTGGCGCCGTTGGCGAGGCTATTAATTTCGGTGCGGTAGGTGCTGAGCGCGGTCTGATTGTCCGTTAGCGTAGCCGCAGAGGCCGACCCGCTTGCCGAGGACACGGCCAAGGTCCGCATACTGGTGAGGATGGTGGAGATCGAACTCAGCGCGGTGTCAGCCGTCTGCACCATGGCGATGCCGTTGTTGATGTTTTCAATGGCCTTGGCGTAGGACGAGATGCGGGCGCGCAGGCGAGCCGCCATGGCCATGGAACTCGGGTCGTCTTTGGCACTGTTTAGCCTGAGGCCCGTGCTGATGCGCTCAGATGAGACGGCAGCGGCCGAATTGGCCTTGGCCAGAGCATTGCTGGCCACCAGTGCATCTACGTTCGAATAGATCTGCATGCGTCTCTCCCCTCGGGTTGAAACGCAAGCATAAAGTCCAGCAATTCAGTGTTTTCAAAACTTGAGGGGTCTTTACAGTCTTTACACTCCTTTACACCGCTTTACATTCACTCCAGCCCTATCGCACCCGAATGAGTCTCCAGCCTCGGTCCATTTTTCGGAAGGAAAACTGCCAGTCGAGCTTGCGCGATCGGCGAACGTAATAGGACAGAGCGCGCAGGCTCTGGGCCTGCTTTAGCTCCTCACAAAAGACACTATCGCCCACCTCCATGGTGAGCAGGCTGGTCACGTAGTCCCGCTTGGCCAGCTGCTCGATTTCTATTCGCTCAAAGATCATGACGTGCTCCAATAACCCGTATCAATGGATTCGGACGGAGCTCGATTTTCTGAAGGGCAGATTGAAGTTCCCTGAGCAGAAGCCGATCCTACAAGGTATGACTTTCACTCTAAACCGCGCACTATGGGCTGCCTGCTGCGCCAGTGGGTTCCTCGCGGCTAGCCTTGCTCTCGCTCAGGACGCTCCCAAAGTGGTTGACGGCCCTCGCTGTGTTCCAATCGACGGGGCAACCCTGGAACTGGCGGGCTCGGAGTTTCTGAGGGTAAAGCAGGCCGAGAAGTCGGTTGCCCTAGTCCGAACCAGCATGTTTCTGCCAGCTGGGCTCTATTCCATGCGATTTCTAGCAGCCGAGATCTGCGACCGTGGGGCCAAATCGCACGTGATGATCAACGACTGGGACTATCGAATCACCGAAATTCGACTGGTGGATGGCCAGCCCAATGGACGGGAGGCCACGGCGAACCCCGATGGGCGATCTGTCACGGTGCGCGGCCCGGGTGGCTAGACCCGGATATTCACCAAGCGGCCGTTTCTCTTCTTGATCGGGCTAGGCTCAGACTCGGCCACCTGGGGATGGGGTCGCCGCTCGTAGCCCATGCAGGCGCGGCCGTCTGCTGAGACCACCTCTAAGTAGGGCACCATCTTGCTCTTAAACCCCAGGCGCTTGCAGAGGTAGGGCATCTTGGGGTCCCAGCTCACTGCGAAGTGCTGACAGGACCAGCAGTCTGGGCGATCGGTCATTCAGGTTTGATTGCCGAATTAGCCCTGAAGCAGCTGTAGCACCGACTGCTGGCTCATGTTGGCCTGCGCGAGCACGGCAGTGGCTGCCTGTTGCATGATTTGCGCCTTGGCCAGCTCGGTCGAGGCAGCAGCATAATCAGCATCTTCAATCTGAGACCTGGAGGCCGCCTGATTCATTGAGGCATTGGACAGGTTGTCCATGGCGTACTGGAGCCGGTTCATGACGGCACCGAGTTCTGCCCGTTTTGCATTGACGCGGTCCATCACTAGGTCCAGGTCTGACAGGACCGACTCGGCGCCTGCCCGAGTTGCAATGGCAATGCTCGGCTTCTCGGCCGCGATGTCTGCTGTGATCTCACTGGTCACGGGGCCACGTGCGCCAAAGTCCGCAAGGTCGACAGTAATCGTTTGACCTGCAGAGGCGCCCACTTGGAAGGAAAGTCGTCCAGTGCGCGGTGGGGTCATCTTGGTCGTGGCCTCATCCACCTCGCCGCCGAAGGTGCCCTCTTGGAAGCCCAGGGCAGTGAAATTAGAGTCAGAGTTATAGCCCGATTCACCCGGCTCTACCGTGAAAGCCTTCTCGGAGACCAAGGTGATTCGTCCATAGACCGAGTTTACGGCGGTTGCCGCTGCAGATGCAGCCGAGAGGCCAGTAACACCACTCTCGGGGGCAATGTCACCGAGACCGAATTCTGAAGCGCTGCTCACGACGTCGGTGTCGTACCAGACCGATAGGTTTCGCCCATCAACGGTGACCAGTTCGAGCCCGCCCATCTCGGTCTTTGAGGCCTGAACCCCATGTGCACCAGTCTGGAGGTTTACGAGGCGAACGATCTCATCAACCCGCTCATCTGCCTCGTCTAGGTCGTCAAAATCAACTGCAATCTCGATTCCATTGAGATAGAGGCTCGCTTCGGCAGAGGACGACGTAGTGACTGTCTCACCGGTCACCTTCGCCCCATACACTTCCGCGCGAACGCCGGTTCGCTCAGTCACGCTATTAATGGCCGCCGCAATGGAAATGGAGGAGGCTGCGCGGGAGCTTGCAGAGGTCTCGTAGGAATACTCGTCATCAGAGGCGCGAGACGCCGGAATATCCACGCCATTGATGCGCAGATCACCAGAATTGAGCGAGAGTGGGGTTGAGCTGCCCGAGGTCAGAACCACATCCCGCTCCGCCATCACAAAGCGAGAGACGTTCTCAGTGTAGTCGCCCAGCGGGAGCCTTGCGCGCGAGATGTCGCCAGTGGCCGACGTGGTGATCACGATCGGGGCTTCTACTCGAGATTCTAGCGAGTAGGTTCCACCCTGAACGCCAGTTTTCAAGCCCGAGCGCTCTGCGAAGATGGCCGAGGTTGTGCTCAAGTCTGTGAACTGGACCTCGATATTGCGGCCATCTGTTGCCTCGAGGCGAATCCCTTCCGCATCGATGCCCGTATCGATCGCGCGAACACCGGTGAGATGGCTAATGAAATTGATCGCCTTCACAGTGGCCTCGCGAGACGCGCGGGTGTCGTTGAGTACTGTCTCGATCTCAGGCGTGGTGTAGCCATTAATCACTGCAAATCCGGATACCGATGCACCAGCACTCATGGCGGTGCCGCTCATGAGGTTCTTATTCACCACAGCAGCCACACCCGTCTCGCTGGTCTTGCGATTGATCGCAGCAGCAATTGCAATTGAGCTGCCTGAGGCATTGTTCTGGGGTGAGAGCGTATCGTCGTCAGCCGAGGTCTGGCCGATGTTTACGCCATTGATGTAGAGATCTCGCGAGCGCAGCGGCGGGAGGCTACCCTCCACGTCGATGGCCAGCGAGAATGTGCGTCCGCCCACGTTGATGGCCGAGCCTCCATCAGCCTCAAAGCTATAGGTGAGTCGAGTAGAAATCACTTCCGCATTTGCGCCTGTGGCCTCGAAGACAATGGTGCTGCCATTGCTGCCATCGTTGTCCAGGACTCCGGTCATCGTGACCTCATCCCCGCGAACGGTGGTGAAGGTTGCCGTAATCGCAGCACTTGTGGTCGTGCCCGCCGAGGGAACATCAAATGCGAGCGAACCAGCCTGTAGGAACTCTCCGTTTGCAGCGAAATCTTCAGTTCCCGTCTCTGACAAGTCGATTGCCGTGTAGGCCACCGTTGTTGCGCTCACTCCCGTCGACGCGGCCGAGAAGCCAGTGGAAGTGACCGAAGTCTCTTCCACACCATAAGCAATGCGCAGCGTCCCATTCCCGTTGTCTACCAGCGTGCGGCCCGACGCGTCGCCAAAGGCCTCGTCATTGACCAGAGCGGAGTACACCGCAGTGGCCACTGCTGATGCCACCATGTTCGAGGTGATCTGAACATCGACGCCGTAGATGTTGATCGTGCCAGCAGTGGTTGCGTCGGTGAAGGTGAGGTCCTGAATCGGCCCGCCATCACGCCCACCCAGTTCACGAGCTGTCGTCGGGCTGATAAATACAGTTTCATGCGCATCGGTGGCGGTGGTTTTATACACAGGCCGCTCACCCACAGGAACCCCTGTTGAGCCGTCAAGAATCTTGAATCCATTCCATTCGGTCATCTCAGAAACGCGCACGATCTCCTTCTTGAGTTGTTGAAACTCAAGATCCAGATAGCTGCGTTGCTCGTTGTTGTTAGTGTCGTTGATCGCTTGGATGGCCAGTTCACGCATGCGTTGGAGCATGTCGGTAATCTCGTTGGTCGCCCCCTCAGCCGTCTGAATCAGGGCAATGGCATCACCCGCATTTCGCACCGCCTGGTTCAGCGATCGAATCTGCTGGGTCATGCGTGTGGCAATGGCGAGCCCAGCAGCATCATCTCCGGCCTTGTTAATTCTTTTGCCGGTTGAGAGCTGTTCCATGGCTCGAGTCTGCTCACGCGCAGAGATCTTCAGTGCATTCTGCGTAAACAGGGCTTTGGTGTTGGTATTGATCACTGCCATTTGTTTCTCCTGAATCGGGCGAAGCGGTCAGCCTTATTCGATTAACCTGCAGCTTTAATGCCCAGCTGTGTCGACAGCTGTTCGAACTCTTTTTCGAGGTCGGGATGGTTGGGGTGCTGTTCGTGAGCAAACATCAGCGCCTTGAGCGCTGCCACCGGCTCAGACGCGCAGCGCAGTGCTCGGATGAACATCACATGAGACGTGATGGGTGCTGACTCTCCCTGGATCACCAGCAGGTGATTCAGGATGCCGGCCGCATCCGTGTAGTCCTCGCGCAGCATGGCCAGGAGGCCCGCGATTGCGAGCACATCTTCACTATCAGGATGAATGGCCAGGCCAGCCTCGCAGAGGGCATGGGCCAGATCCAGTCGATCCTCTGCCACCAACTGTGAGATCGTCTCGCGAATTTCGACGGGCGAGAACTTGGATACCGACTGGCTGTTCAGGGCCATGAAGCCGGGGGCTTGGGTCACATCTTGGTAGAGCGCAGTATTCATATTCAGACCTTTAATGAGGTTGACTTTGACTGAGGTTGTTTAAGCAATGGGCGTGCCAGGATCGTCATCGAGGGCCAAGGCCATCACCTGCTCAAAGGCGGGCCAGGTGACGCAGTGCACGGTCTGATACCAGGGATAGTGGTCGGTGCCCAGCATCACCCAGTTCTCCGGCGCGTTCTCATTGGTCATCGCGATGGTGGGAGCACCCACGCTGCCGGCAAGGTGCAGCACCGCCGTGTAGGTGCAGACCACCAGGTCGAGGCAGGAAATCAGGGCGAATAGGTCGTCCAAGTCGTCTCGCATGTCCAGATCGGGCCAGCGGAGCACCTCAATTCCATACTGCGCCTCCACCTGGCGGATTTCTGACTCGCAGTCTCCGTATTGCAGGTTTACCACCTGGACATCGGGGCGGCTCAGCAAGGCAGACCACCCCTGGATGTTGGCGTACTTGAGGTTGCGAATGGGATCGAGCTTGGAACTCCTCCAACACACACCCACGAGCTTTTTGCCGCGATAGGGCGCCAAACGGGCCTCCCACTTGGCTCGCAGATTGGGATGCGGCGGAATATGACCACCGGAATGCGCAAATGCGGCAAGGTCTCGCCGGGTGAGTTGCATCAGCGAGCCAATCGGAATCTGCAGGTCGAAGTCTTGGAAGTGAGCACGCTTGGAGTGGCCCAAGTCAAAGGCCTGCCCCCGCACAAGGAACGAGGGGAAGGCACGCTGAAGGGGCTCCACCAGCCTGGCGTCACACTCCACAATGACCTGGCCGTCTAGGCCAACGAGGCTCTCAAGGCAGGTTCCAAACCGAAGCTCGTCCCCAATCCCCTGCTCACGCCAGACCAGGAGACGCCGGCCATTCAGCGGCTCACCCTGCCAACGGGGCACGTCAAACTGGCGGTTTGGAGACCGAGCGCCTGCATTGGGGACGAGTGGGCTAAACCCCCCCTCATAGCAGTCCCAACCCTCGGCGATTCGGCCGAGCTTGAAGTATTCGAAGGCCAGAAAGAATCTCACTGCCTCTCGACGCTGAGCCGCCTCTGGGGGCAGGATGGCAAGCACCCGCTCATAGGCGTCAATGGCGCTCTGGGGGTTATTGAGCCGGGCCTCCGCAGCAGCAAGATTCACCAAGGGATCGATGGCCTTGGGGTCGAGCAGGTGGGCGGTCTCAAAGGCGTGTTTAGCCTCATCAAAGAGCGCCATATCTGAAAGAGCACTCCCAAGATTGTTGAAGGCTAGCGTGCTCGTAGGGTGTAACGCTACCGCCTCAAGAGCATTCTTCAGATTCTTGTCTCTCAAACCCAGTGTCTGGTAAACCGCACCGAGGTTTACCCGAGCGGTGAAGAAATTGGGGTCGAGACGCAGGGCCGCCTCAAGCAACAGGCGCGCGTCAGACACTCGGTTCAAGCGAATCAGCGACGCACCCAAGTTCGCAAGATGCCCAGGCGCTTGAGGATCTTTTAGCACTAGCTTGCTAAAGATAGCTGCGGACACCTCGAATTCTTCAAGCTGCATCGCAACCGAACCTGCGTTAGTCGCAGTCGCTACATCCGCAAAATCGGTCCGCTCCAAATACTGCTTCCAGATGTTAAGCGCAGATTTTTTGTCTCCCCTCTTAAAAGCCTCTACTCCCAAATCCTTTGCAGATTTTTTTACCCTCATTGAGCGAGGCAATGGAGAGCGCTTGGGCTGGGGAATATGGGCTTTCATCATCTCAGGGTTTCCAGAAGGTCGATCCTGGATGGTGAAAAGCAAAAAAAGGGCCAACCCTTGCGGATTGGCCCCTTATGAAGCGGCTTACTTCGCGAACTGCTACTGCAGGAGTGCGAGAACAGATTGTGCGGACTGATTGGCCTGAGCGAGCATCGCGGTTGCGGCCTGCTGAACAATCTGGGCCTTAGCCAAAGCCGTCGTCTCGGTTGCATAGTCCGCATCTAGAACACGGCTTCGCGAGGCAGACTGGTTCTCGATCGACTCCGACAACACGTTTACGATGGTGTCCAGGCGGTTCTGATAAGCACCGGAACGAGCTTGCGCAGAGGCCACATCTTCAATGGCGGAGTCGATTGCCGTAATTGCCTCAGTCGCGCCGGCTTGGGTGGTCACGTCGAGCTCAGCAATCTTTAGGCCCGTGTTGCTACCTCCAAAAGTACCTGCCCTGAATCCAAGATCTTCGAAATCAGAGTCCGTAGCGCTGCCCTCTTTCACGCTAAAAGCTGTCTCTGACGAGAGGCTCACTGACGCATAGTAAGTGTTCGCAGACACTGCGAGGGCCAAATCGTCCGCGATGGTAACCCCAGTGAGGCCCAAAGTCGCAGCAGACAAACCCCCAGCGCTCATGACACCGATCGCAATGTTTCGTCCATCCTCCGCGCGAAGCTCCAAACCTTCGCCGAATCGCCGAGCGGTAACGCCAGTGCGCCCAGCAACCTCATTAAATGACTCAATCACTTCCTCGAGGTCAGAGCCCGCCATAGTAATACTCACCCCGTTCAGATAGACGACTCCACTCGAGTCGTCTGTGTTGGCGGTGAATCCAGTTCCGCGGAGAACGTTTGCTTCAGCCTTCGCAACTACACCGGTCAATTCAGACTTTTTGTTGATCGCAGCTGCCAAAGAGATAGCACTTGCTGCTTTGTCTGACCCGGTAGCGGTACCCGCATCGTAAGAGGACGTGTCATCCGTCTCAAGTGCCTTGCTAATTGTCACTCCATTGATGACAAGGTCGTCGTCGTCCAGCACCTTCGGCGCAGTTCCATAAGCCACTCCAGCGCGATCGGTTGTAACAACTTGAGCCTGATCCGCTTTAAACGAGCCGATCTTGAGTCCGGTCGAGGCGAATACTGCAGCAGAGAAGCCGGCTGCAGCCTCAATGTTAATGTCTGACCCATCAGTTGAATACAGCGTGTAAGTGCCAACTGCTGTTGTATCGGCAGCAAGAGTCGCTGCGTTTAATCCTGAGATTGTGGAACTGAGCGTATTCGTTTGGAAAACGATATTTCTTCCATCGTCTGCGATTAGTTCGATGCCGCCAGTGTCAGAACCAGTATTTACTGCCCGAACACCAGTCTGGCCACTAATTGCGTTGATCGCATTTGTGATGAGGGTTCTATTGATCTCAGTATCAGTCCCTGTCGTTACTTGTGAGGTGGCCACTCCGTTGATGGTTACGGTTCCCGCTGTTGCAGTGCCGCTCATAGTCGCCCCTGTGAGCCCTTGCACTTGAGTGGCATTTACTCGTGCGTACACTCCGCTCTGCTCCGACACTCGGTTAATCGCTGCAGCCTTCGCAATAGAGCTGCTCGAATTACCCGCCGAAGAGACGGTGTCATCGGACGCGAGAGTGCCTCCCACAGAAACGCCGTTCAGCATGAGTGTGCCTCCCGACACAGCGCCAAAGGTGTCGTTGTCGCCGCCCACAGAGGTAAGACCAGGCTTCACGCCCGAGCCGATGTCCGTGGTCTTCACCGAGTCAAACCCAATAGCAATGGTGTCGCCCTGGTTCGCGCCGGTCTGCATCACCAGATCTTTGGCGGAGCCGTCGAGCAGCTTGATGCCGTTGAATGAAGTCTTCTGGGCAACATTCTCGATCTCGGCTTTGAGCTCATCAATCTCGAGCTGGATGGAAGAGCGGTCGTCAGTGCTCATCGCACCGTTTGATGCCTGAACTGCAAGCTCACGCATTCGCTGCAGCATGCTCGTCACCTGGCCATAGGCGCCATCGGCGGTCTGCGACATCGAGATGGCATCGTTCGCATTCTTCACAGCCATCGACAGGCCACGAATCTGAGAGGTCATGCGGGTGGAAATGGCGAGGCCGGCTGCATCGTCCTTTGCGGAGTTAATCCGCAGACCAGTCGAGAGCCGCTCCATTGCTGTGG
>Ga0208788_1000731_pt1 | contig 16032 bp, 20 predicted proteins | sample Wag4_2014_7_11_3_FD_187363 | JGI IMG/M metagenome (GOLD analysis project Ga0208788, IMG submission 187363) | Fresh water mixed with fracking chemicals microbial communities from Ohio, USA - Utica-2 Time Series FC 2014_7_11 (SPAdes) (version 2) ...
GCCCTGGCAGCATTTTTCTACATACGCGTTATCGTTTTGATGTTCTTTAGTGATGCAAGTGAAGATGGAACGGGAGTAGAGATTCCATCCATACTGACTCGTTCTACCATTGTGGCATCTGCTGCAATTACCTTAGTTCTTGGTGTCTATCCAACGCCAATCATTGACTTCATTTCAGATCTAGCAATCTTCATTCGCTGATGTCTACCTTCGGGATTCCAAATGTTGCACCAGATCTTGAGACGCATTTGGTTGCCAGAATGGCAGAGGTTGAGTCCTTACTTCGAAGTCATACAAGAAGTGAGTATCCATTTGTAGATGAGACCGCTCACCATTTAGTTTCAGCCGGCGGAAAAAGATTGCGTCCTTTGCTCACTCTGCTCACTTCACAATATGGCGACCCAACTGGTCAGGAAATAATTGCAGCAGCTGTTGCGTGCGAGATTACACATTTAGCAACTCTTTATCACGATGATGTAATGGATGAGGCTCCTCTACGTCGTGGAGTAGAAAGTGCCAACATGCGCTGGGGAAATACAATTGCGATTTTAACGGGCGACTTTCTCTTTGCTAAATCCTCTGATCTTTTAGCTGACCTTGGACCAGCTGCCGTACGTTTACAGGCACGAACATTTGAGCGACTTGTTATCGGTCAGATTATGGAAACACAAGGACCAAATCCAGGACAAGATCCTTTGGAGCATTACTTAAAGGTTGTAGCAGATAAAACTGGCTCACTTATTTCTGCCTCCGCGCGCTATGGCGCGATGATCTCTGGTGCACCAAAAGATATTACTGAGACAGTAACAGTCTTTGGTGAAAAAATTGGAGTAGCTTTTCAGTTGGCAGATGATGTTATTGATATTGCAAGCGAATCAAATCAATCTGGTAAAACACCTGGAACAGATCTGCGTGAAGGTGTTCCAACGTTAGTAACACTCAATGTTATGAAATCTACAGATTCTGCCGACTCTGAACTTAAGCAACTTCTATCTGGTCCAATTGAAGATGAATCAACTGTTCAACAGGTTTTAGTTGAACTAAGAACCCATAAAGCCTTGGATGAATCACGTATGCAATTACATGAAATTGCAAAGCAAGCTCGTTTGGCTCTAGGGCCGTTACCAGTAAATGATGCAACAGGGGCTTTGATGTCTTTATGCGACGCTGTTATTGACCGATCTGTTTGATCTAATTAGATCTGCAGCAAGTGCGATAAGTGCGATCCAAATAATAAAAAATCCTATCCAGCGAGAAGTCGGCATCGCCTCGTGATAGATCCACACACCACAAGAAAACTGCAATGTTGGTGTGATGTATTGGAGAAGTCCTATCGTTGTAAAAGGCAAGCGATTAGCAGCACCGTTAAATAGAAGTAGAGGAATTGCAGTTACTGCCCCCGCACTCATCAGTAGCAAGGTCAAGCCCCAGCTGTTTCCAAACTGACCAGTTCCTTGGTTTCCAATAAAGATTAGATATGCAAGATAGAAGAATGCTGAGATAAAGGTTTCAATAGCTAAGCCTTCAAGAGCCCCAAGACCCAACTGCTTTTTAATCAAACCATAACTACCCCACGATAAAGCTAAGCCCAATGCAATCCATGGAAGTCGGCCGTATGCAATCGTTAGAACTGAGACTCCAACTGTTGCAACAGAAACAGAGACCCACTGCAACGGGCGAAGCTTTTCTTTAAGTAAAAAAACACCAAATCCAATTGTGATCAGTGGATTAATGTAATAACCCAGAGATGCTTCAACAACGTGGCCATTGTTTGTTGCCCAAATATAAATTAACCAGTTGATTGAGATCAGCAAAGATGTTGCAAAGAGTTTGGCTGCAACTTTTGGACGCTTGAGAGTCACTAAAGTTTCCTTTAGTGACTTTGTAGCAAATAAAACTAAGACACAAAAAACTAAAGTCCAGACCGCACGGTGGGAGACAATCTCTAATGGATTAGCTGGTTCAAGTAATGGCCAGTAGAGAGGGAATAATCCCCAGAGTGAATAGGCACTAATGCCAAATAAAAGGCCAAGCTTATTTTTAGTCAATTATCTAAAGTTCGTAAATTGAACAGCGAAATCCCAGCCACCATCTTTAATCATTGCCATGGTCTCCTGTAGATCATCTCGACTCTTTGATGTTACGCGAAGTTCATCGCCTTGAATCTGTGACTTTACAGATTTTGGACCTTCATCGCGGATCTTCTTTGCAATTTTCTTGGCATTTTCAGTCGATATACCTTCTTTTAGAGGTGCGGCAATTTTGTAAATTTTGCCCGATAGCTGAGGCTCACCAGCATCCAAATGCTTAAGCGAGACACCACGCTTGATCATTTTGTCCTTAACTACATCCAGTGCTGCCTTAGCGCGCTCTTCTGTGTCCGCTTCAATTAATATCTTTTCACCTTCAAGCTCAATTTTTGATCCAGTGTTTTTGAAATCAAAACGTGTATCGATTTCTCTGACCGCTTGATTAATCGCATTATCTAACTCCATGCGATCGATCTTTGAAGTTACATCGAAACTACTATCTGCTGCCATTTTTATGGCCTCCCTCACTCATAAAGGCTGACCCAATCAACTGGGTTTTGATGCCTACGTGCGTAAGGTATCCTTTCCCTTCGCACAATCCATAATTGCCGCAGTACTTGTTCGACCTTGGCGGGTTGCCCGAGCGGCCAATGGGAGGGGACTGTAAATCCCCCGGCTCTGCCTTCGAAGGTTCAAATCCTTCACCCGCCACCAAAGTTTTTACCAAGGTATTTCTGTAAATCTTGATACCTATAATTGTTCAAATCCGCATAGCAAGCCACCAAACTTAATTACAGGTAAAACTTTTTCGTATTACCTAATCATTAAGTAATCTGGTTTACAGATTAAAGTTAACTCTGTTGCTGCATTGACCACAAAGTCCAGATGTGTGATCGAACTGAAAGCGGCTGGCGCATAATGGTTAGGATTTGGAAAGCAACATCATCGGGGCGTAAATACTCGGCCAAAGCTGGTGACCCAGTAGTTCTTCCTGCTCCAATTGCAAACTCTGTCTCTGTTCCTGCTGGACAGACAAGTGCCACGCGAACGCCCTTAGAGCGCAGTTCGCGGTCAAGGCCACCGGCAAATCCAACTTGAGCAAACTTGGTGCCGGCGTAAATTGACTCATCGCCACCACCACGAAAACCTGCAACTGATGCGACCATAATAATGTCACCAACTTTTTTCTCTAACATAGTTGGTAAACATGCTCGAGTAATATGAACGGTTCCTTCAAAATTTGTGCGCATCATGCGATTTACTTCATCATCACTGTAATCCATTACTGATCCATACATTCCAATTCCTGCATTTGGAACGACACAGTCGATGGTGCCAAAGGTATCGATTGCTTTTTTTGCAATCGCTCTTGATACATCTGGCTCTGAACAGTCACCTGCAAATGCAGTTGCATTTGCTGTTCCCAGTTCGGCCACTAAGGCATCTAGTTTTGAAGCATTACGTGCATTGAGTACAACCTTTGCACCTGCCTCAACTAATTGCCGGGCAGCTGCTGCCCCGATACCTGTTGTTGCTCCAGTAATTACTACGACCTTGCCGGCGATGTCTCTGAGTTGATATGTCATGGCCTGAGCCTAGGTTCATCCACAAACTCCTGCAACGTCGAGGCAGTTCACCACCTTAAGAATCCGCAGATGGTTTGCAAGTCGACAACTTCCATACCCTCTATTAACATTTGCCCCGGTCACGAGTTCCAGCATCAAGCCCCGGCTAACTGGACGGCAACCCTCCACCGCGGCGGGGTGCTCCGGGTGAAGACCAGGCCGATAGCCACCATCATCGGCAAGCGTGGGTCTAACTAACTGCACTTATCTAGTTAGTTTAGTTAGTGAAGATCCCCTGACACATTAGGAGATTGAGTTGAGCTTATTAAGTAAGAAAAGCGGAATATTTTCAGTTGTTGCAATTGCGGCAGCGCTAACACTTTCAGGATGTTCTTCATCTGATTCAAATTCATCAGCATCAGGATCATGTGCAAAGGAAGATCTTGCATTAGTAACAGAAGGCAAGCTAACAATTGCAACAGGCGAGCCTGCTTACTACCCATGGATTATTGATGATGCACCAGAGACCGGAAATGGTTTTGAAGGTGCAGTTGCATACGCAGTTGCAAAGCAACTCGGATTTGATGCAGCAGATGTCACTTGGGTTCGTACAACATTTGATTCAGCCGTAACACCAGGAGAAAAGAACTTTGACTTTAACTTGCAGCAATTCTCAATTACAGAAGAGCGCAAGAATGCTGTCGATTTCTCATCTGCCTACTACACAGCACCACAGGCAATCGTTTCATTTAAGGGAAGCAAGATCGAAGGTAAGACAACTCTTGCAGAGCTAAAGAGCGCAAAGCTTGGAGCAGCTGTTGGAACAACATCTCTTGATGCAATTGAAAACCAAATTGGAAGCAAGCCACAGGTATTTAACGACAATGCCGCTGGTGTATCAGCACTGAAGAACAAGCAGATTGATGGTCTAGTTGTAGATCTACCAACTGCTTTCTATCTCTCAGGCGTTGAAGTTCCAAATGGTCTAATTGTTGGCCAGTTGCCATCAACAGGTTCTGGAGATCAGTTTGGCCTCTTGCTATCTAAGGGAAGCGCATTAACTTCATGTGTTTCTGGAGCAGTTGATGCAATCACCGCCGATGGAACATTGGCAGCAATTACAGATAAGTGGCTAGCAACTGATGCTGGCGCTCCTGTATTGAAGCCGTAATAGAAACTAAGAAGTAAACACGGTAGTTTGGCGACCATGTCAGAGAAGCAAAGCTCTGCGTGGTCGCCAAGCCCGCGTGAATTGGAACGCCGCAGATCTAGGCGTGCAATTAGCCGCAAGCAAGCAATCATTGCTGCGGCTTCTTCCATTTTTGTCTTAGGAACATTGTCCATAATTCTTGTGACATCTCCTGGCTGGGAAATATTTAAAGCTACATTTTTTGACCTTGGTTATGGCGTAGAGGTATTTCCAACTGTAATTAAAGGTTTGTGGATCAACCTCCAATTAACATTTATTGGGGGAGCAGCAATCGGTGTAATCGCACTTGGTTTGGCTCTTATGCGCACCACTAAATCACCTGCGCTCACACCATTTAGATTCTTAGCTACTGCCTACGTTGATATTTTTCGCGGAGCCCCACTTATTTTGATTATTTTGTTAGTTGGATTTGGAGTCCCAGCACTTGGATTATCCGGCATTCCAAGTAATGTAATTTTTCTAGGCACAGTTGCAGTTGTACTTACATACTCGGCCTATGTCGCAGAAGTTATTCGAAGTGGAATTCTTTCAATACACCCTAGCCAAAGAGCAGCAGCTAGATCACTGGGTTTAACCTCAGGACAAACGATGCGCTTTGTGGTTTTGCCGCAAGCGATTCGCCGAGTGGTTCCACCGTTACTTAATGATTTTGTTTCACTGCTTAAAGACACAGGTTTAGTCTCAATTCTTGGTGTGACAGATGCCGTTCGTGCCGCGCAAATTAACGCAAGCCGCACCTTTAACTACACACCTTATGTTGTAGCGGCAATATTATTTTTACTGATAACTATTCCAATGACCCGATATACAGATCGTGCGATTAGACAGCGAACAAATGCCCAAAACTCTGAAGGGGCAATCTAGTGAGCAACGTCTTAGAGCTAGTAAATGTGCGTAAGTCATTTGATACTGAACTTGTACTCAACAATCTTTCACTGAGCGTTCCAGATCACACGGCAACAGTTTTAATCGGTGCATCTGGCTCTGGAAAATCAACACTTCTGCGTTGTATAAATCTTTTGGAGACAATTGATGACGGCCAGATTTTCTTGGATGGTAAAGAGATCTCTGATCCACTTATCAATGTTGATGAGATTCGCCGAAATTTAGGTATGGTTTTTCAATCCTTCAACCTGTTCCCTCACAAAACTGTTATAGAAAACATTACGCTTTCGCCCATCAAGGTTCACGGGAAAAGTAAGGATGAAGCTAACTCACATGCTCTTGCTCTTTTAAAGCGCTTTGATTTATCCGATAAAGCTGACCAATATCCAGATCGACTCAGCGGTGGCCAACAGCAACGTGTTGCGATCATCAGATCGCTCGCAGTTAACCCACGGTTGTTATTACTCGATGAAGTTACTTCTGCTTTGGATCCTGTATTAGTTAATGAAGTTCTTTCTTCTGTTCGTGACCTTAAGTTGGATGGAATGACCATGGTATTAGCCACCCATGAAATGGGTTTTGCCACACAGGTGGCTGATGAAGTTTGCTTTTTGGAATCGGGAAGCATCGTCGAGCGTGGCACCCCCGAACAAGTCCTTAGAAACCCAGTTAACCCAAAGACCCAAGAGTTCTTAAAGCGTGTCCATCAGGCAGGCCGTTTATAGAGTTGACATATACCCCCTGGGGTATGGTAGTTTTTCTTTGTAACTACAACAAAGGAGTCGGCAAGATGTGTTCACGAGTAACTTGTAATGTTTGTAACAAAGCGACATGGTCGGGTTGTGGCGGGCATATAGAAGAGGCATTGGCGGGAGTTCCAGAGTCAGATCGTTGTGCGTGCTGACCTATGGCAGCCAAAAAAATTAACCATGTTTTAAGTGATTTAGAACAGGTAGATGCGATCTCAAAACGAATTAAGCGCGCTCAGGGCCAATTAGGAGCAGTTGCACGGATGTTGGATGAAGGTCGCAACTGTGAAGAAATTGTTACTCAAATGTCTGCAGTTTCAAAAGCCGTCAACACAGCAGCTTTTACTTTGATTTCAGCTAGTTTAAAAGAATGCTTAGTAGATGATAAATCTAACTCAGAACAAGTAAGTGCTCAGCTTCAAAAATTATTTTTAAGTCTTGCCTAAGGAGATCATAAGTGAAAAAGTTAATTGCATCATTTGCAGCCATTATTTTGCTTGCAGGCTGCTCTAGTACAGGCAGTGCGAGCACTGCAAACATGAATGTTTCTGAATTCTCACAAAAGATAACTGAACCAGAAGTGACTATTTTAGATGTTCGAACACCAGAAGAGTTTGCAAGTGGTCATATCGAAGGTGCCATAAATGTTGATTTTAACAGTGGTAATTTTGCAAATGAAATCACTCGATTAAATCCTTCAGAAACTTACGCTATTTACTGTAGAAGTGGAAGCCGATCTGGACAAGCTGCATCAATCATGCATAAAGCTGGGTTCCATGATGTTTCCAATCTCAATGGGGGAGTTATCGATTGGGCTAATGCCGGCCTCCCATTAGTACTTAACTAACCGAAGTCAATTTTCTCAGAGTATAAAACAAAAGGAAATGAGTTAACAAATGTGCAGTAGAACTACTTGTCGTAAATGTGGAAAGCCAACCTGGTCAGGTTGTGGTCAACACATAGAAATAGCGCTAAAGGGTGTTGCTAAGAAAGATAGATGCCAAGGGCATGCAAATGATCCTAAAGAGCCTGGTTTCTTTAGCAGGATGTTTGGAAAGAAATAATTTTCAAAGCCAGAGCTCTCGTCATACTCCAGTTTGGCCTCTTAGGAATTCTTTATCTAAAGCCAGCTGGAGCAATACTTGTTGGATCTGATCTTTTAGGTTGGATCTCTTCAGGGTTGTACGTTGGCGCATTGATTATCTTTACCTTTGCCTATTTTGCGTTACGTCCCTCATTACGAGTATCACCAATTCCAAAACCAGGCGCACCGTTAATAACGGTGGGTATTTACAAATGGTTTCGCCACCCTATGTACATAGGTGTTCTTATGTTTGGGGCGGGAATGCTGCTTAATAATCTTAATCTACTATCCTTTTTTACCTTTATTGCTCTTTTGATAAACATGATCGTAAAGGCAAATTATGAGGATCGTTTATTGAGAAATCGCCATTCTAATGCACTTGAGTATCAAAAAAGAGTGGTCGGTTTATTGGGGAGAAGAAATGCCTAACTGTCTGACTTCGTTATTCTCTTGGAGCAGAAAACGTTGGATCGTTGCCATAGGTGTTGGGGTACTAACGTATCTATTTATTGCGCTACCTACTGCAGTGATCAAGAATCCTATTTTTGGCCGTGAAATTGCTGTCACAGATTGGTCTGTAACCGTTATTGTCATTACATCTATTCTCACTGGTTTATTAACAGCGACCTACGTCAAAAATGAATTTTCAGATGAGAATCCAAAACAGATGAAAATTGGTAGCGCAGGAGCGCTCCTGTCTTTTTTTGCAGTTGGTTGTCCTGTTTGTAACAAACTAGTTTTGATAGCTTTAGGGTATTCCGGAGCTATCCAATACTTTGCACCCATACAGCCATACTTGGCGCTCATAGGAATAGCCTTACTTTCTTATTCACTTCGCATGAGACTAAATAATGAGTATTCATGCTCACTACCATTTCAAAACTCACGCACACCGATCGGAGATAAAGATGCCAGCAATTAATGTAACCGAAGCTCAATTTGAAGAACTAATCCTCAAAGAAGGAACAGTTTTAGTTGACTTTTGGGCTGCTTGGTGTGGTCCTTGTAGATCATTTGCACCGATTTATGAAGCTGCGTCAGACAAGTATCCAGATCTGACTTTTGCAAAAGTAGATACTGAAGCAGAGCAATCATTATCAGCGGCGGCCGGAATTACCTCAATTCCTACTTTAATGATTTTCCGAGATGGCATCTTGCTTTTTAGTCAGCCTGGAGCACTTCCTGCATCCTCTCTTGATGATCTGATCACCCAAGTGCTTGCGATCGACATGGATGTTGTTCGTAGTGAAATTGCTGCTGATGCAGCAAAGAAATGATTCCTTCGCAGAAGTGGAAAGCGGATTTAGAGTCCTGGTCAATACCTAAAGAGATAATTGATCAAGCTCCTGAGTCACCTTGGATTCATCCACCAGTTCTTTTTCAAATTCCGGAGTCAATCGAATTAACTCCTTCACACCAAAAAGCTATTGAAGTATTGCCTGAGAATGGAAGCATTTTAGATATTGGTTGCGGGGGTGGCATTGCAGCATTTGCAATGGGTAGCAAAGCAGCACGAGTTATCGGTGTGGATCATCAAGGTGAAATGCTGGAAATGTTCGCCAAAAATGCGAAAGAACGTCAGATCGATTCAAAGGTCCATGAAGGCTTTTGGCCGGCAATTGAATCTGAAGTTGAAGTTGCCGATGTTTCAGTTGCCCATCATGTTGTTTACAACGTTCAAGATATTGTTCCATTTTTAACTGCCATGAGTTCACATGCACGCAAACGTGTAGTTTTAGAGATGCCACAACATCATCCACTTTCAAACTTAACCGAAGCTTGGAAGTACTTCTGGAAATTAGATCGACCGGTGGATCCAACCCCGCAAGATTTAATGAATGTTTTAAAGGAATTAAATATTGATGCTCAAATTCAATTGTGGAATGGCCAACTTAGACAAGAAAGTAATATGGACGATGCGGTGCATTTCACCCGAATCCGACTTTGTTTACCTAAATCCAGAGAGTCTGAAGTAAGGGAATTCTTGGAAAGCCACCCTGCATCTCAGGTTCGCCCCTTGGCAACGATTTGGTGGGATATCTAATTCCCTTTTGCGTTTTATTGCGCAAGAGCAACTAACTAGATGCCTCGTATTCGAGTAAATTGGCACCAACTCCATCGTTAAAAAAAGGATAAATATGAAAGCGATTCAGATCACCGAATTCGGCGGTCCAGAGGTAATGAAGCTTATTGACTGTGAAGATCCAATTGTCGGTGAGGGTCAAGAAATCATTGATGTAACGGCGATTGGAATTAACTATGCCGACACTCACCAAACTGAAAACTCATATTTATCCCCACAAAAACTTCCTTTAATTCCTGGGATTGAAGTCGTAGGGACTACAGCTGCTGGTGTTCGAGTTCTTGCACCTATTGATGGTGGGGGATATTCACAAAAGGCCGTTGCACATTCGGCAGCGTTAATCCCTATTCCTGATTCTGTAACTGATCAACAGGCACTTGCCATGCTGGTACAGGGATCAACTGCTTGGCATATTTTAAAAACAGTAGGTCATTTAAAGGCAGGTGAAAGCGTTGTCGTTCATGCTGCAGCAGGCGGAGTTGGATCAGTGGCAATTCAATTAGCTAAGATGTGGGGTGCAAAAGTGATCGCTGTTGCATCAACAGAGAAAAAACGCGCACTTGCTAAATCACTCGGTGCAGATGAAGTTGTTGATTCAACTATTGACAATTTAGGCGATGCGATTAAAGCTGCAAATGGGGGCAAGCGAGTCAACATTGTTCTTGAAATGGTTGGCGGAAAAACCTTTGATCAAAGTCTTGAAATTCTTGCACCATTTGGGCGATTGGTCACCTATGGAATGGCATCACGCACTGCGCCATCTTTAATCCAGCCTGCATCATTAATGGGTGGTAGCAAAACAATTAGTGGTTTTTGGTTGTCGCATTGTTTTGGTAAAAAAGAGTTAATGAATGATGTAATTGCGCAGTTGTTTACACTGATTGAAGAAGGAAAGTTGAAGCCAGTGATCGGTGAAGTTTTTCCTTTGAGTCAAGCAACTCTTGCGCATAAGAGCATGCTTGCCCGAGAGACAATGGGTAAAATCACGCTAAATCCAATGGAGTCACTAGGGGATTTTTGCATTACTGTTTAAAGAGGTATTCTCAGCACTTGATCTGCCCCCCTAGCTCAGTTGGTAGAGCGTTTCCATGGTAAGGAAAAGGTCACCGGTCCGATTCCGGTGGGGGGCTCGAAAGAGGTCCTTCACCAAGAAGTACTTATCTTTCAAAGTTTTACATTGCACAACCCTTGGCGGGGTAGCTCAGCTTGGTAGAGCAAGCGGCTCATAATCGCTGTGTCGTGGGTTCAAATCCCGCCTCCGCTACTAGTTCTACACGCACCATTTCACGCAGTAGTTACGTTCAAGTTAGGTTCCAGTTTGATCAGAACTGGCGCAATTTCCATCAATGAGATGGCTCAGGTAACCTGTGCCCCTCAACAATTTATAAAGGAGCACGACCATGGCAAGCAAGAGTTCGGACGTTCGTCCAAAGATCACCATGGCCTGCGTTGATTGCAAAGAACGCAATTACATTACAAAGAAGAACCGACGCAACGATCCAGACCGTATGGAACTCAAGAAGTTCTGTCCACGTTGCAAGCTTTCAACTCTTCACCGCGAAACTCGCTAATGCCAAACCCCGATTCGCTCGGGAGCACTTCGCAGGTTCCAGATTCAGTTCAACAAATTGCTCAGTTGCGCTTTGATGCGCGTGCTGCAAGAGATTACGCCTCAGCCGATAAATATCGCGATCAACTTTTGCGAGAAGGTTATGAAGTCGTAGATGTTGAAGGTGGTTTTGAACTACACCCTAAAAAGCCTTACATCACTCTGGCATATCCACGAGATATACGCCCCATCAATTTAGAGAAAAAGATTACGGTCTGCTTGATTGTAGATGGGTTTACCGATGATGCCGTAGAGACAGTTAATGCAGTTAAAGAAAATAGCGATTGCGGGATTGCAATTATTACTATTGGAGATGCTGGACGATTGCCTGAAGTAATGGATAAGCGGACATATTTGATCGCAGTTAATCCCGGCGCAGCTTGGGGAGATTGCGCAAATGTCTTTTTAGAAAAAGTTCAGAGTCCCTATGTCGTCATTATGGATCCATCTACTCGAATGACCGGTGATGCAATTACTCCAGTAGTTGCAGAACTTGATAAGGGTGAATATGTCTGCGTTGGATGGCGCGGTGGATTAGTAAATATCGACGATCAATGGCGCAGCGTGGATGACAAAGGCGATGGTGAAGTAGATGTTTTGTTCTCTTACTTCATGGCCTTTAATCGTTCGGCAATGGTTGAAGTTGGTGGATTTAATCCACGCGCTCTCTACTATCGAAATGCCGATATGGAGTACTCACTCAAGATTCGCCAAGCTGGCGGCAAACTTTTGCAGATGCAACTTCCTTTAGAACAAGCACGACACCATGGCTACCACGATGTTGATCCAGAGTTTCGTGAGATTCAATCTAAGAAGAATTACGATCGTATTTTGGATAAGTACAGAGGCAAAACCAACATTTTGTCTCCGCGCAGGTAACCTTGCTTTATGAGTGATCTATCCAAATACACCAGTTTGCGTGTGGGTGGTCCTGCAAAGAAAATCATTCACGTCTCTAGTGAAAAAGAGATTATTGACGCAATCGAGCAATCAGAGGGCTCTCCTATTTTGATTTTAGGAGGAGGCACCAATGTTTTGATTGCAGACAGTGGTTTTGATGGAACTGTAATTCATATCTCTAATGATTCAATCCAGTCTGAGATGGATGCATGCAGCGGGGCAACATTAACAATCGGTGCAGGCCAAGATTGGGATCGGTTAGTTCAGTTAACCATTGATCGAGGCTTAGCTGGCTTAGAGACATTAAGTGGAATTCCGGGAACGGTCGGTGCTGCACCCATCCAAAACATTGGTGCATACGGTCATGAAGTCTCAGAGTTCATAACACGGGTAAGAACGTATGATCGAGAAGAAAAACAAGTTAAGACATTTACTCACAGTCAGTGTGAATTTTCATATAGAAGCTCTCACTTTAAGCAACATCCTGGGCGCTTTGTAATTCTTGATGTTGCCTTCCAACTGCGTCAAGGTCAGTTCAGTGATCCAATCACTTACGTTGAACTCTCTAAAAAACTTGGAATCCAACCTGGAGAAAAAGCTGATGTAATTGCAACGCGCAAAGCAGTTTTGGAACTTCGTGCAAGCAAAGGGATGCTCATTAGTAATGAGGATCCTGATTCCTGGTCAGCTGGTTCGTTTTTTACTAACCCAATTATTTCCCAACAGATGGCAGATGCATTGCCAAACGCTGCCCCTAAATGGCCTTTAAATGATGGTCGAGTGAAAATCTCTGCAGCTTGGTTAATTGAAAACTCTGGAATACAAAAGGGTGAATCCATCGGCGGAGCGAAAGTTTCTACCAAGCATGTATTGGCTCTAACCAATTCAGGAACAGCAACTGCAACAGATATTGCTGCTCTTGCAAAAAAAGCCCGTGATCAAGTTAAAGAAAAGTTTGGTATTACCTTAGTTGCAGAAGTAAATCTAATCGGAATAGAGATTTAACCTTCTGTTATTAGTTTTTTAATTCTTCCAATACCTTCAATGATGTCTTCATCACTTGTGGCATAAGAAAAACGTAGATACCCAGATGGTCCAAATGCCTCACCCGGAACTGCTGCAACTTCTGCCTCTTCCAAAATCAAAGTTGCTAGTTCAGCAGAGGTTTTAGGAGTTTTACCGCGAATAGTCCTGCCGAGAACGCCTTTAACTGAAGGATAAACATAGAACGCTCCAGTTGGAGTTGGGCAATCAAAACCAGGAATCTCATTGATTAAACCAACAATTAGTTGTCTACGGCGATCAAAGGCCTCACCCATCTTGTGTACAGCATCAAGATTTCCATTGAGAGCTGCAATGGCTGCTCGCTGTGAAACGTTGGCAACATTTGATGTTAAATGCGACTGTAAATTAGTTGCAGCCTTAATCACATCTTTTGGCCCGATCATCCAACCCACGCGCCAACCTGTCATTGCATATGTCTTAGCAACGCCATTAATAATGATGCAGGTATCGGCAAGTTCTGGCACTAGGACTGGAAGTGATGGAGCAGTTGCACCGTCATACAAAAGGTGTTCGTAGATTTCATCTGTAATAACCCAGATTCCATGCTTGACCGCCCATTGGCCAATTGCCTTTACTTGTTCAACGGAATAGACAGAACCTGTTGGGTTAGAGGGTGAGCAAAAAAGCAAAACTTTTGTCTTTTGCGTGCGAGCTGCCTCTAGTTGCTCAACTGAGACTAAGTAATTCTGTGTTTCATCAGCAAAGACTTCAACGGTAACTCCACCGGCTAATTTCACGCACTCGGGATATGTTGTCCAATAAGGAGATGGCAGTAGGACTTCATCGCCTGGATCAACTATTGCGGCAAAGGCCTGATAAACAGATTGTTTCCCACCATTTGTGACTAAAACTTGATCGACAGTTACTTCGTAGTTGCTGTCACGTTTTGTTTTTGCAACGATCGCTTCGCGAAGCTCTGGTAATCCCGCGGCTGGTGTGTATCGATGATTTGCAACAACTTTTGTCGCAGCCGCAGCTGCTTCAACGATGTAATCCGGTGTTGGAAAATCTGGTTCACCTGCACCAAAACCAATCACTGGACGACCAGCTGCTTTTAATGCTTTCGCTTTTGCATCAACTGCCAAAGTAGCTGACTCTGCAATTGCGGCGATTCGGGCTGAGATACGAGGTGTCATGCCTGCAATTCTGCCGTATTTCAGGCGCGAGTTAGACCTGAACCCCACCTTGCCTCTACACTTCGACGCTCACGAGGGTTTGCTTTTCCCTATGGTTTTGCCATGCTCTCGCGAAGGGCAGTAGCTCAATTGGCTAGAGTTGCCGTCTCCAAAGCGGCCGGTTGGGGGTTCGAGTCCCTCCTGCCCTGCACGAAGTTTTACAGCCAAAAAGTGCGCAAGCGCTAAAGATTTCTACAAGAGTTCGAAATGTTTAAAGAAAGAAAGGAACGACGATGAGCGATTCAGTTGAACAAGCTGCCGAGAAACTCGGTCCGTTTGCGCGCGTTGGACTTTTTTATCGTCAAGTAATTTCTGAACTTCGTAAGGTTGTTTGGCCCACACGCAACCAATTGACCACGTACACCGCCGTTGTACTTGTCTTTGTAACTTTCGTAATTGCAGTTGTATCCCTTATCGACCTTGTTCTCACAAGAGTTGTCTTCTGGGTATTTGGATAAAGGGAAAATGATGACTGAAGAATTAAACCCAGACGCGCAGCAACCTGATGCATTTGAAGCTGCCCTTGCAGCCAATGCAACTGAGATTGCAACTCCAGAAGTTGAAGAGATCGTTGAAGCTCCAGTTGCTTCAACTGAGCCTGATCTTGCGCTCGCATCTGATGAAGATGGCGATATCGAATCTGACGAAAACGATCCGAATGCAGAGTTCCGTCGCTCACTTCGAACAGCACTTGGTGACTGGTATGTAGTTCACTCTTATGCTGGCTATGAAAAGAAAGTAAAGGGAAACCTACAAAACCGAATTGCATCTTTAAACATGGAGGACTACATCTTCCAGATCGAAGTTCCTGAGGAAGAAGTAAAAGAGCTAAAGAACGGCCAGTTCAAGATGGTTAAGCGCAACATCTATCCAGGTTATGTTCTTGTTCGTCTTGATTTAACAGATGAGTCTTGGTCAGCAGTTCGTAACACACCAGGTGTTACTGGATTCGTTGGAAATGCTCACCACCCATCACCATTAACGATGGATGAAGTAGAAAAGATTCTTGCTCCACGTCCAGTTAAGAAGTCTGACAAGGATCTCATCCGAGTCGTTGACTTTGAAGTTGGCGAATCAGTAACTGTTATGGATGGACCATTTGCAACGCTTCCTGCTTCGATTTCAGAGATCATGCCAGAGCAAGCAAAGCTCAAGGTTCTTGTCTCTATCTTCGGACGTGAGACTCCAGTAGAGCTTTCATTCGGTCAAGTACAGAAGATTTAAAGAAAACTAAGAAGAAGAGGAAAAGAAATGGCACCAAAGAAAAAAGTAAGCGGCTTTATCAAGTTGCAGATTCAAGCTGGCGCAGCAACACCTGCACCACCAGTTGGTCCTGCGCTAGGTCAGCATGGTGTCAACATCATGGAGTTCGTGAAGGCATATAACGATGCAACAGCATCACAAAAGGGCCAGATCATTCCAGTTGAAATTACTGTTTACGAAGATCGTTCATTTACATTTATCACCAAGACTCCACCAGCATCACGTTTAATCTTGAAAGCTGCTGGCGTTGAAAAGGGATCAGCAGTACCTCACAAGACAAAGGTTGCAAACATCACTGCAGCTCAGGTTAATGAGATTGCAACATTGAAGATGGCAGATCTCAATGCAAATGACTTAGCTGCAGCTGCAAACATCATTGCCGGTACTGCTCGTTCAATGGGAATCACAGTAAGC
>Ga0208788_1000732_pt1 | contig 16032 bp, 12 predicted proteins | sample Wag4_2014_7_11_3_FD_187363 | JGI IMG/M metagenome (GOLD analysis project Ga0208788, IMG submission 187363) | Fresh water mixed with fracking chemicals microbial communities from Ohio, USA - Utica-2 Time Series FC 2014_7_11 (SPAdes) (version 2) ...
GGCTTCCTAGACGATGTGAAGCAGATCTTCTCCACGCTGCCGGACGAGCGCCAAACGCTGCTGTTCTCGGCCACTTTCCCGCCGGAACTGCTGCGCCTCGCGCGCGCCCACACGCAGAACCCCATCGAGGTAGCGACCTCCATGGGGGTCAAGACGGCCGACACGATCCATCAGTCCTTCATGCGTGTGCATGATGACGACCGCGCCATGGCGCTGATCCGCATCATCGAGCAAAGCGAACCCGAAGATGTGATGTTGGTCTTCTGTGACCGCCGGACGGAGGTCGATCGTTTGATGCGGCGCTTGGAGCGCATGCCCTTCTCGATCAAGGCCCTGCATGGCGGTTACGACCAGGCGGCGCGCTTCCGGGTCATGAGTGCTTTCCGCACGGGCGAGGTGAAGGCCTTGGTCGCCACGGATGTGGCCTCCCGCGGCTTGGACGTGAAGCATGTGACGCTGGTCGTCAACTACTCCGCGCCTCAGGACATCACCGACTACACGCACCGCATTGGCCGTACCGGACGCGCAGGTCGCCAAGGCCGCGCCATCACGATCGTCGGCGACACCGACTACAAGCGCTGGCGCTTCATCGAGCGCGACGCGACCTTCCGCATCGACGAAGTGGGCATGCCGGGACCGACGCGGCGTGGTCCGGATCGTGGTCCCGACCGTGGCTACAGGGACGACCGAGGTTACCGAGATGAGCGCGGCTATCGGGACGATCGCGGCTACCGCGACGAGCCGCGAGGCAGCGACGACCGCTATCGTTGACTACACTATCGCGGAGCATCCTGAGCTATGAGCGCCCCGCAACAGCCGTACTCGATCACCTACCTGCCGGCCAACACCACCGTCCATGTGGATCCGGCCAAGGTCCCCTATGACCGTCATGGCAAGCCCGGCTCGATCCTTGAGATCGCGATGGGACATGATGTCGACATCGATCATGCATGCGGCGGTGTGGCTGCATGCTCGACGTGCCATGTGATCGTGAAGAGCGGCTTCGAATCGTTGGAGCCCGCCGACGAGCAGGAAGAAGACATGCTCGACACAGCACCGGGTGTCACGCCGCGTTCGCGCCTCGCGTGCCAAGCCGTGGCGCGCGGGACATGCAACTTGGTCGTCGAAGTCCCCGCTTGGAATCGCAACCACGCCAAGGAAGGTGCGCACTAATGGATGTACGACTAGCGAATCCGCGCGGTTTTTGTGCAGGTGTGGACCGTGCCATCGAGATCGTAGAGAAGGCGCTCGAGATCCACGGGGCGCCGGTGTATGTCCTGCACGAGATCGTGCACAACCGCCGCGTCGTGCAGGATCTCTCGGCGCGCGGTGTCAAGTTTGTCGACAACCTCGAGGAAGTGCCTGCTGGCTCGGTCACGATCTTCTCGGCGCACGGTGTCGCCGATGCCGTGGTCGCCGCAGCCAAAGAGCGCCGCTTGCGCATCATCGATGCCACCTGTCCGCTGGTGACCAAGGTGCACTTGCAAGCCCAAAACTATGTGGGCAAAGGCTCGGAGCTCATTCTTGTGGGCCATCCCGGACACCCGGAGGTCGAGGGCACGCGCGGACGCATCGACGGCAAAGTGCATGTGCTGTCGACGGTCGCAGAGGTGAATGCGTTGGTTGTCGACAATCCCGACAAGCTGGCGTATGTCACGCAGACCACGCTTTCGATTGATGACACGCGCGAAGTCATCGATGCCCTGGTGCGGCGCTTCCCGCATATCCAAGGGCCCGAGTTGCGCGACATCTGCTATGCGACCCAGAACCGCCAGAATGCGGTCAAGCAGCTCGTGGACGAGCGCATCGACGCGCTGTTCGTCATCGGCTCCAAGAACAGCAGCAACTCCAACCGCTTGGCTGAACTCGGCGTGCGCTCGGGTGTGCGCAGCTACTTGATCGATGATGCCTTCGAGATCCGTCCCGAGTGGCTGGTCGGTGCGACAAGCATCGGCGTGACCGCCGGTGCGAGCGCACCCGAGCGCTTGGTGCAAGAGGTGCTCGAGCGCCTGAAGGAACTGGGCGTCGAACGCGTGCAAGAGATGCAAGGCGAGCAAGAGACCACGGTCTTCAAGCTGCCTGATTTGCTGGCGAAGGGCTGAGCCATGTGGGCATGGATGTGGCTTCTGCTGTGCACTTCGTCTGCGGACGAGGAAGCGAGCAAGTTGATCGAATCAGCCGAGCGCGATGCGCGCGGCAAACGCTATGCGGAGGCGCGCGCGACCTACCAGAAGCTCGCGCGCAAGTACCCGGGCACTCCCGAAGGAGCGCTCGGTGAGCGCCGCTCGCAACCTAGTGCGTTCTTAGGCTGGGATTGGATCAAGCAGACGGGGCCGTCGTCCAATCGGCTTGACATCGTGTGGATGGGCGATGGCTGGGAGTTCGAGAGCCTCAAGGACTTTGACAACCTCGCCAGCGATGCGGCCACGGTCCTGCTGCGTGACGAGGTCATGCGCGAATACGCGAGCTACTTGAACCTGCGCCGCGCCATCTTGGTTTCGGCCCAGAACGGCGTCGACGGGTTCGGACGCGACTACGACACACCTCTGGGCGCGCACACCACAGGCACCTTTGCGGGTCATGTGGGTGTGGATCACGGCAAGGTGAAGCGCATGCTGGCCGAGATTCCCGAGCATGACGGCCAAGCGATCGTGTTCGTGCGCAATGGCGTGCTGGGCACAGGCGGCGGTGGCACTGCCGTCATCGGTGGCCGCGAGATGAAGACGATGGTGCATGAGTTCGGGCACAGCTTCGGCCAACTGCACGACGAGTACCAAACGCAACAAGGGCACGGTGGCGGCGGCGTGCCGAACGATGTGAATGTGTCAAGTACAGGTGACACGACCAAGGTGCCGTGGGCGCATTGGATCACGGCCAAACATCCGCAAGTGGGCGCGTATGAAGGTGCCGCCGGTCAGGTGCGAGGTGCGTGGCGCCCTACAGCAGCTGGCTGCATCATGGACAGTGCTGCGACCTTTTGCCCTGTGTGTCGCGAACACTTGGTGTTGCGACTTTACGAGTATGTAGATCCGATTGACTCGGTGACGCCGGAGCCGCAAGCGCAGCGCATCAAGGTCCCCTACAAAGTGGGCGACGAACCGCTGAAGCTGACGGTGCAAGTCATGCGCCCGGCGACGCACGCCTTGGAAGTCGAGTGGTATGTGTTGCCGGAGCGGCACTTTGCGCGCACCGGCAACGGGCCCAGCGTGCGCGATGATGACGGTGGCCAACCTGCCATCGGCAAGCGCAGCACCAAGCCGCTCGCCGACTTGCATGCCAAGCCCAGCGCGACATCCAGGGGCAAGTCGGATGGCTTGCACACGCTTTCGATTGCCCAGCAGGACTACGAACCGGGCGTATGGCGTGTGGTGTGTCGCGTGAAGGACACAACGCGGTTACGCGGCGAGAAGTACCCCTGGGTGCTCAAAGACGAGCGCGGACTGCTGCAGTCCGAGCGCGGTTGGTGGATCGAGATTCCAGCCCGCTAGCTGGCAGCGGCTGTCGCCAGGCGCACCACGCTGTCCAAGTGCACTGCGCCATCGCTCTGCACATACGGTTGCACCTGCGTCTCAAGCCACGCGAGGGCTTGGTCGCGGGCTTTGGGGCCGTGCTGTTCGACGGCCTTCTGCAGCGCGGATGACATCTCGCTCTCAAAGGTCAAGAACTCCGCCACCGAAGCAAAGCGCAAGTGCACCGTCAGTTCCTCGCTTGCGCGCACTGTCCAGCCGGCTTGACACAGACGCTCCTCCATGGCGCCGGGGCGGCCAAAGCGCATCGGCCCGGGCAGCTCTTCGCACGGCAGAGGTGATCCAAACAGCTCGTGGCACGCGCGTGCCTGCAAGGCGAGGAAAGGCACGCGCTCAGGCTCGGCCCACCATGACAACGCCAGCAGTCCGTCTGGACGTACATGCGTGCGCACCGCACGCAATGCGGACACCGGCTCGGGCATAAGCATGAAGCCCCAGCGCGACAAAGCTGCGTCGAACTGACGACCCAGCGCCAGGCGCTCGGCATCATGCTCTTCAAAATGCACCTGTGTCGCGCCCATCGCGCGCGCGCGTGCCGCAGCGCGTGCCACCATGTCGGGCGCAAAGTCCACGCCCAAGACCAGACCGTTCGGCCCTACGCGCCGCGCCGCGGTGAAGCTCGGCTCGCCTAGCCCTGAGGCGATGTCCAACACTCGTTGCCCAGGTGCGATGCACGCCAGCTCCACCAGTCGATCATTCACTGACTGGGCACCACGCTCGAAGACCTCCCACCACTTGGCCCACGGAGTCGCCGCGGCCGACCATGCAGTCCGCTGCAATGCCTTGAAGTCCTCTGCTTGCATCGCGACAGTCTACTCGGGCCAGGGTGTGCTTGGGCTTCCACGATGGATCGTTACCAGCTCTACGAAGTGAGTGTGCAGGATCCAGCGACGTTGCTGGCGTTCTTGCTGCGCTTGCATGGTGGCGATCCGCGCGTGCTCGCCGAGGATTGCTCGGGCACAGCGGCCTTGGCGCGGTGCTTCGCCGACTCGCATCCTGAGCGACGCGCGCTGGCGCTCGACTTGGATGCGGAGGCGCTCCGACGAGCCGCGCATCCGCGTGTGCAGTGCCTGCAGGCGGATCTGCGCACACAGCCCGCGATGCCTGAGTGTGACCTGATCCACTTGGGGAACTTCTCAGTGGGCTACTTGCACACACGCGCGGAGCTGATCGCGTACTTGCGTTGGACGCGCAAGCGACTTGCACCCACAGGTGTGTTCACGCTCGATACCTACGGCGGCGCTCTCGCGTACCAGCTAGGAAGGAATGAGCGCCGCACACGCTTAGCGGATGGATCAGTGGTGGTCTCCATTCTCGAGCGCGTGCATGCCGATCCGTGGACAGCGCGTGTGGTCGATCACTTGCACTTCACACGCAGCCTTGCAGGCGCAACGATTGAACAGCTCACGCAAGCGTTCGAGTATCACTGGCGTTTGTGGACGCCGATGGAACTGAAGGAAGCGTTGCAAGAGAGCGGTTTCGCTGAGATGGTTGTGCACACAGACCTGGACCAACCGTGGACACCTGCCGACTACAGGCCTGGCGACAACGAATGGGTCGCACTGCTCGCAGCGCGCGGTTGAGTGGCCGTCTGATGTTTGGACGCGCACGCCGGGCGCAGGGTGACGCTGAACAAGATGACATCAAAGGCAATCCAAGCGCCATTCAAACCACCACCAAATTCCCAGCCATCGCTTTTTCCCCACTCGGCACACCGATTGCTGACTAGCAACCTCTCATGACCTGGATCGTGATCGTACTCGTGCCGTTGGCGCTCGCCCTGATCTTGGGCGTGGCGTGGCAGCGCAAGCTCGAGCGCGCTCGCATGGCACTGGTACTGGACGAGCGGCGCAAGGCGCGCACACGCGGCACGGATCGCGCGCGGCTGCAGTACCCACACATCGATCTGGCGCGCTGCATCGGTTGCGGCTCGTGTGTGCAAGCGTGCCCCGAAGACGATGTGCTCGGGATGCTGCACGGCCAAGCTGTCGTGCTGCATGGAGCGCGTTGCGTAGGACATGGACGCTGTGCGCAAGAGTGCCCGACCGGCGCCATCGTTGTCACATTGGGCGATGTGTCGCAACGCGATGACATCCCTGTCGTGGATGAGCGCTTTGAGTCGCCGCGCACGCGTGGCCTGTTCTTGGCTGGCGAAGTCACGGGCTGGTCCTTGGTGCGCACGGCAGTGGTGCAAGGCACGAGTGTGGTCGATGAGGTCACGCGCCGTATCGCAAGCGAAGGACGCCCTGTGGGCGCACCCCCAGGCAACCATGCACTGGATGGCCAACCTGCACCGCAACACGATGCGCCGGTGCACGACCTCATCATCGTGGGCGCAGGACCGGCAGGACTCGCGGCCTCTTTACGGGCTAAAGAGAAGCAGCTGCTGCACTTGGTGCTCGAGCAAGAAGAGCTCGGCGGCACAGTGGCCAAGTACCCGCGCCGCAAGCTGGTGATGACCCAACCGGTGGAGCTGCCGCTGGTGGGGCCGCTTGACCGCACCAGCTTTGAGAAGGAAGAGCTGGTCGAGCTGTGGACGCGACTGGCGCGCGAACACCAGCTGCCCATTCGCACCGGTGTGATCGTGCACAAGGTCGAGCCCTTGGATGCAGGGCTGCTCCGCGTGCATACCAGCAGCGGCACTTGGACTGCCCGCAATGTGCTTTTGGCCTTGGGGCGCCGGGGTACACCGCGCAAGCTCGGCGTACCCGGCGAGGACTTGGCCAAAGTCTCGTATTCCCTGCTGGATGCCCAGAGCTACTCCGGCCGCCGCATCCTCGTGGTGGGCGGAGGCGACAGCGCCGTAGAAGCGGCACTGGGCTTGGCCGAGACCGGCAATGAAGTCGTCTTGAGCTATCGTCAAGCAGCCTTTACACGCCTGCGCAGCCGCAATGAGGCCCGCATCTTGGAAGCGATCGCCAAGGGCCTCGTGCACATGGAGTGGGAAAGCGAGCTAAAGCTCGTCAGCCCCTCGCAAGTAGTCTTGGCCACGCAACGCGGCGAGTTGCAGTTGGACAACGACGAAGTGTTCATCTTTGCCGGCGGCACACCGCCGTTCGAGCTGCTCCAGCGCTCGGGCGTGTCCTTCGACCCCAAGGACCGCCTCGACACGGTCAGCACGCAGGATGACTCGGGGCTCTTGCGCGGACTCACGGCAGCCTTGATTCTGGCCTTGTTGGTGCTGGGTGCTGCGGTGGTGTGGCGCTCGTACTACTTTGCGACGCCTGTCGAACGCGTGCACCACCCGCTGCATGAGCTGCTACGCCCGTCGGGCAGCGTAGGACTCTGGCTAGGTGTGGCCGCGGTACTGTTGATCCTCTGCAATCTGGCGTACTTACTGCGTCGCGCGGGCACCTTCGCCCCGGGTACTTTTGCCTTGGTGCGCGGCAGTCTGCAAGCCTGGATGACCTCCCATGTGGCTACAGGCATCGGCGCCTTCTTGTTGGCCGCGCTGCACGCAGCACTCAGCCCGGGTGATACGGTTGGCGGCCACGCGTTCTGGGCCTTGGCTTTCCTCGTGGTGACCGGCGTCATCGGGCGCTGGTTCTATTCGTTCGTGCCTCGCGCAGCGAATGGTCGCGAGTTGGCTTTGGAAGAAGTCCAAGCACGCATGGCGCAACTGTCAAGCGAGTGGGACCGCGGCTCAGCCTTCGGAGCGATGGCGCGTGACGCTGTGCAGCGCATGGTCGCTGAGGGTCGTTGGGATGGCGGCTTCGTGGCTCGCTTGATCGCCTTGCGACGCAGCGAAGGCCGACTCAAGTTGCTTCTGTTGCAGTTGCGTGCCGCAGGAGAGCGCGAAGGTATCGCGCCTGACAAGCTCGATGCACTGCTCGACCTTGCGCGCCGCGCCCAACGCACCGCCGTTGTGGCTGCCCACTACGAAGACGTACGAGCACTCCTGGCGTCGTGGCGCTGGTTCCATCGCTGGGTCGCGCTATTCATGGTCTTGGTGGTGGCGGTGCATATCTGGACAGCCCTGCGCTACGGCAACATGCTGCGCTAACATGGATCAACACTCGTGAAACGCTCTGGACTCGTACTTGCGGTTGTCTCTGCCGCCATGGTGGCGGTCTTGGTCTACATGGATGCAGAGCGTGTGTCGCCAGGTCCGATCTCGCGTGTCCATGCGATCTCAGCGGGCATCGCGGACTCGGATTGCGAAGCATGCCATGGCGATGATGGCGCTGACTTGTTGCAAGGCTGTGGCGGCTGTCATGCCGAGACGGTGCAGGATGTACAGACGAAACGCGGCTTTCACGGCCAACTGAGTGATGGTGCAAGCTGTGAGCGCTGCCACGCCGAGCACCACGGTGTAGAACACCAGCTTGTGGCAGCGCCTGTCTATGCGTTGTCGGGTGTGGCCGATCTACAGGCCTACACGCACGCTGGCTTGAACTTTGGGCTGGTGGGAGCACATGCGTCGCTGCGCTGTGAACAGTGTCACCCGAATGCACACAAGGAGCTGCTCGCCAAAGGTGAACATCGCTTTGATGGCCTGACGCAGGACTGTGCCAGTTGTCACAAGGATCCGCACGAAGGCAAGCTCCCCGACTGTGCGGCATGTCATGGACAAGAGCAGCCCTTCCGCGATACAGCACGCTTTGAGCACACAGCTTCGTTCCCCTTGGAGGGCGTGCACGCCGGCCAAGCCTGTACAGCGTGTCATCCCAAGAACACGGAACGCAGCATTGAGAACTACGCGCATGCAAAGCCGGCCGAGCGCACCTGCGTCGACTGCCATACACAACCGCACACGCAAGAGTTCCTGACGCCGGAGCCTAGCTGCATTGCATGCCACACCTTGGACGGTGGCAGCTTTGCACAAGCGCAGACGCGCTTGACACCTGGGCAACATGCGGCGAGTGGCTTTGCACTGGCGAAGCCCCACGATCAGTTGGACTGCAAACAATGCCATGCCGCCGACGATGCGGCGCAGACGGCGGATGTCGCGTTCCGCTTTGCTGCTGCGCACCCGGGACGCAAGGCCGATGACTGTGCCTCATGTCATCAAGATCCGCATGGTGGCCAGTTTGCTGCGAGTCCAGGTGGTGCCACCAACTGCCTGGCCTGTCATGATCGCCATGCCTTCGAGCCGCATGCGTTTGACTTGGTAGATCATGCACAGGCGGGCTTCGTGCTCGACGGCGCCCACGCGTCCACCGGCTGTGAAGCATGTCACAAAACCCCGGCGGATGCGCCCGCGGGGCAAGGCACACGCCAGTTCCGCAACACAGTGTCCACCTGCGCAAGTTGCCACAGTGATGCGCACCGCGGCATGTTTGCTGCGCGTGGCACCGAGGACTGCAAGTCCTGCCACACCACACATGACTTTGCGGTGGTCGCCCAGTTCGATCATGCGCGCCACACGGGGTTTGCTTTGGATGGCCAACACGCCGCTGCTATGTGCGAAAGCTGCCACACGCCCCTGTCGAGCCCCGATGCCCACGGCCGCAGCTTTGGCTACATCGAGCGCGCTGGACCTGCGCAAGCGTGTGAGAGCTGCCATGCCGATGTGCACAGCGGGACCTTCGCCGACGCACAGGGCCAAACCAACTGCGAAAGCTGCCATACCACGGTCGATTTCGAGCACTACCGCAACTTTGACCATGCCCGCGATGCCAAGTTTGCTTTACAAGGCGCGCATGCCCGAGTGGATTGTGCGTCGTGTCACTCCACACCGCCGCGCTACCAAGGCAAGCAACTGAACGACTGTCGGTCGTGCCATGACGATGCGCACAGCGGCATGTTCGGCACCACAAGCTGCACCCAATGCCACACCGATGAAAGCTGGTCCGTAGCGGGCTTTGACCATGCGCGCTGGACACAGTTTCCCTTGAATGGAGCACACGCCCAAGCGGCATGCAACGATTGCCATGCAGGCAATGCCAAGTTGGACACCAGCTGCGTGTCTTGCCATGCCGATATCCATGTGGGGCAATTCCAGACTGGCGGAACGAACGACTGTGCACGCTGCCATTCGACGAGCGGCAAGTTCCAAGCTGATCGCTTTGACCATGACAAGCATGCTCGCTTCCGCTTGGACAGCAGGCACGACGACCTGAGCTGTGCGGCGTGCCATCGCCAAGCCACGACCACCAGCGGTCAAACGGCTGTGCGCTACAAGCCGCTAGGTACGGAATGCTCAGACTGTCATGGCTTTGGTTTCCGAGACGACGACAAGGGCAAGGGTCGTGGACGCGGCAAAGGCGGCAGGCGAGATGACCTCTTGAAGGAACTGCTGAAGGACTCATGAAGCTGCCGTATGTAGCCATGGTGTGCGCGCTGAGCGTGACAAGTGCTGTTGCGCAGACCCAAGAGGTGCGCGTCGAGTGCAAGGTCACGCAGGTCACCTCGGGCTCGATCTACATCGATGCCGGACGCGACCAAGGCTTGATGGCCGGTGATCGCGTGGTGTTCTTGGACGCGAATGGCGTGACAAGCGAAGGTCTTGTGCGCAGCACCTCCAAAGCTAGTGCACGCGTCGAGCTGTTGCCTGGCTCGCCCAGCGTGGAGCGCAACGCACGCGCCGAAGTACGGATCCCAGCCGAGCGCGCGCCCAAGTCGGATGGCCTACCACCACATCCGGGCTGGAGTCAGCCGCAAGATGGTTGGGCAGCTGACAAGCCGTTGCTGGCGCCAGTCACAGGACTCAAGCCGGGTGACCGCGAACGAGTCTGGACGGGACGGCTGTGGAGCCGTTTTGACACCGACCTTTCCACCAGCACAGACGCTGGCGATTCGACCTACAACTACTTCGCCGTGGGCGGCGATGCCAGTTTGCGCAACCCCTTTGGCCAAGGTGGCAGTTTGCGCATCGATGCCGAGGCGATCGCCAAGCTGCGGGACACAGGTGCGGACAATGAGTCCGAGTCGTACCTCTCCATCGATCGCTTGTACTACGAGTTTGGTGGCACTCGCGAGGAACCGACGCGTTGGCAGATGGGTCGGTTCTATTCTGGTGTCATGCCTCAATTGGGGCTCTTGGATGGCGTGGAGTACAGCCATCGCAGTGGCGGCAATGTCTTCGGCGGTAGCTTGGGTTGGTTACCCGAACCGACAAGTGAACGCGACAGCTTCGTCGATCTCGCAGCCAATGTGTTTTGGAAGCAAGAATTCGATGAGCAACGGCGCAACACGCTAGGGCTCGCGCTGCAGCAGACGCTGCATGACGGCACCAAAGACCGCAGCTTGATCTTGGCCGATGGCGAGACTCGTATCGGAGAGGACCTGACTCTGCGCGGTTCGCTGTGGATCGACTTGTACGACGGCGATGATGACCTCAAGGACTCCAGTTGGGAGTTGACCGAGCTGCGCCTGTCGGCGCTGTATCGCCGCAGTGCCGATGACGGCATGGGCTTGAGCTATGCCCGCATCCTGTGGCCGCAACTTCTGCGCAACGAGTATGCACCGGCCAGCAATGATCTCGTGCAGAACGGCGAGCTGAACCGTGTGAGCGCGTGGGCTTGGCAACAGTGGAACACCACATGGCGTACCGATGAACGCCTCGACAGCTGGTCGGACCAAGACGACTCTGGCGTGAGCTGGGAGTTCGAAACGAGTGCACAAGACTGGGCGTGGGATGCTGGGCGTGTGGCGCTGGCCCTCACCTACGCTGATGGCAGCTACAGCAGTGGCCCAGGTGTGCGTGTGAGTGCGGACAGGCAATACGACGAGGTGTACGCCTCGGTCGGCTGGACTTGGTCTCAGTACGAAGAGAAAGACTGGACCGAGGACGACAATCCCTTTGCGCAACACATGCTGCACGGGTCCGTGGATTGGAGCCTTTCGGAAGCCTGGGACCTGTCGTTGCGCGCTGACCGGCGCTTCGATGATGTGGTGGATGTCTGGTCATTCGGCGCCATGCTTTCGACACGCTTCTAAGGGACCACCATGTCACAGCAACGCACACAACTCTCCCTCCTGTTGCTGGCTTCGGCCTTCGCGTTCTTGGCGTGTGCCATCGACCAAGGCAAGTCCTCGCTCAGCGTCGCGGCACAAGAGTGGGACAAGTTGCGTGGGCCCGTGGTGCCCCACGACTCCTTTCCCGCCGACTGCACGCTGTGCCATGAAGGCGACAACTGGACCACCATTCGCAAGGACTTCGTCTTTGACCATGCGAAGGAGACGGGCTACGCGCTGGTCGGCTCTCATGAAGGTGCCGAGTGTTTGCGCTGCCACAACGACCGCGGACCTGTGGAGCTGTACAGCGTGCGTGGATGTGCAGGCTGTCATGAAGATCCGCATGAAACGCGCATGGGTAGCGAATGCTCCAGTTGCCACAGCCAGACCAACTGGCTGGTGAAGGACGCAATCACCCAGCATGCGCGCACGCGCTTCCCGCTCGTGGGTGCGCACGCCGCAGCGGCTTGCTTCGCATGTCACCAAGGCGCCGAGGTCGGGCGCTTTGAGCGTGTGTCCACCAACTGCGTGGACTGTCACCAAACGGATCTAGCGCAAGCCGTCGATCCCGATCACCGTGCGCTTGGTTGGGACACGCAGGATTGCAGCCGCTGCCATGCGCCCGCTGGCTGGACCGGAACTGGCTTCAAGCACAGCACCTTCCCGCTGACAGGTGCACACCGCACTCAAGACTGCAGTGCTTGCCACGGCACGCCCGCGGTGTACCAAGGCATCCCGAACACCTGCATCGGTTGCCACGACAGTGACTACAACCAAACGGCCAATCCAAGCCACAGTGCCGCGGGCTTTGGCACGAACTGCCAACAGTGTCACTCGACAAGTGGATGGGAGCCCGCAACCTATGCGCACACGGCGTGGCCGCTAACAGGTGCGCACCGCACAGCAAGCTGCAACAGTTGTCATGCCGGTGGCGTGTACAACGGCACACCCACAAACTGTGTGGCTTGCCACCAGACGGACTACAACACAGCCCCGGGGCATGTGAGCGGCAACTTCCCGACCAACTGTCAAGCGTGCCATACCACGACGACTTGGCAAGGCGCGTCGTTCACGCATACGGGCATTACCAACGGCTGTTCGAACTGTCACTTGCCCGACTATCAGGGCACCACGAACCCCAATCACGCGGCAGCTGGGCTTTCGACGCAGTGCCAGCAGTGTCACGCAACGACAACTTGGAACATCAACAACTTCAACCACACGGGTGTGACGCGTGGGTGTGTCGTGTGCCACGCCTCTAGTTTCAATCCGAATGAGACTAGAGAGCATCAGAAGCCGGGTGCTTCACAAAACTGCCAGTGGTGTCATGACACGAACGACTGGGATGATTAGCCGTCGGCTGTAAAGTAGATTGGCGGCCATGAAGGTGCGTCACTGGCTCTGGGGACTGGGCTTGTTGGGCGGAGGGCTCGGCCTCGGCTTCCTTGTGATCAAGAGCCAAGGGACCGCGCGCTTGGAAGCCGCACAGGCCGAAGCGCGGCGTGTGCCTGATCCGCTGCATGTGCAGGAGCTACGCCGTGGCCGTTCCGATGGTCCGGATCCTGGCCCTTGGCTGGTCAAAGTGGCTCAGTCGCAAGCGCGTTGGACCTTGCAGCAGCTGCTGCAAGTAGGCGCGCGAGACAATGTGCTGACGCGTTTGGAGTCGGGTGAACTGGGCGACATGGGTGTCGCCGCTGCGCGACAACTGCGCAATGCGTGGAGCGTCGATGGTGCTGGGCTGGACACCAACTGGACATCCATGGCTCAGCGTTTGGAAGCACGCCTAGAGGGTTCAGCCGGGATCGAACCTTGGCTCGACAGCGAGCGCGCGCTGTTGCATGTGCTGGCCTTGGGCGGCGAGCCATTGGTCAATCTGGCAGCCGAAGCTGATGGCTTAGGCGCCATCGATCCACAGGCGGTGCTCGCGGCCCTGCCGCTGCCGGAACACCCCTTCCCTCACTTGCCGGTGCTGCAGGAAGTGGAGCTCGCTCGCGCCTGCAAGGCCACCGCCTTGTCTGGCGCATTGCGTCAAGACGCTGGTGTGTTCCTTGCTGGCCTGCGCGGCGCGATCGCCTTGTCCAAAATTCATGACAACCCGGACTGGTTGACCGCCGGCGTGCTGCATACCGCGCATGCGGAGAACCTCTGCAGCCTCTTGGAGCTGTGCATCTCTGTGATGCCGCGCGAGTGGGACTTGACCGAGGCGGAAGGCGCGTTGGGTGCGCTGCGCTTGCGCGAAGCCGCGCGCCGCAGTGTCGCGGGTGAACGCGCCTTTGGCTTGCGCGTTTGGGATCACTACACCCCTAGCGAACAACTAGCGACCGGCTGGTGGGACCGCTGGGTCGCGCACACTTGGCTCGCGAGTGACAAGGCGGCGTACCTAGAGCGTTTCCAGGTGGTGCTCCACCAGTTGCGCAGTGAAGCCCATCAGCGCACCGATACCGCTTGGCCTGAGCCGCAGTGGTACTTGATCCGCACTCGCTTGTTGCTCCCGCCGTTGACGAGCTTCGTGGACACGGTCGATCATAGCGAAGCACGCACACGCTTGGCGCAAGGTGCCTTGGTCGCTTGGCGTGGCGGTGCCAAGGAGGCCTTGCCTTGGTTTGCCGCCAGCGTAGACCCGTATGACGGCAAGCCAATGCGCGTCGCCATCAACGACACAGGCCTCGTGCAGCTGTGGTGCACGGGGCCTGACAAACGCGATGATGATGGCACGCTCGACAAGGATGTCGTCTGGCGCATGTACCTGCGCTGAAGGCTAGTGCTTCAGGCTAGCTTGCGCTTGAAGGATGCACTGCTCGGCGTAGTCGATCCCCGCTGGCGTGCGTGAACCGTGCCACGACAAGTACTCGCCATCCGCGATCACGAAGCGCGCAGGATCCCATCCAGTGGCTTCGGCCAATTCCTTGATGTGTTTGGGCTCGAACGGAAACGGCTCTGTCGACAAGAACACTTGACGCGGCGCCAAACGCACCAGCTCGTCCACCGTCGTCTCGGGATAACGCTCTGCATGCGCACCGTAGACATTCACACCGCCGGCCTGCTCCAGCAGAGCGGAGGCAAAGGTATCGGCATTCAGCGTCATGTACGGCTTGCGCCACACCAAGTACGCAAAAGTCACGCGCGGCCTATCCACCGCGGCCAAGCGCACGCGCCTAGCGCGCGATTCGATGTCAACAGCGATGCGCTCTCCGGCCTCGGCACGATCAATGGCCCGTGCAATCGAACGTACCATCGCGGCCGTCTGATCACAGCCACGCGGCATGCTGGCGTGCACGCGCACACCGGCATTCCCCAATGCCTGCGCGTCCTCTTGGCGATTCTCCTCTTCGTTCATCAAGACCAAGTCGGGCGCAAGCTCCAAGATACGGGCGACCTTGGGGTTCTTTGTGCCCCCAACCTTCTCCACGGCACCAACTTTGTCAGCGGGGTGCACGCACCACTCAGTGATGCCTACAAGATCGGCACCACGACCGAGATCAAACACCAGCTCCGTGAGGCTTGGGCACAGGGATACGAGGCGCATAGCGATGGCTACGCTACCATGCCGCCATGCAAGAACTGGACTCGTTTGCTCAAGCAGCACAGGAGCTATTGACGCTCTTCGATAACGACGCGGCGCAGCTAGCCACCATTCGCACGGAGGTATCTGGCTGGTCAGCTCTTAGCCATATCGCCCATGTCTCACTCGCGAACGAGTTGGTGTTGAAGAACCTTGCCTCCTTACGCAAGGGCGAAGGACTGCTGGTCCAACGCGAGGCCACACCGAACCCCGAAGCGCTGCGCATCTTGGCCTCCGGTGCACTTCCCAGCGGCGCGCAATCACCGCGCATGGTTCGCCCACCGAGCGACCTCGACCTAGCGACCACACGCGCGTGGGCTGAAGGCGTGGTCGCCCTCATCCAGCCGTTTGCGGCGCAGACCGATCCGACTCGGCTGGAGGTCCTGTGGATCCCGCACCAGATCCTTGGGCCACTGACCTTTGCGCAATGGGCACGCTTTGGCGCGATGCACACCCGCCACCATCACGCGCTAGCGGCGCGCGCCCTTGGAATGAACTAAGTCACTCTGGAAACGCCTCGAAGCGCCGTCCGTTTTTTTTGACACGCCCAAAGGCGTGATCGAGGTCGTGAAAGAAGCAGCCCAACCAGTTGCCTTCCGCTGCACGATTCAGCCACGCACTACGCACCTCAAAGCTGCGAATCACATCGATGTCATAGGCCATGATGTACGGCGGTTGGATGTGGTGCATCGTAGGCACGACATCCGACCAGAAAACGGCCGCATCGGGCCCGTCCTCATGCACCGTCACTACGGACACACCATCCGAGTGACCGCCCAACACATGTAGGCGCAAGTCAGGCGCCAACTCGACGACACCTTCGACGCCCTGCAACATGCCGGCATCCAGCAAAGGCTGCACATCTTCGGCACGATAGGAACCAGAGCGCGGATTCTCATCGGCCAGCGCCATCTCGATCTCAATCGCAGGCAAGACGTGGCGTGCGTTGGGGAACACAGGGCGTGGCTGACCTTGGTCCTCCGTCACCATGGCGCCCACATGGTCAAAGTGCGCGTGGGTGCCAACTACGGTCGTCACATCCGC
>Ga0208788_1000733_pt1 | contig 16027 bp, 18 predicted proteins | sample Wag4_2014_7_11_3_FD_187363 | JGI IMG/M metagenome (GOLD analysis project Ga0208788, IMG submission 187363) | Fresh water mixed with fracking chemicals microbial communities from Ohio, USA - Utica-2 Time Series FC 2014_7_11 (SPAdes) (version 2) ...
GTTCTCGGTAGAAGGAGCCCACTGATGAAACACGAAATTCTCGAGAAGAACATCGGCCTGATGGCCCTGATGATGATCCTGGCGGTCAGCATCGGCGGCCTGACGCAGATCGTCCCGCTGTTCTTCCAGGACGTCACCAACGAGCCGGTGGAAGGCATGAAGCCCTACACCGCCCTGCAACTGGAAGGCCGCGACATTTACATCCGTGAAGGCTGCGTCGGCTGCCACTCGCAGATGATCCGCCCGTTCCGCGCCGAGACCGAGCGCTACGGTCACTACTCCGTCGCTGGCGAAAGCGTCTGGGATCACCCCTTCCTGTGGGGCTCCAAGCGTACCGGCCCGGACCTGGCCCGCGTCGGCGGTCGCTACTCGGACGAGTGGCATCGCGCCCACCTGTACAACCCGCGCAACGTCGTGCCGGAGTCGATCATGCCCGCCTACCCCTGGCTGGTCGAACAGAGCCTCGATGGCAAGGACACGGCCAAGAAGATGAGCGCCTTGCGCACATTGGGCGTGCCCTACAGCGAAGAAGACATCGCCGGCGCCAGCGATGCGGTCAAGGGCAAGAGCGAGATGGATGCTCTGGTCGCCTACCTGCAGGTGCTTGGCACCGCAGTGAAGAACAAGAGGTGAGCGCCATGTTCGAGCTTATCGATATCGGCACCCTGCGCGGCGTAGGCACCGCGCTGGTTCTGATCGCCTTCACCGCCGTTACCCTCTGGGCTTACAGCGGCAAGCGCCGCGACGCCTTCGCCGAGGCCGCCAACCTGCCCTTCGCCGATGAGTCCAAGCCCGCCGTTTCGAGGACCCAAGCATGACCACCTTCTGGAGTTGGTACATCACCCTGCTGACCATTGGTTCGCTGGTTGCGCTGTTCTGGCTGATTTTCGCCACCCGCAAGAGCGAAGTTCATAAGAACCCCACCGAGCAGACCATGGGCCACTCTTTCGATGGTATCGAGGAGTACGACAACCCGCTGCCCAAGTGGTGGTTCATGTTGTTCGTCGGCACCCTGGTGTTTTCCGTGGCTTACCTGCTGCTGTATCCGGGCCTGGGTAACTTCAAGGGCCTGCTGCCGGGCTATGAGGATGGCTGGACCCAGGTCAACCAGTGGCAGCGCGAAATGGATCGCGCCGATGAGCTGTACGGCCCGATTTTCGCCAAATATGCCGCCATGCCCATCGAGGAAGTGGCCAAGGACGAGCGCGCGCTGAAGATGGGCGGTCGCCTGTTCGCTTCCAACTGCTCGGTGTGCCATGGCTCGGATGCCAAGGGCAGCTACGGCTTCCCCAACCTGACGGACAACAGCTGGCGCTGGGGCGGTGAGCCGGAAACCATCAAAGCCTCCATCATGCATGGCCGCATGGGCGTAATGCCGGCACAAGGCCCGATGATCGGCGAAGATGGCGTGCGTAACGTCGCGGCCTACGTGCTCACCGAACTGGGAGGTCGTGAGCTGCCCGAGGGCACGGAAGCGGACATCGCCGCCGGCAAGCAGATCTTCTCCACCCTCTGCGCCGCCTGCCATACCCCTGCCGGCACCGGCATGCCGATGATGGGCGCACCGGATCTGACTCAACCCAGCGCCTTCATCTACGGCAGCAGCTTCGCCCAACTGCAACAGACCATTCGCTATGGTCGCAGCGGCAACATGCCGGCTCAGGGTGATTTTCTCGGTAACGACAAGGCTCACCTGCTGGCCGCTTACGTGCTCAAGCTGAGCCAGGGCGAAGACAAGTAATCCACGGCTTTACCGGCGACCGCAGCAAGGTCGCCGGCTCCCTCCTTATATAAGTGTGCGACCCAGTGTCGCACCTACCGACCAATAGCCCTGCAACCTCCTTGATCTGGGCTAAGCTGCTTTTCAGTCGCCACCTGCCACAACTCCAAGGCGATCCATTCTTAGCGCTGCGCAAAATGATTGCGCCAAAAGCACACAGAGCCGCCCCCGGGTCGACTCGAACGCCCCGTGAAACGCTCTGAAACCCGGTTCGCGTCGGTATGTTGCGTTGCAATGGCTACCTGCTTTCTCCATACTTGCCGCCGATTTTTGCCCCATAAAAATCCATTAACCGTGGAACCCCTAGCATGAGCACAGCAATCAGTCAGACTGCTTATAACTATAAGGTGGTCCGCCAGTTCGCCATTATGACGGTGATCTGGGGGGTCATTGGGATGGGTCTAGGCGTGTTCATCGCCGCACAACTCGTGTGGCCGGAACTCAACCTTGGCCTGCCGTGGACCAGCTTCGGCCGTCTGCGCCCGCTTCATACCAACGCGGTGATCTTCGCCTTCGGCGGATGCGCACTGTTCGCGACCTCGTACTACGTGGTCCAGCGCACCTGCCAAACGCGCCTGATTTCCGACGGTCTGGCTGCCTTCACCTTCTGGGGCTGGCAAGCGGTCATCGTGCTCGCGGTGATCACCCTGCCGATGGGCTACACCAGCACCAAAGAATACGCCGAGCTTGAGTGGCCAATCGATATCCTCCTGGGCATCGTCTGGATTACCTATGCCGTGGTGTTCTTCGGCACAGTCGCCAAGCGCAAGACCAAGCACATCTATGTGGGCAACTGGTTCTTCGGTGCGTTCATCCTCGTGACCGCCATGCTGCACATCGTCAACAGCGCCGCCATGCCGGTGAGCCTGTTCAAGTCGTACTCGGCTTATGCCGGCGCGACCGACGCGATGATCCAGTGGTGGTACGGCCACAACGCCGTGGGCTTCTTCCTGACCACCGGCTTCCTGGGCATGATGTACTACTTCGTACCCAAGCAGGCCGAGCGTCCGATCTACTCGTATCGCCTGTCCATCGTGCACTTCTGGGCGCTGATCACCCTGTACATCTGGGCCGGTCCGCACCACTTGCACTACACGGCCCTGCCGGACTGGGCGCAGTCCCTGGGCATGGTCATGTCGGTGATCCTGCTGGCACCAAGCTGGGGCGGTATGATCAACGGCATGATGAGCCTGTCCGGTGCCTGGCATAAGCTGCGTACCGACCCGATCCTGCGGTTCCTGGTCGTGTCCCTGGCGTTCTACGGCATGTCCACCTTCGAAGGTCCGATGATGGCCATCAAGACGGTCAATGCGCTGTCCCACTACACCGACTGGACCATCGGCCACGTACACGCCGGCGCTCTGGGTTGGGTAGCGATGATCTCCATCGGCTCGCTGTATCACCTGATTCCCAAGGTGTTCGGCCGTGAGCAGATGCACAGCATCGCGCTGATCAACACCCACTTCTGGCTGGCCACCATCGGCACCGTGCTGTACATCGCCTCGATGTGGGTCAACGGCATCACCCAGGGTCTGATGTGGCGTGCAGTCAACGAAGACGGCACCCTCACCTACTCCTTCGTCGAGTCGCTGGAAGCCAGCCATGCAGGCTATGTCGTACGCATGATCGGCGGCGCCTTCTTCGTCGCCGGCATGCTGCTGATGGCCTACAACACCTACCGCACCGTGCGTGCCGCCAAGCCGGCTGAATACGAAGCGGCTGCGCAGATTCCCGCCGGAGTAGCTCACTGATGAAACACGAAATCATCGAGAAGAATATCGGCCTGATGGCGCTGCTGATGGTGATTGCCGTCAGCATCGGTGGCCTGACCCAGATCGTCCCGCTGTTCTTCCAGGACGTCACCAACGAGCCGGTGGAAGGCCTCAAGCCCTACACCGCGATGCAACTGGAAGGTCGCGATATCTACATCCGTGAAGGCTGCGTTGGCTGCCATTCGCAGATGATCCGTCCGTTCCGCGCCGAGACCGAGCGATACGGTCACTATTCGGTCGCCGGTGAGAGCGTCTGGGATCACCCCTTCCTGTGGGGCTCCAAGCGTACCGGCCCGGACCTGGCCCGCGTCGGCGGCCGTTACTCGGACGAGTGGCATCGCGCCCACCTGTACAACCCGCGCAACGTCGTGCCCGAGTCGAAGATGCCCGCCTACCCGTGGCTGGTGGAGAACAAGCTCGACGGTCGCGACACTGCCAAAAAGATGGAAGTCCTGCGTGGCTTAGGCGTCCCGTACACCGACGAGGATATCGCCGGCGCTCGCGATGCCGTGAAAGGCAACACCGAAATGGACGCGCTGATCGCGTACCTGCAGGTTCTCGGCACTTCCATCAAGAACAAACGGTAAGACGCTATGGACATCGGGATGATTCGCGGCATCGGCACGGCGGTGGTTTTCATCGCCTTCATCGGCGTAGTGCTCTGGGCATACAGCAGCAAGCGCAAATCGAGCTTCGACGAAGCCGCCAACCTGCCCTTCGCTGACGATCCCAAGCCCGAGTCCAAGCGCGATCAGGACTCTTCCAGGAGCAATAACCAATGACCACGTTCTGGAGTTGGTACGTAACCATTCTGTCTCTGGGCACCATCTTCGCCCTGACCTGGCTGATCTTCGGCACTCGCAAGGGTCAGCGCCAGGAAACCACCGAGGAAACCGTCGGCCACAGCTTCGACGGCATCGAGGAGTATGACAATCCGCTGCCGAAGTGGTGGTTCATGCTGTTCGTCGCCACCATCGTCTTCGCCCTCGGCTACCTCGCCCTGTATCCGGGCCTGGGTAACTTCAAAGGCTTGTTGCCGGGCTACGACTACGTCGACAGCAAGAAGCAAACGCCTTTCACTGCTGGCGTGCAGATCGCTGACGGCTCCATGCGCTACTCTGGCTGGACCGGCGTGCACCAGTGGGAGAAGGAAATGGCGCGTGCCGATGAGCAATACGGCCCCCTATTCGCCAAGTTCGCTGCCATGCCGATCGAGGAAGTGGCCAAGGACGAGCAGGCCCTGAAAATGGGTAGCCGCCTGTTCGCCTCCAACTGCTCGGTTTGCCACGGTTCCGATGCCAAGGGCAGCTACGGCTTCCCCAACCTGACCGACAACGAATGGCGCTGGGGTGGCGAGCCGGAAGACATCAAGACCTCGATCCTCAAGGGCCGTCAGGGCGCGATGCCGGCTCAAGGCCCGGCCATCGGCGAAGACGGTGTACGCAACGTCGCCGCCTACGTGCTCACCGAACTGGCCGGCCGTGAACTGCCGGAAGGCGTAGAAGCGGATATCGAAGCGGGCCAGAAGGTTTTCGCCGGCACCTGCTTCGCCTGCCACGGTGCAGACGGCAAGGGCATGGCCGCCATGGGTGCGCCGAACCTGACTAACCCGGCTGCGTTCATCTACGGCAGCAGCTACGCGCAGCTGCAGCAGACCATTCGTTACGGTCGTCACGGCAACATGCCGGCCCAAGAAGAGTTCCTCGGCAACGACAAGGTGCACCTGCTGGCAGCCTACGTGTACAGCCTGTCGCATCAGACTCAAGAGCAGTAAGCGCACAACGACACTTTTGACAAGGGTCAATGAACGCCCGGGTCGCGACTGCTGGTCGCACCCGGGCGTTGTCTTTCAGGCGTACCATATAGCGACCGTGAATTGACCCTGACCGGCACACATCGGCCCGGGCTGCCACCCACCGCTTTGGTATGCATTGATGAGCGAACAGATACCCGTCCAGGACGTCACCCCTCCTTCCTCTGCCAAGAATGCCGGCGTCGATCTCTACGCCAGCCGCGAGAAGATCTACACCCGCGCGTTCACTGGCCTGTATCGTAATCTGCGACTCGCTGGCGGCGCCCTGCTCTTCCTGCTGTTCTTCGGCACCGTCTGGCTGAACTGGGAAGGCCGCCAGGCGGTGTGGTGGAATCTGCCGGAGCGCAAGTTCCACATCTTCGGCGCCACCTACTGGCCGCAGGACTTCATGCTGCTGTCCTGGTTGCTGATCATCTGCGCCTTCGGCCTGTTCTTCATTACCGTGTTCGCCGGGCGTGTCTGGTGCGGCTACACCTGCCCGCAAAGCGTATTCACCTGGGTCTTCATGTGGGCGGAGAAGGTCACCGAGGGTGACCGCAACCAGCGCATGAAGCTGGACAAGCAGCCCATGAGCGGCGCGAAACTCGGGCGCAAGGCGGCCAAGCACGGTATCTGGGTTGGCGTCTCGCTGCTCACAGCGATCACCTTCGTTGGCTATTTCACGCCCATACGCGAGCTGGTAATCGAGATCTTCACCGGCCAGGCCAGTGGCTGGGCCTATTTCTGGATCGGCTTCTTCACCCTCGCCACCTACGGCAACGCCGGTTACCTGCGCGAGCAGGTGTGTATCTACATGTGCCCCTACGCACGCTTCCAGAGCGTGATGTTCGACCAGGACACCCTGATCGTCTCCTACGACCCACGTCGTGGCGAGTTGCGTGGTCCGCGCAAGAAGGACGCCGATTACAAGGCCCAGGGCCTAGGTGACTGCATCGACTGCAAAATGTGCGTGCAGGTCTGCCCGACCGGCATCGATATCCGCGACGGCCTGCAGATCGAGTGCATCGGCTGCGCCGCCTGCATCGACGCCTGTGACGACATCATGGACAAGATGAACTATCCCAAGGGGCTGATCAGCTACACCACTGAACATAACCTGTCCGGCCAGAAGACCCGTCTGCTGCGCCCGCGCCTGATCGGGTACGCTGTCGCGCTGGTCGCCATGATCGGCCTGTTCGCCTGGGCCGTGGCCAATCGCCCGCTGGTGGAGCTGGATGTACTCAAGGACCGCGTGCTGTTCCGTGAGAACGAGCGCGGTCATATCGAGAACGTCTACACCCTGAAGATCATGAACAAGGCGCAGCGCGACATGACCTACGTGATCACTGCCGACGGCCTCGACGGCCTGGTCTACGAAGGCAAGCGCGAAGTGCGGGCCCTGGCTGGCGAGGTGTATTCCTTCCCGGTCGAGCTGTCCATCGCGCCGGAAAAGCTACCGTCGAGCACCAACAACATCGTCTTCCACGTACAATCCGCGGATGACCCCAGCATCAAGAACGACGCCGACAGCCGCTTCATCGGCCCAAGCCTCCACTAACAACGGAAAACGCATGACCGAGCAAACCCCATCGCCAGTCAAACCCTGGTACAAGCAGTTCTGGCCCTGGTTCATCCTGTTCCTGCTGGGCTACTCGGTAGTGCAGGGCCTGACCCTGCTGACCATCGCCACGAAGAATCCGCCAGGGCTGATCTCCGACGACTATTACGATGTCGGCAAGGGCATCAACCAGTCGCTGGAGCGCGAAAAATTGGCCGAGCGCCTGCAACTGCATGGCAAGCTGGTGCTGGACAACACCACCGGCGTCGCCACCCTGTCGCTGGAGGGCAACAGCAGACCACAGCAAATCGTGCTCAACCTGATCTCGCCGACCCAGCCGGAGCGTGACCGCCGCGTGATCCTGCAGCCGGCGGCTGACGGTCAGTACCGTGGGCAGATGGTCGATGAAGTCAGCGGTCGCCGCTTCGTCGAGTTGCTCGGCCAGGAAGGCAGCCAGAACTGGCGTCTGTTCGAGGAAGAGAACATCAGCGGCGGCCAGACCATCATGATCGGTGACAACCCCTCCTACTGACACAGCCGATGCCCACCCCCACTCCCTGCTATCACTGTGGCCTGCCGGTGCCCGCCGGCAGCCAGTTCCGTGCCGACGTGCTCGGCCAGACCCGCGAAATGTGCTGCCCCGGCTGTCAGGCCGTGACCGAAGCCATCGTTGCCGGTGGCCTGGAGCATTACTACAGCCATCGCAGCGAGAACGCGGCCAACCCGCAGGCACTGCCCGCCGCCCTGCCGGATGAACTGGCGCTGTATGACCGTAGCGATGTGCAGCAGCCCTTCGTCCAGCACGAGGGCGAACTGAGCGAAACCCAACTGCTGATCGAAGGTATCAGCTGCGCGGCCTGCGGCTGGCTGATCGAGAAGCACCTGCGCGGCGTGCCGGGCGTGGCCGAAGCGCACCTGAACCTGTCCAACCATCGCCTGCAGGTGCGCTGGCAGGACAGCCAGATCGCCCTGAGCAAGCTGCTCGCCGAACTGCGCCGCATCGGTTACGCCGCCCACCCCTGGCGCGCCGACGAGGCGGCAGAGCGCATGGCCGCGGAAAACCGCCGGCGCATGCGCGAGCTGGGCGTGACCGGGTTGTTGTGGATGCAGGTGATGATGGCGACCATGGCCACCTGGCCGGAATTCAACATCGACCTGTCGCCGGAGCTGGACAAGATCCTGCGCTGGACCAGCCTGTTCCTCACCACGCCTATCGTCTTCTACTGCTGCGGGCAGTTCTTCCGCGGTGCTCTGCGCGACCTGCGTACCCGCCATCTGACCATGGATGTCTCGGTCTCGCTGGCCATCGGCGGTGCCTACGTGGCCGGCATCTGGTCGACCATCACCGGCCAGGGCGAACTGTATTTCGACGCCGTGGGCATGTTCGCGCTGTTCCTGCTCGCCGGCCGCTACCTGGAGCGCCGCGCCCGAGAACGCACGGCCGCCGCCACCGCACAAATGGTCAAACTGCTCCCAGCCTCCTGCCTGCGCCTGGACGCCGACGGTCAGAGCCAGCGCATTCTGCTGCGCGAACTGCAGGTCGGCGAACAGGTGCTGGTGCAGCCCGGCTCGCTGATTCCCGCTGACGGGCGCATCCTTGCCGGCCAGTCCAGCGTCGATGAGTCACTGCTGACGGGTGAATACCTGCCTCAGGCACGCGGCATCGGCGACGGCGTCACTGCCGGCACGCTGAATGTCGAAGGCCCGCTGACCGTCGAGGTGCAGGCGCTGGGCGATGCCACGCGCCTGTCGGCCATCGTGCGCCTGCTGGAACGCGCGCAGAGTGAAAAACCGCGCCTGGCAGAGATCGCCGACCGCGTCTCGCAATGGTTTCTGTTGTTCATCCTCGTGGCTGCTGCCGTGGTCGGCTACGCCTGGTGGGAGATCGACTCCAGCCGCGCTTTCTGGGTCGTGCTCGCCCTGCTCGTGGCCACCTGCCCTTGCGCACTGGCCCTGGCCACCCCAACAGCGCTGACCACCGCCACCGGCACCCTGCATAAACTGGGCATGCTACTGACCCGCGGCCATGTGCTCGAAGGCCTGAACCAGATCGACACCCTGGTGCTGGACAAGACCGGTACGCTGACCGAAGGCCGCCTGACGCTCAAGGCCATCCATCCGCTGCGCGATCTCGACCAGGGCGATTGCCTGGCGCTGGCCGCCGCACTGGAAAACCGTTCGGAACACCCCATCGCCCGTGCGTTCAGCCAAGCACCTCGCGCAGCGCAGTCTGTCGACAGCCATCCCGGGCAAGGCCTGCAGGGCCTGGTCGATGGCCGCCTGCTGCGCATCGGCGAGGCCAGCTTCGTTTGCGCCCTGAGCGGCCAGGCCGTACCAGCGATTGCCAGCGAGCACGGCCAATGGCTGCTGCTGGGCGACGAACAGGGGCCACTGGCCTGGTTTGTCCTCGACGACCGCCTGCGCGAAGATGCTCCCGATCTGATTGCCGCTGCGCGCGCACGGGGCTGGAACATTCACCTGCTCTCCGGCGACAGCTCACCGATGGTGGGCGAAGTCGCCCGCCAGCTGGGTATCGACGACGCCCGCGGCGGCCTGACCCCGGATGCCAAGCTGGCAGTGCTCAAGCAACTGCACGGCGAAGGACGGCGTGTGTTGATGCTTGGCGACGGTGTCAACGACGTACCGGTATTGGCTGCCGCCGATATCAGCGTGGCCATGGGCTCGGCCTCCGACCTGGCGAAAACCAGCGCCGACGCCGTGTTGCTGTCGAACCGCCTGAGCAGCCTGGTCGATGGCCTGAAGCTGGCCAAGCGCACGCGCCGTATCATCATCGAGAACCTGGCCTGGGCGACGCTGTACAATGGCCTGGTACTGCCCTTCGCCGCCCTGGGCTGGATCACGCCGATCTGGGCGGCCGTGGGCATGTCGCTCAGCTCGCTGTTGGTGGTGCTCAACGCCCTGCGCCTGAGCCACACCCCAAACATGTAGGAGCGAGCTCTGCTCGCGAACCGCTTCTTCGCTCGCGATGCTCGCTCCTCCCCAGACGCCTCCATGGAGACCGCATGTCCGCCCTCTACATCCTGATCCCCGTCGCCATCGGCCTGGTCGGTTTCGCCATCTGGCTGTTCTTCTGGGCGGTGGACAGCGGTCAGTACGACGATCTCGACGGCCCGGCGCACAGCATTCTGTTCGACGACGAAGATCCACTGCACAAGGCTGGTGTCGAGCAGGCCGAAGACCACAACAAGCCTGGCAAACCTGATGCTTGAGCTGGCACCGCTGCTGGTGTCGGCGCTGATTCTCGGCCTGCTTGGTGGCGGCCATTGCCTCGGCATGTGCGGCGGCCTGATGGGCGCGCTGACTCTGGCGATTCCCCCCGAGCAACGCGGCAGGCGTCTACAGCTGCTGCTGGCTTACAACCTCGGGCGCATTCTCAGCTACAGCCTTGCAGGCTTGCTCCTGGGCCTGGCCGGCTGGGCCATTGCCGGCAGCAAGGCCGAAGTGACGATGCGCACAATGGCTGCCTTGCTTCTGATTGCCATGGGTCTTTATCTGGCCGGCTGGTGGAGCGGGCTGACACGCATCGAAGCACTGGGCCGCGGCCTGTGGCGGCATATCCAGCCGCTGACCCGGCGCTTCATGCCGGTCAGCAATCTGCCGCGCGCCCTGGTCCTGGGTGGTTTATGGGGCTGGCTGCCGTGCGGGCTGGTCTACAGCACCCTGCTGTGGGCCTCCAGCCAGGGCAATGCAGTCAACAGCGCCCTGCTGATGCTGGCGTTCGGCCTGGGCACCTGGCCGGTGCTGCTGGCCACCGGGCTGGCAGCAGAACGCATCACAACCCTGCTACGCAAGCGCGGCGTGCGCATGGCTGGCGGCCTGCTGGTCATCCTGTTCGGCATCTGGACCCTGCCCGGCCCACACCAGCACTGGCTGATGGGGCACTGAGGCGTAGCCGGATGTAATCCGTGAGCAAGGTACCCAGCATCCCCGGATTTCATTGGGCTACGCCGCGACAGCACCTCCAGTGCTCAACGTGCCCTTGATTCAGGTCAAGGCTGCCACCTACGTGCATCCCTAGACTGGCCACACAGCCTGTCCAGGATTATTCCCCATGCTCAAAGCCATCCAGTGGGACGCCGACCTGATCCGCCGCTACGATCTCGCCGGCCCGCGCTACACCTCCTACCCGACTGCCGTGCAGTTTCACGACGATATCGGCCCGTTCGACCTGCTGCACGCTCTGCGCGACAGCCGCAAGGCCGGACGCCCGTTGTCGCTGTACGTGCACGTGCCGTTCTGCGCGCACATCTGCTATTACTGCGCCTGCAATAAAGTCATCACCAAGGATCGTGGCCGCGCCTTGCCTTATCTGGAAAAGCTCGAGCGGGAAATCGAGATCATCAGCCGCTACATCGATCGCAACCAGCCAATCGAGCAACTGCATTTCGGTGGCGGCACGCCAACCTTCCTCAGCCATGACGAACTGCGCCGCCTGATGCAGCACCTGCGCCAGCACTTCAACCTGCTAGATGATGACTCCGGTGATTACAGCATCGAGATCGACCCGCGCGAGGCGGACTGGTCGACCATGGGCCTGCTGCGTGAACTGGGCTTCAATCGTGTCAGCCTCGGCGTGCAGGATCTCGACCCCGAGGTGCAGCGCGCGGTCAACCGCCTGCAGACCCTGGAAGAGACCCGCGCCATTGTCGAGGCGGCCCGCACCCTGCAGTTCCGCTCGGTGAACATTGACCTGATCTACGGCCTGCCCAAACAGACCCCGGAGCGCTTCGCGCGCACCGTGGCCGAGGTCATCGCCCTGCAACCGGATCGCCTGTCACTGTTCAACTATGCGCACCTGCCGGAACGCTTCATGCCGCAACGGCGCATCAACAACGATGACCTTCCCAGTCCGGGCGACAAACTGGCCATGCTGCAGGCCAGCATCGAGCAGCTGACGCGCGCTGGGTATCGCTACATCGGCATGGACCACTTCGCCCTGCCCGATGACGAACTGGCCATCGCCCAGGAAGAAGGCACGCTGCAACGCAACTTCCAGGGCTATACCACCCATGGCCACTGCGACCTGATCGGCCTGGGCGTATCCGCCATCAGCCAGATCGGCGATCTGTACAGCCAGAACGACAGCGATATCACCAGTTATCAGCAGACCCTGGGCAACGGCCAACTGGCAACTCGTCGAGGCCTGCATTGCAATGCCGACGACCGCCTGCGTCGCGCCGTGATTCAGCAACTGATCTGCCATTTCGAACTGCGCTTCGCCGACATCGAGCAAACGCATGGCGTGGTGTTCCGTGATTATTTCTGCGCCCTATGGCCCGAACTGGAGCAACTCGCGGCTGACGGCCTGATCAGTCTCGACGCTCAGGGTATTGAAGTGCGCCCGGCCGGACGCCTGCTAGTGCGCTCGCTATGCATGCTCTTCGACCGCTATCTCAACGATCAGGTACGCCAGCGTTTTTCTCGGGTGATCTGAACACGAGCAGCCTGCGCCAGTGACGGAACGCCGTCACTGGCTGGCATATCACCCCATCGCCAGCGTGGCGGCGCTCTGCATCTGCTCATTCGACAGGCCGTTCTCACGCATGAGCTTGATCAGGTTGGCATTGGCCGCAGTCAATGCGCTGTTGAGCGACGCCAGCTCGGTCTGCAGCCCTTCCAACTGCTGACGCTTGCCCTCGGCGTCAAGCCTCTGGTCGCTCATGACGGCCTCGATCTGCGCCTGCTTCTCGACGATCTGCGCACGCAACTCGCGGATCATCTTGAGCAGATCCCTGATCGCCTGAGGCAGGTCGCTATCGTCGATATCTTGATGCTTCTCAGACCTGGTCGACATGCCCTTGCCCAGCTCGGACAGGCTCACGCGCAATCCTTCGCGACTCTCCTGCGCAGTTCGTTCAGCCGTGCTGAACTGTCGTTGAACACCCTGAGCCAGATTGTTCAGTGAACCCAGCGAAGCGATGCGCATTACCCTGCTCCCTACCTTGATCTATCATGTCAGGGTCACATCGGCAGACCGGGATCAAACTTGGGCAAGCAGTCAGGCTTGCATAGCTGGTCGCAAACCCGCCCCTGCTGTACCCTAAGCGCCATTGCGTATCTATAAGGAAGCTGAACGATGTCCGAGAGCATCAAGCTGCGTACGCAGCACCAAGCCCATTGCAAGGATTGCAGCCTGGCCAGCTTGTGCCTGCCGCTCTCGCTGAACATGGAAGATATGGACGCCCTCGACGACATCGTCAAACGTGGTCGACCGCTGAAAAAAGGCGAATTCCTGTTCCGTCAGGGCGATTCCTTCGGCTCCGTATTCGCCGTGCGTTCCGGCGCGCTGAAAACCTTCAGCCTGAGCGATGGCGGCGAAGAGCAGATAACCGGCTTCCACCTGCCCAGCGAGCTGGTCGGCCTGTCCGGGGTCGATGGCGAGCGCTACCCGGTCTCCGCGCAGGCGCTGGAAACCACCTCGGTCTGCGAGATTCCCTTCGAGCGCCTCGATGACCTGGCCCTGCAATTGCCACAGCTGCGCCGCCAACTGATGCGTATCATGAGCCGCGAGATCCGCGACGATCAGCAGATGATGCTGTTGCTGTCGAAGAAGACTGCCGACGAGCGCATCGCCACCTTCCTGGTCAACCTCTCTGCCCGCTTCCGGGCGCGTGGCTTCTCGGCCAATCAGTTCCGCCTGGCCATGTCGCGCAACGAAATTGGTAACTATTTGGGCCTTGCGGTGGAGACGGTGTCTCGCGTATTTACCCGCTTCCAACAGAACAAGCTGCTCGAAGCCGAAGGCAAGGAAGTACATATTCTCGACCCGATCGAACTGTGTGCTCTGGCCGGCGGTAATCTCGACGTTTGAGTTCGCACGAGTTCGCGGGCTCACGCATTAGGACCCCACGATGATCTTTGACGAATTCAGCATCAAGACCTTGATCCGCCCAGTTCCGGACTTCCCCAAGCCGGGCGTCATCTTTCGCGACATCACCCCGCTGTTCCAGTCGCCGCGTGCCCTGCGCATGGTCGCCGACAGTTTCATCCAACGTTACGTGGAGGCCGAGTTCAGCCATATCGGCGCCATGGACGCGCGCGGCTTCCTGATCGGCTCGATCATCGCCTATGAACTGAACAAACCTCTGGTGTTGTTCCGCAAGCAGGGCAAACTGCCGGCTGACGTGCTCAGCGAGGGCTACCAGACCGAATATGGCGAAGCCTTCCTCGAAGTGCACAGCGACAGTCTCTGCGAAGGCGATTCGGTACTGATCTTCGATGACCTGATCGCTACCGGCGGCACCCTGATCGCTGCTGCCAACTTGGTGCGGCGCATGCGCGCGACGATCTTCGAGGCCGCCGCGATCATCGACCTGCCTGAACTGGGCGGCTCGCAGAAACTGCAGGACGCCGGCATCCCCACCTTCACGCTGACGGCCTTCGCCCTCGACGATCACTGAGCCGAAGCGCCTGCCAACCCACAAGTGGGTTGATGATTCTGCCGGGCAATGCCCGGCATCACCGATGACCTTGACCAGACTCCCATGCACGAACTCGAACTGAACCCATCCAGCGACTGGCGTCAGCGCCTGGGCGCTGTCATGGACGGCGCCACCATGCAGCGCCTGGTAACCCTGCTGATCATCATCAATGCCGTCATCCTCGGCCTGCAGACCTCACCGTCGATCATGGCCGACTGGGGCACGCCGCTGCTGATCCTCGATACCTTCATCCTCACCTGTTTCGTCATCGAGCTGGTGTTGCGCTTTACCGCCCGCGGCATCGGCCTGCTGCGCGATCCCTGGGCCGTATTCGACTGCCTGGTAGTCGGCATCGCCCTGGTACCGGCAAGCGGCCCCTTCGCCGTGCTGCGCGCCTTGCGCGTGCTGCGGGTACTGCGACTGGTGTCGATCAATCCGAGCATGCGCAAGGTGGTGCAGGCGCTACTCGCCTCACTGCCAGGCATGGGCAGCATCGTCATGCTGATGGGGCTGATCTTCTATGTCGCGGCGGTAATGGCCACGCAGCTGTTCGGTGAAAGCTTCCCCGAGTGGTTCGGTAACATCGGCGCCAGCCTGTACACCCTGTTTCAGGTAATGACTCTGGAAAGCTGGTCGATGGGCATCGTGCGCCCGGTGATGGAACAGCATCCGCTGGCCTGGCTGTTCTTCGTGCCCTACATCCTCGTCGCGACATTCATGATGCTCAACCTGTTCATCGCCGTTATCGTCAACGCGATGCAAAGCACCCACGAGCCAAATGCCGAGGAGCAAGCTGCAGCAGCTCGCGAACAGGCAATTCTCGACGAGCTGCGCGCACTGCGCAGCGAAGTGGCCGACCTGCGCCGTAACACGCCGTAAACCCCGCCACCAACGCAATCCGCCGTCTCTGGCACGGTGGATTGCGCGCCCTCTCCCCTACGCCTACCTATCAGACACGCCTTAAGTTGGCGGCGCTCAGCGCCCCCATGCCCGATAGTTACATCGCTCAATGACACGATCGCTCGTGTCGCCCGGAGCCGCCCAACCAATCGGGAGCACCCGCCCCCATCAGAGGACCCGAACGATGAGCGCCAGTGCCACCCTACCCCAGCCGAAATCCAGCTTTCCGGTGCGTCGCATGGACTTCAGTTTCAGCGAGACACCGAAATACTGGTTCTACGATGACCCGTTCATGAGCCATTTCATGAACAACCTGTCGTCGCTGTTCCCCTACGGTGAGAAGTTCTTCGTCGACAGCGTGCGCGCCGTACGCGACCAGGTCAGCGAGCCGCAGCTGAAAAAGGACATCAGCGCCTTCATCGGTCAGGAGGCCATGCACTCCAAGGAGCATGCGGCCTACAACGACTACGCCAATGAGCACGGTATCGACCTGGAGCTCCTCGAGCTGCGCATCAAGGTACCGCTCGAATGGGTCAGCCGTTTCAGCACCAAGAAGCAACGCCTGGCAGCCACCTGCGCCCTGAAACACTTCACCGCGACCATGGCCGAGTAGTTGCTCAAGCGTGAGGATCTCACCACACAGATGAACGTATGCGTTCCATAGACCCCATCTTCAACTGACCTCTCCGTATCCCGGATGCTGGGCTCCCTATTTTCCCGTGGAGTTCCGTCATGATGCGTCCCGACGCCAAAGTGCAGAAGGTCTATCTCTACCCAAAGCCC
>Ga0208788_1000734_pt1 | contig 16004 bp, 8 predicted proteins | sample Wag4_2014_7_11_3_FD_187363 | JGI IMG/M metagenome (GOLD analysis project Ga0208788, IMG submission 187363) | Fresh water mixed with fracking chemicals microbial communities from Ohio, USA - Utica-2 Time Series FC 2014_7_11 (SPAdes) (version 2) ...
GTAACAAAGCAGCAGCAGATGCGGCGGCTGCGGCCCCTGCCTTTTCAACTGCAGCCTTGGCCGCTGCTGCTGCTGCCGCCGCATCTGCTGCTGCTTTGTTACTTGCCGCAATTGCCGCTGCATCCGCCTTCAACTTCGCAGCTGCATCTGCAGCCAATTTATCTGCTGCAATCTTTGCGGCTGCATCTGCCAAAGCTTTGGCTGCAGCGGCATCTCGTACTGCTTGGCAAGCAGCATCACATGTAGGTGTGGGTGGATTTGTAATTGTATTTTGATTTGTTGGCGCAGCGATTATTTTCTCCGTTGCGTCGGAAAGTTTCGTAATCGTATCAATTGAATTAGTTGCTGTGATTGCAACTCGAATGTATTTATCAACATCTCCGTTGGTCAAAGTATAGGTGGCATTTATCGCACCAGAAATACTTGTGCACGTTGTGTCATCTAGTGGATCAATACAACGCTTCCACTGATAAGTAACAACCGAATTAGGTGTCGAGTTGAAATCTGCAAAAGTTATATTTGAACTCAGAACTTTGCTTTCGACAAGGTCGCCTGTTGGCGCAGGAATTGGATCAACTACAAGTGTCGGCGCGATTCCATTTGTTGCTTTTGTTTCAAGAGATGCAGAAGACGAAACTGATGTTCCAACTGCATTGGTTGCTGTGACTGTGAAGGTATAGACGCGATCCGGGAGGACAGGAATTTCACAATATGTAGTTGGTGCATTTACCGTACATGTTGCTCCGCCTGGTGATGCAGTCACCCGATATGAGATGACTGCAGAACCATTGTCTGTGGTTGGTGCATCAAAGGAAACAGTTGCCGAGAGCGTTGTGGTTCCAGCCTCAATTACCGCAGAAACATTCTGTGGTGCAGAAGGTGCCGCAACAGCCGTGACCGCTGTTGAATCTAAAGATGCGCTGGATTGACCCTTTGAATTGACCGCTTTTACTGAGTACGTGTAGTTAGTTCCCGCTGTTAAACCTGTACATGTGTATGTTGTCGCATTTGAACCAACCGAACAGGTTGCTCCTGCGGGAGAAGAGGTAATCAGGTATGAGGTAATTGCTGAACCGCCATTATCGGCAGGGGCATCGAACGTGATTGTCATATTGCTTCCGCTTGTTACAGCGGCAACATTTGCTGGAGCTGATGGAACGCCTGCAGGAATGGCGGTGGCGCTTGCTACAGATTGTTCTGATGTTCCAACTGTTGTAATCACCGCAACTTTAAATGTGTATGAAGATCCATTATCTAGTCCGGTAACAACACATGTTGTTTGTCCTGATATTGGTTTACATGAACCCGCTTCGTTCCCTGAAGCATCATAAGCGGTTACAACATATTGATCACCAGTGATGGTTCCTGAACCCAGGTGTGAAGGAGCGCTCCAATTAACAGTTACTTGCTCACTTGCAGATGTCACACCTGTAATTGTTGGCGCAGTAGGTAGCGTTTCGATCGTTGGTGATGAAAATGATGGAAGAGAATTGCCAATAATATTTTTAGCTGCGACACGGAATTCATAAGCATTTCCAGCAATTAATCCAGTAACTGTTGCTGATGTAGCCGTAGAAGTTCCATCTGCAAATGTTGTCCAGATTCCAGAGCCATCCACACTATATTCAACAATGTAATCAGAGATTGCTGATCCGCCATCACTTGATGGTGTAGTCCAAGAAATATTGATGGTTCCGCCAGTTCCAGTTCCACTGACTCCAGAAGGGGCAGAAGGAACTCCAGCTGGAGTCACGGCAGAAGAGGCAATCGATCCAGAAGTTGAGCTTCCGGCAGCATTAGTTGCCGTCGATGTAAATGTATAGGCAGTTCCATTTGTTAGAGGTGCAATTGTGCAACTTGTTCCAGGTGCAGTCACTGTACAAGTTGCCCCACCAGGAGAAGCTGTAACGGTATAAGAGGAAGGGGTTCCACCTGAAGTTGGCGCTGTAATTGATACTGTGGCGGAGCCATTTCCTGGGGTTGCTATAGGCGCTCCTGGAACGCCAGGTAATGCAATCGTCCACTGTGCAGTTAAAGTCATATTGTCAGATACATTTGTGATGAGAGTCGAAGCATTTGTGGTTGTAGCTCCATCGCTCCAACCAGTGAATGTAAATCCAGTTTTTGATGGTGTTGCTGCAGTTGTAAATGATCCACCAGATGAAATATTTGCTTGCGTTGGCGCTGTTCCAGTTCCGCCATTTAATGCGTAAGTGATTGCATATGAAACACCGCTCCAACGCGCAATGAAGGTGACTGCATTCGGTCCCATTACATAACTAGCACCTGGAGCAAACAAGTTTGAAGAAGCTCCAGACCCGGTTTCCCAGCCTAAGAAATTATTTCCCTGTTTTGTTGGAGCCGACGGCAATGTAACAGTTGATCCATATGCGTTCGTGGTTTGTGAAGGTGTAGTGCTTCCGCCATCCGAGTTGTATGTAATCGTGTATGTTGCAGGACTCCACTTTGCATATAAAGTCAGATTTGTATTTGTGAATAAAGTTCCTGCTGTTGGCGTTACCGAATATCCGGTACCACCAGTTCCTGTTGCAGTGGTGTACCAGCCCTCAAAAGTGAATCCTGATTTTGCAAGATTTCCCGTGTTTGTTGACACGGTGTATTGAGTTAGGGCTCCGGTCACAAAGCTTCCGTCAGCCGGCGCTGTACCACTGGTTGCACCATTAGCGTTATAAGCAATTATGTTTGTGTTGCTAATCCAAACAGCTACAAATGCAGCATTACCATCACCAACTATGAAGGTTCCGGCTGCAGGGTAAGTAACTCCACCACTGCTCCACCCACCAAATGTGTAACCTGTTTTCGTGCTCGAAGTTGTAGGCAGTGTGACAATCTCACCGATTACCTTGCCAGTGATATCGACAGGAGCACTTCCACTGCCAGAATCTAAGCCAAATGACAATGTTCTCTGGGTTGCCGTCCATTGTGCGTAGGCGATGTAACTGCTATTCGAAATCACCCAATTGTTTGCACCCGATGCAATGTCCGCCCCAGATTGGTCTTTCCAACCAGACAGAGTGAACCCAGTCTTTGTAATTGTGGCTGAAGTGAGCGTCTCTTGGAAATTGTTCGCACGAAGTACGTCTGCAGGGGCCGTACCTGTCCCGCCGTTTAACACATAACGAACTGTAAAGACCGCCACCCATTGAGCAGTAAAAGTTATATTGGCAGTACCCATTCGGTAAGTGCTATTTGCTTGGTAAATATTTGTTCCGTCAGACCATCCAGTGAATGCGTAGTTTCCACTGCTGATAACAGTTGATGTATCAGTTGTAGGTAGAGTGAAAAGAGATCCGAAATTTGCTGATGTGTTCCCCGGCAGGGTTATTGATTCAGCTATTCCTTTATTGAAAGTTATCGATGGAGAAATAATGCTCCACTTTGCGTACAGAGTTACATTAGAAGTTGTAGAAACGACTCCACCTACTGCAATATTTGTCCCAGTACCATCAGCACTTGTATTCCAACCAGCAAAGTCGTAACCAGCCTTAACTAAAGAACCACTGTTACTAGATGCATTGAAGGTTGTCCCTGTAGTTAAAGTTCCGGGGGATGGGGCATTTCCCCCCGTCGAGCCGTTTCCGCTATAAGTAACAATGTAAGAACTAGGTGTCCACTGAGCAATCAGCGCCAGATTTGCTGCAGTTGAATAACCTGCACCCACTGTGTAGGAATTATTTGATGCATCTTTCCAACCAGCAAATGTGTACCCATCTTTTGTAAATCCATTAGCTGCGATGGCATAAGGAACACCGCCAGCAACAAATGAACCCGAAGTGACAGATCCTGAAGTAGGAGTATTTCCGGAGTAAGAGATTGTGTAACTTTGGGCTGTCCATTGCGCAACGAAAATCTTGTTTGTTGTTATCGAAACAGTTACACCAGCATTACTAGTGGTCGAACCATCATTCCAACCCGCAAAAGTGAACCCAGTCTTACTAAGACCGGTAGAAGCAGCCAAAACCAATGATTCGCCATAAGTTTTTGTGCCACCCGCTGGAGCGGTTCCACCGCCATTTGTGTCATATGAATATGTAAATGTTTGCGTGTTCCATAGTGCAGTAAGTGTGAAGTTTGAATCTGATGCTGGAACAGTCCATGTTGCTCCACCTGCATATGTACTTGTTCCATCACTCCAACCTGCAAATGAATAACCAGTCTTTGACATGGTATTTGAAGCGGGAAGCGTGATGGTGTTTCCAACAACTCTTCCGGTTAATTGCGATGTATTTGCCGAGGAAGTTCCTCCGTCAAGAGCATATGTAACAGTTCTAGAAGCAGCAGTCCACTTTGCAAAGAGAGCTAAATTTGCATTTGTTGAATAGGAAGCGTTGACTGCATAATCTGTTCCTGATCCATCAGATTTTGTATTCCAGCCCGCAAACGTATATCCGACTTTTGTCGGAGAGCCTAAAATTGTGTACGCACCAGTTCCTGTTTTCCATTGAATAACAACTCGACCATTACCACCTGAGTTGTCTGCGGTTGTGTTGGTGTTCGCTTTTCCACCACGGCCAGCATTATTTGATCCATAGTTCGCACTAGTTTTGTTTGGGAAAGCCCAGGTGCTAGCAAGTGCACCATTTTGTCCTGCAGTAGCTGTAACTAATGATCCGCGAGTAGCATCTAGATACCCTGATCCACCACCACCACCGCCATTTGCAGTTCCATTTGAATTTCCACCGCCGCCGCCGTAGTAACCCGCACCACCACCACCGCCGCCTTCAGAACCACCGCCGCAGCCATTACCACCTGAGTATTGCGCACCATCTGTTGCACAGCTTGCTGCTTTTGCACCGCCTGCAGAAGTTGTTCCTGCGCGTCCACCCATTGATGTGCTGGTAGATGCTGCACCACTTTGATTCGCTCCGCCGCCGCCGCCAGCAATTCCTTGATCACTATGACCTGGCGATGCACCGCCTCCTCCACCAGATATGGCTAATGGGGTTGTGCTTGTAAATACTCCTGAAAATCCACCTCCGGATGAACCTTCAAGGCCTGAAGTGTTTCCGCCAATGCCAGCACCACCGTATGCAGAGGTTGTAGTTTTTACAGTTCCGCCTTTACCAACCTTAATCGTTAAAGTTTCACCTGCAGTCGGTGTTGCAATGGTTGCTTTCGTATATCCACCAGCACCTCCACCGTAATCAGGTCCGTAGTACGCGACCGTTCCACCACCACCTGCGCCCCATACCTCAACTTGAATTTCTTGAGTACCGGTTATGTCATTTGGAACAGTAAATGTTTGATCAGCGCCCGTGTAGTCATAACTTTGCGTGTTGTTATATCCAGAAGAGGAGCCCGCTTGGTATGAACCATTCGTAGGAACTGTCCCACCTGTGTTTCCGTTTCCGTTGTATGAAATTGTGTAAACAATTCCGGCAAAACGTGCGTACAAAGTAATTGCAGCTGTTGGTGTGTAACTTGCGCCAGCTGCACCGACTAGTTGTCCACCTGATGATTGAGTTGTGTACCAACCAGAAAAGACTGCATCTGTTTTCGATGCAGCCGGTAGAGTTAATGGGCTTCCTTTGGCATAAGTTGCAGTAGTTGCCAATGTAGCTGTACCAGTTACAGTAGTAAACCCTAAGTTCACATAGCTAAGGGGATAGCTAAATGTCGTTGTTGAAGGAACCGCTGTTATTACATATGTTCCTGCAAATCTAGTGTCAGAACAAACGACTACAACTTTTGTACCCACAGTGAAACCATGTGGAGTGCTGGTCGTCAGTGTTGCAACTTGAGAGGTAACTTGAGTGTTTGTAACTGAAAATTGAGGCAAGCCGCCACTATTCGAAGTTGCATCGAAAGTAACAATGTAACCTGCAGGTGTTCCGTCTACTCTTGTACTACTAGCTGATGTACTAGTTGTATTCGTTGCAGTTGCAGCAAATTTATAGGCAGTTCCATTTGTTAAACCGGTAATTACACAACTCGTTGCTGGGGATACAACCGTGCATGTTTTAGTGGGATTTAAAGCTGCACCAGCGTTTGTATAAGCTGTTACAAGCATTGAAGTTGTCGCGCCGACCGTGGTGCCGGAGGCTGCAGCAGCGGTGGGCGTGACGGTTACTTCGGTATTGCCCGCAGAAACAGAAACCGTTGGAACACCCGGTGCGGCCAAGTTCCACTGCGGATACAACGTAAGGCCACCATAGAGGGTGACGGCTTGACTGTTTGTGTATGTCGTTCCAGATCCGTTCGCTGCAGTGTTCCAGTTCTTGAAGGTGTGTCCCGTTCGCGAAAAGGCGTTTGCCCGCAATGAAAATGCAGTACCTGCAGTAAACGAGGTGTCCGCCATGGTGCCACTAGTTGCGGTACTGGTGTCATAAACGATGGTGTAGGTATTGGCTGTCCATCGTGCATACAGTGGCACTTCAGCAGTTGTTGAATATGGGGTGCTTAACGCTGTTCCTGAGGTAGTTGTTGACCAACCAGCAAATGTATAACCCGTTCGCACCATAGTTCCAACGGTAGGAAAAGTTGAAATAGAAGGAGTGGTTGAATTTACGAATGTGTCGGAAGCTCTTTCAGGTGATCCACTGTTTGCACCATTTGAGTTGTATGTAATTGTTCGAGTCCACTTTGCATACAAAGTTACATTTCCAGCGGATTGATAAGTAGACAATCCCGATGCGTAATTAGTTCCTAATCCATCAGCCTGTGTGTTCCAACCTGCGAATGTGTACCCGTTTTTTGCCATAGTCCCAGCATTTGCCAAAGTCGTATTTGCCGATGTTCCTTTGGCAACGGTGGCTACAGGAACTGTGGATGATGCCGATGTTTGGCCATTGCCGTTATAGGTAATTGTTGAGTTCCATTGGGCATATAAAGTTGTGTTACCGGTTGATGCATATGTGCCATTCGTGGTTGTGTAACTTGAAAGACCATATGTACTTGAAAGGCTTTCTTCAATTTGTTGAATCTGAGTCAACCCGAGAGTCACATCATAAAAAAGAACCTCAGCGATTTCCCAGTCTGATGTTTGATTCGACCAGGTTGCAACACCAATATTTGCTGGCAAGGATGTTCGACCTGCTGCAGCACCAGCGGTTCCATTATTTCTGAAGTTTAAATTGTAGTCACAGATTAGATGCCAATTTGTATCTCCGGTTAATGCTCCAACATTTCCATTATTTCCAACCCCGTAATAAGCACCAGACACTCCTGATAAGTATCCACTAAGCCAGTTAACTGTTGGGTGTGTAAATATTCTTTGTTTTATTCCGCCTGCATATCGTGCAACATGGCACAAGGTGTAATTACTTAGCGCACTATTCGGAAATGTGATTCTCGAGGTTGTGCCACCCTTTAGAGTTGTGAATGAGTTACTGCTACCACCTACTCCTGCAGTGGTTGAGATTTTTGTAATTCCGGTTCCACTGCCCATATTCGTGCTGGTGATATCAAATGAGCTACCTGCTGAACCTGAATTCGTCCAAACTTTCGTAGAGGTGTCATAGTCGGTTGCCACGTAGCGGAGCAGGGGTGTTGCATATCCGTAGCCTGAATACGAGGTACCAGCGCCATTTGCTGTTGTATTCCAGCCCGCAAAGGTGAATCCGGTTTTGACCAAATTTCCAGTGTTATTTGCTAACTTCGTTATAGCTGCACTTGACACCGCAACCGTTGGATCCGGGACCGTACCACCAGAATTTGTATTCCCGTTATAAGTTATTGTAGAAAGCCATTTTGCATATAAAACTAAGTTAGCGCTAGGAGTTATGGTCGCTCCAGCTGCGTAATCAGTGCCCAAACCATTTGCTTGGGTATTCCATCCACTTAGTTGAAAACCTGTGCGTGTACCTGAATACGATGAGGACAATGTAATAGAAGCATTAGGTCCACTTTGTTGTTGTTTTGCAGGTGCACTCCCACCACCACTATTTACATTGTATGTAACAGTAAATTTAGTAAATGGAGCACAACGTGGCGCAAGGCCATCTAGCCAAGCGCCAGACCAAACACGCCACCCAACCATCACGTCACCTGGATTGCATCGCATCGCTGCGCCACCGAAATACGCCTGACCCACAGGTTTATCAATAGCTCTTGGTGAATTGTTCAAACTTACATACTGTGTTTCTACTTCGGTATCCCCCATCCCAGGAGGCGTATTACAAAGTAGGGCGGCGCGAATTCCATTTGAATTAATGAATGCCATTCCAACGGCAACTTTGCCATCTGGGCAGTAAACGTAGTTTGTGTTTTTACCTGTGATTGCTGAAATGCTTAGGTCAGAATTTAAAGCTTTACATGTAAATCCATATCCGATGGGATTCCATCCCATGGTCATTCCAACAACTACTTGGCCTGCGGGACAGTTACCTTCACCGTATTTATCACCACCCGAAAGTTTGGGTGCGACGTTATAAGTTGTTCCAAAAATTGAAGCGTTAGCCGGTGGTGCAACAGTTGATTGGCCGACAATTGCGACTAAGAGTCCAATGAAAATGGGAAAAAAGAACTTCGCAAAATTCTTTGGGCGCGCGGAATCGGCTTTCTTGCGCACCAAACCAAAGATCACTTTTACCTCTTTATTTCGAGCATTTACGAGAGGAGTTGAGCCTAAAACTGGGGTGAGCGGTGGGGTAGAGAAAACAGGCTTATAGGGTGATATTCACCCTTAAAGATCACCCAAAAAGGGGTGAGAATTAAGGTTTTCTGAGCGTATTCGAAGTGTGCAGCTGATCGACCACTCGTTGTACCCACAGTGATGTTTCAAGTGGGAGTACCCAACTTTTCTCGCCCTGGACCTTTTTGCCGAAGTCTTCAATCATAACCCTGTATGGATCAACAGCTTCAAACTGTTCAGTCGCATCACCTATTTGTAAGGTGCTCGCTGAGTTCCACGAAGTAAAGGCCTGGCTTCCAACAAATGTGATTGTCTGTTTTTCACCTTTAATTACAAGTGATTGATTTTCGGGCATCTTAAATGAAGCTAATGTATTTGCTGTAATTGAATTATTTATTTGCATTTGCCATTTGGTTGTTAAATCGATTCCTGTTGGTCCAAGATTTGTATTACAGTTTTTAATTTCAAAATTTGATTCATCATTAACGAGCGCAGCAATTGCATGCAATGGATAAACGCCAATATCAAATAGTGCCCCGCCTCCCATTTCAGGAGACAGGCGATAGTTGCCTTCGATGGACGCAGGAAAAGTAAATGATGCGTCAATTGAAATTACCTGACCAATAGCACCACTCTTTGCTAAATCAATCGCTCGCACCATTCGGGGATGCCATCTTGCCCATACAGCTTCAACTAATAAGCGATCACATTCTTTGGCCGTCTTAATCATTAATTCAACTTCTGCCGCATTCATAGCAAATGGTTTTTCGCACAGTACATGCTTACCGGCTTTTAACGCCTTTACAGTCCATTCGCAGTGCAAATGATTAGGCAGTGAAATATAAATCGCATCAATTAATGGATCGTTGATTAGCGCTTCGTAACTATCATGAACGGTAATCGGGTTGAGTGCTTTTGATCGCTTAGGGTCTCTGCTTGCAACCCCTTGAATAACAGTATTTTCTGCCGCATGCATGGCTGGTGCGATCGCCGAGGTTGCTATCCAACCCGCGCCGATTAAGCCCCAGCGAGTGTTTTTCACCTCAAAAGCACCGGTTTTACAGGGTTTCCGTTGGCAAGTGCTGACTCTTCAGCGGCCTGCATGATCGCAACAACATCTCGTGATTGGTGCGTTGTTACATTCATTGGAACCTTGTTATTTAAGTACTCAACAACTGATTGGTGGAATGAATACGGAGCAAGGGTGTTATTTGTAATTACCTCTGATGAACCATCTGCGCGGTGAATTGTGAGAATTGCAGGTAGATCAGCTGGTGTTGACCCTGCTGCTGGATCCCAGTTACCGACGATCGCACCTGTTGTTCCTAGAACATAAAACTTTGGTTTGCGAGCTGCAGCAAGATCGCTGTTGGTAAATACTGCGCGTGCCCCGTCTGCAAAAGTTATTGAAACATCTGCGTGATCAGCATTTGTCACATGGTTCCATATTCGCTTCTGATTAATTCCGGTAACAGATGCAACTTCACCTGGCATGATTGCAAGGATCTGATCAATGAAGTGGCTACCCCAATCAAAGATTGCTCCACCTGATATGTCAACCATTGAATGCCAGTATGAACATGGCTTTGAATAACCGCCGACAAAGCTTTCATAGGAAAATACTTCACCGATTGCGCCGTCATCGATTAACTTCTTCATTGTTACAAAGTCAGCATCGTAGCGGCGGTTTTGATAGACAACTAATAACAACTCTTTTGATGCTGCTAATGCAATTAGCTCGTCGCACTCTTGCACCGTCAACGCCATTGGCTTTTCGAGAATTACATGTAGCCCGCGGTTTAGGGACTCTTTTGCCCATGAGTAATGGCTATTGGGCGGTGTAGAAATCACGACAAGGTCAATTAATCCAGAATCAAGCATCTCTGTTGAATCAGTAAAGGTTGCGATATCTGAAGCCAGTGCTTTGGCTGCTTCAAGGCGTTCCGGATTGGTGTCTGCTGCTGCAGTTAGACGAAGACCTTCGGTAGCGGCAACTGCGCTGTTGTGCTGATCACCGATCGCACCATAGGCAAGTAAGCCAACTCGAATCTCGTTTACTTGTGACACTGCTTTTAACCCCTTTTGATAGAAGAAAAGCCCCCGGTGTGAAAGGCACCGAGAGCTTAACTTGTGCGCGCGAAGGGATTCGAACCCCTAACCTTCTGATCCGTAGTCAGATGCTCTATCCGTTGAGCTACGCACGCCTATTTATTTCTGAAGTGCAATAGTACCTGTTTTTTATACCTGACCCAAATGGGTCAAAACCCTTATAAATCAGCGTGATTGAGCAACTCTTCGCGGGTAATCGACTTTTTACGAGGCTTTCCATGTGGTTCACCGGCTGCTACTTCGGCCTCATTGATCTTCTGCCAATGCTGTTGTGTGACTACTACTTGGTGGGTCAGAAGTTCTGAAATGTCACCAGCGTTCTTAGGCGCCTTCAGATCTTCTACAAGAAGTTCCATCACCGCTGCTGCATCAGATTTATTTGTGCCAATTACACCTGATGGGCCGCGTTTAGCCCAACCAACAACGTACATATTGTCATTTACGCGACCATCGTTATTAACAACCTTGCCGTTTTCATATGGGATACCTTCGATTGAATGTGCGTGATATCCAATAGCTGTAATTACTAGGCCACATTTAATCGTCACATCACCGTTCGGCGTTGAAAATACAACCCCTTCGACCCGATCTGTTCCTAGGATCTCTTTTGGTGTGTGCTGGAAAAGAAATTGCATCGTGCGTTCATGTTCTGACTTTGGGTTTTCTGCGATTAATAACATCGCATCTAAGTTGCTCTTTACATCTTTTTCAGGAGCATCCCCTGCGCGAACAATCGCAGCATCGATATCTGCTTTATCCATAATTACATTTGTGTGCTCTAACTTAGGCAGATCTCGAAGTTCAGGTGAAGTAAAGGCTGCATGTTCTGGCCCACGGCGAGCACTGATGTAAACCTTTCGAATGTTGCTCTTCTTAAATGCATCAATTGCATGATCTGCGGTATCTGTTGGATCAAGCTCGGTTGGCTCAAGTGCCAGAATTCTTGCTGCATCCATCGCAACATTTCCGGCACCAATAACAACAGCTGTGTCTGAATCAAGCGGTGTATCTACTCCTGCAAAATCTGGGTGAGCGTTATACCAAGGTACAAAAGTTGCAGCAGACATTGATCCGCGCAGATTTTCTCCTGGAATACCTAGGGATTTACCCAGCGATGTACCGGTGGCGATAATTACAGCGTCATACTTATCTTTTAGCTGTGCAATTGAAATATCTGAACCAATTTCGACATTGGCAAACAAACGAAAATGCTCATCTGAGGCAATCTTTTCAAAGACCTTTGCAACGGTTTTAATCTTTGGGTGATCAGGTGCAACGCCGCTTCGTACCAAGCCCCAAGGGGTTGGCAAACGCTCAATCATGTCTATCTCAAATGATCGGGAATCTGATGCAAGGTTTTGAAGTGCTTGGGCAGCAAAGTATCCGGCCGGTCCTGCGCCAACTACTGCAACCTTAAATATTTCCAACATAGCTCCTTGGTAGCACTCAAATCTTTGACCATATTCTATCTACTTTCATGCTTTGTTACCTCTCAAATTCATGCGGTGTTACCCTGCTTAAATGGAGTTATTAACAAATACTGTTGGACAAATTGCATCACCGATATCTCCACTTATTATTTATGGCGTTGTTGCCCTTTTGATAATTATTGAAAATGGATTGATTTTTGGATTCTTCTTCCCAGGGGATTCATTGATTCTTGCCGCAGGTATTTTTTCAGGGGTTTACCTTGATGTTGATATCCGATTAATTGTGGCAACAGCCGCGGTTGCATCATTCATTGGCTCTCAAATTGGGTATCTGATCGGTTTTAAGTTTGGTCCGAGCCTTGAAGAAAAACTTAATTCTCCCAGTATCCAAAACTCAATCACAAAATCTCAAAAGTACTACGAACAATCCCCTGGCTTGTCAGTCCTGATTTCTAACTTTGTACCGGGGCTTCGAATATTTGTAGCTGTTATTGCCGGAAACAGAAAAATGAATAAGCCACTTTTCTTTGTATCTAACCTTGTTGGATCTTTTGTTTGGGCCACAGCAATTTCCTTAATTGGATATAAATTAGCCGAAGTCGATTGGGTGCATGAGCATGCATTTATTGTGCTTGCTGGTTTGTTCCTGGTCTCATCTGGTGCCTCCATGGTCAACTACTTTCGAGCTTTGTAGGCAATCGCTATGAGTCAATGCGAGCATAACTTTCAGGTAGACCCAAAAGATGGTCAGGTTAGATGCACGCTATGCGGTGTCCTTGATGATGAAATGCAGTTGGTCAATAAGAAAGAGTCCATCACGGATGAAAAAGATGATTTTTACGCAACGCAAGAAAGCTTTGAATAACTAATAGTTTTCTGGGTTGGCTAAATCAATCTCGATCTTTTGATGTGGGTAGAGATCTTGACCTGGGTATGCATCAGTGTGTGAAAAGGGATCATCTAGCTTGTGAACTCCAGATAGTTGCTGAAGAACAAACAGCCCACAAAATGGTGAGTAGACAGCGTTATATCCGCCTTCGTGGGCAATTACTAAACGATTCTTAGCGGTATCTGCTGCAGACTCCATCAATATCTGGGTAATCTGAGCAAATCCTTTAGCGGTAACCATCATGCGGCCAAGTGGGTCATAAACCGATGAATCAAAACCTGACGCTACGGCAATCAAATCTGGCTTAAATTTCTTGAGCGCTGGTCTAACAACCGTCTCAAGTGCGTATAAATAACCACCGTTTCCTGTTCCTGCCGGCAGTGGAATGTTTATATTTGTGCCAACACCGCGCTCTTCTCGCCCACCTGAGTTTCTTGGATACAAACGATCTTGGTGAAGAGAAATTGTTAAAACATCAGGGTCATCATAGAAAATATCTTGTGTTCCGTTTCCGTGGTGAACATCCCAATCAACTACGGCAATTCTAATTCCGGGGTTTTCTTTTTTAGCTACAGAAATTGCAACACCGAGATTAGAAAAAAGACAGTAACCCATTCCTCCTGCACGAACTGCATGGTGTCCGGGTGGACGCACGAGTGCGTATCCATTATCAATGTGTCCAGCTAATGCATCTTGAATCATTTGCGTCACAGAACCAACACCAAGAGTTCCTATTTCATATCCACCTTTTGCAAGTGGTGTTTCGCCATCGCCAGCATCTCCACCGAGAGGTTGTTCACTTACTTTTTTTAGTCGATCTAAATACTCCTGCGGGTGCACCAATAAAAGTTCTTCAGTTGTTGCATGACGTGCAGTTCGTCGATCTAAATGGTCGATCAAACCAGAGACGACAATCAATTCATGAATGCGGCGCTTTGTTTCAGCATTTTCATAATTCACAAAGGGCTGTAATCCCTTTGCAGGATCCGAAGGAAAGAAACCTGTATTGGTTCCGGTGTCATGCCAACCAAACAGCTCGTGATAGATGTATCCGGTGCGCAAAGAATTCATGCGCAAGGGTTGCAGAGATTTGGATAAATTGGAACAACTTTCAACTGCGGAGACGAGGAGATTTGAACTCCTGAAGGCTTTAACACCTTACCTCGTTAGCAGTGAGGCGCACTCGACCGGGCTATGCGACGTCTCCTTGTACGGGTGAAGTTTACCTGTTCTTTTATCTTCCGCTAGACCGCAAAATTAACGGCTGCGAGCGCAAAACTGGCTGAATTAGTTAACGGTTGGGGTGGGAATAACAGAGCCGAGGCTTCCGTACTTACCGGCGCCCAGTCTTAACAGTGGATCAATAATCTCGGGATTAATGACAATGCGATCCTTATAATCTTTTTCAATCGCTTCATCTGCCACCCATATCTTTGTTATGCGGGCAAAAACCAGAATCTGTGACGCGCCTTCTATTGCCACCTCTTTAGCGATGGTGCAGGCGAAATTGATTTTGCAGTCAGTAATTCGTGGAGTTGGCCAATCCCACGGCGTTGTTGCAATCCCGTATTCGGCAGTTTCGCTGACACCTGGGGCTAAGGCCGTTGCTGTCTGTTGAACCTGAAGGATTGAATCCTTTGATGCGATTCCAATTGTGAAATCTGGTCGCTCTCGCAAGTTTGCAAGAGTGTCTTTTACCCTGCCTGACACATCCCAACTACCAACTGAAAACATAACCATTGGGGGCTCGGAAGATATTCCGTTAAAGAATGAAAAGGGAGCAAGGTTCCAGTTACCACCTTCTGGTGTCCCGTTATCGGTTAATGCCCACGCAATTGGTCTTGGAAGAATCGTTTGGGTTAATAGTGCGTAAGTTTCACCCTCTGAGAGCGGGGTTAAATCAATTTCCATTAATGAATTGTTACTCCGCCATCGATAAAGATTGTCTGTCCTGTAACCATTGCAGAGTTTGGTCCGAGTAAAAAGAGAACAGATTGTGCAACATCTAATTGTTCTGCCATTCGACCCAATGGAATGGTAGACATCTTGTCTTTCATGAACTCATCATTGACTAATAATTTAGCTGTCATATCACTTGGCACAATGGTTGGACCGACTGCGTTAACTCGAATGCCATCTGTGGCCCATTCGAAAGCTAAGGACTTAGACATAAACATAACTGCCGCTTTACTCGCTGAGTAACTGACGGTGTCGAGAACAGCTGAGTGCCCACTTGTTGATCCGAGATTTACAATCGTTCCCTTATTTTGCTTTAGCTGCGGGTACACCGCTTGGCTCATAAAGAAGGTACCCGTAAGGTTAATATCGATGACATCGGTGAAATCTTTTTCAGACATTTCACTAGCTTTTGCCCTGCGCACGATTCCGGCGTTGTTAACTAAGTGATCGATACGGCCGTGTGCCTCTATAACTTCGGCGATTAGCTTTACGCAGGAATCCTTTGATCTAACATCCAAATAGTGTCGGGTGTGCCCAGATGTAAGTGGGTTAGTCCATTCGCTCTCAGGCAGGATGTCAGCTGATGCAACTATTGCGCCCGCTTTAGCTAACTCTTGGGCAATCGTTGAGCCAATGCCGCGTGCAGCACCGGTAACAATCGCTACTTTTCCTGCAAAATCACCTGCGGAGGTCATCGGGTTAGTTTCCGGTAAGGCTGGAATTATCTCCCCAGAATGCAAACTTCTTCTGAAAAGCTTTCACAATAATGTGAGCGATGATTCCCATAAGTGAAAGCACCAAAAGAATTGCAAACATAGAAGGTGTTTCAAAGTTGTACTGGAATATAAGAACCATGTTTCCAAGTCCTGCTTGTGAGCCAAGGAATTCACCAACGACTGCGCCAAGAATTGCAAGCAAGATACCTACATCTAGGCCAGCGAAGAAGAATGGCAGTGCAGATGGAACCTGTACCTTAAAGAAGATTTGTTTTCTAGAAGCACCAAAAACGCGCAACATACGAATC
>Ga0208788_1000735_pt1 | contig 16001 bp, 12 predicted proteins | sample Wag4_2014_7_11_3_FD_187363 | JGI IMG/M metagenome (GOLD analysis project Ga0208788, IMG submission 187363) | Fresh water mixed with fracking chemicals microbial communities from Ohio, USA - Utica-2 Time Series FC 2014_7_11 (SPAdes) (version 2) ...
AAGCCAGGTAGAGTTTGCAATCAAATGTGGCGTTGGCTTACGCTTTATCAGGGAATTGGAGCAAGGGAAAAAAACCCTCCGCTTGGATAAAGTAAATCAGGTTCTGAATTACCTGGGTTATGAAGCTGGAGCAATTAAACTGGACTAAGTAGTTCGATTACAGATTCATTCAAATTTTTTTGAGTTGCATTTGTATTGAGTATAAACGTAAACCCTTATTCAGGTAATAGTCTGAGGAAGTTGGTTCGGAATTTGGTGATTCCCCTATTTTTTTATCTTTAAAGTATACGTTATCAGTCAGATAAGTTTAATTAATGATGCGTTATCTAGTCAAAATTTATAACGGTTACTTGGATAATAACTTATTTCCCCACCTATTTCGTCACCTATTTCTACCAAATAAAGCATTTATTGTTGGAAATTCATCTTTGAGTAATCAAAGCGGTTTTATTAAACATATTAGCCAGTCGGCACCGCTGATTTATGAAACGGCACCCAACACGTCAAAACCCATGGTTTTCCATGGGTTTTGTTTTGATTCCCCTTTCAAAGGGCATTATCTTTGTTTCTTAAATCCACATGCATGAACAAGCTAATTGCTGTCCTCTTCTTACTCATTTCCATTTCTGTTACCGATAAATCCGCTGCACAGATCAATCCTGCAATGCCTTTGCCGCAGGATGGCAAGTTGATAAAGGGAAAATTGGATAACGGATTGACTTATTACATCAGAGAAAATAAGAAACCTGAGAAAAAGCTTGAGTTGAGGCTGGTAGTTAAGGTTGGCTCAATTATGGAGGATGATGACCAGCTCGGACTGGCACATTTTGCTGAACACATGGCTTTCAATGGCACAAAAAACTTTAAAAAGAATGATATTGTCTCCTACCTGCAAGGGATTGGTGTGGAGTTTGGGAACGACCTGAATGCATATACAGGGTTCGATGAAACTGTATATATTCTGCCTATTCCTACAGATCAGCAGGATAACCTGGAAAAAGGATTCCAGATCCTGGAAGATTGGGCACATCAGGTATCTTACAATACAGAAGATATCAACAGCGAAAGGGGGGTAATCCTCGAGGAAAGTCGTCTGGGTAAAAGTGGTGAAGAAAGAATGTTCAAGAAAGTTTATCCTGCTCTTTTCAAGGGTTCAAAATACGCTCAGCGCCTCCCTATTGGCAACGACAGCATCATCAAAAATTTTCAACCGGATGCCATCAGGCGTTTTTATCGAGACTGGTACAGGCCTGAATTGATGGCAGTTATCGTGGTAGGAGACCTACCGGCTGATCAGGCTAAAAGAATGATTGAAAAACATTTTGCGGGTATTAAATCTGCCGCACAAACCAGGCAAAGGGAATATGCTGCAGTGCCGCCCTATTCAGATAATACTGCAATGGTTGTAACAGACAAAGAAGCAACTGGATTCGAATTTGCTATCAACTATCCAGCCTTTGTATATAAAAAAGCGACTACTGCGGGAGAATACCGGAAGGAACTGCTGAATGGTCTCTATACATCCATGTTGGGTAGCAGGTTGAGGGAACTGACTCAGAAGGAAAATCCACCTTTTGTTTATGCGTATGCAGGCTTCGGTGGATATGCTAAAAATTATCAGTCATTCACCCTTCAAGGTGGAACGGGAACGAATGATGTCAAAAAGGGTATTGATGCAGCACTTACCGAAATAGAAAGGGTAAGGCGTTATGGCTTCACAGTTGCGGAACTGGAAAGGGCTAAAATGAATCTGTTAAGTTCCTACGAACGCAGTTGGAATAACAGGGATAAAACAGAATCTGTGCAATACGCAGATGAGTATATCCGAAATTTTACTGATGGTGAATCTATCCCCGGCATCGAAGCAGAATATGAACTTGTTAAGGCAATGGTACCAGCTATTGGTATTCAGGAGGTAAATGCCATTACTGATATCTTTAAAAATGAAAAAAACAGGTTTACTTATGTAATGGGTCCGGAAGGTAATACTTCGATGCCAGCCGATCAGGCAATTCTGGCTATGTTAGACAGCAAATTAACGGATGCAGGTATTAAACCATATGAGGAAAAGGCTATTGCGGCAAGTTTACTTACAACAATGCCCAAACCAGGTAAACTGGTTACCAAGACTTCCAACCCGAAGCTGGGAACAACAGAACTGGTTTTATCGAATGGTGTCAAGGTATCTTTGAAAGCGACGGATTTTAAAAATGACCAGATTCTTTTTGCAGCATCAAGACCCGGTGGTTTGTCGAACTACAGCTTGTCTGATAAATACAGTGCAGAAAATGCTGTAAGCTTGGTATCCGCAATGGGTGTGGGTGCGTTTAGTCCAACTGATCTCACCAAGGCCCTTGCCGGGAAGGTGAGTTCGCTGAGGCCATCCATCAGCAATTATAGTGCAGGGTTTTCAGGTTCAAGCAGCAAAAAGGATCTGGAAGTACTTTTTCAACTGCTCAATCTTTATGTCAGGGAACCTAGAAAAGACAGCGGGCTTTATAACTCCGTAATTCAGCGAGGAAAAGCACAGGTTTCCATGCTTGGCGCCAATCCTCAGGTTGCATTTATAGATAGCCTGAATGTTGTCATGTACAATGCCAATCCACTTGCTCCCACAGCGATACCCAAGACAGCACATTTTGAAAAAATTGACCTGAACAGGAGTATGGCCATTTACAAGGAATTACTCGGAGACCTGGGAGGTATGCATATCAGTATTGTAGGTAGTTTTGATGAGCAAGAAGTCATTACCTTACTTGAAAAATATGTTGCAGGTTTACCTGCAGTTTCCAAACCGGTAGTAAAAGATAATAAAGTACGGATTGCCAAAGGACAGAAGACTTTCCGCGTGTATAAAGGTAAAGAAGACAAAAGCCTGATTGTAGGAGTTTTTGCTGGTGATGTTGCTTATACTGAAGCCCTGGCTTTGAAAATGAATGGCTTAAGTGATGCCATCAATATCATCATCACAGAAGAAATGCGCGAAAAAATACAAGGTATTTATGGTGGGGGCACCAGTGCCGGTATCAATAAAACACCATATGGGGCTTTCCAGATGATCCTGCAATTGCCATGTGGTCCAGCTAAAGTGGATACACTGATTGCCTCTTTCAACTATGAGCTCAATCGCATTGCCCAGAAAGGCATTGATCAATCTTATGTAGACAAAGTAAAAAAGGCTTGGATAGAGAAGTACAAGGTAGATGTGAAAACAAATGCTTTCTGGCTCTCCGCATTGCAGGATATTGCAAAAGGGGAACGGACTGCTGACAGGGTTGTAAATGCTGAACAATATTTCAATGCGCTCAGTTTACAGGATCTAAGTGAAGCGGCTGTATTGGTAAGCAAGGCCTCATCCCGAATCATCGGCGTCCAGATGCCTGAAACATCAATCTCAGTCAGGTAACGCAATGGATACACAGATTAATATCCTGGATCAACATATTTCGTTACAGTCTGTAGAAGAAAATTGCTGGAAACTGTTGAATAATGGAGCTTCCAGCCGTAAATCGGCTATGCACCAGGCTACTATAGCTACGGCTGTTAACGGGATGGCTCTGATGAGAACCGTTGTTTTGAGGAGGGTTGATATGGCTGGTAAGAGGTTGTTTCTGCATACAGACCTGCGTAGCAAAAAGATAAAAGATTTTGAATCCGGTGATTCGCTCTCTTGGTTATTTTATGATCAATCTGTAGCAACCCAAATCAGGTTGAGTGGCAAAGTCATCCTCCATCATGTGGATACACTTTGCAGGGAACATTGGGATAAAACCGGACATCACAGCCGACGGTATTACTTGTCAGACACTGCACCATCCGTTGTATTTTCTGATCCCTACACAGGATTGAATCCAGCTTTAACATCTTTTGCATACACCTTGGAAGAGAGTGAAAAAGGATTTGAAAATTTTGTGGTGGTGGAGACAGTAATCAACTGGATGGAGTGGTATTATACCCACCACACTGGCAACCGCAGGGCTGTTTTCCATTACCTGGAAGGGTCTTTGCATGAGGCTACTTGGCTATCGCCCTGACAGAAAACGTGCATGTCCCTTTTTTTCACTACCTTTGTGCTATTCATATAGTCTCTCGACAGCCCTGTTAATCTTACGTATCAAAGTTCATCAGGTCATTTTAGGGCAGGTTATATAATGCTGCTCATGCAGCATTCACATTAAAATTGTTACAAATTGTCATTCAAAGCATTGAATCTGATCGAGCCCATTTTAAGGTCGCTCGACACTGAAGGGTATACCATGCCCACACCTATCCAGCAGCAATCTATTCCTATAGCCCTTGAAGGAAGGGATTTACTTGGGTGTGCCCAAACAGGTACAGGGAAAACTGCTGCCTTCTCCCTTCCTATACTTCAGCGCCTTTATCTTGCAAAGCAACAAGGTGATTTACCAAAGGGTATCAGCTCACTTATTCTAACGCCAACCCGTGAGCTTGCCATCCAGATTGCAGAAAGTGTAGGTGTCTACGGCCGAAACCTTGGGCTTAAGCATCTCGTTATTTTTGGTGGTGTCTCACAACATCCACAAACAGCTTCCCTCAGGCAGGGTACAGACATACTTATCGCTACGCCAGGCAGGTTGCTTGACCTCATGCAACAGGGTTATATCAGCCTTGCACATATCAGTATATTTGTTCTTGATGAAGCAGACCGCATGCTCGATATGGGTTTTATTCACGATGTTCGCAAGGTAATTGCCAAGCTACCCGCAAAAAGACAAACACTGTTTTTTTCTGCAACCATGCCACCGGAAATTGCTTCCCTTGCAGATAATATTCTTAATAAGCCAGTAAAAGTAGAAGTTACACCCGTTTCCTCCACAGCTCAAACAATCCGTCAGTTTGTTTACTTTGTTGATAAGGGCGATAAGAAAAACCTGCTTTTTCATATCCTAAAAGATCAGTCTATCGCCCGCGTACTTGTTTTTGCCCGGACCAAACACGGTTCAGATAAAATTGTCAAGGATTTGGTTAAACAGGGTATTACAGCAGAAGCCATACATGGCAATAAATCGCAAAATGCAAGGCAACGGGCCCTTAGCAATTTCAAGTCTGCTACTACCCGTGTTTTGGTGGCCACTGATATTGCTGCAAGAGGTATTGATATTGATGAATTAACGCATGTTGTCAATTATGAGCTTCCCAATGTTCCTGAAACCTATGTTCACAGAATTGGTAGAACCGGTCGTGCTGGTTCGAGTGGTATAGCACTCTCATTTTGTGATCAAGAGGAAAAAGAATACCTGAGAGATATACACAAGCTAATTGGCAAAACAATTCCTGTTGAATCAAATCATCCTTATGTAATGGAAACAGGGTCATTCGTTTTCACAGGTTCTCAGAGTTCTGGGATGAGGGAATTAGTGAAAAAAAGTATTCAAAAGCCTTTGTTTAAATCACATTTTCAACAAAGCCGGCGGGAAAATTCCAATAGCAGTTTAGGAGAAGAAACTACAAAGAGGAGAATTTCCATTCAGAAGAATCTCGCAGAAAGGGTTTAGGATAAATAAGTTGCTTAAATGTAATAAAAAGGGAAGGGGTATGGAAATACCCCTTCGTTTGTCTAATAACTCTTAACGCTCGCACTAAGCCCGAGGGCCCTATGATTTTTCAATTCTGACATTATTGGATCTAAATCGTTCTGAATATATGGTAACTACACTATCAATAGTCTGTTTATTGTAATGGTAGTCTGGTTTCTGGTGGATGGATTTTAACAGCTCTTTCTGTTAGCTATATGGGGTTTTTCCGGATAACTGGCTGAAACTTGTAAAAAGGAAAAGGATTTGTTAATTTAGCGTTAAGCAAATGTGCTTCAAAATTAAACACCAAACAAACTGAATTACTCTATTAAGCTATAGAGTGTATCTATACAACCAATATAACTATTATCTATATTATTAATATCTATATCAGCCTTATATTAGTAGCATGAATATTCAGCAATTGGAATATGTGATTGCATTGGATGATCACAGGCATTTTGTGACAGCTGCAGAAAAATGTCATGTCACACAGGCTACTTTGAGCATGATGGTTAAAAAGCTCGAAGACGAGCTTGGGGTAAAACTATTTGACAGAAGTAAAAAACCACTTGTACCTACAGCAGTTGGTAAACGAATCATATCTCAGGCACGAGTAATCATACAGGAAGCATCCCGTATGGATGAGATCATCGGATCTGAGCGCGGGGTGTTGAAAGGGGAGCTTAGGTTAGGAATCATACCAACTTTGGCGCCTTATATTCTGCCTATGTTTGTCAAGCAGTTTCTGGAGAAATATCCCAATGTGAAACTTAAAATCAATGAAATCACTACAGATGAAATAATATACAGACTCGAACAGGGTGACTTGGATGCTGGTTTGATGGCCATACCATTGGGTAAAAAAGGATTGATGGAGCATCACCTTTTCAACGAGGAATTTGTGGTATATGCATCTGACAACCAAAAACTGCTTGAAAAGAATTTTGTTTTACCGGCAGATATTGACCATAACCAACTCTGGTTGCTGGAAGAAGGGCATTGCATGCGAACACAGGTAGTAAACCTCTGTGAACTGAAAGAGCGGGAAAGGGATATCCATCAACTGGAATTTGAAGCTGGAAGCCTCAAAACACTCCAGAAAGTTATTGATGTGATGGATGGCATGACCGTATTGCCCATGCTGGCTGTTAAAGAAATGCGGGAAGAATTGCGTAAAAATATCCGTTACTTCTCCGCTCCGGCACCTGTTAGGGAAATCGGACTGGTAACTTATCGTTATTATGTTAAAGAGGCCCTTGTTGAGGCATTAAAGGAAGTTATATTGAATAACCTCCCATTGGAAATTCCAAAAGATTCACCTGGTGCTCCTCCTATGGTCATGAGACCTTAACTGCGAATTAACTTATTCTTATATCCGGATTGGATAATTTTGCACACCGCTAACGAACTTTAAGTTGAACAAAGGCTCTTACAAGTTGTTGTGGATTTATTGTTGTAGTTCTAAATTTCCAGTATGGCAGGTAAAGAATTGGAGGTTTCCCTTGGGAAATCTATCAGAAAATTTTTTGAAGTAATCAGGCTCGAAAAAAAAGAAGTTTCAGCCATTTATTTCTTCGCCATGCTAAGTGGTCTTATCCAGTTATCACTCCCTTTGGGTATTCAGGCAATCATAAACTTTGCTCAGGTTGCAGCAGGTCAAAGCAAGTTACCTGCATCGATGTGGTTACTTATCTTCATGGTTGTCCTTGGCGTGCTCTCCTCGGGTGTGCTTCAGGTAAGTCAGATGCGTGTAGTTGAAAAAATTCAACAACGTCTCTTCACACGGTATGCCTTTGAATTCACCTATATTATCCCCAAACTAAAATCTTTCTATACAGATCAATACCATCTCCCGGAACTTGTTAACCGATTTTTTGACACTGTTTCCCTCCAAAAAGCTCTTTCCAAATTATTGATTGATATCCCGCTTGCAATTATCCAAATTTTATTCGGACTCATTCTCCTTTCATTTTACAACCCCGTTTTCATTATTCTGGGTCTATTACTTTTAACCGTGCTTTACGCTGTTTTGTATTATACCTCAAAGCCCGGATTTTCAGCATCGCTAAGGGAAAGTAATTACAAATACAATGTTGCAGGATGGCTTGAAGAAATAGCAAGAACTTTCAAAACATTCAAGGTTGCAGGAAACAACAGCTTTCACCTCAGGAAGACTGATCAGATGCTCGAAGGATATCTCAAGGCAAGAACAGAGCACTTTCTTGTACTTAAATTTCAGTACTGGTCTCTGATCCTTTTTAAATTGCTGATTACGGCTGCCATGCTAATTATAGGTGCATTTCTCCTGATGGATCAGCAGCTCAACCTTGGTCAGTTCATTGCGGCCGAAATCGTGATACTTACTGTGCTTGCGGCTGTTGAGAAGCTCATCTTAAGTCTCGATAAAGGTTATGACCTTCTAACAAGCCTTGACAAATTAACAAAGGTTACAGAAAAGGAACTTGAATCCGGGGGTTCGTTGGTTTTCAATTCAAATGGCATGGGTATTGCCCTGCAATTTGAAAACCTGTCGTTTGGTTTTGATGGCCACAAGCAGGTATTGAATAAAGTTAATCTTGAAGTGTTGCCGGCACAGAAGATATGTGTCATGGGCGAAGCTTCGTCTGGGAAATCAACATTGTTGGAACTTGCAACCGGCATATACCAACACCAGGAAGGTGCATTGCTGATAAATAATATTCCGATCGGTAATTATATGCCGGAATCTTACCGGAAAAATATAGGTGTATTTTACCATGATCAGGATGTCTTCCTTGGAACTTTGCTGGATAATGTTACCATGGGAGATCCGGACATAACAGTTCAGCAATTGCTGCCATTGGTTGAAGTGCTTGGGTTGAAATCATTTCTACATACCCTGCCTGCAGGTTTTGATACGATGTTAAAACCTACCGGGAAAGGACTTTCCAGCATCATAGCCAAAAAGATTCTATTGTTAAGGGCTTTTGCGGGAAGTCCGGATTTACTCATCCTGGATGAGCCTTTCGAAATGGCTGGTGGTCAGCATTGTCGCAATATTGCAGATTACCTTATTGGTTTAGCTGATACAACAGTACTTGTGGCTTCAGGTGATATTGCTTTTGCAGAAAAATGTGATATCGTAGTGATCATGGAAAATGGGCGGATTAAAAAAAGTGGACCAGCCAAACTAATATTACAACAAGAGGGAAAGATCTGATATGAAAAATGTAATCCAAACAATTGAGCGGGAAACAGGTTTCGATCCGCAGGCTCCTGAACTTATTTACAGGGCACACAGAGATAGTAGGGTTAAATTTTGGTTTTACAGCATCCTCATCTCTTTGGCTGTATTGATGTTCCTTCCCTGGACGCAAAATATCAATGCATCAGGTACTGTAACCACCTTGTTTCAAGACCAGCGTCCGCAAGAATTGAATACCATCATACCGGGCAGAATCATCAAGTGGTGGGTAAAGGAAGGAGATATGGTTAAAAAGGGTGATACCATTGTACAACTGGCAGATGTTAAAGATGATTACCTGGATCCCAATCTGGTAGAACGTACGGAAGAACAATTGAAATCCAAACAACTGAAAATTGATTTCTATCAGCAAAAAATAAAGGCAACACAAAGCCAGGTTATTGCCCTGGAGCAATCGAGGGATTTTAAAATTTCTGCGCTGGAAAATAAATTGGAACAGTTGAAGCGTAAAGTTTTGAGTGACAGCGCTGAATTGGTTGCTGCAGACATCGACCTGGGTATTGCTACCTTGCAATTCAGCAGGGCTAAACAAATGTTTAGTGATGGTATCATTGCACTCACTGAATTGGAAAGAAGAACTGCACAATTCAATAAGATGCAGGCTCTGGCAACAGAAAAACAACAAAAATTATTAAATACACGTCAGGATCTGGCTATCACCCGAATAGACATGCTGGGTGTTCGTCAGGATGCTGATGACAAGATATTTAAGGCAAAGAGCGAAATTGCAGGTGCACAAAGCGAAGTGGCATCAACAGGTGGCGACTTGGCTAAAAATACCAATCAATTGGCTAATTATGTGATCCGAGGTAGCCAACGTTGGCTGATTGCACCACAGGATGGTCAGCTCAACAATGCCCGTAAACAGGGTCTTAATGAAATGGTCAAAGAAGGTGAAACCATTGCGGAAATTGTGCCGACACAAACAGACCTGGCAGTAGAATTGTTTGTTGCTCCACAAGACTTGGTACTGGTTAATAAAGGGCAGGAAGTCCGTCTCATTTTCGACGGCTTCCCTGCAATAGTCTTTTCAGGTTGGCCTGCTGCAAGCTATGGTACATTTTTAGGCGAGGTCATTGCAGTTGAAACAAATCTAAATGTTAATGGTAAATTCAGAATTTTGGTGGTGCCGGGTAAAAGAGAAAAGGCATGGCCTGTTAATGTGAGATTTGGTGCAGGCGTAAAGGGCTTTGCCATGTTGAAAAATGTGAGCATATGGTATGAATTATGGCGGCAGATTAACGGATTCCCTCCAGAATATTATAAGCCGGTAGCAACTGAAAAAGACAAAAAGAAATGACATGCGGCACCTGATATTTGTGTTCCTTTCAATTTGTGGCATTGTTAAAGCCCAGGATAAATTTCTAAAGCTTGATGCTACGCTGGATATCATCAGAAAATACCATCCTGTAGTAAAACAAGCTTCTCTTGATGTTGAACAAGCAAAAGCTGACCTGACTTCCTCGAGAGGCATGTTTGATCCTGCTTTGTATTTTGAGGCAGATAGAAAGACATTCGATGGTTCAAATTATTTCAACTATACCAATCCATCGCTTAAAATTCCTACCTGGTATGGAATCGATATTAAAGCCGGACTTGAAAACAACCTGGGTTCTCGTGTTGATCCAACTATGACCATCGGGAAAAGTACCTACCTGGGTGTGTCTATTCCAGTGCTCAAAGGTCTTTTATTTGACAAGCGAAGAGCAGCAGTTCAGCAGGGTAAAATATTTGTCAGGATGAGTGTCCAGCAACAGCGTCAGACGATCAATGACCTCTTGCAAGATGCCGGTGAGGCATACTGGAAGTGGACAGCATCTTACCAAGTCAATCAGGTATTGCTTATGGCACTCAAGGTCAATGAAAATAGGGTTGATTTCGTGCGGAAAGCTTGGCAGTCAGGAGATCGCGCTGCCCTTGATACGATTGAGGCGTTTGCTCAACTGCAATCCATTCAGGTTATGGAGCGGCAATCCTGGCTTGACCTCCAAAAGGCAAGGCTGATATTGAGCAACTTTATGTGGACGGAAGATGGAAAGCCTTATGAACTTGCTGAAGAAATTATGCCTGATACATCCTGGATGTTAGTTGCTGTTAACAATTACCCAGTTCCAGTCTTGGATGAAACATTACTTATTGCCATGAAAGAGCATCCCAAATTACGCGTAACTTCCCTTAAGTCGGATATTCTGGAAATTGAAAGACGCACTAAATTTCAAAATCTGCTACCCAAGTTAGACATGTCCTATAATTTTTTGAACAAAGGCTATGGTCTGAGTAAAAGCTTTGCTTCACCCTTGTTTGAAAATAATTTTAAATATGGTGTGCAATTTGTACTTCCCCTTCTTCAACGTGAAGCCAGAGGAGAGTATCGTATGGCGAAAATAAAAATTCAGGCGAATCAGCTTACATTCGATCAGGCCAGATTGGAAATAAGTAACAAGGTTCGTGCAGCTTTCAATGAAGTAATTGCTGTGCAGCAGCAGGTTAATTTTATGCTCCAAAACCTTAAAAACCAGCAAATGCTGCTCAGGGCTGAAGAAGTAAAATTAAAGTTGGGTGAAAGTAGCCTCTTTCTAGTCAACTCAAGGGAAAATAAGTTGCTCGAAACTGAACAGAAATATGCTGAGTTAAGGTCAAAGTTTTTCAATAGCCTCATATCTATGCAGGCAGCAGCAGGAGCGCTCAGATAGGCATAACTGGTGTAGAACATTACTCATTTAATGTCCATAACCACGTGTTTGATTTTTTTCCGTTTCCAGGTATAGGTGATGTGGATTAATCCGTCTGCTGTTTGAATAACATAAGGATACGAAAACTCCATTTTGGGCTCGTTTTCCAATACTGCCAATGGTTCCCAGTTTTTGCCATCCTTTGAAATAGCCACATTTAGCGGAGACCTTCCGCCCCATCCTTCTTTAACAGATTCCGGAGGCTTGACATTGTTGTAAACCAGCAAGTGTCTGCCATCTTTAAGTGTAATGGCGTCAATGCCGGAATTGTTATTGGGCATCTCAGTCTGCTTTAAGGGTTCCCAAGTGCGGCCGTTATCATAGCTCCAAGTTTCGTTGATGGTTCTATTCTGACTGCGTGTCAAAGCTTGTAACGTTTTGCTGTTGTGTCTCAGCACAGCAGGCTGTATTCCGCTGATAGGTTTTGCGTCATTTAGATCCGGACCCTTTGTCCAGGTGCGTCCATTGTCAGCAGTAAACTCAAAATGTACTTTCCAACCGTCTCTTTCTGTGCTAGATGGACAAATAAGTAACCCATCTGCGAGATAAGGCTGGTTGCGAATTGGTCCGAGGATACCATCAGGCAATCTTTCTGCAGCTCCCCAGGTTAGTCCGTTGTCTTTAGAACGTTTCATCCAGCCGGTCCAGTCCACTACACGCGGACCGATTTTATAAAACAAAAGCAATTCTCCATCCGGAGCCAGGAATAAAACAGGATTGTAACAAGCGTATCTTGTTTCCGCATTGATAAAACCATCAGCTGCCAATATGGGTGCAGTCCATTTTCCATCTCTAAATCGGCTGGTATAAATGTTGACGTCTTTATGTCCCTCCCTCGTTCCTCCAAACCAAGCTGCAACAAGCCCAGCCGGTGTTTCAACAATTGTTGAGGCATGACACTCCGGGAAAGGGGCTGTTTCATAGATAAACTGATCAGCAACGATGCCCTTTCTTTCGGTATCAGACATGCCTTCTCTTTTTACCTGTGCAAAGGAAAACAGGTGAAGACCGGTTGTAAGGAACAAAAGCAGTTTTTTCATACTTGAATATACAAAATCAAATATGAATTTCAAAGATCAGATGTTGATAATAAGCACAGGAATTCGCAAGGCATGCCTTACCTCATCAACAGTCTGTCCGTAAACCATATCTCGTATGCCTTTGTGTCCATGTGCTCCAATAACCAGCAGGTCAACTTTATTTTCCCTGACAAGCCGCACAATTTCTTTTACACGGTTATTGTAACCCAGCATACCTTCTGCCACATAACCCTTTTGACGCAATTCAGCTACAAATTTTTCCATCCGCTCTTTATCATTTCGGGTTTCCATGTCATCTGCGGCATCACCCAGAAAACGTGTCGCCGGACTTTCAACAACATGAATCAAGAGGTAGTGGCTTTCTTTTGTGCCTTGTCCAAGTGCATGTCCTATAAGCTTATGGTCATTTTTACTAAAGTCCAGTGCTACTGCAATTTTCTGAGCAGCCATCTTTTCGCGCAAAGGAATTACCACATGCTGGAGTTTTTCAGGAAGGGGGTGAACGCTGATTTCCTCTTCTGTTGTAACCTTTATGAACAAAGGATAGAAAATGGCCATGAGCAACAAAACAATGTATGCAAGTGCAGCGGTTATAATCATGGCCTTGGCCCAAATGGAATCTGAGTTTTCAAAGAATACAGAGGCTTGCTCATAAACCATCCGAAGGTTGAGGTATACAAGAACCAGGGTGATTAGTGACGCGAGAACAATCACCCAGGGTTTGATCGTGAAAACGCCCATTGTTTTCCTGTCGCTTGTAAAATGAATCAGTGGTATGATGGCAAAGCCAAGTTGCATGCTTAAGATAACCTGACTGAATACAAGTAGGCTGTCAATGTTGTTTTCTCCATTTACAAGTATAACAATTACAGCAGGTACCACAGCAATAAGCCTGGTCATAAGCCTCCTTACCCAGGGTGTTATCCTGAGCTGGAGGTATCCTTCCATAACGATCTGTCCAGCCAGGGTTCCGGTGATGGTGGAACTTTGTCCGGATGCAATCAATGCTATCGCAAACAATGTAGGTGCGAGGGAAGTACCGAGCATCGGCGCGAGTAGTTCATGGGCCTGTTTGATTTCTGCAACATCTGTTCTTCCTGTTGTATAAAAAACAGTAGCAGCAAGGATGAGGATAAAGGCATTGACAAAGAATGCCAGGTTTAAGGCAATGGCACTGTCTATAAAGTTCAGTTTAATCGACTTTCTGATGCCTTCCGTATCCCGTTTTATTTTTCTTGTTTGCACAAGTGCTGAATGCAGGTAAAGGTTATGTGGCATTACCGTAGCACCAATTATGCCAATGGCAATATACAAGGCCTGTTCATTGGGGATAGACGGGATAAATCCTTTCGCAACTTCGCCAAGATTTGGTTTGGCTAGGAACATCTCTGCTAGAAAGCTGAAGCCAATAATTCCAACAAGACAGATAATGAATGCTTCCATTTTCCTGATACCAAGCCTTTGCAGGAATAGAAATAGAAAAGTATCAGCAACGGTAAGCAATACACCCCAGATAAGGGGAAGGCCGGTAAGTAGTTGAATACCAATTGCCATGCCCAGGATTTCAGCCAGGTCAGTGGCTGCTATGGCTACCTCCGCAAGTATGTAAAAAGCAAAATTGACCCCCTTTGGATAAGTTTCCCTGTTGGCCTGGGCCAGATCTCTTCCGCGAACAATACCCAGTCTGGCAGAAAGGCTCTGTAGCAACAGTGCCATCAGGTTACTCATGAGCAGCACCCAGATGAGTTTATAGCCAAACTGGCTGCCTCCTGCAAGATCAGTGGCCCAGTTGCCGGGATCCATATAACCAACGCTTACGAGATAGGCCGGACCAAAAAATGCCAGTATCCTGCGCCATCCTTTTTTTTGATGTGCCGGGTCAACACTGTGGTGGACTTCACTGAGTGAGCTGTAATCCAGATCAATATGTTTCATAATAGGGTGTTTCTAAAATTACCATCCTGATCCGGGATGGGATCTCCATGCGGATCAAGTTTAGGGAAGCCTAAATAAGCATCGAGTTTTTCTATAAGTTTTTGACTGCTTACATGTTCAAGTTGCTCGGCAACTTCATGTACTTCATCCCAATTAAAGTCAAGTTTTTCTGACAAGAAAAATTCCCAAAGGCGATGTCTCCTGATGATCCCCAAAGCAACCCTGTTTCCTTCTGCACTCAACCGGAAACCATGATAAGGCTTGTAATTGATCAATCTCTTGGTCTTGAGTTTTTTCAGCATATCGGTTACGGAAGCCGGTTTGGTTTGCAGTGATCCTGAAAGCTCCTGTGTTGAAACCTGAGCTGTTTGCTTCTGCAGGTGAAAGATGGCCTTGATGTAATTTTCTTCAGTTTCCGTGTACCTGATCATTTCGGATGAAATTTAGACGAATCTAAAATTAATTTCTTAATTCCGAAATTTTCACAAGCATATTTTTTTAGCTCATTGCTTAAAAACAAGAAATCCCCATTTTTCAGGGACGTGCATGTTGATGATACCCTGCTGACTCCAGACCCAGTTGTCTTCAGGGATTTTTGTGCCATCAGACTTTATCTTTTTGATGTAACCGGTTCCTGATTTTTCCAATTGCCATTGTACACGTGAAAAATTGATCCTCCAGGTTTGTCCGGCTTCAGGTTTGCTGATCCTACCCGGGCGTTCCATGCAGCTGAATGGAATCGCCATTTCCAGCGTCCAGCTGCTGTCTGTATCCCGGTTTTCATTAAGTGTGCCGTTCAGTTGAACGGCCGAAATCATTCCTTTTGTATCCCATTTCATATCCATCGGTCCGCCTTGCTTGTAAGTCTTGTGCATGAAAAGATCCATTACTGTGCCCAGCGCGTTGATTTCGATTTCAAAATACTGATGACCGTCATTATTCGGATCTATGAATACTTCGAAGTCGTTGTCGTGAAAAATGATGTCATCATGGTTTTTGAGTGTTGCCCAGAGGTCTTTCTCAAAAAGTTCTGCACCGATATACAGGTACTGATCATCCCATAGCATTTTGCACCTGGTCTTTTGCAAGGGCTTCTTCCCGGCATCGCCGGTGATATCTACGAAATAGCTGCTCCATGCTGATTTCTTCCAGGCGTGGTCGTCCAGCTTTCCATCTATCTGAGGTAAAGTTTTTGTTTTCTTGATTACATAAGTTAAGGGTATGTCCTCTTGCATATCTCTCCAGCCTGTGAGCATGATCAGCATCAATCCGCATGTGAAAAACCATCTGTTTTGCATTCCTGAATTTAATACTTTTCAGCTAATCCATTACCTATCTTTGAATGTAGAGAAATAAAAAGCTTATGGAAAAGAAATATGGGTTTGGCATAGTGGGTGCCGGTATGATTGCACATGTGCATGCGCGGGCAATACGGGAAATCCAACAGGCAGAACTTGTTGGTGTATTCAGCACTACTCCGCAGAAAAGGGAGGCATTTGCAGACAAAGAA
>Ga0208788_1000737_pt1 | contig 15998 bp, 10 predicted proteins | sample Wag4_2014_7_11_3_FD_187363 | JGI IMG/M metagenome (GOLD analysis project Ga0208788, IMG submission 187363) | Fresh water mixed with fracking chemicals microbial communities from Ohio, USA - Utica-2 Time Series FC 2014_7_11 (SPAdes) (version 2) ...
GTCGTGAGCCGTGAACTCAACCTGCCGATTCGGCAGCAACTTGCCATGCCCCTGCATCGCCGTGACACCCGCCGACTTCAACAGCTGCACGATGCCACCGGTCATGTTCTTCACGATGCCGGCTTTTCGTTTTTGCATCGCAGCGATATCCACCGACACGGCGCCGGTTTTGATGCCATGCGAGGCAAACTCCGATTGCGCGCGATGGAAAAGCTCGGACGACTCGAGCAACGCCTTCGAGGGAATACATCCGGCATTAAGACAGGTGCCGCCGAAAGTCGCTGACCCGTCGTAATTTTTCCACGCGTCGATACAAGCAGCCTTCAGGCCGTTCTGTGCAGCACGAATCGCGGCCGGATAACCTGCCGGGCCGCCGCCGATCACGATGACATCAAATTCGCTCATGGGATCATTTCCTGCAATCAAAGGCCAAGCAGCATGCGACCCGGATCTTCCAAGCAATCTTTGATGGCCACGAGGAACTGCACAGCCTCACGTCCATCGATGATGCGGTGGTCGTAGCTGACAGCGAGATACATCATCGGCCGAATCACGATCTGTCCATTCACGACCACGGGTCGCTCCTGGATCTTGTGCATTCCGAGAATCGCGCTCTGCGGCGCATTCACGATGGGAGTTGAGAGCAACGATCCGAAAACGCCACCATTGGTGATCGTGAAGGTGCCGCCCTGCAAATCTTCGAGAGCGAGGCTGCCGGTACGCGCGCGCGTACCGTATTCGACGATCTGCTTCTCGATCTGCGCAAAGCCGAGATTCTCGGCATTACGAAGCACGGGCACGACGAGACCACGATCCGTCGAGACGGCAACGCCGATGTCGTAGAACTCGTGATAAATGATGTCGCTGCCCTCGACGGCCGCGTTCATCACCGGATACTTGCGCAGCGCTTCGATGCTCGCCTTCACAAAGAAGGACATGAAACCGAGCTTGGCGCCGTGCTCCTTCTCGAAGCGATCTTTGTGACGTGCACGCAGTTCCATCACGGCCGTCAGATCCACTTCGTTGAACGTGGTCAACAACGCCGCGGTGTGCTGCGCCTGCACGAGCCGATCCGCGATACGAGCACGCAGTCGAGTCATCGGCACGCGCTGTTCGGCGCGCGGACCCGATGGACCAGTCTTGGCCGCAACAGCTGCAGTCGGTGCCGCCTTCGGCGCGCTCGCTGCGCTCACGACATCCGCCTTGGTCAGGCGACCATCACGACCGGTGCCGGTCACCGAGGCCGGATCGATCTTGGTCTCTTCCACCACACGACGCACAGCCGGGCTCAACTTCGGATCCGCCGCTTTGGCGGTCGCAGCGGCAGGTGCTGCCGCGGGGGCAGCAGCCGGCGTCGCTACCGCAGCGCCCTTGGCTCCCTCTTCAAAGATCGCGAGCAGATCACCGCTCTTGACGGTAGCGCCTGGCTGAACCTTCCATTCTTTGACAACACCCGCAGCGGGTGCTGGCACCTCGAGCACCACCTTGTCGGTCTCGAGATCGGCGAGATTCTCATCGCGACTGGCGGCCTCGCCTGGCTGTTTGCGCCAAGCGACCAAGGTGGCATCGGCCACGGATTCGGGAAGTTGGGGTACACGAATTTCGGTAGTCATCGAAGGAAGGTCCTCAAAAAAATCAACGCTTGCGACGACCCGCAGCCGCGGCACGCGGTGCGGAAGTCGACGCGCTCGCCGCTACGGCCGGAGCCGGATCGCCGAGTCGTTTGGTGGAACGAGTGTCATCTTCACGAGCTGCGGACTTCAGCGCCGCATCCACAAGCCGGGTCTGCTCGATCTCATGAATCTTCGCAATGCCCGTCGCAGGAGCAGCCGCCGGCGGACGCCCCGCGTAGAGCAGCGTGCGTCCCGCGAGCGGTCGCTCGAGTCGATGGCGAATCTGATACCAAGCGCCTTGGTTCTGCGGCTCTTCCTGACACCAGACCACTTCCGTCGCGTTCGGATAGCGCGCGATCACCGCCGCATACTCATCGGCTGGGAACGGATAGATCTGCTCGAGACGCGCGAGAGCGACATCCTGCTGACCCGACGCACGTCGTGCCTTGAGCAAGTCGAAATAGACCTTGCCACTCGAGAACACGACTCGACGAACCTGGGCCGGATCGATTGCATCGATTTCATCGATGACGTTTCGGAAAGAATCAGCGGCGAGGTCGTCGAGCGTCGACACCGACAACTCGTGACGCAGCAGGCTCTTCGGCGTCATGACGATTAGCGGCTTGCGGAACTCACGTAACATTTGACGACGCAGCATGTGAAACATCTGCGCCGGCGTCGACGGCACGCAAACCGACATGTTGAGCTCAGCGCAAAGCTGCAAGAAGCGCTCGAGGCGCGCCGATGAGTGTTCGGGTCCTTGGCCCTCGTAGCCATGCGGCAGGAACAGCGTGAGGCCGCAGTAACGACCCCACTTCGATTCGCCCGAACTGATGAATTGATCGATGATGACCTGCGCACCGTTGACGAAGTCACCGAACTGACCTTCCCAGATCACGAGCACACTCGGATCCGTTTGCGAATAACCGTACTCAAAACCGAGCACCGCTTCTTCCGAGAGCACCGAGTCGATCACCTGGAAGCGCGGCTGGCGCTCCGCCACATGCTGCAGCGGAATATGCACATCGCCGGTGTTTTGATGATGCAACACCGCATGACGGTGGAAGAACGTACCACGGCCGGAGTCTTGGCCCGAGATGCGAACGGCAAAGCCCTCTTCGAGCAAGCTCGCGTACGCCAAGGTTTCGGCACAGCCCCAATCGAGCGGCAACTCACCCGCCATCATCTTGGCGCGATTGGTCATCACCTGCTGCACACGCGAGTGCAGCGAAAATCCGCTCGGCACCTGAGTGATTCGCTCACCGAGCGCCTTCAAGCGCTTGACCTCAACGCCCGAGTGAACACGCGCAGCCCAATCAACCTGCATGTAGGGGGCCCAGTTGACCGTGTACTTGTTACCGATCATGCCAAGCGAAGCACGCGCCTGCGGTCGACCCTCATCGAGCCCAGTGCGGTACTGCTCCACCAGCGCATCAGCGTCGGCGATCGAGAGCACGCCTTCGGCCGCCAAGCGTTCGGAATACAGCTTGCGGGTGGTCGGATGCTTACGGATCACGTTGTACATCACCGGCTGCGTTGCAGCGGGCTCATCGGCCTCGTTGTGACCTAAGCGGCGATAGCAGACGAGATCGATCACAACATCTTTGTGGAAGCGCTGACGATAGCGCATCGCCATCCGCGCTACGAAGACTACCGCTTCCGGATCGTCGCCATTGACGTGGAAAATAGGCGCTTCGAGCATCTTGGCGACGTCGGAACAGTACATCGTCGAGCGCATGTCTTCCGGCTTCGACGTCGTGAAGCCCACCTGATTGTTGACGACTAGGTGTATGGTGCCGCCGGTGTAGTAACCACGCGCCTGCGACAGCTGCAGCGTCTCCATCACGACGCCCTGGCCACCGAAGGCCGAATCACCGTGGATCAACAACGGGACGACGCTTTGACCGAGTGCGTCGTTGCGACGCTCCTGTCGTGCACGCACCGAACCCTCGACCACCGGGTTCACCACCTCGAGGTGCGACGGGTTGAACGCAAGCCCGACGTGAACGTTGCCACCGGCGGTACGCAGATCGGCCGAGAAACCCTTGTGATATTTGACGTCGCCCGAGCCTTTGATTTGACTCAGATCGTATTTGCCCTCGAACTCCGAGAACAAATCTTTGGGCGATTTACCAAGAACGTTGACGAGTACGTTCAGACGACCACGATGCGCCATGCCGATGACGAACTCTTCGGCACCGAGCGAACCGCCGGTCTGCACGAGATCATCGAGCAAGGGGATGAGCGATTCGCCGCCTTCCAACGAAAAGCGCTTCTGACCGACATACTTGGTGTGCAAGTAGCGCTCGAGGCCCTCAGCAGCGGTGAGCTGCCAAAGAATGTTTCGACGCTCCTCGGCAGAAAACCGCTGGTTGGCGCGCCCAACTTGAAACTCGTCCTGCAACCACAGGCGCTCGTCGGTATTCGAGACGTGCGCAAACTCGGCACCGACCGTACCGCCATAAACCTGATTCAGCGTCTGCAGAATCTCACGCAGCGTCGCGCGCTTCGGGATGCCCTCTGTTCGACTGCCGGTGTAGAACACCGAGCCGAGATCGGCATCCGAGAGACCAAAGTAGCCAAGATCAAGCACCTTCGGACGCTCACGACGAGTCAGACCGAGCGGATCGAGATTAGCGATCAAGTGACCACGGTTGGCGTAGATCTGCACGAGGCGAGCGACCGCGCCCTGCTTGCCACCCTCGTCGCCGACATCGCCACCACCGGTGCCCGCACTGACGCCGAATTCGCGGGCGAATTTCGCGCGCTGCGCGATGCCGCTCTGGATCGATCGATGGAAGGCCTCTGCTCCGCTCGTTCCGCGCGGCAGCTTCGAGAAGTACTCGCGCCAGCGGCTATCGACGCTGGCGGGGTCCGTCAAATACTGTTCGTAGAGAGCTTCGACATAGTCGGCGTTTCCGCCGTGCAAAGGAGAGGATTCGAGCAAATCGCTGCGCGTTGCGCCCATGGAAGAAAAGGCCCCCGAAAAACCATCGAAAAACGACGTTAGTTTAACGGATTTGTGGGACTGGCGCCGAAGCGAGGTATGGCGCCCTAAGCGAGGTATGGCGCCCCCGGCCGGAGTTGAACCGACGACCTACCGCTTAGGAGGCGGTCGCTCTATCCACTGAGCTACGGGGGCAGCAACCGCAACTAGATTGAAATGGTGGAGCGGAGGAGGATCGAACTCCCGACCTTCGCATTGCGAACGCGACGCTCTCCCAGCTGAGCTACCGCCCCACACGAGGGCGCGGATTCTAGCACCGACGCCCGCCAATACCGATACCTTCTGCAGCAGACCTTCGTCAACCACCAGGCGGTCAATAACGCAGGGTCACCAAGGAAGGCGGACCAAACCGAGTGACGGTGACGATGTACATCCCATCGAACTCGTCATCCGCAATCGCGATGCTAGCCGCGCCACGCGTGAGTTGATCGATGAGCGCAGGAACCGTATTCGAATGCCCTACGACCACCACTCGCCCGCCGACATGTCGCTCGCCAATGTCGGCAAGCAAACCATCGACGTCTCGACCGGCACGAACGGTCACAGCCACACCGAGACGAGCTGCCAATGGCGCGGCCGTCAGTTGCGCGCGGCGCGTATCGCTCGCGTAGATCGCATCGATCTTTTGATCGCCAAGCATCTCTGCAAGGCGCAATGCTCGCTGCTGACCCGCCTCGCTCAGCACGGGATCGTCGTCAGTAGATAGCGCCTTCTCGGCGTGACGCAGCACGATCACGCTCGTCGTCTCGCCGAGCATGTGGATGCTGAAACGTACGACGAAAAACAGCACTACGCTGGTGACCACGACAGCCGCCGCTGCCAACCAAAGCGGCGCTAGGAAAACGCGTCGACCGCTCGTCACACTGGGAGACTTCATGTACGCCACTATAGCGGATCGACATCCCCACCGATGCCCGCCCGCAGCTCCCTCGGTGAATAACCGAAACGATCACGAAATGCTTTCGTGAAATTGGCTGCGGATGAATACCCCAGCATGTCACCGATGACGGTCACCGAGGTGTCGGTATTAACGACGATCGAATACGCACGACGCAGTCGCTCCTCGCGCAGCCATGAAAACACGGGCTGACCACAAAGCGACTGGAAGGCGTCGTTCAGACGACGGCGATTCGTTCCCATTAGATGCGCGAGCTCATCGAGCGACGGCGGGTCGGATAGTCGATTGAACAAGATTCTCTGCGCACCATTGACCAGCACGACATCCAGCGACGCACTCGGTGGCTCGGCACTTGAAGCCTCATTCTTGACCGCGGAATCAGCATCCGATGCGCGCCTCGCAGCGAGCTGCAAGTGCACACCCACACGTGCCACTACTTCTTCGGCTTCGAACGGTTTGGTGATGTAGTCGACGCCACCGGCGGCGAATCCCTTCAATCGATCGGCCAAGTCCGTCGAGGCCGACAGAAAGATCACTGGAATCGTCGACGTGATCGGCTGCGCCTTCAAACGTCGACAGACGGTGAAGCCATCCATGTCCGGTAGCTTCACATCGAGCAAGACCAAACTCGGCTCTAATGCGACCGCCTGCTGATATCCGCGCTCGCCATCCAAGGCCACACTGAATCGCAGATCTTTTAGCGGCATCAATTCCATTAATAAACGCAGGTCTGTTACCGAGTCATCAATCAGTAATACATCCACGCGCGGCGATATTGGCTTTGGATTTTTCATGCGCTCGAGCGCCCCAAAATCGCCTCGAGCGCTTTGAAATCCAACATGGTGATCGCCCTCTCGACCTCGTCGGCAAACGCCGAGCATTGCGGATAGTCACGTCGCAAACTCGTCGACCATTCACGAATCGCCGTCACCTCACCGAGATCGACCATTCGCGATAACGCCTGCATTTCCGGCACGGGCGGCCTAGCAGTCGTAGCGCTACCCAATTCGCTCAGTGGCTTATCGCTAATCCACTTCAGATCGAGTAACTCACCAATCCGCTGCAACAACAAGTCATGATCAACCGGTTTTAATAGACTCAAAGAAAAACCCCGGTTGAGCGGCCAACCGTCCGGCGGACTCGGCGGCGCAGCGGATAGCAAAACGGTCGCCGCATTTGGATGCGTCTCTTCGGCTGTCTCGAGTACATCCCATCCGTCACCATCCGCCATGAACTGGTCGGTGATGATCAAGTCGATCTCGGGAGAACTGCGCATCAACTCGGATGCTTCTAGCCCACTATCCGCCTCGATGACGCGAAAGCCAAGCCGTATCAACAACGCGGCTAATAATCGCCGATTGGCTTGCTCGTCATCGACCAACAGAATCGTTCGTCGCTCACCTGAATAACCCGCAGCCTCAATCGGCTGACGATCCGACTCGGCAATCGGAATGGTTTCATCTGCGGTACTGATCGGGATATCAATGTCGAAGGTAAAACAGGCGCCTTTTCCGAGTTCGCTACTGACCGCGATATCCCCACCCATCAGGTTGACGAGCTGCCGAGCGGTTGGCAAACCCATGCCGACACCCCTCCCACTCGAATGGGCATTTCGACCCACGCGCGTGAAAGGCAAAAAGATACGTTCATGATCCTCGTGAGCAATGCCCTCACCCGTATCGCTGACCGAAAAACTCAGGCGCGCATGCATCCCATCGAGATCGACTACGCCATACTCTAGCGTGATGATGCCCTCACGCGTGTGACGCGATGCATTGACCAATAAATTATCGAGCACCTGTCGGACCCGACTGGCATCCATCAACACAACGAGCTGAGTGACATCCATGCTGCCGACCCTTCGGCGAAGCACGAAGCGGTTTCGATTACGAGAACTCAAAATCTGCCCGGTTGAATCGATCGCCCGGAGAAAGTCACCCAGCAACACCGGTTCCGGTAGCAACTCGAGGGCGCCCGAGAGGCCGCGCGCGTACCCCAAAATCTCGTCGATCATCCCGAGCAAATGGCGGCCGCTATCGATGATGCTACTTAATCCATCGCGGGCAACCGCCTCTGACATCTTCGCGCCACCCCGAAGCAGCAGCTGCGCATTGCCGAGCACCGTATCGAGCGGTGTTCGTAACTCGTGACTCATTTGAGCGAGAAATTGAACCTGGTCTGCGCTTCGCGCCTCGGCGCGTGAGAGTTGGGTCTGCAGTTCGCGCGTGCTTTCCGTCAGTGCGAACAGAATAAGCGGTAAGCCCAGAATCAATGCGAGAGGCGCAAGCTCCAATGCGAGCGCTCCGAGCTCATCAAGCGATTGCGCGAAGAATACTCGAGCAACCCCAAAAAGGAATATGACGAGTAGCAAACCCAACAGCCGACGACGCGCGGAGTCGGCATCGCGCATCCCGAGCCAACACAACAGCGCGCCATAAAGTTGTGTCGGCACAAACAGAAAACTCCACCAGCGCAAACCCGCTTGGTAATCAATGAAAATGGACCAAAGCTGAGCGAAGGTCTGAGCGCCGATCAGCAGACCACAGCCGACGAGCAGTCGATTAAAACGTCGCAGCGATGGCAGAAAGTTGTACAGGAAACTGGTCCAACCCAACAAGATCAGCAGGCCGGCGATCGGCATGATGGTATCGGGAACCGGAAGATTCGCCGGCCAAAATCGATGCTGCAGCACAGCCGTGCGGTGTAGCTCTACCAACATCTCGCCTGACAATGCGATCACGAAGCTCAAATACACCCACTGGTGCGTTCGCCATAACAGCAGCAAGCTGAAGGCCATCGCGAGGATCAGACCGCCGGCACCCAAAATCACCCAGAGTTCGCGGCGATCGAACTCGAGCATCGCCTTATCCGGCTCCAACAGACGGGTTCGCAAATCGACCCAAGACGTGGTCTCTACGCGAAGCAATAACTCTACGGCTTCTCCCGCCGGCAACGTCACGGGCAAATAGCCGCGCGTCGTCGCCGGGTCGCCACTTAACTGCGCTTGGGGAAAAGCAAGACCAGACTCGGATTTCACCCAACTATTTCCGTCAGGCAAGTAAATCGCCCGTTCGCGAGTTCGCGAATGTCCGATCTTGAGCCAGCGCGACACGGGCGTGCTCGAACTATTGCGAAGTGCAATCCGCATCCAAAAAGCCGAGCGCTCCACCCCACCGTAGGTGTCCTCCAACGACATGGGTTGCCATTGACACCCCCCAGCGAGGACCTGATTCGGCGTTGCATCCAGATTCGCCTCGCACCACAGCATCGACTCGTTGATGTTGGTTCGATGCGGCGTGGTGACGACATCGATCGCCGGCGGCATCGGAGCGGCTAGTGCACGATCGCCGCACGCGATCCCTGCCAACAGCAGCAATAGACACCGAAAACCGTGGTTAAAATTAATCATTCCAAAATGGATGCATTTTGATGTACCAAAGTGCGGCAAAGAATGATTTCTACCTCGCGTGGAATGATCCTCGCAAGCCACCAAGACTAATCTTTGCGGAACTGTTATGCAGGAACGTAGGATGAAAAAGCCGGTCAAGTTGAGCCTCAACGTCGCTGAGCACCCTAGCCCGATGGCAAATGGACGAGAGTCGGCTACCCAGCCCGCCTCAGATCCGGACGTCGAAGAGCATTTAATGACCCTACACCACGGCGCGCTACGGGTTCGCGGGGTGCTTCACCTGCTGCAAGAGGCGCTGCAAAGCAATGGCGGGCTCGATCGAAAGAACGTCGACGCGATCTGCGCGTTGGTGGCGAGCAGCGAAAAGGACCTGCACGCCATGGATGCGGCAATCTCAGCGCTAGTCGACAAACATCTGGAGAATTTGCGCAGCTGAGTCAAATTCCGCGCGCGTCGATCGACCAGACATCGACGAGCGTATCGCCACGTACGCAGTGGATTCGATCGTAGAGATTGATGGTCGGATCACAGTGCGGCAATCGACATTCGACTCGAACGCCAACCGTCAGATGCGTCTTCCCGTCGGCGAAGAAAATCTTGCCATGCTCATCGCCATGGAATTTATATTCCACCGGAACCGGCATCGGCGTTTGCACGATGACACGACCACCATCGGTCGCAAAACGCTTGCTACCCGCATCCGTCGTCACCACCCCGGCATGGGATGCACTGTGTACCGCAGTCTGCACGAACATCGCGGGTTCAAACGGCGGAGTGAGCCCGTCTTTGGTCCAGACATCCTCGTATTGCACATCCATGAACATGAACGAGCCCGCCTGACTCTCAGTGAACACCGCGGCCATGGCATCAAGATCGAAGGTGCCAGTCCCACCGCCCGAGACGATCTCGGGTGCAAGCGCCATCGAACGCAAACGCTCGACCAAACGCTGTAGGCGATGAGTCACCTGAGTATTCTTCTCGCGACGCTCCACGAGATTTTCGATGTGCTGGATAAACCCGGCATAACACTGCAAGCCGCGATAGCGAAGCCCCGGCGAGCCGGCTACCTGCTTAACTAAAGCAATCGCCGCGTCGTCGCTTGCGACACCGGTTCTTTTGCTACCGGGATCAACATCGATCAGAACTCCGATCGTCACTCCGGCAGCCGACGCCGCTTTGGAGAGCGCTGCGACGTTGTCAGGGTGGTCCACGGCCAACAAAAGCTCGGCTTTGCCAGCCAAACGAACAACTTCGGCGATTTTTTGAGGAGTCGTCATCGGCGTCGCGATGAGCACGCCAGCGATGCCGCCATCAACCATCACGACGGCCTCACCGAGCGTGGCACAGCAGACGCCGCTTGCGCCCAACTGCATCTGCCATCGCGCCAACGCCAAACATTTATGGGTCTTCACGTTGACGCGTAGAGCGAGTCCGCGCGTTCGCAGCGTGTCGAGCAGCAACCGAAAATTCTTCTCCGCCGCATCGAGATCGAGGATGAGCGCCGGCGTCATGATCTCGGATCGTGACCCTGCGCGTCCCACCAACTTCGTTGGCCAAAAAAGCGGCTGCATAGAATTCATCCAAGTAGATTCAGAAACGTCGTGATGATGATGGCGTTGGTGAAGTCGATGAAGAACGCCCCGACGATCGGCGCTACCAGAAACGCTCGCGGAGCGGGCCCGAATTTCTCGACAATGGTACGCATCACGGCCATCGCGTTGGCGGTCGTGCCCAGCATGAAGCCGGTAAATCCACCGCTCATGACGGCTGCATCGTAATCACGGCCCATGGCGCGAAAGACGACAGCCCAGCAGAAGAACGCAATCACGATGACCTGGAGGGCGAGATTGACGAGCAATGGCCAGGCCACTGCCGTCAACTCCCACAACTTCACGTTCATCAACGCCACCGCGAGAAACAGCGTGAGGGAGATGGTGCCAACTCGATCGGTGATGTCGTGCGGAATTCCGATCAAACCCGTGAAGTCATCGACGTTCCGGATCAAGGCACCCACGATCATGGCCCCCACGTAACCGGGTAACGTGAGACCCGCATCTTTCATCACGCCGCTCAACCAAGAACCAATCGCCATGGCCAGGAGGATGACCGTCAGCGCTTTCAATGATCGGCGCGCGCTACCCTCCTCATCATCGGTCGCAGCAAGGCTTGCACCGTCAGCTGCGCGATCAGCCGTGTCATTCGCACTGCCGGCAGCGACGGATGATCCAGCGCGCAGAGCGTGCTGCTCGAGCAACTTGGTTGCGATCGGACCGCCGACCAAGCCGCCCAGTACGATTCCCGACATGGCCGCGGCAATGGCGACCGTCTCTGCAGACGGTACGCCCGCTGCCGCAAATTGCGGTGAGAAAGCGAGCGCCGTCGCCGGCCCACCGGCTAAAGCCGCCGGCCCGATCAACACACCGAGCAGCGGCGACTGATCGAAAAGCACTGCAGAAAAAATACCGATGAGACTTTGGACGACCGCCAGAAAGGCAGCCAAGGCGAGAAAAATCAGCGCCTGACCGCTACCTGCGCGCAGCAAACTCAAGCTCGCGCTGAAACCAATCGCGGTGAAGAACGCATTCATCAGCGGCGTTTGCAGCGTGGTGTCGAAGGTGATGGTCGCGATGCTTTGTTGTCGCAACACGAGTACGACAATCGCGAAGATCAACCCACCCACCACGGGCGCCGGAATATTGTATCGGCGCAGTACCGGCAGCCGATCGACCAATTGGAACCCAACAAATAACGCGAGTGCACCCGCAGCCAGCGTTTGCACCATATCCAAAGTGATCGTCACGCCCCACCCCCGGGTTTTTTAGCTACCCCATAGTCTACGGTCTGGAGCGAGCAACTGCCCGGCATCGCCACGCACGCCGCCCTCACGGTCGGTTCGCAGCATAAGCGGCCCATCGAGATCGATGAAATCCGATGCAGCCGCAACCAACCAAGCCGGCGCAATCGCAAGCGACGTACACACCATACAGCCGGTCATCACAACCATGTTGTGACGACGAGCTGCAGCTAACAACTCAACAGCGCCAGTCAAACCGCCCGTTTTGTCGAGCTTGATGTTCACCGCCTGATAGCGATTGAGGAGACGCGGCAGATCGTTGACGGTATGACAGGCCTCATCAGCACACAGGGGCACCTCGGAGCGAAACCCCTCTAGCACATCGTCCTGACCGACCGGCAAGGGCTGCTCGATCAACACGGCGCCGATTTTTTTGAGGAAGACATTCAACTCGCGCAGTATCTCGAGACTCCAACCCTCATTCGCATCGACGATCAGCTTTGCGTTCGGTGCCGCATCATGCACGGCTTGTAGTTGTCGATCGGGTGCATGACCATCAACTTTCACTTTGATGACGGGCGCTCCACCTATTTGCGCAGCCGCCAAACCCATCTGCTCTGGTGTATCGAGACCCACCGTCAACGCCGTCGTCAACGACGGTGGTCGCACGAGATTCAGCATTTGATCGACGGTGTGCCCCGAGGCGCGCGCTTCAAGATCCCATAGCGCACAGTCGATAGCGTTGAGTGCAGCGCCCGCCGGAACCAGACTGCGGCATTCGAGACGACTAGCGCCTCCTTCGATCGCCGCCTGTACGTCGCGAACCTGAGACATCACTGAATCGACGCTCTCACCATAACGCGGATAGGGAACGCACTCGCCGCGCCCCAGAAAATCGCCCTCGGTAATTTCCACCAGCACAACATCAGCGGCGGTTTTGACGCCCCGCGAAATTCGAAATGGCCGAGCTAGCGGCCAGGATTCGGTGCTGACTTTTATTTGCCGACGCATTCGAGCATCCGATCAACGATCTTGGCCGTTCCCATCGTGACCGGGTCCTGGCAAGGCAACCCGAGCTCACGTTCGATCTGTCCGCACAACTCGATGCCGGCATCGACTGACATCAGCGATGTATTCATCGCAATGCCCGCAATCGCAACCTTCGAATTGGTGAGCCGCGCTGCTGTGAGATTAGCCTCGATACAATCTTTGAGCGTAGGCAACGAGTAATGCGGCAGACCGCGCATCTGCTGCCGCCCTGCCTCGTGACACATCACGATCACATCGGGCTGAGAGCCATGCAGCAAGCCCAGCGAGACACCCGCAAAGGACGGATGGAACAGAGACCCCTGTCCCTCGATCAGATCCCAGCCACCATCCTCGCGCGCAGGCGACACCCATTCGGCGCCGCCCGAGATGAAGTCGGCGACCAGTGCATCAATCGGTACGCCAGCGCCTGCGATCAGAATGCCCGTTTGCCCGGTGGCGCGGAAATCGGCTGTGATGCCGCGACCGCGCATCTCTCGCTCCATGGCGAGTGTCGTATACATTTTGCCAACCGAGCAGTCGGTGCCGACCGTCAGCATACGCAGACCCGCGCGCGGTTTACCGTTACCGACCGGAATCGAGTGCGGAAAGTAGCGAGCATCGAAAAGCACGCGACCGCATTCACGCGCAACGGCTTCGATCTGCGGATCTGACGATAATCTTTGATGCAGACCAGAAGCCACGTTCAAGCCAGCGCGCAGTGCCTCGATCACATCGGATCGAATGTCATCACCCATCACCCCACCGGCATTGGCGACGCCAAGCACCATGGTGTCGACACCAGCAGCCTTGGCCGCTTTGAAGTCCATGACGGGCAGATCGAGTTTTTCGGCGCAACGAGGACCCACGAACTGCGCAACACACCATTCGGGTCGCCAATACGCCAAGCCACGCGCCGTCTTGATGCTCAGTCGGTCTTTCGCATTACCGAGGTACAGCAAGTACGGCGGACCCCAGCGATCTTGCGCGGGACTGCTTGCCAGTTTCGTCATCGGGACGCTCATGCGCCAATCCTCTCGTTTAGTGAAATTTCGCCCCTCGAATTATTTTCCGAGGCGGCATGACGGCTCCAATCGAAAAACCCGTCGATCCATAGCCTGAGGTTATTTTGCCCCCCAAACGGCAATGACCGACTCCTCACGTACCCAGCCGCTTCGACCGTCCGCGAACTGCAATTGCACCCAGTTAAGGAAGCGGCGCTCGACGACCCCCACGGCACCCGGCAAGACCCAACTTCCCTCATCCAGCCGATTTTCGACCGGAATTTCGCGCAAGGTCGATTGCTGGTGCACCACTACTGCCGCCGATTCAAGCAGTCCGCCATAACTCGATACCATCCACGAGGTTGCGACGACACCCGCGAGCGATATCGACGCTGCGACGGCGGCAACAGGAAGGATTGGGCGTACAAGGCGAGCGTAAGCGCTAACCAAAAGCAACATCGTGAACACGACGAACGCGATTGTGGCGATGAGCTGCAAGCGCTGCCACAGACTGGCAGGCAGAGCCGCCCTCAAACGCGCACCCGCACCAACGGACTCCGGTAATCCACCCTGCTCGGTCGATAACAATCCCGCCTGCGATCGCAGTCGAGCCCAAAGCGCTGTGCCCGCATCGAAACGCGGCTCTTGCACCCACGCGATACCGCTGTGCACTGCCGCCTCCGATACTCGACCCTCCGCTTCCAACATGATCGCGAGGTTGTATCGCGCAACGACATCAAGCGGGTCGTTCTGAACTTGCTGAGCGGCTCGCTGCACCGCCGTTTCAGCGTGTAACCCGTGGTTAGGAAAAAGCAGACCGATACAACAGATCGCGACCCAGCTTAGCGTTCGCGGCCACCAGCTCTGCGCTTGTATTAGAAAGCGCCAATCGAATGAGGGTGGCGTACCCGACGCTGCGAGCGCACGACTTGCGCGCTCTGACCAATCGGATGGCAGTTGGGAACGTGGGCCGTAAAGTGCCGTATCTGCCTCGACCCACAGCGAATACCACGGCTCTTTATCCATGAGATCAACGGACGTCGGCGCACGCCCGAGCACTCGTAGACGCTCGGCCAGGGCGAGTTGCCAGTGATGCAGATCGGATCGCGCGGACTCGCTCAGCGGCCGCTCGAGATCCAGTGCTGCCAATCGATGCGTGACAAGACGAAGTCGTCGATGGGCAGCGCGCGTCACTCGATCGGGGTCTCGTTGCCACGCGCGCCCACTCGCCAAACCGATCCATAGCAAGCCGATGAGAAGCATCCCCATGCTCGCCCAGCGATCGAATCGACTCAGTGAGAGCGGTGCAATCGCTTGCAAACGACCACTCAAAGGTTGGATCACATCGATACTGTCGTCGAGTAATGCATTCTCGAGCGCGCCCGCGTCCGCAGCAGCACCCGTTGCAATGAACTCTACGGGCGACGATTCGAGCGTGACATAACGTCCGGATAACGGATCAAAGATTGGCAAGGCGACCGATGGCAGGCGATACGTACCGGGCTTGGTGACGACGAAGGTCAAGCGCTCACGACGTGTGCGCTCAAATTCGTCTTTGATCTCGATATCGTCACGCACCGTGTCACGCAGTTGTAATCCTGGGGGCTGCGTTCGCGTCGGTAGTGCCGCTAGCATCGGCCAATTGCCCCGCCCACTCAGTGCGAGCGTCCAAGTAATCACTTCACCCGTTTCGACTCGCTCACGATCGACGCTCGACACCAGTCGAAACTGCCCGACCGCCCCTCGAAAGCCTGCAGGCGCTGGCGGTAACGCGCGTACGGTCAAACTTGCGGACTGACTTTGAGCCTGTATTGGCTCAAGAATCGCCCGCGTATAGTCGCCATTCGAAACGCTGCCGGTCTGCATCAAAAAACCGAGGCTAGCGGGACTCAAGGTAAGCCGCCCGGGTCGCGGTGCTAGCGCGACGCGCTTAAAGGTGATGAGACTCAACGGCGGCGACGCGAGATCGTTGAGAACCGGCTGGCTCCAAGCCTCAGTAGCCAATGGCTCGACGTTCCAGCTCAACTCCCCGCTCAAAGCTCGAAACGCAGCTTGATCAACGCGCCACTGCAGACCGAGTTCAAAGACTTCCCCCGCCCAAACCGCGCGGTCAGGTAGCAAGTAAACGCCCTCCACGCGAGGCGCAGCCAACAACACCGGCGTCACGGTGAAGAGCAGTAAGACGAAAAGCGAGCGCAACCTCATGTCACCAACCTTGCTTGGGCGGTGGCAGTACGATTTCGCGAC
>Ga0208788_1000740_pt1 | contig 15977 bp, 17 predicted proteins | sample Wag4_2014_7_11_3_FD_187363 | JGI IMG/M metagenome (GOLD analysis project Ga0208788, IMG submission 187363) | Fresh water mixed with fracking chemicals microbial communities from Ohio, USA - Utica-2 Time Series FC 2014_7_11 (SPAdes) (version 2) ...
GCCTGCTCCCGTGCCCACGAGGACGGGAAGCAGGGTCCGCCAGCACGTCCGTCGCGCCTGGCCCGACGGCGAGCGGGTCACTGCAACTCGAGGTCGATGGCCGCGGCCGCGACCACCGAGAGCGGTGCGAGGATGCTTTCGCCGACGATCGCCCCGAGGTCGTCCACGAGCTGGAACTTCAGGCGACTGGCCTGGGTGGCCGTCGTGGTGAGGTTCGCGGGATCGAAGGACGCTCCCGGACTCCCGGTGTTCCAGGTGAAGGTGTCGAAGGGGGCCGAGGCCGTCGCGAGCAGCGTGTCGACGGCCGGTGGGTCGAGGAGATCGTCGGACTGACCGTCGCCGAGGTAGACGCGCATGGTGAGGGTTCGCCCGGGGTTGGAGGCCTGATACCGGGGCAACTCGTCGGGACCGAAGCCCGTGTCGAAGGTGACGGTGTCTCCCCTGGCGATGATCCAGCTCGCCACGCTGCCGACGGTGTTGCCGTTCTGGGACGTGGCGATCGCGATCTCACCGGTCTCGCTCATGACGACGGTGACGGGGTTGATCCCGCTCGAGAGCGTCAGCGCCGTGCGCTTACCGGTCGCGACGGACTGCGCGCCGTCGAACAGGTTCACGTCGAGGGCGTAGCCACTCCCGGGGCGGAGCCTTCCAAAGACCGCCGTCGATTGCGAGGCGGGGGCGGCGAGCGTGAGGGTGCGGGTGAGTGGATTGGTGAGGAGCGAGGCCTGGTTCGAGAGCGTGATGGAAGCGGATGCGTAGGAGGACGGGAGGCGCGCGAGCTGGCGACCGCCATGCCCGCCTTCCTGGCGGAACGTGACGAACAGTCGTCCACGGGTGGGATCCTGGCCGCGGATGGACGCCGTCCGCTGACGGACGTGGTCGACCGGGACCGGCGCCTCGGCTCTGGCGCAAGCGACCAGCATCATGGGGGTGACGAGCCAAAGGAACTGACGCATCGTCTGACCTTCCTCGAGCAAGGGGGGCCAGTCGAGCCTAGGTGACCCGGCGTCCGGGCGCCTGTTCCGGTTGCCCGGCTTTCTTCGTTTCCTCGGTCGGTCTCAGTCGCCCGGCTCGGGCGACGTGGTCCGGGGGGCGGCCGCCAGCAGGCTCAGGTCGCTGCCCAGGCGTCCGAGGACGAGCTCCACGTGGCAGGCCTTCCAGGGATCCGGATGGCCTTCCGTCACACCCGGAGTGTCCGACTCGACCAGTTCTGCCAGCTCCTGGCAGGCCCAGCTCGTCCACATGAAGGCCCGGAAGGCCTCGGAGCGCGAACTCGGCCAGATGCGCCGGAAGCCCGGAACCTGTCCGACGGTCGAGGGGCGTCGGCTCTCGAGGACGCCCGGATGGTCCGTCCAGACGTCCAGGCCGTCCACCGACCGGATCAGGCCGGCGAAGCCGGCAGAAACCCTGGAGTCCAGCACGACCCAGCGATCCGGGTCGAGGCAAGCATAGAGCCGGGAGGTGGACGTGATGCGCTCGCCGCAGCCCAGCAAGGGATACCTGTCCGGCGCCTCGCTCAGGGCCTCGAGCGTCTGGCGAACGGGGGTCTCCAGGCAAGCGCCGAGCCCCTGCTTGATCCCCCCCCAGTGCTTGGTAATCCGGCTGGCCGTTTCCTGGAAGGGTCGTTTTCCCGCCAGGAACTCGAGCACGATCGTCTGCAACCACCTGCGGTTGGCGACGTCTTCTCTCCAGCCGGGCGAGATGGGCCCGGCCGGATGAGCCCGCTCCAGATGCTGGCGCCAGCCGCAGAGCCCTTCCGGGTCGGATTCCCGGACCGCCCGGGCCATGGTCTGCAGAGACGGCCGGAACCGCGCGAGAAAGGCGGCCTGGTCGAGAACGGGGCTGGACATCAGGATCTCCTCGGCAGACCATGGCGATCGGACTTTCATGATGACCATCATGTGATAAGTCATGTCAAGGTGGGTTAGGTGTCACCTGGCCGGGGGCATGTGCCCTGCATGACGTCCGGTACCCTCCTCCTCACGGCCATCACGGTTTTCCTCTGGGGCCTCATTCCCATCCTCGACAAGCTCGCCCTGGCGCGCTTCTCGGGGCATCCCCTGATCCCGATCGCCGTCCGGGTCTGGTCCGTCGCCCTGCTGGTGCTGCCCGTGGCCTGGGTCCTGGCCCGGGGCGGATCGGGGCGTGCCTGGCTCGGTCTGGCCACCGGAAGCGGGTTCTCCTGGGTGCCCCATGCCCTGTTTGCCGCGAGTGGCGTGGTCTCGCTCATGCTGGCTCAGTTCGCCTACTACCGGCTGCTGCAGCAGGCGGACGTGTCGCGAGTCTTTCCATTCCTGTTCAGCGCGGCTCCCGTGGTCACCATGTTCCTGGGGATGCTGATGCTTCACGAGACCCTGACGATGAGGCAACTCGCCGGGGCGGTTCTCGTGATCGGTGGCGGGCTGTTGCTGCTATGACACGGAACCCGTCGCTGGCCGTGCGAATCGTGGTCCTGGCGGGTATGGCGATCGCCGCCACCGTCCTGCCGGGACCATGTCTCGCTTTCCAGGGGGTGGCGGGGTCGTCGGCCCCGGCCGAGCAGGCGAGACCCGGTGAGGCCATGTCCGGGCAGGCGGTGCTGGACCTCCCCGATCCGTCCCGGTTCGAGCGCCTCTGGGCCCTCAGTGACGTCCACGGCATGGCCGGGGAGGTCCGACGGCTCCTCCGGGCCGCCGGGCTCGTCGATGCGCGCGGAGACTGGTCAGGCGGCAAGGCCCTCTTGCTCGTGGTCGGGGACACGCTCGACAAGGGCCCCGACAGCGTCGGCGTCCTGGACCTCTGGCGGAGCCTGGCCAGCCAGGCACCGGAGGCCGGTGGGGCCGTCGTTCACCTGCTCGGGAACCACGAGGCCGAATTTCTGGCCGATCCGGGGCGCGAGAAGTCGCGCCTCCTGCGCGAGGAATGTGACCGGAAGGGGCTATCCCTGGCCGAGTTGACCTCGGCCGCGGCCCCGCGGGGCGCCTACCTGCGGGGTATGCCGCTCGCGGCCCGGATCGGGCGCTGGCTCTTCTGCCATGCGGGGTGGTATCCCGACCTCGCGTGGTCCGAATTCCGCCGGGAGACCGTGGAGGTCCTGGCTGCAGGAAATTACAGCCATCCATGGCTCATCGCGAGCGGATCCATCCTCATGGCCAAGGACTGGTGGAGACTGGCTTCCGGACGCGCGACGCTCCTCGATCGGCTCTCGCGACATGGCTTCGAGGGAGTCGTTCAGGGCCATCAGCCAGCGGCCTTCGGGATCCGGGGGCGGATCGGCGCTGTCGAGGGGGGACGCCTCGTGAAGCTCGACACGGGCATGGCCCCGTCGGCCGGCGCGCACGCCGGTGAACTCCTGATGATTCCCGCGCCCGCTCGCCTGGCGGAACGGGGCGTGCCCGAGATGCGGGTCCTCGATCCGTCGGGTGAATGGCGGATCCTGCGTCCCGAGCCCGTTCGCGATCTCTGACAGATCTTGAACAAGGCTTGATCTTGCGATAACGATAAAGATCTCGGCCGTCCGTCATCCGGAGAGTTCTCGCTTGACCAAGCCTCGAAATCGAATCCTGGCCCTGGGTTTCCTGGCCAGCCTGGCCGCGGCCGGTTGCGGCGTGGGCGTGCCCCGCGCCACGATCCCGGCAGCATCCGTCTTGAGCAGCCAGTCCGGTCCGGAGATCGGACGGGAGCTCGAGGTCCGCGTGGAGCTCACCCCCGGAGGGTACCGGAAGCTGGAGGCCCTCGGCGGCTGGTCGGAGGCGAAATCGCGCGAGGACTGCTATTTCGATGCGTTCGATGGTCGGGGATGGTCGTGGCGTCCGATTCCGGACCCCTGGAAGCTGCGGATCAAGCGCAAGACGAAGGGCCTCGAACTCCAGCTCCGCCATGCCCTCGCCCGGGAGTCGGCCCCGCAGGGGGACCTTCCCCTCGCGGCCACGCTCTGGGAACTCTGGGAAGAGGCTCCGCCGGATCCGTCGGTCGCCCGTCTCTGGAACCCGGCGATCGCCCTCCTGACCGTCTCACGCTCGGGGCAGCTTCCCGTGGCCGGCGCATGTCTCTCCGTTCATGAGGCCTGGCTGCGGCAAGCCTGGGTCGGCTCCTCCGCCCTGCAGGGCGCCCTGAGAGACCACCGGGGCGTGCTCCTGCCTACTCACACGGCCCTCAAGCTCAGGCAGGAGCGTGAGGTGACCCTGGAAGGCGGCGAGACGTACACGCTCGTGATCGGACGGAGCACCTCGGTCGATGCCCGAGGGGGCGCCGTCGAACGCTTCGAGGTCGAGGCCTCGCCGGACCGGCCTGACGTCGATCCGAGCGTGGCGATCCGGGCCGTCTCGTCGTGGCTCGAAACCCGGGGCCTCCACCGCCCGGACGTGGCTCCTGCCCCCGTCGATGTCACCCTGAATGCGGCCCGGGTGTACGCGGATGTCCCTGGACTCGTCCCCGGCTCCACCGCTCGCTTCTGAATCCCTGGTGTGCGTCGTGGAGAAACGATCGTCAGGGCGGGTATAGCCTGACCATCCGGTCCGGATGGAGGTGCCCTTGCTCGAGCCAATCGATGTTCTCCTGGGCCTCCGGGACCGCGTCTCCCGGATGTTCGTGGACGGGGGGCCGCTCGAGGTCATCCAGATCGAGAGCCCGGAGGGGTTTCCGTCGCTGCGCCAGCACGTGCTGGAAGGCCTGGGGCGTCCCGAGGGCCGCGAGCTCTCCCCCATTTACTTCTACGACGCGACCGGTTCCGAGCTGTACGAGGTCATCACGGGCCTCGACGAGTACTACCCCACCCGCCACGAGGCGGCCCTGCTGCAGCGGATCGCCCCCGATCTCGAGCGCCTCGAGGGGGTCCGGCAGCTCGTGGAGCTGGGCAGCGGATCGTCCACCAAGACCCGCATCGTGCTCGAGGCCCTGGGTGCCGGTCGGACTGACCTGACGTACGTGCCGATCGACGTCAGTCGCGAGATGCTCGCGGAATCGGCTCGCATGCTGGTCGCCGATCATCCGGGATGGCGCGTCATCGGCCTGGCCGGGCGGTACGAACCCTGCCTGGATGCGCTGGCACCTTCCGCGGGGCGCATGTTCATGTTCCTGGGAGGGACGATCGGCAACTTCACGCCCGAGGTCCAGGAAGGCTTCTTCGCCCACCTGGCCGGGGCGATGGCCCCCGGGAATCTCTTCTTGCTCGGGTTCGATCGACGCCCGCACGCGGGCAAGGCACGCGAGACCATCCAGCTGGCTTATGACGATCCCCACGGGGTGACGGCCGCGTTCAACCTCAACCTGCTCTCGCGCCTGAACCGGGAACTCGGCACGGATTTCGATCCGGGGTCGTGGCAGCACCTGGCCCGCTACGATGACCACCTCGACCGGATCGAGATGCATCTGGTCTGTCGCCGGGATCAAGAGGTGCGGGTGCCGGGGGAACGCGCACCCCTGACGTTCCGTCGGGGCGAGACGATCTTGACGGAGATCTCCCGGAAGTTCGACCCGGACGATCTGGCCGCCTGGTTCGGCGAGCGGGGATTCCGGACCGTCGCGAACTGGGCGGACGAACCGGGTTACGTCGGGTTGCTCCTGCTCGAGCGCTCGACGCAGCGGAACGATGCCGCCATGTAGGGGTAGTGCCAGTAGAACCAGTTCCGGAACGAGGGCCGCAGCAGCAGGCGGTCCGTGAACCAGGACGCCCCTTTCAGGACGACGTGCTCGCCGTCGAAGAAGTCGGCCGAGTAACCCGGATAATGCGGGTCCGCCGCGAAGCCTTCAAACGGGGTGAAGGGGCTGCTGGTCCACTCCCAGCCGTTCCCCGCGAGGTCATGCACCCCGTGCGGGCTCGCGCCTTCAGGATGAGACCCCACGCGCGTCGCCGAGGTCCGCAGGAAGTCCACGTTGCCGTACCCGGGAGGGACCGTTCCCCTTTGAAGCGGGCCCGTCTGGCCGTCGCCGGAAGCGGCCCGGTGCCATTCGGCCTCGGTGGGCAGGTCGAGCCCCCGGTAGCGCGCGTAGGCGCGCGCCTCGGCCCACGTCACGATCGCGGGCCAGCTCTCGGGCAAAGGGCGAATCGTGAAGGTGTCCCGGTAGAGCCAGGACGATCCATCCGGGATCCAGCCGACGGGATGCGCGTGACCCCGTTCCCGGATGATGGCGATGCTTCGTTCGTCCCAGAAACCCGCGTGCGCATAGCCGCCGTCCTCGATGAAGGCCCGGAACTGAGCGTTCGTGACGTTGAAGGCGTCGATCCGGAAGGCCGGCACCTCGATCTCGTGGCACGGTCTCTCGTTGTCCCAGCTGAACGGATATTCGCCCGGCCGGGCGCCCACGCGTGCAATTCCTACCGGGATATCGACCATGTGAGGAGGGGGGGCTTCCGAGGTGTCCGGTTCGAGCACACCGGCGATGGGCGTCTTGCAGTCGGGCGGGAGCTGCTGCAAGAGGTACATGAGGGTCTCGTGGTGCATGGCCTCGTGCTCGAGCAGGATGTGCAGCACGTGGCCGTCCTGCAGGGGGACGGGCAGGTCCTGCATGGTGGTGGCCCGCTCCAGCAGGTCGCTCAGACGCGCTTCGACCTCCCGGGAATAGGCCTGCACCTCGGCCCGTGAGGGCCAGGCCTCGTATTCCGGGGTTCCCTGCACGGTGGCCGGGTCGATGCCCCGGGCAAAGAGGTCGTCGAAGGCGAGGTGAAAGGACGGCTGACCCAGCACGTGGCGAAAGCAGGTGTTCCAGTTGAAAGCGTCGAGGTGCCCCTCGTAGAACAGGAACGGGTGCCTGAGCGGGATCGGGCGATCCAGGAATGCTGCTTCGTGGACACAGGCGAAGATGGCCCGCGAACGTGAACGAAGCCGGCGAAACTCCGCGAGGAGCGTCGCCGGCGTGAGGGCTGGGGGCCCGGCCGTCCGGTTGCTCACGATGAAGGCCTTCCGGTCATGTGCCCGGGGTTCGTCAGGCCGTGACGAGGCCGAGGTGCCGGTCGATGAGGGCGTTGGCCGCCTCGGGATGCGCCTTGCACTCGAGCAGCGCCCGCATGATGAGCGGGGCCACGATCGTCGCGTCGGATTCGATCACGAACATCGGGGTGTCTTCCGTGAGCTTGTCCCAGGTGATCTTCTCGTTGGGCGTCGCCCCCGAGTAAGAACCGTAGGACGTCGTCGAATCGCTGATCTGGCAGAAGTAGGCCCAGGGCTTCACGCCTTCCTGCAGGTCGTACTTGATGGACGGCACGACGCAGATGGGGAAGTCCCCCGCGATGCCGCCGCCGATCTGGAAAAATCCGACGCCCTCTCCCTCGGACAGTTCCTGGTACCGGTCATAGAAATCGGCCATGTACTCGATGCCCGACTTCACGATGCTCGCCTGGCACTCTCCGGTCTTCACGTAGGAGGCGAAGATGTTCCCGAAGGTCGAGTCCTCGGCACCCGGCACGACGATGGGGAGGTTGGCGCGAGCCGCGGCCAGCAGCCAGCAGTCGTCGGGATTGCCCTCGTAAGCCGTCTCGGGAATGGCCTGGATCGTCTCGTAGAAGTACTGGTGCCAGAAGCGGCGATCGCCCTTGCCGGAGGCCTCCTGCCACATGGGGACGACGATCTTCTCGACGGCGCGGAAGGCCTCGTCCTCGGGGATGCTCGTGTCCGTCACGCGGCGCATCCGCTGCTCGAGAATCCGGGTGTCGTCCTGCTTCGTGAGGTAGCGGTAGTCGGGGAAGTCCTTGTAGCTGTGATGGGCCACCAGGCGGAACAGGGATTCCTCGAGGTTCGCCCCCGTGACCGACAGCCCATGGATGAGGCCGGCCCGGATGGCCGGAGCCAGCGTGATCCCGAGCTGGGCCGACGACATGGCCCCCGCGACGGCCCAGAACATCTTGCCGCCCCGCTCGACGTGCCGCCAGTACGCCACCAGCGCGTCGCGGGTCGCGCGGGCGTTGAAGTTCTTGTAGTTGCCGAGGACGAACTCGAGGATGGGCAGCGCGGGTTGGGACATGGACGAACCTCCAGAATGCGTCATGGCATGTTCGGACGCGTGAGAACGGGTGTCAACGACGGCGAGGGCTCAGCCCTCGAGCCGCTTCTCGAAGATGAAGTGCGGCAGCCCCACGCTCTCGAACTCGTCGCTGGTCTGCACCCAGCCTTCGCGCCGGTAGAAGTCCCCGGCCGTCTTGCGCCCGTTGCACCAGACGAGCGTGAGACCGCGCTCACGCGCCGTGCGCTCGAAGACCGCGAGGATCCGGGCTCCGATGCCCTGGCTGCGGAGGCCCTCCGCGACGGCCATGCCGCGCAGCTGGTAGGCGGGTTCCGTCGTGCCCGGGCGCGGGACCACCAGGCCCGTTGCACAGCCGATGACGGTCTCGCCGTCGAGCGCGGCCAGGTGAAAGGTGGCCGGATCGTCGTCACCCGGGTAGATCGAGGCCTCGAGGGGAAAACCGTGGCGAAGGACATCGTGACGGAGCGGGAAGATGCGGTCGACGGGGACCTCGAGGATCATCAGACACGCTCCAGACCGGCGATCAGTTCGGGAAGGCCATCCAGTAAAGCCTGCTCATGGCGGGATGGCAAGAGTCCGCGTCGGGCCCGGGCGCGGATCCGCGCGGCCCGGAACAGGACGTCGAGTCGGACGACCCGGCGCACGAGGCCCGTGGCCCAGGGATGGTGTTTCCTCGCGAGCATCACCGTCCCGAGGAAACCCTCGCGGACCGCACGCGTCAGCACGGCGGGGTCCGAGCGCGTCGCGACGCCCTCGTGATGCCGGACGTGCACGGCCGGCAGGCAGGCGAGGCGCCAGCCCGACCGTCGGAGTCGCCAGGACAGATCCAGGTCCTCGTTGAAGAAGAAGAAATCCTCGTCCAGCCAGTCGACGGCCTCGAGGGCCGCGCGACGCAGGAGCAGACAGGTGCCGGGCAGCCACGACATGGGGACCGGGCGACCGATCCGGCGCTGCCTGGCCGCGAGGCGGGGCCCCTGCACCCGGCCGTCGGGCCAGTGCATGAGTGGAGTGACCGCCCCCAGACCGGATTCCCGGTCCAGGTGAGCGACCATCGCCTCCAGGCTGCCGGGCAGGAGGGTGACATCGGAGTTCAACAGCAGGACGTGGCGGCTCGAGGCCGAACGTCCGCCCTGGTTGCAGGCGTGCGCGAACCCGAGGTTCTCGGGGTTGACGAGGACCTCGACCTCGGGAAATGCATCGCGGACGTACTCCACGCTCCCGTCGGTCGAGGCGTTGTCCACGACGACGACCCGGAGGTCGAGAGCCGGGGCGGAGGCCCGGATCGCTCCCAGCGTGGCGTCGAGGACCGAGGCCCCGTTCAGGTTCGGAATGACGACGAGCACGTCCGGGTCGCCGGACGGATTCACCATATGCGGATCCTGCCGGCGACGGGCTGGTAGAGGCGATCGCCCGGCTTCAGGCCGAAGGTCCGGTGGAAGGCATCCAGGTTCGTCACGACGCCGTTGGTGCGGTACTCGTCCGGCGAGTGGGAGTCGGACAGCAGCTGTTCCTTGAGCGCCTGGGGACGGGTGAGCGATCGCCAGGAACGCGCGTAGGACAGGAAGAACCGCTGATCACCCGTCAGCCCCTGCAAGGTGGGCGCGGGGTGCTTGCCCTGGGCCAGGTGGAAGCCCTCGAAGGCCATCGTCACGCCGGCGAGGTCCGCGATGTTCTCGCCGAGCGTCAGCTCCCCGTTGACGTGCAGGCCCGGAAGGGGCGTGTAGGCCCCGTACTGCTTCACGAGGCGAGCAGCACGGGACTCGAAGTTCCGGGCATCCTCGGGGGTCCACCAGTCACGCAGGCTGCCGTCGGCATCGTAGTGACGGCCCGAATCGTCGAAGCCGTGGCTGATCTCGTGTCCGATGATCGCCCCGATCGCCCCGAAATTACGGGCGTCCTCGGCAGCGGGGTCGAAGAAGGGGGCCTGCAGGATGGCCGCCGGGAACACGATCTCGTTGGCGACCGGGTTGTAGTAGGCGTTGACCATCTGGGGAGGCATCTCCCAGCGGGTGCGATCGACCGGCTGACCCACGTCCCGGATGTCCCGGTCGAAGTGGTAGCGACTCACGCGGAGCAGGTTGCCCACGCCGTCATCCCGGCGGATCACGAGACCGTCATGACCCCGCCAGCGATCGGGGTAGCCGATCTTGACGGTGAGCCGGTCGAGCTTCCGGAGGGCGGCCTGGCGCGTGGTCGGGCTCATCCAGGAGACCTGCTCGAGACGCCGCCGGTAGGCCACGAGCAGGTGGTCGACCAGGCGGCGCGCGCTGCGCTTGGCGCTCTGCGGGAAGTGGCGGGCGACGTACCGGATGCCGATGGCCTCGCCGAGCGCGTCGCTGGTCGTCCGGAGAGCCGTCCGCCAGCGCGGGGGTGCAGAGGGCATCCCGCGTACCTGCTCGCGATGGAAGTGCTGGTAGGCCGCGCGGAACCCGGCACCCAGGTGCATGGCATGGGCGTCGAGGATCCGCAGGCGCAGGTAGGCCTGCCATGACGAGAGGGGGGTGTCCTTCACGAGCCCGGCGATGGCCTGCACGTAAGTCGGCTGCGCCACGATGCAGCCGGCGTCCGGAGGCAGGCCCGCAGCCCGGGCAAAGGCCTCGAAGTCGAGGGGGGCGTAGCCACCGGTCCATCCGGCCCGGGTGAGCGGGTTGTAGGCCTTGAGGTCGTCCCGGCACTCGACCTGGGACCACTGGACCCGGGCGATCGCCGTCTCGAGGTCCAGGGTCGCGCGGGCATCGCCGGCCGGGTCGGCCGAGCCGGAGAGACGCGCGAGCGTCGTCAGGTAGGCGAGGTACCCCTCGCGCAACTTGCGGTCCTCGGGGCCGTCGTTCAGGTAGTAGTCGCGGTCCGGCAGGCCGATGCCATCCTGGTAAAGGTGCGCCGCATAGACGGTCGGCTTTTTCTCGTCCGGCGCCACGTACAGGGCAACCGGGGTCCGTGCGCCGGCTTTCGAGAACTCGAGGAAGAGGGGAGCGAGGTCGGCCGGGTCGGCCAGCTCAGAGGCCCGGTCGAGCAGGGGCCGCAAGGCCTCGAGTCCCGATTGATCGAGCGAGGCCGTGTCGAGAAGCGAGGCATAGAGGTCGCCCAGGATCTGGTCCTCGAAGGAGCGTCCCGGATGCTTCGTGGCCTCGGTGAGCAGCTCGCGAACGCGGACTTCCGAGCGCTGGGCCATGCGGTCGAACACCCCGTACGACACCCGGTCACCCGGGATCGGAGTGGTCCTGAGCCAGGTGCCGTTGGCGTGGCGGTACAGATCGTCCTGGGGTCGGACGCGGCGGTCGCCCCCCTCGAGGAGCGGATGCGAGGCGTGGTCATGCGAGGCGTGAGCCGCGGTCGGTCGCGCGTCGGCAAGCGTGCCCTGAGTGAGGGAGAGAGCGACCAGCAGCGGGATGGCGAGGTGAGTCTTCACGCGCGGCACCTACCGGACCAGCTGACGCATGAGGCGCGAGATGGCGCTGTCTGCCCCGATCGCCGTGGCGTGGCGCTCGGCCCCGTCGGCGACCCAGGCCTTGAACTGCTTGCGCCAGCCGGGAGTGGCGGCCCGGACGGCGGTCGAGTGGCGCTTCATGCCTGCCGTGACGACGTCGTCGACGCGGTCGACGATGAACTTGTCGAGTTGCTTGAGGCTGCCGTTGTGACGCTTCAGGCCAGCGTTGTAGATCCGGTCGACCGACCTGCGGCGGGCGGGGTCGAGCAGGAGCATGCCGAGTTCGTGACGCTTTTCTCCGAGGAACACCTGGGTGTCGATCAGGTTGTTACCGGCCTTGATGGCGGTCTTGAGCCCGAGGTCGTGGGCGTTCTTGCCGATCTGCATGCCCTTGCGGAGCGTGAAGAGGCCGGCATCCAGCGTCTGAGACGCACCACGGGCGATCTCGCGCGACCGGGTCTTCTGGAACTGACCGAGGGAGGTCTCGAGGCGATCGACCGCCCGCAGATGGCGCGCGACACCATCCCGGGCGAGCTGACGCGCCGGGGTGGCGATGTCGTCGCCGATGCCCCGCATCAGGGCCTGCATGGCCTTCGCACCGTCCGCCGTGAGGCGAGGCACGGCCCGAGCAGCCTGTCCCGAGATCTGTTTCACGATCGCCATGGAGCACCCTCCGGGGTTGAACGTCACACCACGAGGATGTTTTGGCCGCGGGCGGATCGCGGGTTGCGTGTGCGAGATTATGTCTGGTCAAAGCTATGGCAAAGACTCGATGAAGCTTTGCCGTCACACGTGCCGCAGACGCTCCAGGGCGCGGGCCTGGTAGCGCTCGACCCAGGGCCACAGGCCCGGGAAGGCTCCCAGCACGCGGTCGAAGGTCCGGATCGCCAGCTTGCGAAGACCCCCGACGTTCCAGGCCTCACGCGCGGCCTGCTCCCCGGCCCGGAACACGCCCCTGGCGTCCACGGTCCCGGCGATCTTCACGCCGCGCATGAGATCGCCGGGCATCACGGCCCGGCTGGCCAGGCGCTTGCTCTCCGGGACGACCTCGAGGCCGATCTGTTTCAGGGCCTCGTGCACGCTCCGGGAGCATGAAAGCCGGGACGCGGCGTCATCCATCCGCGAGACGAGGGCATAATCGCGTCCCTGCAGGCGTCGTGCGACCTGGCGGAGCTGGTCGAGCTGCCCGGCGGTCAGGGGCTTCTCGAGCTTGCCGATGGCGAAGGCGTCACTCTGCAGACGGCGTTCGGCCTTGGCGAGGACGGACGGCAGGTCCGAGATCGTCGCCCCTTCGAGGCTCATGGTATCGAGCATGAGGCCATCGCCCAGGGCGAGGCTCACGTGGGTCCACTCTCCCAGCCACTTGCCGAGGGGGGTGTCGGCCGGTCCGTGCCAGAAGACGAGATCGCCGGGCTTTGCGTGCTGCTCGAGCGCCCGGAGGCGTTCCTCGAAAAGGGGGGACTGCTTGCGGACGAAGGCCACTTCCGGGTTGGACGGCGACGCGATCCAGCGGTCGAGGGCCTCGACCTCGGACGGGGCCACCCGGCCAGCCTTGCGGAGGCCATCCAGGAAGCTCCGTTCCCGGGGCTCGAGTTTGCCGTCCAGCATCGCTGCCGTTTGAAGCCGGCGAAGCTGTAGGCGGGTCACGTCGGACGGACCGGTGGGGAGGACATTCTGCATGTGGCGTACCGGGCTCAAGTGCATGGTCCTCCGGAACGGGTGCTCTTCCACCGGAGTTGTCGTTGCAGGGTCAGGGCGGCGTGCGTGCCAGATGTTAAGGCGCCGTCAAAATGATGCGAAATTCATCCGGACCGGCCGGAGGATTGGAGGCGTCGCCGCGAGGGTACGTCTCCGGCATGAGGACCCCGTGGACATCCAGGAACAGCCGTTGATCGACCAGGCTCCGCAAGCCGAACTTTTCGAGAATCCCGTGCTCGTGGGGACATGGCTGCAACTCGTGCGGACGTTCACCCGGATCCACGGGCGCCTGGAACAGGTACTGGCACGACACGCCCTGACACCCCCTCAGTTCGACGTGCTCGCCACGCTGCATCTGGAGGAGGGCATCACCCAGCAGGAACTGGCTCGACGTTTACTCGTGACGAAGGGCAACGTATGCGGTCTTCTCGATCGCATGGAAGGGGCCGGACTCATCGAGAGACGACCCGATGCCATCGATCGGCGGATCAACCGCATCCATCTGCGATCGGAAGGTCGCGAACGCTTCCGGAAAACGGTTCCCGACCATGATGCGGTCCTCGCGGGGGCCCTTGCGCCCCTGTGCGATGGCGATCGCCACGCGATGCGAGCGTTGTTGAGCCAGATCGAACGGGCCACGGCCGAACTGGATCCCCCTTGACGGGGTCTCGCAAAAGGTTTAAGTGTAAACCATCTGTTCCTGCTCTTTCCAGAATGGAGTTCCATCGTGAAGCACGTCGCTGCAATCTCCCTGGCCGCGTTCGCCCTGTTCCTGCCGACGGCGTCGTTCGCCTCGACCTGGGAACTCGATCCCAACCACTCCGCAGCCCATTTCAGCATCAAGCACATGATGGTCGCCAAGGTGCGCGGCGAGTTCAGCAAGCTTTCCGGGGCGCTTTCGCTCGACGACAAGGACCCCACGAAGTCATCCGTCGAGGCGACCATCGACGTCTCGAGCGTCGACACGGGTAACGAACGCCGTGACGGGCACCTCAAGAGCCCGGACTTCTTCGACGTCGAGAAGTTTCCCTCGATGACCTTCAAGTCCCGCAAGGTCGTCCGGGCACCGGGCGGGTTCAAGGTGACGGGAGATCTCTCCCTTCACGGGGTGACGAAGGAAGTCGTCCTCGATCTCGAGGGGGACACGACCGTCGCGAAGGATCCCTGGGGCAATGCCAAGATCGGGGGGACCGCGACGACCCACATCAACCGCAAGGACTTCGGCCTGACCTGGAACAAGGCCCTCGAGTCGGGGGGCGTGCTCGTGGGTGAGGATGTCGCCATCACCATCGACATGGAGTTCGTGCAGAAGGCCGCCCACTAGGTCGGCTGACCAGGGATGGACCCGGGGTTCGAACGGTCGAACCCCGGGTCTTTTCATGCGATCGGTCGTGGACGGGACCTCGTCGTGAGATGCGGACCATAGGTCAAGGACAGCATAAGGACGGGTCAAGCTTGCACGTTCGACCGGACAAGATCTCGTGCATCAGCTGCCATACATGACGTATGTCACTCAACCGCTTGTCCGTCCTGATCGTGCTCGTGCTGCTGGCCTGCGGGGGGCCGGCCGCGTCTCCCCCGGGGCTTCCGGAGGCTCAGGCCCCCGCCCGCTCGGCGGCTCGCCAGAGTCTCGACCGGCTGATGGCGGAATGTCTCGCCGTCGCGAACCGGGGCTCCACCCCGGCTGCCGTGGAAGCCCAGGTCCGGAGCGCGCACGCGCGCTGGGTGACCCGTGAGCAGGGTTCGGCCCAGTTTCATGCGCAGGCCCAGACCCTGCCGGACGGACGCATCCAGCTCCAGCTGCAGGCGCAGGGCGTCGAGGGGGACCACGGCGTGCAGGCCCAGCGCCAGGTGGTGCTAGACCGCCGTCCCTGAGGTCCTGTTGCTGTCGGCTGCGGGCCCTGGTTTCAGCGCTCGTTGAAGCCCTTGCCGGCGCGGATGAGGGGCACGCACTTCTCGACTCGGTTCCGGCGGGTCTCGGTCTTGCTCGCGCTCCCGATGTGCAGGACGTGACTCCGGCGGCGACCCGGGGTCAGGGCCAGGAACAGGTCCTGCAGGTCGGGGTCGCCATCCAGACGCTCGGCCAGTTCGTCCGGCATCGACTCGGGTTCGGGCGGCGCCTCGTGGCGGATGCCCGCTCGTTCCCGGGCGATCGCCTCGTCGATGAGCCGGGCGATCGCCGCCCGGTTCCGCTCGAGGTCTGCCAGCGATCGGAACGGGATCCGTCGCGGCACCCGGGTATTCGGCCCGATCTTCTCGAGGAGTCCCTCCGGATCGCTCATGCCCAGGCCCTCGACGAACGTGATCGCACAGCTGTCGCGGAACGAGGCCAGCATGACGACGTTCTTGCCGCCGAGCGTGTAGCAGGGCGAGCCCCATTTCATCTCTTCGACAAGGTCTGTCGCCGAGAGCATCCCTCGGAGCGCGAGCAGGACGTCCGTCCAGAGGTGGACCTTGCAGGTGGGCAGCCGGTAATGGTCGCAGCGGCCGCAGCCGTCCTGCAGGTAGGCATCGACGCTGATGGTGTTCATGGCGATCGTTCTCCACTTCCACGGAGGATCCAACCACGGATACCTTCGCTTTCCAATCCCCGGGCAGGCGGTCCCAGGCCGAAGGGTCGTTTGAAGGTCCGGCCGAGGGGTATCTGTGCAACGGTTCCGGATGATGAAAGGGAGGCCCCTGTCGTGTCGAGATCGGTGTCGTGGTTCGCCCTCGCGGTGGCTGTCCAGCTCCTGGCGCCCGGGACTGCCCTCGCGCAGATGCGGAAGACGCCGGCTGCGCCCCCGCCGCCCCCGCCGGCCGTCACCCGTGCTCCCGCACCTGCACTTCCTCCCGGGGGCTCAACCCAGGACATGCCGGGTTATTCGAGGGAGGCGTACGGCCTCGACGAATCGCGCGGGTTCTCGCTCCGGAT